>OGYY01000121.1_pt1 | contig 78343 bp, 80 predicted proteins | sample 1576671 | NCBI WGS metagenome assembly OGYY01 (sample SAMEA3541593, study PRJEB24748) | human gut metagenome | biome: human gut; feature: human-associated habitat; material: faeces | place: China | collected 2012 | reverse complement strand
TCGGAGCGGTGATTTGCTCCCGCTACTATTCCAAGCCGCTGGTGGGTATCAGCAATGTGGCAAAACGGATGACCGCCTTGGATATGACCTGGAAGTGCGATGTACGGCGAAAAGATGAGATCGGCGTTCTGGCCTCCAGCCTGAACGAGATGTCCCAGCAGTTGAGCAATGCTCTGGACAGCCTGCAAGCGGCCAATGAGCAACTGCAGAAGGATATCGAGCGGGAACGGGAGCAGGAAAAGCAGCGCATTGATTTCTTTACTTCTGTATCCCATGAGCTGAAAACCCCTATCGCCATCATCAAGGGGCAGCTGGAGGGGATGATCCATCAGGTAGGCCCCTATAAGGACAGGAACACCTATCTGCGCCGGTGCCTGAAAACCACCAATGACATGGAAGCGCTGGTAAAGGAGATCCTGTCGGCGGCCCGGATGGGCGGCAGCGATTTTCACCTGGAACGCACGGATCTGGACATCAGCCGGATGGTGGAAAAAGCCTGTCAGAAATTCCGGGGCCGGATGGAGGACAAAGGCATGGAGCTGCGCCGGAACATCCAGCCGGATTTCCATTATGAAGGAAACGGGCAGTTGATTGAAAAGGTATTTTCCAATGTACTCAGTAACGCAGTCACCTATTCCCCCATGGGCGCTGCTGTCACGGTATCCTTGCAGGATGGGGTATTCTCGGTGGAGAACACCGGCGTCCATATTGATGAGGAAGATCTGGCGCAACTATTTACGCCTTTCTACCGGATAGACAAATCCAGGAACCGGAACAGCGGGGGCAGCGGCCTGGGATTGTATATCGTAAAGACCATCCTCGACCACCATGAGGTTTCCTATTCTATGGAGAACACGGAAAACGGGGTGCAGTTTACAGCGGTTTTCCGATAGATTTATAAGGTAGAGATGGCAGAACGCTGGCGGCTTGAGAAATCAGGCCGCCTTTCTGTAAATAGTTGACCAGAACTTCCTCACCGTATGGTATACTACGAGCAGGACTCCTGCCCTCCGAATCAAAGGATATTCTCTCTATATAATATCTTGACTGAATTTTGACTTTTGTAAGAGACAATAAAAAGTAAACAGAGAAAGGACGATCTTGCTCGTGCAGTATAAAATATTGATTGTTGACGATGAGCCAATGCTGACAGAGCTTTTAGCTGATTATCTGAATGACATGGGATATCTGCCTTATACGGCTACTGACAGCATACAGGCTATGGAAAAATTAAAAGTATCCCCGGATCTGATCCTGCTGGATATCAATATGCCCGGTATGGATGGTCTGGACTTTTGCAAAACCATACGGGATGAGGTGACATGCCCGATTCTATTTCTTACCGCACGGGATGCAGAGCAGGATAAAATCAATGGTCTGCTTATTGGAGGTGATGATTATATTACCAAGCCATTCAGCCTGCCGGAAGTCGCTGCACGCATATCTGCCCATCTCCGCAGACAGATGCGTACCCACGATTCCTCACGCTTGATGGCTTCCCAGGAACTTTTGGTCAACCTCTCCCGCCGCACGGTGCATTTTAAAGGGATTGAAATCGAATTTTCCAAGAGAGAATTTGATATCCTGGAACTGCTCTTAACCCACGCAGGGCAGGTCTTTGACCGGGAACGGATCTATGAGAGCGTTTGGGGGCTGGAAGCGTCCGGGGATAATGGTGTTATAAAAGAACACATCCGTAAAATCCGGCAGAAACTGCAAAGTGTTACCGGGCAGGACTATATCGAAACGGTCTGGGGGGTGGGTTATCGATGGAAACAATAAAACTCCGTGGACTTCGAGGCGCCTTTATCCGGTATGTAATAACTGCATTCGTTTTGGCAGCAACGCTGTCCGGTTTGACCATCTGGGGCTGTGTGGCGCTGCAGAAGGCTTTGCTGCCGGATTCCAATCTGGTCTATCTCACGATTCAGCGCAGCGATGCCCAGGGAAATGAAACGACAACCACGGTTCCTATGCCTCTGGACGATGTGCTGAAGGAAATCCCTTCTATGATTTCCATGGAAGACCCAGAAGGCGATCTTCTCTCTGACGGGCAGAATGTAAAATATTCAGTAACTAAAATTGAAAATAGTTTTACTGCCCTTTCTCCCAAGCGGCGGCTTCTTTATCAGGCCAGCCAAATTGGAATGGTCGCCTTACCGGTATTTTTTTCCCTGGCAGGAATCCTTCTGTGCGGTCTTTTGTTTTACCGAAAAAAATTGAAAACACCGATCTCGCTGTTATCCTCGGCTACGGAACAGATTGCCGAGCAGAACCTGGACTTTCAGATCTCTTATCCCAGTGCGGATGAGATGGGAGCGCTATGCGCTTCTTTTGAACAGATGCGGCAGACGCTGAAAGAAAATAATCAAAAGCTATGGGATATGCTGGAAGAACGCAGACGTCTCCAAGGCTCTGTGGCCCATGATCTGAGAAACCCTATCGCCATTATTCAAGGGTATGCCCAATATCTTCAGCTCAATCTTTCCGGCGGCGGGATCAGCAAAGAGAAAATATCTTTCGTAGTTGCCAATATCCTTCAGACTTCACATCGGTTAGAACGGTATACGGACTCTCTTAGAACCATCAGTCGCCTGGAGGAACTGGAAGCACAGCTTCAACCAGTGGATTTCCCTTCCCTTTCTGCTGATATGCGAGAGGATTTCACTCTGTTGACCGAAGGAAGAAAGATAGGATTAGACTGGAAAAATGCAGTTGCTGAAAAAGAATTGAATTTGGACGCTAAGATTCTGTACCGCATTTTAGAAAATCTGATTGGCAACGCAGTTCGATTTGCCAATCAGAGGATAGCGGTTCAAATTTCCTGTCACCAGGGCTTGTTGACCATTACGGTATCGGATGATGGTCCGGGATTTCCTCAAAGAGTGTTAAATAGTAAAGACAGCTATGCTTATATGGGCAGTGAAGATGAAAATCATCTTGGCATGGGACTGTCCATTTGCCGGGTTCTCTGCCGGAAACATGGCGGCAAGCTGATTCTTTCAAATGCCGAACATGGCGGCGCAGTTGTAAAATTCACCTTGTTATCTTGACCAATTTTTGACCTTTTCTCATTAAGATCTCCTTGTATTGAAAAAGCTGCACTTCGCAGCGATGCACACAAGGAGGTCTTTTTTATGCGAAAAAAATGGATGACATTGTTGCTGGCAGGCCTTATCATTTGCAGCCTTTCTGCCTGCAAAAACAGCAGTTCTGATCAGGACACCACCCCAAACAATGGATACAGCAGCACAGGCGAGCAGGATCATCAAAATACGCAGGTGTCAGATGAAAGTAATTCGATAAGCGGTCTGACATCTCTCATTCATCGGACTGGGCTGTTCGAGAGGTACTGCAGTACAGACGATGGTTTTTATTATTTGACGGAAAAGGATTCAGAACTTGCAGATGGCAGCTATGCGCCTCATCTGATGTACATGGATTACGCTACCTGCCAGGAGGTATATCTGTGTAGTGACAGTAGCTGCCAGCATAATACAGAAGATTGTACTTCTGTCCTGGCCGGCGCGTCCTTGGACGGACGGATTTTTACCTGGGATGGATCCCTTTATTTTCTTGACCGCGCTCCAGATACCAGTGGCTCTACCATCATCAATATTCTTGGAGATTCCAAAACCACAAATGTTCAGGCAGAGCAGGCCAAGCTATATCGCATGAAGCTGGACGGTTCCGAGCGGGAGCGTATTTACAGTTTTGAATCAGACGCCATAGTGGAGGATGTGGCTCTGGGCGGTCGCGATGGTCTGTATTTTGTCACAAAAAAGCTTGGCGCCAGTGAATCCGGTTCCGGAACCTATACGACAACATCTGACCGCCAGCTTATTTGTCTAAACCCTGAAACCGGTAAGGCAAAATCCGTCTGCTCTCTGGATTTTGCCGATGGCCTGAATTGGGAAATCATTGGTTCGGCAGGGGAAAAGGTTCTATTGAAAGCATATCAGTATCCAGACGGTATGACGGAGGAAGAAGCTGCCGCTTTGGATGAAAACAGCTATTTGGATCTCTTGAAAAACAGCCAGGTTGTCTATGCAGCATTGGAACTTTCTACCGGAGAAAAAACGCAGGTATATGCGCAAGCTGCTGGAGGTAATTCCTCCGCTGAAGTGGTTTTGAATGGGTGTTTGTATGCCTCCAATGAGGCAAGTCAGGATATTGTGAAAATTGATCTGGCCACTGGGAAAAAAAGTACTTTATGCAGTCTGGAAAATAATTATCTGTATGGTACACTGGGAAATTATTTGTGCTGTACCAGTCATGATTTGACAGCAGATTATGGATATTACCTGGTGAATGCAGAAACCGGCGAAATCACCCACTGTAGTCTGACGAACCAGGCTCTGGGATGGAGGCTGGATCTGATGGCCATGACGAAAGACCGTGCGTTGGTGGTCTATGACTATGAATATACAGCTTTAGGAGACGACTCCTATGATATTACCCGATACCAATACGGATTGATTTCTATGGATGATCTTCTGAATAGTGTGCCGGACTATACACCAATCCAAATGGTCGGGGAGGGAATTTAAAGATGCTGGAACTGCAAAATATTACGAAACACTATGGTACGAAGCTGGCACTGGATCATGTATCCCTGACGCTTAAGAATGGCATTTATGGACTGCTTGGGCCAAACGGGGCAGGAAAGTCAACACTTATGAACATCATCACTGGCAATTTGAAACCCACTTCCGGCAGGGTACTTTGGGATGGAAAAAATGTGTTTGACTGCGGCGCAGCCTATCGAAGCCTTCTGGGATATGCTCCCCAGCAGCAAGGGCTTTATGATACGTTTACTGGAATCCGGTTCCTTTCCTATATGGCTACCTTGAAAGGGATACCAAAGAAAGAGCAAAAAGGTGAAATTTGGAGAGTCCTGGACTATGTGAATTTGACAGAAAAAGCATACCGGCCCATTGGCACCTATTCGGGTGGAATGAAGCAGCGTATTCTGGTCGCACAAGCCATTTTAGGCAATCCGCGCCTGGTGGTTTTGGATGAGCCTACCGCTGGATTAGATCCAAAAGAGCGCGTGAGAATCCGGGAAAACATCCGTAACATTTCCGGGGATAAAATTATCCTGGTATCTACTCATGTGGTTTCTGATATTGAATCCATTGCAAAAGAGATCATCCTTCTTCGGGAGGGAAAGATTGTAGACCACGATACCGTACCCAGTCTTTGCAGAAAACATGGAGATGTGCAGAACCTGGAGCAAGTCTATTTACAGGTATTTGGAGAGGAGGAAATCCATGACGGCTCTCATACGATTTGAACTGCAAAAGGTCTGGCGAAAAGGGAGTTTTCTAAGCCTCATGGCATTACTGCTCCTGTTAAATGTTTTTTTCCTGTGGTATTTAAACCAGCCGACAGGGGATGAACCGCCTCTTTTGGCCTACAAAGCTGTCTGTCAGGATATTTCTGGTATGCCAGAACAGGAAAAGCTCATTTATATCCGTGATCTAAAAGAGCGGGCGGACGGGCTTTCTCTTGTGGAGCAGGTGCAGAGCCTTTACAGTCAGGGCAGCGAATCTGGAGATTCTTTTGCAGAGCAGTTAAAGGACAGCAATTCGGATCTATATGAGAAGTATGAAGAGCTTTATCGCACAGGAGATTATCTGGTTTACACAGACTCTCTAGCAAAGGAACGTACTCTGCTTGATGAACTGTATGAAGAAATTTCCGCGGTATCTGATTATGAGGATTATTTGGCTGCTGTTCAAGAAAGGAATCACCAGCTTGGCGGCATCTCCATTTTTCAATCGTCTGGATCGAACGAAACTTTCAGCAGTCGGAATACTGCCAAAAGCGCCGCTGATCATGCGGGGCTGTCCTCAGCAAATATTCATTGGTTTCCCTCGAAAGGGATGACAATGGCGGTGGAAAGCCAGGTAACAGACTTGTTACTGCTGCTGTCTGTTTTTCTTTTTGTAGGCCAGCTCATCACAGAAGAAAAGGGAAAAGGGCTATTTGCCATCACCCGTTCCACCAAACGAGGATTATGGGCGGATATGGGAGCGAGAATTGCTGCTGTGCTGATCCATGGCGGTGTGGTTTGCCTTTTGCTTTATGGTTCCAATTTGATTTATGCCGGCAGTACGGTGGGGATAGGAAATTTATCTGCATCCCTTCAATCTTTGGCTCCCTATATGGAAAGCAGTTTTCCGATTTCTATAGGGGCATTTCTGGCTCTTGGTTTCATAACAAAGACCGGCGTGGTATTTCTTTTGGGGTTACTGCTGACTGCCTGTGCGGTTTACAGCTCCCATAGCTTCCTGCCGCAGCTTGTGGGGATCGGATTTTTAGGTTTAAACTGGATGTTATATGCGTTCATCCCGTCCTATTCGAAGCTGAATTTACTGAAACATCTTTCCTACTTTAGTATGCTGCGAACAGATGCTTTATTTGGGACTTACCTCAATCTCAATATCCTGGGATTCCCACTTGACCGCACAAGCTGTTCCCTGGTCTTACTGGCCATTTTGCTCTCCGTAGGCATTGTAGCTGTTCTGCTGCTGTTTCGCTATGGGAACCGGCTGAGTATTCACCAGAGATCCGGACATTTCCATGTGCCATTTCATTCCCACAGCAGCTTATTCCGGCATGAGGGATATAAAATCCTCATCGCCAATCGTGGGCTTTTGATTCTACTGGCCTTCAGCATCCTTCTGGGATGGAATGCTTTTGGAAAGGACTACACGCCATCAGCTGGCGAGCAATACTATCGGAGTATGATGCTCTCTTTGGAAGGTGCGCTTACCGGGGAAAAGGAAGCCGGCATAAAGGCAGAACAGGCCCGCTATGATGAGGCGTTTGCTCAAATTGGGCGGATTGATCAAATGGTAGCGGATGGAAGTATCAGTGAAAATGCCGGGGACAGCATGAAGGAACCATGGTACAGTGAACTTACTTTCTATCCCTGGTTTCAGCGGATTCAGGCGCAGTATGAACGGATTCTCTCCGATGGCGGTGTATTTATTTATGATACAGGATACCTCTATCTTTTTGGCCAAATGGATGACGATTTTCTGATCAACCTTCTCCTGATTTCTCTATGCTTCAGTTTTTCATTTGCAAACGTCATGGCAATGGAAGACAGCAACGGACTTTGGGGCCTTCTATCTGCAACGAAGTTGGGAAGAAAACGGATTATCATACAAAAATGGATTGTATGTGGAATTGCCTGCGCGGGAATTACGCTGCTCCCCTGGTTTTTCCGTGGTTTATCGATTTCATCGGTCTATCCCATGGGGGAAATTTGGACAGGAATCCAGAGTATTCCTCAATACCAGGGCGTTCCTGTCAGTCTGCCGATTTTATTGTTTCTTCTATTGGCTATCCTTAGTCAAATGATATCCACGCAACTGATTTGCGCCGTGGTACTGCTCCTGTCAAAGTGGAGGAAAAATTATTTTCAAACGCTGTTTTTAGCCTTATTGTTATTGGCAGCTCCCCTAGTTTTGGCACAAATGGGACTAAACATTATGAAGTGGTTTTCCGTCTGGCCATTATATGGATGGACTGGGATCATTGGATAAATATCTAGGAATCCCTTGTTTTTGGCAACTCCACCAAAAAAACATCGCAACTCCACCGTAACTCCACCTTCGTTGTGTATCATCAGGGTGTTCCCGGCGAGGGAACACCCTGATTATACTAGGCGGGAACCAAGGGCAGATTCCCGCAAAAACTACAAAGGAGGTACGCAAGTGGACGTATTGTTTTTGCTCAAAGGAAATGAGGTGGCTGGAAAATGAACTTATGCAAACGGGCCTTGCTGTATTCCGTTCGGAAAAAGGGCAAGACCATTACATTATTGGCGTTTCTGCTGGTTATGGCAACGCTTATGCTCACCTGCCTGTCAATCCAGTCGGCGACGGAAACCGCCAACGCCAATATCAAAAAGGCACTGTTGGGCTATTTTACCGTCAACGCCAAAACACTGGAGGACGGTATCCCGGAGGATGTGGTGAGCCACATCCTCGACATTGAGGGCTTAAGCGGAAGGAACACCCTGCGCTCCTACACCTACGCCACTTACCTTGACGCGGACGGGAACCTTCTGGAGATTAACACCGAGGGCGCGGCCCAGGTGCCGGAAGGGTTTGAAAACGCCGGGAAGATCGTGGCCAACTCCAATTCTCAGAATGACAGCTACTTCACAGATGGCGGTTTTGAACTGGTAGATGGAGAGCCCATCACCACCCAGGGCGGGAATCAGGTGCTGATCCATGAGAAATTTGCCCAGCGGGGCGGGCTGTCCGTGGGCGACACCATGCTGCTGGGGAATGTGGAAGATGTAAAGCAGACCATCCCGGTGACGGTGGCCGGTGTTTTTACCAATACCGAGGAGCAAGATTCCATCGGCATGGCCCCGTCCTATGACCTGTATGACAACATCGTATTTACCGACCTCTCCACCGCCTCTTTCCTGCTCTACGGCACGGAGGGAACCACCCATGTCCAGTACGGGGATTTCTATGTCAACGACCCAGACGAGCTTGACCGCATTATGGAGGAAACCAAGGGCATTGCGGGCGTGGATTGGGATAAATGCACCCTCACCCGTTATGACAACGACTACCAGAACGCAAAGGAATCCCTGGCGGGGATTCAAAACACGGTGTGGATCGCCATTGCGGTGGTATCGGTCATCTGCTTTTTGGTGCTCGCCCTGTTCCTCACGCTGCGACTGCGGGGACGTATCCATGAAACCGGCGTTTATCTGGCCATGGGGATTTCCAAAGGCGCGGTATTGCTGCAATATCTGCTGGAGGTATTTCTGGCGGCGGCGGTGGCCCTGCTGCTGGCTTACGGGGCAAGCACAGCCATTTCCCATCAGATCGGCAGCAGCCTGCTCTCCCAGGTGACAACGGAAACCTATGAAACGGTGGATCTTACCGGGAACGATGAAGCTGCGGAGGAACCCACCGAAGATTTGGGGCTGGCTCAGGTGGAAGTGGCTGTCTCCGCCGAGGATTACGCCATGGTGTGGGCGTTCGGCATGGCGCTTTGTCTGGCTTCCACAGCGGTGGCGGCATACCCGATTCTGAAAATGAAACCGAAAAGCATTTTGACACAGATGGAATAGGAGGTGCCTTATGACTTTAGGAACAAGGGCGGTTCTACATACCGCCAGAAAATGGAAAAAGACGCTGCTGCTTTTCTGCCTGCTTCTTTTCATCACAACTTTGGTGCTGTCCGGGCTGGCGATTGCCGACGCTCAGGAGGAACAGGCCGAGGAGCTGCGCGGCACCACCGGGGCCAGCTTTACCGTAGAACGGGATTTGTCTACCGGAGGTTGGTCAAATGGCAGCGGCGGTACTTATAGTACACAAGAATTTATTTCAGAGGATATGATTCAAGAAATTGCGTCAGTGGATGGTATTGCGGGGTACGACGCTTCCCTTATTGTGCATGAAGATTACTTTAATGAAAAGGGCGAAGCATTGAGGACAGAACGGTATGGGTTTTATACCTATGGCTCTTACAATTCCGAGTATAACTCCATGTTTTTATCAGGACGGTTTGAGCTGGTGGAAGGTTCCCATATTACGGAGGATATGTCAAATGGGCTGATTATTAGCCGGGATCTGGCCGATTGGAATGGGCTGAAAATTGGCGATACCTTGACTGGCATTTATTATCCAGAGAGCAATACGCCCGCAGTAGACATGGAAATTGTAGGTATTTTTGACATTGTAGCTGATAAAGACGATACCGCAAATATGTATGATAACGCCTCTTATTTCAGCTACTCGAATTATACTTTTTGCAGTATGAAAGCAGCCGAAGGATTGTTGGAGGGTTGGGGCAGCGAAGGGATTTCAGAGGCATATTTCTATGTTTCCGACGCAGCTCAGTTGGAGAATGTGATAGCCGAGGTGCAAAACATTTCCTCTATCAACTGGAACAACTATAAAATCACCGCCAATGACGAAGTGTATCAGAATATCTCCAGCGCGCTCTCCGATACCAATACCCTCGTGACAACGCTCATCGTAGTTATCACCGTGGTGAGCATGGTGCTAATTACCTTGATTCTTTCCATGTCTATCCGCAGCCGGAAGCGGGAAACCGGTATCCTGCTGGCGGTGGGTATCGCCAAGCCTGCGGTCATTCTCCAGTATGCACTGGAAACGCTGCTGATTGCGATAGTAGCCTTCCCGCTGGCGTATCTGTCCAGCAAGCAGGTGGCCGGGGCGCTGGGCACCCTGTTTGGCAAGACCGCAGCTAACGTCATTGTCACGCCGCAGCATTTTATGATGGTGGCGGTTGCGGGTGCGGTTCTGCTGCTCGCCTCGGTGATGGTGTCCTGTATCCCGGCAATCCGGCTGAAGCCGAAACAGATTTTATCGCAGATGGAATAAGGAGGTGCCTTATGACTTTAGGAACAAGGGCGGTTCTACATACCGCACGAAAATGGAAAAAGACGCTGCTGCTGTTCAGTCTGCTTCTTTTCATCACGACGTTGGTGCTGTCAGGGTTGGCAATAGCCGACGCCCAGGAGGAACAGGCCGAGGAGCTGCGCGGCACTACCGGGGCCAGCTTTTCAGTAGAACGCGATGTATCTACGGGAGGCTGGACAACGGATAGCCATGGTACTTATAGTACACAAGATTTTATTACTGAAGATATGATTCAGGAAATTGCTTCGGTGGAGGGAATCACAGCATACGATGCCTCAATTATTTCCATGCCCGCCTTATATACAGAATCGGGTATGGAACTGCCTTCAAAAACGTGGGGATATTATATTTATGGTTCTATCAATTCTGAGTACAATTACCTGTTTTTATCTGGAAGGTTCAGGCTCATAGATGGATCTCATATTACGAAGGATATGGAAAATGGAATTATCATCAGTCAGGAGATTGCTGAACAAAATGGTCTTGAGATAGGAGATTCTCTAACTGGTATTATAAATCCTGATATTGATGATCCGGCAGTCGATATAGAAATCGTAGGTATTTTTGATGTTGTAGCTGATAAAGATCTTTCCGCTAATATGTATGATGATTCAAGTTATTGGGATTATTCTAACTATGCGTTTTGTAGTATTGATGCGGCAAAAACAATGGGAGCAGGCTACATTGACGGCGCTGAAATTACCGATGCCTTCTTCTATGTTTCTGATGCCGCAAAGTTAGATAATATCATTGAGGAAGTACAAAATATTTCCTCGATTGACTGGAACAATTTTAAGATTACCGCCAATAACGAGGTGTATGAGAATATTTCAGCCTCTCTATCGGACACGGGGACTTTGATTACGACCCTGATTGTGGTCATTACGGTTGTGAGCATGGTGCTGATTACCTTGATTCTCTCCATGTCCATCCGCAGCCGGAAAAAGGAAACTGGTATCCTGCTGGCGGTGGGGATTGCCAAGCCTGCGGTCATTCTCCAGTATGCGCTGGAAACCATGCTGATTGCAATCGTAGCGTTCCCGCTGGCGTATCTGTCCAGCAAGCAGGTGGCCGGGGCGCTGGGTGCTTTGTTCGGAAAGACCGCAGCCAACGTCATTGTTACGCCGCAGCACTTTATGATTGTGGCGGTTGTGGGCGCGGCTCTGCTGCTCGCTTCGGTAATGTTATCCTGTATCCCGGCAATCCGGCTGAAACCAAAACAGATTTTGGCGCAGATGGAATAGGAGGCACAATATGAACTACAAAACAAATTTAGGAATACGGGCGGTTTTACATACCGCAAGAAAATGGAAAAAGACACTGCTGCTTTTCTGCCTGCTTCTTTTCATTACAAGTTTGGTATTGTCCGGGCTGGCGATTGCGGACGCTCAGGAGGAACAGGCCGAAGAATTGCGAGGCGTGACGGGAGCCAGCTTTACCATGGAACGGAATCTATCCACGGGTGGTTGGGCAGACGGCGATGGCGGTTCTTATAGCACACAGGAATTTATCACCGACGAGATGCTTCAGGAAATTTCCTCGGTAGATGGGATTGCCGGTTATGACGCCTCGATTGTTGCTATGCCTACGCTGTACCATGATGAAAAAGGAACCACCAGTTGCCCAGTACACTCATTTTGTTTCTGGAGTGATGATTATCTGGATGGGAAAGAAAAATTGATTACTAACAGTAAAACTCATAATCTCTATACTTATGGCTCTATCAATACCGAATATAATGATTTGTTTGTATCAGGGCGGTTTGAGCTGGTAGAAGGTTCCCACATTACGGAGAACGTAACCAATGGCCTCATTATCAACCGGGAACGTGCCGAAGAAAATGGACTTCAAATAGGTGATACTTTGGGAGGAATGGTTGACCCGTATAGCGGTCAGAATCCTCTTGTAGATATGGAAATCGTAGGCTTTTTTGACATTGTAGCAGACAAAAATGATGAGGCCACTATGCTTGACGCTTCCTCTATGTGGGACTATACCGATTACGCTTTTTGTAGCAAAGACGTGATGGAAGCGATGTGCGTGAATTATGATGATGGCACCAAAATTCAAGAGGCAGACTTTTTTGTAGAGGACGCAACGCAGTTGGAGAATGTGATAGCCGAGGTGCAGAACATTTTCTCGATTAACTGGGATAACTTTATCATTACCGCCAATAACGAAGTGTATCAGAATATCTCCAGCGCGCTTTCCGATACCAATACCCTTGTGACAACGCTTATCGTGGTCATTACGGTGGTGAGCATGGTGCTGATTACCCTGATTCTCTCGATGTCCATTCGCAGCCAGAAAAAGGAAACCGGTATCTTGCTGGCGGTGGGGATTGCCAAGCCTGCGGTCATTCTTCAGTATGCGATGGAAACCCTTCTGATCGCAATCGTAGCCTTCCCGCTGGCCTATTTGTCCAGTAAGCAGGTGGCCGGTGCGCTGGGCACGCTGTTCGGCAAGACTGCAGCCAATGTCATTGTCACGCCGCAGCATTTTATGATGGTGGCGATTGTAGGCGCGGCTCTGCTGCTCGTTTCGGTGATGGTATCCTGTATCCCGGCATTCCGGCTGAAACCGAAACAGATTCTCTCTCAAATGGAGTAATGCAGATATGACACAACGACTAACCAAAAACAAAGAAACGAGGCAATCACTATGAGTATCATGGAACTGAAACAAGTGGGATATTCCTACGACAATAAAAGGAAAGTCCTGAAAGGAATCAACGCCGAGATGGAACAGGGCAAGCTCTATGCCATCCTGGGGCCGTCCGGCTGCGGAAAGACCACCCTGCTTTCCCTGATCGGAGGGCTGGACAGCCCCGGCAGCGGTCAGATTTATTTTGACGGACAGGATATTGCCGAAACCGGTTTGGGCGACCACAGAAAAAACCATGTGGCGTTCATCTTCCAGGCGTACAACCTGATCGACTACTTAACGCCCTCGGAGAATGTATCTCTCGCTTCCAAGCTGCCGCCGCTGCCGATTCTGGAGCGCCTGGGGCTTACGAAGGAAGAATCCAAAAGGAATGTACTGAAGCTCTCCGGCGGCCAGCAGCAGCGAGTAGCCATTGCGCGGGCGCTGGCAAGCGAGGCCCCGGTGATTCTGGCCGACGAGCCTACGGGAAATCTGGACGAGGAAACCGCCCAGGACATCACCGAGATTCTCAAAGAGAGCGCCCATCAGATGAACAAGTGCGTGGTGGTTGTCACCCACTCCAATGAACTGGCAAAGCAGGCTGATGTGGTGTTCCGGCTGAAAAAGGGCGAATTGCAGGTGCTGGAGCGCGTTGACGATTCCTCATTACAGCGCCAAGCTTGCAGAAGCAGTGCTCCCCGCAGTGAAAGGAGGGCAAGATGATGGATAGCCCTCAGCTTTCAAAGACTGCAAAAAAGGGCAGTATCCTCGCTGTGACCTGTTATGTTCTCGCTGTGGTGCTGCTGATTACAGCGGTCGTCTCTCTGACAGCCTGCCATCAGAACATCTCCCGGCAGCTTGAGCAGGGCGTCCCTGTGCAGGGGAATGAACTGGCCATTGTAAGCAGTATTTCGCCTTTGCCGCAGTCATGGTGTTTTGCGGCAAGGCGGCCCGCAAGGTGCTGACGCTCAAGAGTGAAACATCGGAACAGGTCACGCCCTATATGCTCAACGCCCCGGCAGAGACCGATGGTTCCACCTTTACGGAAGAGGTGGAGCCGGAGGATGAGGATGACGATTTTGAGGCTTGGGGATTTCGGGAGCAGGACAAATATTGAACATTAGGCGGAGTGGCGCCACTCCGGTTTTTAACTGGATGCGCTGGTTGTTGTAGAAATAGATGTAGTTGTCCATTGGTGTTCTGGCTTCGCCAAGGGTGGAAGGAAAATGTCTGTAGATACATTATTTCTGGCTCGGTAGATCGTACCGTCGCCGCAGGAGTAGGCATCTGCGAAGCGAATCCACTTGAGCTGCGGGGCGTATTTCTTAATGAGCTGCAGACTCATGGAAATAGCCCGGCTCTCGGAATTGCGAGGAAGACAGCTGTCAAAGGCCATGCGGTTTGGTTCCAGATATTCGCTTCCGTTTTTCTGCCGGGCTGCCAGATAGGCGCGAGGCGGCGGCATCGTTTCCCCTTGGAGGTCTACCGTATCTGTAAACTCCATGACTGTCAATTTTCTTTTGCCCGGATTGCCCTCGACGATTCTTTCCGACAGCGCCTTTTTCTTCTGGCCCGCGCCGATCCGGGCTCCTCCGTGGCCGTTTGCCATAGCCGCCACCTCCTCTCTTTGAAAATGCGGGGTATATACCCCACTTGAAAGCGCGATTTTTCACGCGATACCCCACGCCCGCTGACCATCGTGCGATTTGTAGAGATTTGCATATCCCCTCCTGGCGGAAATATCGAACGAATTTTGCCGTGCGATTTCTTGACATTTTCGTTCGATTTGCGTATAATGAAGATGCAGAAGAACATACTATACACCATGAAGGAGGCGCATATTATGATCGTAACCGCAACCGAGTTCAAGACGAACCTCGGCAAATATCTGGAAATGGCAATGAGGCAGGACATATTCATTACCAAAAACGGCAAGAACATTGCCCGGCTTACCAGCCCTACCGTAAACAAGCTGGCGGTACTGGACAGCCTTGTTGGGATTGTTCCAAAGGACTCCGCCATGGATGAAGAAACCATACGAGAGGAGCGGCTGGCCAGACAATGAGAATCCTGATCGACACAAACGTAATCTTAGACATCCTGCAAAAGCGGGAGCCATTCTTCGCAGATTCCTACCGGGCGCTGCGAAAGGCCATTGAAAACGATGCCGAGTGCTTGATCTCCGCATCCACTGCCACCGACATTTTCTATATGCTGCGCAAATCCCTTGGGTCTGCACAGCAGGCCAAGGAACAGATCGAGCAGCTTGCCCAGCTTGTGAGCTTTGCCGATGTGCAGGGAATGGATATACACACCGCCCTCATGCGGGTAATGCCGGATTTTGAGGATGCGGTGGTAGATGCTGTGGCCGAGCGAAATGGGGCCAGCTACATCCTTACCCGCAATATCAAAGATTTTGCCGGTTCGGCGGTGCCAGCCCTTCTACCTGCCGATTTCCTAAATAAGTAAACCTACCGCCACTCATAATCGGGTGGCGGTATTTTTATCCCCACCGGCCACCTTCGCGGGCCGTGATCTCAGAATGCTACTGCTTGCATAAGGCCATGAGATTACTCTCCACATGGGCGCCGCCTTTGGATAACGGCAGGATATGGTATACTTCCCCGGCGGGGGTGATCTTACCGGCCAGCTTCCATGCGCGGCCATAGCGCCGCTTACTGACTGGGTTGCGTTGGTGCTTATTGTAATGCGCCGTGATGATTTTCTGGAGTTCCTGGCAATAGCGCCCGGAGGTCAGATGAGGTAGAATAAGTTTCGCAAACTGAAGAGACGATAAAAAAAGACAAGGTTTGCAGGCCACTGGTAGGATGAAGTTCCGACACACCATTCTGAAAGGAGGCGGCCATCATGCTGCAAATATCTGAAATCGTAAAGAAAAACGAGGAAATGTTCGACCTGTTTAACCAGCATTTTTATAACGGGGAGCTGATCCGCCCGGCCATCACGGTATCTCCCGACGGCGGGCACGGGGCCTTTGGCTGGAACCATTCCACATAAGTCAGGCTTGCCCATTTTGGCGGTTGTTCATCTTGCCCTGAGATCTAATGGGCGCTTTCTTTCAGGATTTTCCGGGTGCCTTTATCTGCTCCAGAAACAGTTATAGTTAATCGGATTATGACATGTTTTTTGCACAAAAGATGTTAATTGCTTCACTGAAGAAAGACGCCAAATTTCCACTGCCAAACCTATTTATATAGTTAGAAAAACGCTCGGCACCAATGTAAAGCTGCCCAAGATAAAGCAAAATTTTATTATCGCATTTATAGAAGGATTCCGAGATATACTGCTGCCACTCTTTTACGATTTGTTGTACTTCCTGGCAGGCGGGAGATTGATTCTGAAATTGAGCTAATCGCTCAAAGGTATCCTTAGATACGAAACGGAATTTTTTTAACTGATCCTCCTGCTTTTCTTGGGGTTGTGACAGAAATGCTGTTTCATATTCCTTGAAGCTTTCTGTATCTCCCCAGCGTTTTAAAACTTCCGACCTATATTTTTCCTTCAACTCAAGCACTTTTGCATCGGAAAAAGGAGTGAAAGACGGAGCAGGATTTCCTGCAATTTCTGTTTTGACCAGAGAGATCAGAGCATCAATGCGTTCTTTTTGAGCCTGTAAAATATCAAGGTGTCTTTTTAATGCCTCTGTCCGACTATAGTTAGGAGAACTGAGCAAATTCTTGATTTCTTTTAATGAAAATCCCACCTCACGAAAAAATAGAATTTCCTGCAAACGACTTAAATCATCATTGCTATATAAACGATATTTACTGTCTGTAACCATAGTAGGCTTCAAAAGACCTATTTCATCGTAGTAGTGCAATGCCCGTATTGTAATTCCTGTTAGGTCAGCAACTTCATGCACTGTCATCTTCCTATCATTCATACCAAAAATCCTCCGCAGCCCCTAAAATTTCGTTTGCAGGCAACAACGTAGCTTCAATAATGCTTTTTCCTGTCTTTTTCAAGTAGTGCTTAACCAAATGATACCCGCAGGCGTAGCCAGCACAGTAGGGCAATCCAACACAGGGAAAATTTTGCATGGCGGCCATCTCATCACCATAGAGGTAGGCATTAAGGTTCTCAAGCCCTTGGACATTCAGTCCATCGTGAATAATAGGTTTGATATATTTATTCAGGGTGTGCATATCTGTTTTGGTCACCCACGGGCCTGCCTTGTCCTCGCCATACAGGTAAGTTGCAAAGTTTTCAGCAAGCCCCTCGCTGACCATCATCTCCCCAAGGGTGATACTATTCTGCCACTTAATAAATTGAAAGCGCACATTATGATTTACTTCGTGGGCCAGCGCAACAGGAAGGCGAGTCAGTGTAAATTCATGGGGGATTAGCCACGCCATGATATACCCCGGAATCCCGCCATCACCGCAATATCCTTCATTCAGAGTGATATAGGGGCTTTCAGCGTTTGCCAATAGAACTGTAAATAAATACTCGCTAACTGGAAGTTCAATCCCATTGTTCAAAAAACATTCTAGGGATTTCTGAATGGATTGCTTACAAGATGCCCATAGCCGATCCGAAGAAAGGCTTTCAATATTTGCTTTTTGTGGCTGATCTACCTTTGTGGGGGAGATCAAGCCCAGCATATCGCTTGCCATAATAATATCATAGCCATTGGGTGTAGCTGACTTCATGGGAATTTGATAACAGTCCCACTTGCCCTTAAAGGGCATCATCAGTTCATACCGGTAAATGTCGTTTTTCTTTTCTACGGGAGCCTCCATGATTTTTTTGTAGACAGCATCCGAACGTACACAACTTAATTTCATATAGCCACATTCCTTTCTTGTTTCATATAGCATACACTATGACGTAACGTGAGTGTCAAGAGGGATGTTAGGAACTGTACCATATTTTTTGAAAAGGGCAAGCCTTTCATAATGGGCCAATCCACACAAAGCAGGTTGGCCTATTTGGGCAGGGAACTGGCCTGCCTTGCTTTAAGTGAAATGTTTTTCTTATTTACTATTTTTATTAGTTTGGAAACAAAAGTTACTCTATTATCAAAAAACTTGTTTTCCACATGTGGTGTGTAATCTGTCACTCACAGAAATAAAACATATCTTTGAGGAGGACGCAATCATGCTGCAAATATCTGAAATCGTAAAGAAAACCGAGGAAATGTTCGACCTGTTCAACGAGCATTTCTATGATAATGAATTGACTCGCCCGGCGATCACCGTATCCCCGGACGGAGGGCGTGGGGCTTACGGCTGGTGTAGTATCAATGAAATCTGTACGCCAGCGGTGAGAAATACCGGGAAACCAATCTTTGCGCTGAGTATCTTGACCGGCCTATTTTCAAGCTGGCCGCCACGCTTTTACATGAAATGACGCATCTCTATAATCTGGTTCACAGCATCCAAGACGTAAGCAACAATGGCTATTACCATAACCTGAAATTCAAAGCTACCGCCGAGGCCCATGGCCTGCACATTGAGAAGCACGACAAATACGGATGGACAGTAACGATGCTGGCCCCGGGGGCGGAGGCATGGATCAGGGAAACCTTGGGCGAGGATAAAATCAACGCCAGCCGCTTACCGGTGGAGGCACCACCAAAGGCGGGAGCAAAAAATCCAAGAACCGCAGTATCAAATATGCCTGCTCTTGCTGCGACACCATCATCCGGGCAACGCGGGAGGTCAATGTAATCTGCGGGGATTGCGGAGAGCCTGTCGAGCGGGCATAAAATAAAGAAAGCGGGAGCCGCGAAGGTTCCCGCTAAATTGTTCTATATGGGATATGAGGCGCTGGTTGGGGGCGGACACTTTTTAGCGTTTCCTCATTTCCTTATTACTATGGGCCGGAGGGGGTGCAAAAGTGGGCTTCCAAGCGCCTACCAAGCCGCCATACCAAGGGCAGGCCCGCTGGCGAGATGTATTGCCAAGCTCACAGAAAACAGAAAAAGCCCGGAAAGGCCCATAGTATCAGGCTTTCCTGGCATAGATACAAAAACAGCCCTCCAAATCGGAAGGCTGTTTTTGTATGAAAGTTTGTTCCTTAATATGGTGGAGGCGGGGGGAATCGAACCCCCGTCCGAAAGCAGCTTGACGGGAACTTCTCCGGGCGCAGTTTGTTATTTACCTTCCCTCAACCCGGCGGGAACAAACACCCTACGGGAATTGGTAGCTTCATGATGCATGGTACGGGCAAAGCTTACCGTACGCACGGTCACCACTATCATCACACCCGAACCCGGCTCGTGGTCCTTCCGGGGCGGATGGGCGGCCTAATTAGGCTGCCAGAGCAACGTTTTCGTTGTCAGTTAATTTTAAAAGTTGCCCGTTTTATCGTGGTCAGGCGCCACGGCCCGCTATTCCGGCCTCACTGCCCCCGTCGAAACCAGTACGCCCCCATATAGATAGGGGAGGGGCGGTCAGGCGGCGAATCTGCCGCCTGAGCCGGGTATGAAACGAAAATTTTAATTTAAGACCGGCCGTAAGGGTCGGGGAGCTGGTTGGGTTCCGGATAAGTTTCGCCGTGGGTATCCACGGTGATACGACGAATTTTCTGCTCTGCCAGCGGACGGTCGTTCCGGTCTGTTTTTGTCGTGGCAATCTGATCTACCACGTCCATTCCTTCCGTCACTTTGCCAAAGGCAGCGTATTGGCCGTCCAAATGCTTGGCATCGGCATGCATGATAAAAAATTGACTGCCGGCAGAGTTAGGGGACTGGGAACGGGCCATAGATAAAACACCCCGTTTGTGTTTGATGGGGTTATCTACCCCGTTGAACAAAAACTCGCCTTTGATGCAATAGCCGGGACCACCCATCCCCGTGCCATCCGGGCAACCGCCTTGAATCATGAAGCCAGGTATGATCCGGTGAAAAGTCAGACCGTCATAAAAGCCTTTATGAATTAAACTGATAAAATTAAATACCGACTGCGGCGCCTGTTCGGGGTAGAGCTCAGCAACAATGGAGCCACCGTTTTCCATTTCTATGGTAATGACGGGATTCATAAGAATTAATACCTCTCTTTCATGGCACGGTCAATCTGCCGCTTGGCGTCTTTTACAGCGGCATCCTGCCGTTTATCATAAAGCTTTTTGCCCTTGCACAGCCCAATGGCTACTTTTACCCGGGCATTTTTAAAATAAACCGAGATGGGAATCAGAGCGTAACCGTCTTGCTTTACTTTTCCATACAACCGGTTGATTTCTTGTCTATGCATCAGCAGCCGGCGGGATCTTCGAGGATCCTTGTTAAATATGTTGCCCTTTTCATAGGGAGAAATGTGCATTTGATTCACGAAGAGCTGTCCGTCTTTTATCCCGCACCAGGCGTCCTTCAGATTCAGGGTACCGGCGCGAATAGACTTGACTTCGGTTCCAAAGAGCTCAATGCCGGCTTCGTATTCTTCCTCCACAAAGTAGTCGTGGTAGACCTGCCGGTTTTTCGCTACAGTTTTTATGCCTTTTGCCTCCAAGGATTTCACCTCACCTTGCTGCAGACGGATGCACAGACACATCTATTGTGATTATACCATAGCTGTCAAGGAATCAGACATTCCCCTTTAAAATAAAAATTGCTCCAATTCTGTCGGGGTTGCAAAGGAAAAGTCGCAATACCGTTTCATAAAAGCGGAAATTTCCGGTATCTCCGGACGTCCCCATCCAGCCCAGGCGAAGGGGACGTTCCGAGTTTTTGCCATATCGAAGCCGGATTTCATATCGTCTACCACCAAAAGCTCTGTAGGACTTAAGCTGTAAGCTTTCATAATCTGATCCAAGGGATAAGGGGCGGGCTTGCGCTTTTCGGGTCCCAGCTCCCATCCATAAATGCAGTCGGGGCGCAGGCCAAAATGAGTTTGATAATCTCGCAGAATGTTCTCCCGGGCGGAATGAGATACTACACATATGAGACCACCGGCTTGCTTCTGGCGGTGCAAGATACCGGCCATATCCGGAAAGCAGGGAGGTGTGTGGGACATCACATAGTCCAGCCAGATTTCAAATTGTGTGTGAAACTCTTCTTCCGTAAAGTGGAAATGGCGCGTGCACATTCCAGAGAAGCCTTCTCGAAAAGTCCACAGGGAAAAGTCTTCCAGGGAAATGGTCTGCCCTGGACGAAGTGCATCCAGAGCTTTTAAAAAAGCGGGGTAGTTCACGGTGGACTCGCTTTGGACTACGGTATCATCATGGTCCAATACCAAGCAGGGATATTTCAGCATAATGGCCTCCAAAAACATAACTGAAGATACAGGCGGGACGGAATGAGCTAGGGGAGCATTATAGCAGACCGGTTTGAAAATTGCAATAGAAAAGCAAGAGAGAAAGGCGAAAAATGACAGAAAATGGAGCTTGAAAAATGTGCAAGCTTATGGTAAAATGAACAAAAGTTCAAAACAAACGTTTTAGGATGTGGCAGGATGGAGCGTCGGAAAATTGAAGTGATTTCGGTGTGCGATACAGGAGGCGGCATACGCCCACTTCGGATCCGGTTTGAGGGAACGGATCATCAGCTGCACCGGGTGGATATTGACCGGGTGCTGGATGTCCGGGAAGTGGCCTTTGTCGGGGTTGAGGCGCTGGTATTTCTGTGCCGGGCTCGGTGGGAGGGCCGGGAACGGGTGCTGGAACTGCAGTACACCATTCGGACTCACGATTGGTGCTTGCTTAGGTGGGTATATTGACAGGAGGAAAGGGGCTGTCTCAAAACGTGTTTTGGGACAGCCCACAGAAAAAGTTACAGGATCACAACCGGTTTAATGAGATCGCGGGGCTTCTCTTTCATAAGCAGCAAGGCTTCTTCCATGTGTGCAAAGCCATGGAAGCGGTGCGTCAACAGGCGAGAGGTATCCAACCGGCCGGTTTCCAACAGAGATGCCAACTTTTCCATCCGCAGCCGGCCGCCGGGCATCAGACCACCGCGAATGGTTTTGTGGCCCATGCCGCAGCCCCATTCGGCCCGGGGGATTTTCACATAATCCCCGCTGCCCAGGTAGTTGACGTTGCCGATATAGCCACCAGGCTTTACCATTTCTACAGCTTGCCGGAAGGTATCGTTGTCGCCGCCGGCCAGGATGACCCGGTCCACGCCCTTTCCGTGTGTTTTGTCCAACACCTGCTGGACAATATCGCCCTCCCGGTAATTGATGACGTCGGTGGCGCCGTACGCTTGAGCGGCTTCCACGCACACAGGCCGGGAACCTACAGCGAACAAGCGAGATGCGCCGCGCAGTGCCGCACCGGCTACTGCCATCAGACCGACGGGGCCGATGCCCACCACACAGACGGTATCGCCGAATTGTACATCGGCCAGCTCTACGCCGTGGAGGCCGGTGGGGACCATATCGCTGAGCATGACGGCGGCAGCGGGATCCAAGCCTTCCGGCAGAAGGGCGAGATTGGCGTCTGCCTCATTTACATGGAAATACTCTGCGAAGACGCCGTCTTTGAAATTGGAAAATTTCCAACCGGCCAGCATGCCGCCGGAGTGCATGGAATATCCGCCTTGTGCTTCCAGGCTGCCCCAATCCGGTGTGATAGCCGGAACGATGACCCGATCTCCGACCTTCAGGTCCTTTACTAGGCTCCCTACTTCCACGATTTCCCCGACGGCCTCATGGCCCAGGATCATGCTGGTGCGTTCGCCGATGGCGCCTTCCCAGACAGTGTGAATATCGGATGTGCAAGGAGAGACGGCTAGAGGCCGCACGATGGCGTCCAAGGGTCCGCAGGCCGGTACCTCTTTTTCGATCCAGCCGGTTTTCCCGATTCCCAACATGGCAAAACCTTTCATTTTCACATGTATCGCCCCTTCTGTATCGATATATTTGTACTGAAATGTACGGCCTTATTATATACAGCGAGGGGCGCGTTGTCAATGCCTTTTTGTGCTCGTTCTGACATTCACGTGACCAATGGGCAGAAAGGAGTTTAGGGCGTATGCCGAATCGAATTGTATTTCATATTGATGCCAACAGTGCTTTTTTATCTTGGTCGGCAGCCTATCGGGTTTTGATTTTAGGGGAGAAGCAGGATTTGCGGGAGATTCCTTCGGTGGTGGCGGGGGATCAAGCTTCCCGGCGCAGCATCATTCTGGCTAAAAGTGGTCCTGCAAAGCAATATGGAATTCAAACCGGGGAGCCGCTGTTTCAGGCGCTGGAAAAATATCCCCATTTGGCCGTAGTGAAACCGGATTACGGTTTATACGTGGCATGCTCCCGGCAAATGGTAGGGCTGCTGCGCCGGGTGGCTCCGGCAGTAGAACAATATTCCATAGACGAGGCATGGGCGGACATGACGGGGACAGAGGGGCTTTACGGTCCTCCTATGCAGGCGGCGGAGATGCTTCGGGAGAGAATTCACCGGGAATTGGGTTTTACCGTCAATATTGGGGTGTCCTCCAACAAGCTTTTGGCCAAAATTGCCGGGGATTTTCAAAAGCCCAATCGGGTTCACAGCCTGTTTCCGGAAGAAATTCCGCAAAAGCTGTGGCCGCTGCCGGTACGGAGTTTGTTTCTGGTTGGACCTGCGACTGAAACCAAATTGCACCGTTTGGGAATCGAGACCATAGGCGATTTGGCCCATGCGCCGGTGAGACAGCTTCGCCGGATCCTGGGAAAGCAGGGCGAGACGATCTGGCATTTTGCCAATGGCCGCAATGCCGAGCCGGTCCGAAAGGAACCGGTGGAAAACAAAGGATATGGAAACTCCATTACGCTGCCCCAAGACGTAACGAATTTGGAGACAGCGCACCAAGTGCTGCTCAGCCTGTGCGAGACCGTGGGGGCGCGTATGCGGCGGGACCGAAAAAGCGGAAGCTGCATGACGGTTACCCTTCGAACAGCGGATTTTCGGGACTATACGCATCAAAAGCAAATGGCGGGAACCACAGACGTCACCCAAGCGCTGTACCGGGCTGCCTGTGAGGCATTTGATGAGGCATGGGATAGAAAAACGCCGTTGCGGCATATGGGGGTGCAGGTGACCAAGCTGTCCACAGAGCCGTATTGTCAGTTTAATTTGTTTACACCGGAGGAACCGCAGCGATATGAACGAAAGGCCAAATTGGACGAGACGGTAGACTCTCTTCGGGGACGTTTTGGAGAGGATGTCATTCGCCGGGCCAGATTTATCAAGACGGAGCTGGACCATATGTCCGGAGGGCTTTCCAAAGAGCGGCGGACCGGCGTCACCAAAGAAGTGTAGCAGCCGAAAGGCTGCTTTCCCGACGGGAGAAAGGACACAGAAAAGTTCACACAGCAAGCGCAAGAATTTTTCGCGACGCCGGTATCCTGAAAGTAAAAATTTTTGCAAAAATTTTTGCCGGGGCTCTTGACAAGGAGAGCGCGGCGCAGTAGAATATATATGAAAACATGGTCATATGTAAATATGAAAATGAATGCGAGGTGAAAATATGGAAAGCTGCTGGAACAGTGAGGACCAGCTGATTGACATGGCGGAACTGTTCAAAGTATTCGGAGATTCTACCAGAATCAAAATCCTGTGTTGCCTGTTTGAGGGTGAGATGTTTGTGCAGGAGCTGGCGGATCGTGTGGGGGCCAGTCAATCGGCAATTTCCCACCAGCTCCGGATTTTGAAGCAGGCCAAGCTGGTCAAGAACCGCCGCCAGGGGAAGCTGGTAGGCTATAGCCTGGCGGATGACCACGTGAAAACCATCCTGGGGATGGCGAAAGAACATTTGGAAGAGGAGATGCTATCATGAGAAAATCTTACGCACTGGAAGACTTGGATTGTGCCAATTGCGCTGCAAAGATGGAGGCTGCAATTAACAAAATGCCGCAGATTGAGAAGGCTACCGTGAGCTTTATGACTTCCCGCCTATCTCTGGTTGTGCCGGACGGCACAGATATGGCGGTCCTTTTGAATGAGGTTCAGAAGGAAATCAGCAAGGTGGAGCCGGACTGCCGCATTGTAATGAAATGACAAAGAGGCAAAAAAACTTATTGCTCAGAATCATTCTGGGCGTGCTGGCGTTCTTCGCCGGTATGATTTTGGAGCGGGCCGTGGATGCGCCGTGGGCATACTGGACGGCAGTGGGCTTGTTGCTGTTATCCTGGTTGCTGTGCGGATTGGAAGTTGCAATCAAAGCGGTAAAAAACATAGGTCATGGACACGTGTTCGATGAGAATTTTTTGATGACGCTGGCAACATTGGGTGCTTTTGCACTGCGGGACTTTGACGAGGGCGCTGCCGTCATGCTGTTCTATCAAGTTGGAGAGCTATTTCAGAGTATCGCGGTAGAGCGGTCCCGCCGTTCTGTGGCGTCTTTGATGGATTTGCGGCCCGACGTAGCCCTGCTTCTGCGGGACGGGGAAGTAGAGGAATGCGATCCGGAGGACGTGCAAGTAGGCGACCTGCTCCGGGTTCTGCCCGGCCAGCGGATTCCGGTGGACGGCGTGGTGGTGGAAGGGAATTCTTCTGTGGATACGGCGAAAATTACCGGAGAATCCGTTCCTGCCGACGTGGCGCCGGGAGACCGGATTCTCTCCGGCTGCATTAACATCTCGGGAATACTGACTGTACGGGCGGAAAGCGAGTACGCATCGTCCACCGTGGCGAGAATCCTCGAATTGATGGAGTCGGCGACAGAGGGAAAATCTGCGACGGAGAGTCTGATTACGCGTTTTGCCAGGTTCTATACGCCTTGTGTGGTAGCCGGTGCCGTGGCATTGGCGTTGCTGCCCCCCTTTTTTGACGGCTGGCAGTTTGCCAAGTGGATCACCCGGGCTTTAAACTTTTTAGTGGTGTCGTGTCCCTGCGCGCTGGTCATATCGGTTCCGTTGAGTTTTTTTGGAGGCATGGGCGCGGTATCCCGGGCCGGGATGATTGCAAAAGGCGGCATCGCTTTGGAAAATCTGGCGAAAGCAGATCTTGCGGTTTTCGACAAAACCGGCACGCTCACGACAGGTTCCTTTTCTGTGACGGAGATCCGCGCGGCCGGTATGGAAGAGCAGGAGCTTTTGCGTCTGGTGGCGGGCGCGGAGAGGGCCTCCAATCACCCCATTGCCCGGGCCATTGTGGCGGCAGCCGGAACCTCTGAGATACAGGTGGAGGACTTGCGGGAGATCCCCGGTTACGGCATTTATGCGGTGGTGGATCAACACGCTGTGTATGCCGGAAATGATTTGTTAATGAGGAAAAACGGATTTTCTCCGGAAGAGGTTCATGCCGGAGGCACGGCGGTGTATGCAGCGGTAGACGGAAAATATGCCGGATGTATTCTCTTGGAGGACACCGTGAAAACGGGAGCCCGGGAGGCTCTCACGGAGCTTCAGAGATTGGGAATTCGCGAGACTGTGATGCTCACAGGAGACCGGGAAAATGCCGCTTCTGCGGCGGCCGGGAGTTTGGGAATCACCCGGTGGTTTGCCGGCCTCCTGCCCCAAGAGAAGGTAGAGAAGGTCAGAGCGCTGCAGACCGGGGACCATACGCTGATTTTTGTCGGCGACGGCGTCAATGACGCTCCTGTTTTGGCCCTGGCCGGCGTGGGAGTGGCCATGGGAGATATCGGGTCCGATGCGGCGGTGGAGGCTGCAGATTTGGTTCTTTTAAAAGACGATTTGCGCAGTTTGCCGAAGGCCATTCGAATTTCTCGGAAAACCATGAGGGTGGCCAGAGAGAACATTGCATTTGCTTTAATCGTCAAATTTGTGGTTTTAATATTAAGTGTATTTGGCTGGGCAACCATGTGGCTGGCAGTTTTTGCCGATGTTGGCGTAGCGGTGTTGGCCATCCTAAACGCAACGAGGGCGGGCCGTGGGAGGTAGTCCATCCCTTGGTGCGTAAATGGATCATTCTCAGATGAAAAGCCCTTTTGTAGGGAAAATCATGGAATCAAAGCCTGTTGTAAAACGAACGGCCGGAGGGCTCTACAGCGCCAGTGATTTTACTGACGCTGTATAAGCCCTCCGGCCGCCTGTTGCAGCAGGCTTTGTTGATTGTCCCCATGACTGTGAAATTTGCTTCCGAGTGGAGCCTTACGAGTTCCATGAAATGGAATTCATTCCGGTGCAGGTGAAACGGACATTTTCCCGGAAACCGACCGTTTTCGGGGATATTCTATACGCCTAGCTCCCTGCAAAAATGGATACCCAACCATATAATGATGCATGAAAATGCGGCGATTCTGCAACGGCTTAACAGAATAAAATAATAAAAATTGTGAGAAATGACATATTTAGGTGGAAAATTTCGGCGTTTTGCTCACAAAAATGGAATTGATTTTTCCCTGAAATCGCATACAATTAATACATCAGGTTGATCCGTGTGCGAAGGGGACGAATGCGACGTGTCATTTACGGATTTTACCGTTTGGCATGCGCGGCTTCGCAGCGGGCGCGGTATGTACCGGCGAGACCATATTATTAGGGAGGCTGTGGCATGGAAACAATTCTGATTACAGGTCATTCGTTGACATTGGAGGAACTGGCGGAGGTTTGTAGGAAAGACGCCCAAGTTGCGCTTTCTTTTGAAGCCAAGCAAAACATTTTGGAGTCGCGCCAGGTGGTCGATACGTTGGTGGATGAAGCTGCCGTGGTATATGGCATTACTACGGGTTTTGGAAAATTCAGCGATGTCACCATTACCCAGGATGAGTGCAAACAGCTCCAGCGAAATTTGATTGTAACCCATGCGGTGGGCGCTGGTGAGCCATTTTCTCGGGATGTGGCCCGGGGAATTATGCTTTTGCGGATCAATAATTTAGCCAAAGGTTTTTCCGGTACCAGGCTGGAGCTGGTGGAGACCTTGGTGCAGATGCTGAACCGCGGCGTGACGCCGGTTATTCCGCAGAAGGGCTCGTTGGGGGCCAGCGGCGATTTGGCGCCTCTTTCTCACATGGTGCTTCCCATGCTGGGCTTGGGACAGGCGGAGTATCAGGGGGAGGTTCTTCCCGGAGCCGTTGCCATGGAGCGGGCCGGAATCCCCACCATCGAATTGGTGGCCAAGGAGGGCTTGGCTCTCATCAATGGAACGCAAGCTATGACTTCTGTGGGCGCCTTGGCGGTATATGACGCGATTTCTTTGATCAAAACGGCGGATGTTGCAGCAGCTTTGAGCTTTGAAGCCAATCGGGGTGTGGAGGATGCGTTGGATCCCCGGGTTCATGCGGTCCGTCCCCATGACGGGCAGATGAAGACGGCGTCCAATCTTCGTAAATTGCTGTTCGAAAGCGGAAATGTGACTTGTCAGGGAGAGCTTCGGGTTCAGGACGGTTATTCCCTGCGTTGCGTACCCCAGGTGCACGGAGCCAGCTCGGATGCGATTGCCTATGTCAAATCCAAGGTGGAAATTGAAATGAATGCTGTGACCGATAATCCCATTATTTTTAAGGAGACGATGGAAGGAATCTCCGGAGGCAATTTCCATGGCCAGCCCATGGCCTTGGCATTTGATTTTCTGGGTATCGCCCTGTCGGAATTGGCCGACATATCCGAGCGCCGTTTGGAGCGTCTTGTGAATCCCAATTTGGGCGGGTTCCCCGCTTTCCTGGTGAAAAACGGGGGCTTGAACTCCGGTTTTATGATTGTGCAGTATTCGGCGGCAGCGTTGGTATCGGAAAACAAGGTCTTAGCTCACCCGGCCAGCGTAGACAGCATTCCTTCTTCCGCAGGCCAGGAGGACCATGTGAGCATGGGCACCATCGCAGCCAGAAAGGCGGCGGAGATCTTAAAAAATGTGCGCCGGGTTCTGGCCATGGAGCTCATGTGCGCATGCCAGGCCGTCGATCTGATGAACGGCCGGGAGAAGCTCGGCCGGGGAACGAAGCCTGCGTATGAAGCGATTCGAGCAGTCTGCGATACGCTGGAGGATGATCGCCCCCTGTATGAAGACATCAACCGCTGTGAAGACGTGATCCAAAACGGCGCCCTTTTGCGTGCGGTAGAGGAAGCGGCAGGCGCGCTGGAGCTATAAAGGGGCCTGATGCGATTGGGGATCGGAATGAATTGAGAAACGGCTGGGAGGTTATCAAATTATGAATTTCAATGGGAAAATTTTTCAGTTAGACCAAGAGCTGCCCCCTTACCCGGATTTTGTCCCCGGAATTCGCCGGGCGCCCAGACGAGAGGCGAAGCTAAGCCGGAATGACCGGGAGTTGGCCATTGCCAATGCCTTGCGGTATATTCCCAAGGAACACCATCGGGAGATGGCGAAGGAATTTGCCCAGGAGCTGGAAGAGCACGGGCGGATTTACGGCTACCGGTTTCGTCCTGCCGGAGCCATTCATGGCAAACCCATAGATGCATACCGAGGCAATTGCGTGGAGGGAAAGGCCTTCCAGGTTATGATGGACAACAACCTGGATTTTGACGTGGCCCTCTATCCTTATGAGCTGGTCACCTATGGGGAGACAGGACAGGTCTGCCAAAACTGGATGCAGTATCGTTTGATCCGAAAATATTTAGAAGCGCTCACCGACGAGCAAACTCTGGTGGTCATGTCCGGCCATCCTCTGGGCCTGTTTCGGTCGCATAAGCTGGCTCCGCGGGTCATCATCACCAACGGATTAATGGTGGGCGAGTTTGACGACTTGGCCAATTTTAACCGGGCGGCCGCTATGGGAGTGGCCAACTATGGTCAGATGACTGCCGGCGGCTGGATGTACATCGGCCCTCAGGGGATTGTCCATGGGACCTTCAACACCCTGCTCAATGCCGGACGCCTGGTGCTGGGAATTCCCAAGGATCAGGATCTGGCCGGGCGGCTGTATGTCACCTCCGGCTTGGGCGGCATGAGCGGCGCCCAGGGCAAAGCGGCGGAAATTGCCGGCGCAGTGGCCATTGTTGCCGAGGTGGATCTGTCCCGAATTGAAACCCGGCATCGCCAGGGGTGGGTCAGCAAGGTGACCGGCAGTCTGGACGAGGCGCTGTCCTGGGCCAGAGAAAAGCTGGCTGCCAGAGAGCCCTGTGCCATTGCCTATCACGGCAACATTGTGGATTTGCTGGAGTATCTGTATGAAAAGAACGTGGCAATCGACCTGTTGTCTGATCAGACCTCCTGCCATGTGCCGTACGACGGCGGATATTGTCCACAGGGCTTGACATTTGAAGAGCGCACGCGGATGCTGGCGGAAGATCCCGACGGGTTCCGCGTTTTGGTGGACCGTTCCCTGGCCCATCATTACGAAATGATTTGCAAATTTCATGACCGTGGTACGTATTTCTTCGATTACGGCAACAGCTTCCTGAAGGCGGTCTGTGACGCAGGGGTCAAGGAAGTATGTAAAAACGGAGAAAATGATCTGGACGGCTTTGTGTTCCCCTCTTATGTGGAGGATATTCTGGGACCGCAGCTTTTCGACTATGGGTACGGCCCGTTCCGCTGGTGCTGCCTGTCGGGTAAGCCGGAGGACCTGGATCGGACGGACCAGGCAGCCATGAGCTGCATCGATCCGAACCGCAGGTATCAGGACCGGGATAATTACGTCTGGGTCCGGGATGCGAAAAAGAATCAGCTGGTGGTCGGTACCCAGTGCCGCATACTGTATCAGGATGCCTTGGGCCGCATGAAGATCGCCTTAAAGTTTAATGAAATGGTCCGGAACGGCGAGGTAGGACCCATTATGCTGGGACGGGATCATCACGACACCGGCGGCACCGATTCTCCCTTCCGGGAAACCTCCAATATCAAGGACGGATCCAATATTATGGCCGATATGGCGGTTCAATGCTATGCCGGCAACTGCGCTCGAGGGATGAGTCTGGTGGCTTTGCACAATGGCGGCGGCGTGGGAATCGGAAAGGCAATCAACGGAGGCTTCGGAATGGTGTTGGACGGCTCGGAACGAGTGGACACCATTTTGCGGATGGCGATGCCGTGGGATACGATGGTAGGCGTTTCCCGGCGAGCCTGGGCTCGAAATGAAAATGCCGTGGAGACGGTGGCCGCCTACAATGAGCTGTTTCAGCAGACGGATCACATTACGCTGCCGCAGTTGGCCGACCGGGATATGATCCGGGAAATTTTGGGGGAGTGAGTATGGGAAACCGGCTGATCGTTTCCAACATTGGACTTTTGGCGACTCCACTGGGCTGCCGTGCGGCATCGGGCGCCGCCCAAGGACAAATCTCTATGCGCTCTCATGCCTATTTGGTGGCGGAGGACGGAGTCATTACGGCCGTGGGAAACGGGCGAGTGCCCGAGAGCTTAATGCAGGGCGCACGGCACATAGACGCCGGCGGCAATCTGGTGACTCCCGGCCTGGTGGATGCCCATACCCATCTGGTATTTGGCGGCTGGCGGGAGCATGAGTTGGCCATGAAACGCCGGGGCGTTCCCTATTTGGATATTCTGGCCCAGGGCGGCGGGATTCTCTCGACGGTCCGTATGACTCGGGACGCATCCCAGAAGGCGCTCACAGAAAAAGCAGGGCAGGCCTTGGAGGCCATGCTCCGCCTGGGGGTCACAACGTGCGAGGCGAAAAGCGGGTATGGCTTGGACCGGCAGACGGAGCTCAAGCAGCTTGCCGTCATCCGTGAGCTGGGCCGTACGCAGCCGGTGGAATTGGTTGCGACCTATTTGGGGGCTCACGCCCTGCCGGAGGAATACAAAAATCGCCGGGCGGATTATATCCGCCTGCTTACGGAGGAGATGCTTCCTCTGATTGCGCGGGAAGGCCTGGCGGAGTTTTGTGATGTTTTCTGTGAAACCGGCGTTTTTACCGCTGCAGAAGCGGAGCAGATTTTACGAACCGCCTTGGCGCACGGCCTGAAGGCCAAAATCCACACCGATGAAATAGACGCCATAGGCGGTACGGAGCTGGCGGGTATGCTCCCGGCGGTTTCGGCTGAGCATCTCATTGCCGCCACAGACCGGGGGATTCTTGCCTTGGCGCAGGGAGGTACGGTAGCGGTCTTGCTTCCGGCGACGTCGTTTTATCTGGGAAAGCCCTATGCCAGGGCCCGGGACATGATTGCGGCCGGCGTGCCGGTATCTGTGGCCTCAGACTACAATCCGGGTTCTTGTCCCAGTCTGAATTTACAGCTGGTGATGAATTTAGCCTGTTGGAACTACGGCATGAGTCCGGAGGAGGTTCTGACGGCTGTCACGCTGAATGCTGCCGCCGCCATTTGCCTGGCCGACCGGCTGGGAAGCCTGGAGGTGGGAAAGCAGGCGGATTTGGTGATTTGGGATGCGCCCAACCTGGACTATATTTTCTACCGATTTGGTCAAAATCTGGCCAAAACGGTGATCAAACAGGGTAGGATTGCCGCCGGCGCTTTGCCGCATCAGCCGGAGACTCTTGCTTGAGCGCTCTGCAATCTCAGAAGATATAGGATTGTTCTTATCTACAAAGCTACAGTCAGAAAGAAAGGCGGGAAAACATGAATCAGATTTTAGAATGCGTTCCGAATTTCAGCGAGGGCAGAGACCTTTCGGTCATTGAAAAGCTTTGCGACAGCTTCCGGGGCAAGCCCGGCGTGCGGCTTCTGGATTACACCTGGGACCATGACCACAATCGCTGTGTCCTCACGATAATTGGCGAGCCGGAGCCCTTGCGTGATGCGGTGGTGGAGTCCATCGGCAAGGCGGTCGAGCTCATTGATATGACAAAGCACCAAGGGCAGCATCCGCGGATGGGCTGTGCCGACGTGGTTCCCTTTATTCCCATTCGCAATGCAACCGTGGGAGATGCCGACCGAATTGCCAAAGAGACGGCGCAGATGGCCGCAGAGCGCTTTGGTCAGCCCTTCTTTCTTTACGAGAAGTCGGCTACGGCTCCCCACCGGGTCAACCTGGCAGACGTAAGGAAGGGCCAATTTGAAGGTATGGCGGAGAAGATGAAAGATCCTATGTGGAAGCCGGATTATGGTCCGGATACCATTCATCCCACAGGCGGCGTAACAGCCATCGGCGCGCGGATGCCCCTGATCGCTTATAACATCAATTTGGACACCCCCAATGTGGAGATTGCTTCCGCCATTGCAAAGACCATCCGGAATTTAAATGGTGGTTTCCGGTACTGCAAGGCCATGGGGGTGCATTTGGAAGACCGGAATTTGGCGCAGGTTTCCATGAACCTGACCGATTTTACACAGACAGCCATGTACCGGGTTTTTGAGACGGTTAAGATGGAGGCCCGCCGGTATGGCGTCCATATTTTAGGCAGTGAAATTGTAGGCCTGGTCCCGCAACAAGCGCTTCTGGACTGTGCGGCTTATTATCTGCAATTGGAAAACTTTGACGGCGACCAGGTTCTGGAGAACAGACTGTGAGGCTGAAAATGGAATTAAACAAAATGAGTGTTTGGGAGTTTGCGGAGGTCACCGCTTCCCCTGCTCCGGCTCCCGGCGGCGGCAGCGTTTCCGCCTTGGCGGGCGCTTTCGCAGCGGCATTGGCGGAGATGGTAGCGCACCTGACTGCGGGACGGGAGCAATATGCAGGCGCTCAGACGGAAATGGCGTATATCTTGGACGAGCTTCCCTCCCTGCGCCGGAGATTGCTGTATGCTGTAGATCGGGACAGCCGGGCCTTCGACCGGTATATGGCTGCTCTGGCGTTGCCGAAGGAAACGGAGGAGGAACGCATGGCGCGGACATGCGCCATGCAGGAGGGGCTCAAGGAAGCTGCGTTGGTGCCGATGGAAGTGGCTGAGACGGTGGCCTCTCTCTTTCCCACGCTGGAGACCGTCGTGCGGAAGGGGAATGCCCGTGCCGTGACAGACGGCATGGTGGGGACGATGCTGGCGCGGACGGCGGTATTGGGCGCGCTCTTTAACGTCCGGGTCAATCTGGAGTCCATTGGGGATTCAGATTTTACAGCGGCCCTGTCTGCCCGGGCAGATGCCGCGCAGGAGCTGGCGCTTTCCTGGGAAAAGCGGATCCTGTCTCCGATTGCATTAGCGGGCAAACTGTAAAATGGGCGCACTGCAAAATTGGGTGGAAAAAGTCGTTCCTGCCGGTTGGATTTCAATCCATAGATAGGCGGAAGCGACGTTCCTTCATCCAAATTTTGCAGTGCGCCTTTGCCGTGGGTACATCTGGTAAAATGGCGGAGCCTTTACCGGTAAGGGGTTTTGACACGGGTCAGACCGACCAGGTAGTCTACGCTGGTCCCGTAAAACAAGGCCAATTTCACAGCCAAATCCAGTGGCAGAGGACGCTCTTCCCGTTCATATTTGGAGTAAAGCGACTGATCGCACAGAAGGTAGTCTGCCACCTGCTTTTGAGTTAAATCTCGGTCTTCCCGCAAATCGCGAATTCGTAAACGCATATTATCACCAAGTCAACTATAATGCTAGACAAATCGTCTCTTAAACATTTTGGACAATTTGTCCTAAAATTGACCTGATTGATGCAAAGATTTAGAAAAAACTTTGCTTTTTTGGCTTTGACTGGATAAACTTATGTTGAACATGCATAAAGAATGTGTGCAAATATTTATTTACGTTAAGTGCAGCCAAAGAGACAGCACGTAAAAAATTTTATTTTTCCTGGTAGTTTTCAGTAAACAGTGCATACTAAGACCATGAAATTGCCAATTCCATTTCAAAGGGGGATGGTATGCAGAACTTCCGGGACTATAAAATTCTCCAATTTCTGGAAATAATTTTCCCAATTCTCTAAATATGACTTGACGAAGTCGCATGAGATGTTATATAATAGCGAGGTCAGGCTGAAGGAGGTGAGAGCATGAATTTGACTAGAAACGAAATTGAAGTGATGGATGTTTTTTGGGGTGTTGGTAGACCGTTGTCCCGTGCCGAGTTGCTGAATTTGTCGGTGGACAAGTCATGGCAATCCAATTCCGTGCACATTCTGCTGAACAGCCTGCTGAAGAAGGGCGCACTTCGGGAGGCCGGGTTTGTACGCAGTGGTAAGACCTATGGACGGACCTTCGAGGCGGCGTTAACCTGTGAGGAATATTACGCTTCTTCCATCCAAGTCACCAAGAACAAGCCCAGTTTAACCGGCTTGTTAACTGCACTGCTGCAAGTATACGATCCGGACGATGCCGAATTGGATCAGTTGGCAGAGGTTCTGAACCAGAGACGCGCTCGGCGTCAGGAAGGCAATGACTAACCCCAAGGGGGAAATTTGCGTTTCCGGTGTGCCCCGCTTTCCAGTACAGACCAGAAATAGAGAACAAAATATAGAACCTTGGATTTGGGCTGAACTGGCAAGAGAGGGCTGTTCAGCCCACTTTTTATATCCGAGGTGGAAGCGGAAGCAGGTCAAAGCTTTCAGTCATGCCCATTTTCAGCAGTCCGCCTCTTGCTATTTTGGAGAAAATGCGCTATAATATTGTGAAATATAATATAGAAGGTGTTTTCTGTTGACAAAAATTGATATTTATTCCGGCTTTTTAGGGGCAGGGAAAACGACGCTGATTCGTAAGATGATTGCAGAAGCCTACGCAGGCCAAAAGTTGGTTCTGATCGAAAACGAGTTCGGTGAGATAGGAATCGACGGCAGCTTTCTTCAGGAGGCGGGCATTGAGATCCGGGAAATCAATTCCGGCTGCATTTGTTGCTCGTTGGTCGGCGATTTTGGAAAGGCTTTGGAGCAGGTTGTAGACCAATATCACCCGGACCGGGTTTTGATTGAGCCGTCCGGGGTCGGAAAGCTCAGCGATGTCATTGCTGCCGTGAAAAAAGTGACGGGAGATCAGGTTCAGCTGGGTTATACCGTGGCGGTAGCCGATGCAGGAAAGTGCAAGGTTTACATGCGCAATTTCGGAGAGTTTTACAATAACCAGATTGAAACGGCCTCCACCATTGTTCTCAGCCGGACGGATTCCATTCCGCAGGAAAAATTGGATGCGGCAGTTGCGCTTTTGCGGGAGCACAATGCTGTGGCGACTATGGTGACAACACCTTGGAACCAGCTCACCGGTCTGCAGCTGATCGAAGCAATGGAGCACAAACAGACCCTGGCGGATGAGCTGGCCCAGATGCAAATGCAGCGCTTGGCTGAAGGTCAGGAGGCTCATGCACATTCCCACAGCCACCAGGGGGGTTGCCATGATCATGGGCACCATTCGGATCACGAAGGATGCTGTCATGATCATGGGCACCATGCGGATCATGAAGGGTGCTGTCATGACCATGGGCACCATGCGGATCATGAGGAGTGCTGTCACGGTCACGCGCATCATGACGCTCCGGGCGAGTGCTGCCATGGCCATTCGGGCGAAGGCGGTGGGCATCACCACCATCACGCAGATGAGGTCTTCAACAGCTGGGGTGTGGAAACAGCGAGAAAGTTTACAAAGTCCGGGATTCAGAGTGCTTTGGAGGAGCTGGAGCACGGCGACTTGGGTACCGTCCTGCGGGCCAAAGGCATCGTTTCTGCAGAGGATGGAACATGGATTCATTTCGACTACGTCCCTGGGGAAACGGATATTCGAACCGGCGGCGCTGCTGTGACCGGCCGCCTGTGCGTCATTGGCGCCGGCTTGAACGAGAAGGCAATTTCCGACCTGTTTGGGGTGTAATGGTATGCCGATTCCTGTGTATGTATTTACCGGCTTTTTAGACGCCGGTAAGACGAAATTCATTCAGGAAACTCTGGAAGATCCCAGGTTCAACGCCGGAGAACGGACCCTTCTGTTGGTATTTGAAGAGGGTGAGGAAGAGTACGATCTGTCTGCTTTTCCAAAGAAAAACGTATACCTGGAGGTTCTGGATCAAGACGCCGTCACGCCCCGGCAATTGGCGGCTATGCAAAAAAAATACAGGGCGGAGCGTGTCGTGGCGGAGCTTAACGGCATGAAACTGGTGGGCGATTTATACACACGCTTTCCGGAAAACTGGGCCGTGGCCCAGGAGGTGATGTTTGCCGACGCTTCCACGATCCTGCAATACAATGCCAATATGCGCAACCTGGTGGTGGACAAGCTATCCGGTTGTGAAATGGTGGTATTCAATCGGGTCCGGCCCGGAGAGGACACAATGCCGTTGCATAAGCTGGCACGGGCAGTGAATCGCCGGGTGGATATTCTGTACGAGAGTACCGACGGGACCTCTGCTTATGATGAGACGGAGGATCCGCTGCCGTTTGATATCCATGCTCCTGTGATTGAAGTCCAGGATGAAGACTACGGCCTATGGTATCGGGATGTATCGGAGGAACCGGAGAAGTATACGGGAAAAACGGTGCGCTTTAAGGGCCAGGTTGCCCGGCTCCGCCGGGACCGGGACGGCATTTTTGCACCGGGCCGGTTTGTGATGACTTGCTGTGTGGAGGATATCCAGTTCTGCGGCGTACCCTGTCAATATGCCGAGGCTGCAAAGTTAAAGGCCAGGAGTTGGGTCCTGATTACAGCGAAGATTTCCGCAGAAAAGCATCCGCTGTACCAGGGGGGCGTGGGCCCGATTTTGACGGCCCTTTCGGTAGAGGCGTGTTCTCCTGCGGAACAGGAAGTTGTGACCTTTTAGTAATAGTTGCAAAAATGGCACAGAAAACGAAAAATACTCGTTTTCTGTGCCATAAATATTAGGATATTCTTTAGAAAATTCTATTTTGAGACAGACCCTTTTTTAAAATCCAGTCTGCACTTGAATACTGAGCACTGCGCTGAAAAGGCATAAGAGCAGTAAAATGATGGTGCATGGAGCAGACCAAAAACCACGTACCGCCGGAATCGGCATGGGGTGCAGGCTGCGGTGATAGGTTCGAATTGCATTGCTGTGTACGGCGAAGATGACGATGCCGGCGATGAATAAGCACAGCAGCAGAAGGGTTTGGAATGTGGGGGCCTGGGACAACAGCGTGCTGAATATGCCGTTGTTGATGAAATGAAGCAGAATCGCCCACGAAATGGAATATTCCACTGCCACATAGCCCAGGACGAGCCCAACTAGAAAAGCAAAGGGAATTTGTACGAGATTTCCGTGAAACAGACCAAAGAGCAAGGCGGAGAAAACGATGGCAAAGCGTTTTCCAAAAGGCTGGAAGCTTCGCAAAACAGCGCCTCGGAAGAGCAATTCCTCTACCACCGGTGCAACCAGGGAGATATACAGGAGCATGGTTGGAGAGTTTGTCATACCGGAAGCCTGAACCAGCGCTTCTGTGATGCTGAGCCCCCATAAGTTAAACAAAGCTTCCAGAGCTGTGGAGAATAGAGAGGACAGCACTTGGGCGGCCATAAAAATGCACAATAACTGCAGGAAGACGGAAGATGACATTGTCTGGGCGGGACGGAACACCGAGCGGAAAAACGCCGGACCTTTCCACAGTAGAATGATCACAAGACACATCCCCGAAACCACCAGATAGCCTGTGCCGTTCTGCAGCAGCTGGTCGGCATGTGAGGCCAGTTCCCGCAGAGCCTGCTCCATGCCGTAGCCGGTTTTGCCAAGACGGATGAGTTCGATCCCAGCGCCGATCCAAACGGCACAAACCACGACAAGGTTCATCAGCAGCATATAGATTAAAAGGATACCACAGACTCGATTACAGAGTTTTCTCTCCGGCTTACAGGTGTCTGGCGTATGATTTTCTATGGGTTGCATAGAGGACTCCTCCTTTTTACTCTTGAGAACAGGATGCAATGACGGCTTCCGCACACCGCAGGCCATCCACGGCGGCAGAGAGAATGCCGCCTGCGTACCCGGCGCCCTCACCGGCTGGAAAAAGGCCGCGTATGGATGCTTGGCGGCTTTCGTCCCGCAGGATGCGAACCGGCGAGGAGCTTCTGGTCTCCGGACCGGTCAGTACGGCATCCGGGTGATCGAAGCCGGAGAGCTTTCGGCCTAAGGCGGGCAGACCCTGCGCCAGCGCCTCAGCCACAGGAAAGGGGAGGATACGGCGTAGATTCCCAGGAACCACGCCGGGGCGGTACGTGGGCTCCACAGCTCCGAACGATGTAGTGGGAACATTACGGAGAAAATCCCGCACGGTTTGCGCGGGAGCCCGATAGCTACCGGTTTGCCGGAAGGCCAGCCGTTCCAATTCCTGCTGCCATTGGACGCCGCCCAGCGGGCCTGAATAGGGGAAATCCTTGGGGTGGAGAGAAACCAGAAGCGCAGCGTTGGCGTTTTTGCCGCTTCTCCCGGAATAACTCATGCCGTTGGTGACGATTTCTCCCTCCCCGGAGGCGGCTGCAACCACATAACCTCCCGGACACATGCAGAAGCTGTACACCGTCCGGTCGGCTAGGTGATGAAACAGCTTATAATCAGCCGGCGGCAATGGGGGGTGCTTGAGACCATATTGCGCCGAGTCAATCTGAGCCTGTAGGTGTTCAATGCGAACGCCCATGGCAAAGGGTTTCGGCTCCAGGGTGACGCCGGCGGTAGCCAGCATGGAGAAGGTGTCTCTGGCGCTGTGCCCCGTTGCCAGAATCAGTCGGCGGCAGGGCATCCGCTCCATGCCGCTTGGTTCTTCCCAGGTAATGCTGGAGAGCGTATTACCCGGGCAGCCGAATCCGGTGAGACGGGACTGAAATCGGACCTCGCCGCCGAGGGCCTCAATGCGCTGCCGCAGATTCATCACAACGGTCAGCAGTACGTCGGTTCCAATATGGGGCTTGGCATCGTAAAGAATTTGAGCCTGAGCGCCGCATTGAACGAATTGCTCCAGCACCCAGCGGTTGCGGAAATCGTGCGTGCCGGTGTTGAGCTTCCCGTCCGAGAAGGTTCCGGCGCCCCCTTCGCCAAACTGCACGTTGCATTGTGAATTGAGCTGTCCGGTTTGCCAAAAGGTTTCCACCAGCTGCCGCCGGACTGCTGCAGGTTGTCCCCGCTCCAGGACCAGGGGCCGTAGGCCGGCTTCAGCCAGCGCCAGGGCGGCAAACATACCGGCCGGTCCAAAGCCGGCCACAACGGGACGCTCCGCCGGCAGCCGGGCGGGACGGGGAATTTCATATGGATGGAAGGATACCGGACTGACCTTAGCGCCGCCCCGGCGGATGGCCAGCTCCTCCCGACCGTCTACCGTCACATCTACGGCATAAATCCACCGGATTCGCTCTTGATTCCTGGCGTCCAAAGAGCGGCGCACAATTTGCAAATTCAGAATTTCCCGGGGGGATAGACGCAAAGCCCTGGCGGCGGCCGCTCGGAGCTGTTCCGGCGTATGTCCGGGGGCAAGAGAGATATCGCGTATTCGAATCATAAAAGCTCCTTCCCGGCCTCTGTGCCTGCAATATAGCCGGAACTCCAGGCCCACTGAAGGTTATAGCCGCCGCAGTTACCGTCAATATCCAGCAGCTCTCCACAGGCGTATAAGCCGGGGCATATGCGGCTTTCCAAGGTGGATGGGTCGAATTCCGCCGTGTACACCCCGCCGGCTGTAACCTGCGCGCAGTCCATACCCATTGGGCCGGTGAGCGTCATGGAAAAATCTTTTACCGCACCGGCCACGGAGCGCAGGTCCCGGCTGGTCAGCTGTGCCAAAGGAGTATTGGGAGGTATGCCTGCCTCCTGTACCAAAATCTGCCCCAAGCGGTTGTGAACGGTCCCGGCTAGAAGATTTCCGGCGGTCAGACCGGGGCATTGACGCTGCCTGGCGGAGAGCAGCCGACACAGAAGTTCCAGGGGAATTTCCGGCAATAGGTCCAAATGGCAAACCCAATCTCCGGGCTTGCTGCATGCGTCCCTGGAGATTTCGAAAATGGCGGGACCACTGAGCCCATAGGCGGTGAATTGCACCTCCCCGCTGTGTTGGGCGATCACTTCACCGTCCCAAGTCAGCCGCAAATTGCAGACTGCCCGGATGCCTTTCAGAGAAGCGCACCTGGGGTATGAGGATTTTAGCTGTACCAAGGCAGGCCGCAGCTTGGTGCAATGGTGCCCCAGACTCCGCAGCAGCTGATAGCCGGACATAGAGCCGCCTAGAGGGGTCCCGGCCAGCCCGCCGCAGGCGGCGACAATTTTGCGGCATGAAAAATTTTCTCCGCCGCCGGTTAAGAGAAATCCACCTTTGGAGTCCCGGCGAATTTTGGTGATTTCGGTACCGGTGTGCAGATGGATATTCGGTTTATCCAGAGCAAACCGCAGAACGTCTACAACACTTCCCGCCTGATCCGACCTGGGATATACCCGTCCGGAGGGCTCCGTGGTGGTAAGCAGCCCCAACTTTCCAAAGAAATCCAATGTTTGATGTAAGCCGAATTTCTGCAAGGAGGGTAGAACAAAGGTAGGATCTGTGCCGTGGAAAGCGTCGGCAGTCAGGTGTGTGTTGGCCAGGTTACATCTGCCGTTTCCGGTAGCCAGCAGCTTGCGGCAGACACGGCTCTGCCGCTCGAAAATATGAACCTGGCAAGCCGGATTTCGGGATGCGGCGATGGCCGCCACCAGACCGGACGCACCTCCACCTAGAATGGCTGTGATCATGGAGATTCCCCCGTGAAGTATGTTTTCTGCTCCATATTATAGCCTAAAAACCGGCAATGTACAAGAAAAACTTCCACCTACTTTCCAAGACGGATTTCCATTCCAGAGATGACCGGCGCAATCGGATATTCTGCCATGCTCGGGAGCCGGTCGAACAGAATATGGGAAGTAACACTAGGCATCCGGCAAAAAATGCAGTATAATACCTGCAGGCAGATTCGCGGCTACAGGAGGAATTATGGGACCGAAAGAAAAAATAGAACGCTTGGCCCAGACGGCGGAGGATCGGATTTTGCTCTCGAGAGTTTGGGAACGGCTGTCGGCAGGCCAGAGGAGAAATATCCCGGCTACCAGCTGCTTCCTCTCTCCCAGAGAGCAGGAGCTGGTTCGCCGCCTGATCGGAGAAAAAGATCTGACCTTTTTTGGAGGCTATCCGGGAGCGGAGCGGGCGGTTGCCTGCTTTCTTCCCTCTTATTGGGAGGAGAGCTTGGGCGATGACGGACCCGTAGCTTGTATTCGGGCGCAGTTTTTTGTTCGTGACCGTCTGACGCACCGGGATTTTTTGGGAAGCTTAATGGGTGCCGGAATCAAGCGGGAGACGGTGGGCGATATTTGCGTAGGGGAAGGATCCTGTGATTTTTTCCTATTGACGGAAATGGTGCCTTACGTGCTGCAAAATCTGGACTACGCAGGGCGCACCAAGCTGCAATTGCAGAGAATTTCCCTTTGTGACGTCCGGATTCCCGAGCCGGAGACGAAAATAATCCGCGACACCGTTGCTTCCTGCCGGTTGGACAGCGTGATCAGCGCAGGTTTCCGAATGAGCAGGGCCAGGGCGGCAGAGCAGATATGTTCCGGTGCGGTGGCAATTGACGGACTACCCTGCGAAAAGCCGGACCGGCAGATGGAAGCCGGTTGTGTCATTTCGCTCAGAGGTATGGGAAAAATTCGGTTGCTGCAGGTGCTGGGGCAGACCCGAAAGGGGCGGCTGTCGGTGGAAATTGAGCAATATATGTGATCGTGGAGGTGAAGCAGGGATGATGGAAGATGTCATTGCTCGCATCAATGAGCTGGCAAGGAAGGCAAAGACCGTAGGGTTAACGCCGGCGGAAATTTCGGAGCGGGACGGCTTACGGAGGATTTATCTGGATGCCGTCCGGGAGAATTTAACGGCGCAGCTGGAGCATACCTATCTGGTGGATGAAAAGGGAAATAAGCGAAAACTTCCGAAAAAGAAGCGGGAATGAAGGAGCGGCCGGATCGAAACGTTTGTACTTGTAGTACGCACAATTTGATGCAGAAATGAGAAACTTCAGAATTATTTAGGCAGACTGGTTGATTTTTGCCTGGGATTATGGTAGATTGTTGGTAAAGATATCCAACTTGGATATTGGGCTGTCCATCTATAATGGACGGCTCGGGTTTGGCGTTTCCCCGTTTGAATTTGACCATGACAAATTGAGAGGCGTTACAAATGACACAGAAACCAATCATTGGCATTCTTCCCCTCTATGATCCCCAAAAAAATAGTTATTGGATGCTCCCGCAGTATTTGGAGGCCATTCAAGCTTGCGGCGGATTGCCGTTGATCTTGCCGCCCCGGCTGGATGAAGAGGAGATGGCGCAGATTTTGAATCTGTGTCAGGGCTTCCTGTTTCCAGGCGGCCAGGATATAGAGCCTGCCCGCTATGGGATGGAGCGGTCGGCATGGTGCGCGCCCAGCTTACCCCAGCGGGACCTGCTGGAGTTTTCTCTATTTCATCGCGCATATCAGATGGAGAAGCCTATGCTGGGCATCTGTCGCGGCCTGCAGCTGTTTAACACGGCCTTGGGCGGGACGCTGTATCAGCATTTGCCCGCAGAACTGCCGGGGGCTTTGGACCATGATATGACCAAACCGTACGACCGGGTGGTACACAACGTGCGTCTGGAAAAGGGAACACCATTGCGGCAGTTGGCCGGCCAGGAGGTAATAGGCGTAAACAGCTATCATCATCAGGCGGTTCACAAACTGGCGCCGGGTTTGCTCCCTATGGCCTGGGCGCCGGACGGCGTTTTGGAAGCGGCCTACGCACCGGACCGGCAGTTTCTCTGGGGTATTCAATGGCATCCGGAGTACCTGTGGCACTGGGCTGAGCATGGTGGAATCTTCCAGATGTTTGTGGACAGCTGCCGGACGACGCAGGTAAAGGTCCTCCTGCACAGCGCAGTCCCCGGCTGATACGGGCAGAAACCGGGTTTAGATGGGTGCTGCATTTCGTATAAATTATGTTTCTAAGTGCGAATCGAGAAAATTTGTTCAAAGCGGTAGCCAGACGATCTGACTGCCGCTTTGTCTGTAACATGGCGCCAACGGGGAGGGATGTCCAAGGCTGCATAGCCGGTGATATAGCCGTAAGTACCTTCCAATTTTTGTCCTGAGAAAAATAGGAGTGACGCTGCTCACGCTGCGTCACTCCGTTTCAAACGAACTAAATATTTTTCTACATAAGGCTATTTTTCCGCTGCCTGTACAGTCTGGGGCGGTTCATTCCGATCTAATTCTCGCCGGTTTGAGATCGGTCCTGAAATTTTCCTTTTTTCCACGGGGAATAGGAAAGAGCGGTAAGGCATAAGAAAATAGCCAATGCAGTCAGGGATACGGCAATGCCTTGTTGCAGAGCGGTATTTTGGTAAGTGAACGTAATGGTGTGCTGACCTGGAGTCAGGCGGAGTCCCACCATGGTATCGCACAGGAGAATTGGTTCGGTCTGTACGCCGTCGACGGTAGCAGTCCAGTTTCCGTTGGAAGGAATCGACGTGTATAGAACGGTCCGGTCGGTCACCTCCACGGTACCGGTGACAGAGGTGCCCGTCAAGGATTGGATTTCCCACGTGGATTGCCGGAGCAAATCCACACCGGTCTGGAAAACGGAGCCCTCCAATACTGCGGCAGTAAGCTCCAGCCGCCCGGACTCATCGGCTTTGCAGCGGAAAGAAATCTCAATTTCATCACCAGCAGCGCATTTTCCCACGGAGAGCATTTGATCTAGACTCATTGTCTCAGTATAAAGGGATTCTCCGTTTTTGTATACGGTGAAGCTATTCCGCTCAGAGGCGGACAAATCCAAACAAACTTCTCCGTCCTGGGGGACGGTAAAGAAAATGGAGACGTTGCCGGTGTCTGCCTCGGAGGTATAGCTACAGTAGCCGCTGGACGCCCGTTGGGAAACAGAAATGGTCTGGGTATCGGAAGAAGTGGTATATGTTTCAATTTCCTGGTAAACAGGCGTCTGAAGGCCGGTGGCGGCTTGGAACAAAAGATTTTGGAATTGGAAACTTCCTGCAGTGGGATCGTCCACCGAAACAGAAGCCAAGGCCTCATGGGTCAGGAAGCCCAAGGGCAGATAGGTTTTGTTTTCCAGAAGCGTGACATTACCCACTTGGTATGCAGGCTGAAAAATGTCGCTATCCAGCACCGGCTGACTCCGGCTGATCATATACTTCAGGTTTAAGAACAACGCTGCCACGGCAGAGGCCTCTTCAAAGCTGTACCGGTTATAGGTGGGCTTTGCGCCGTAGCCCAAAGCAGCCATCCATTTTGTCACCCGAACGTTCACTGAAGACGAGAACATCGTGATTCCATTGAGGCCATTGAGCGCGTCGTCGTTGAGCGTCTGGGTGTGCGTGAATTCCGCCCGGTAGTAGGGGGTATCTGCCTCCATGTCCTGCATATAGGAAATGACATCGGCAGTGTCCTGTTTGCCATTGGGATAGTTGGAGACGTCGGTACCACCAAAGCGAAGGCCGAATATGACCACAGAGCAGGTCAGCTCCAGAGCCATTGCACCCAACAGCAGACAGGCCGTTGTCCGGTTTCGGGCGGTTTCCGATCGAGTCAGGGGGATGATTTGGACGGATGGTCCGTCTTCTTCCTCTATCACGACCTGTTTGGGCCGCTTTTCGGACAAAAGCAGGCCGCCGTAAATTGCGCAGAACCCCAGGTTGAATGCCAAAAACACCGGATCCTGCCGGGAATCCGAACAGGCGGCCAACCCCAAAAAGACGATCATGGAGAGGATGATCCGCCATTGAGGCCGCTTGGACACTCCGTAGCTTCGATACGCCATCACCAGGACCACAAAGGAAAACAGGAAGCTGAAGCGGTAGGGAATCATGTTGGTAAAATGGAAACCGTGCCAAATATAATCCAACTGCCGGATGATAAAGCTCAGCATAAAGAACAGTAGCATACCAAGGCAGCACAGTTTCTCCCTGAGTTTGATCTCCTTTGAAGCGAAGAGCTGTATGACCAAAAGCAGCGGTAAGATGCCGCAGTACAGGTTGGGTAGCCCTTCTTTGAAGGTGGGCTCCAAACCGCCGGCTGTGTTGCCGGCTACTTGGCGCATGGCGTCCAGCAGGCCCATCCAAGAGGCCTCGTGGGCGATGTTTAAACTAAATGTGGTAGGAAATTGGTTGACGCTGGAGTTGGTTGTGCCCAGCGCCACGTACGCCGGCCATTCCAAGAAGGCAGTCAGGGCAATTGCCAGCAGGGAGAACAAAAGCATGACGCCGAGATCGCCCCAAAAGCGGCGAAATCCCTTTCCATAGCAAATTTCATAGGAAAAAAAGCACAGGGCAACGAAAATACATGTGAACAGCCCAATGTAGTAGTTACTGGCTATAGAAAGAAATAGGGTAATGGTATACAGAAAAAACCGACGCCGCTGCAGGAGACAGAGCATGCCCAGGATCACCAATGGGAGCAAAGCAAAGGTATCCAGCCACATAATGTTCCACTGATACCCCAGCGCCCAAGCGCACAGAGCATAGCTGCAGGAAAACAGAGTCAGGGACCAGTCCCGCCGGTGAAAAATACGGTCCAGAAAGATGGCAAAGAACAATCCGGACAGGCCCAACTTAACCGGTACCAACATGGAGAAAAAGCCCAGTAACATCCCTTCCGGCACCAGCACGGAGAGGAGATTCAAAGGAGAGGCTACGTAGTAGGCAATCAGCGCCAAATAATCGACCCCGAGACCTAAGTGCCAATTGTAAACCAAGGATCCACCGGATCGAAGGACCCGACGAAATTCCACAAAAAAGGGATAATATTGGTGGTACATATCGGAGTATAAAATGGATGAGCTCCCAAACGGACTGTACCGGCTCACCAGCATCACCAGGCTATAGCCTAAAAAAGGAAGCAAAAACGCCAGCGCCAAATATTTTCTTCCGGGCTGCTTAGACTGTAATTGTTTCATGAAACACCACCCTTTGCCAAAGACTTGTCTTATTGTACCATCAAATGCCGGCGAGGTAAATAAAAAATTCCGACGAATCTGTTGTCCGGAATCGAGGATATCTGGACTTCTATTATTTTATTGTACCGCTTTGATTCCAAAGCAGCGTGCTGTATAAAAATAGAACATCTTGTTCCTCAAAGGTGACCAATTGATCCAGTAGGTCGCTGGAAACATAGCGCAAGTCGATCAACGTAATCTTACGGTAGCCGCTCACCAATAGAGGCGCCAGACTGCTACCAAAGGAATCCCGAAAAATCACCAGCTCCCGCTCTGTGGATGCGTCCGCATTTTCCAAGTATTGGACAGGGGAGGCGCCGGAGAGGAAAAATTCATAGGGATCCCGGCTTTGTATTTGATCCCAATCATAAATGGGAATTTTTCCATCCATGTCATAAGCTGTGCAATGCGTCAATGTGTTCCCCGTCAAATACGTGAGCCGGTCCGGCTTCAGGGGAAGGCCGGACTGTCCGGCATATGCTCCGGAAAAGCTACCGGCATCCTGCTGAACAAAATCCCAGTGGAGCGACGCTTGCATGGCGGAAGCCAACGTACGGGCCACAGATTCCAGAGCCTCTTGGCGCCAGTGAGGATCTGTGCGGTAGTAGGAGGAACCGGTTAGACATGGGAATAGATCGATATACGTCATGGGAAGCACCTGTGTTAATTCTTTCAAACGGTCATAGTCCATAGTTGGATACCAGTCGGCCAAATAATAATTTTTATCCGGGATGATGCTGTAGTACACGTGCACGCTTGTCCCGTTCAGATATTTCTGCTGTATGCGCAGCATGACGTCCAGCAGGTGAGAAACCGAAGCCTCGTCCAGCGGATAGTCCAGCTTTGCCGCGCTGCCATTGCGAAAATAAATGCCGTCGTGATCTGCTTGTAAAAGAACATGGTAAACAAACTGTGCTTTTCCTTGCCGGAATAAATCCCGTAGGGGAAATTGATCGGCTGCAGCTTGCTCTGCCGCATCCATCCAGCTTCCGGAGAGGATTCCTTGTTTGGTTGGCCGGGTCCATTGCGCCAGTTGTCTTCGTTCCGTTTGGGAAATTTGCGTATTTCCAGTTATCATGAGAATCCCGCCGGCCGATAAAAGGACCCCCAGAAGCGTTAAAGTAAAAATTTTTCTCCGCACACCAACACCTTCTAAAAACGAAAATATAAAAATGGATTAAAGGAACCGTCCACTAAATAAGCAGTACAAATGAAAAGAAGCAGCGCGAGTAGGACCGGTTCCATCCACTGGAAGACTTTTTTTCCACGCCCGTATAGCCGCGCCGGCAGCGGGGTAGCGCCCAGTATGCTGAAAAGAAGCAGCACGCCGTTTGTGCGCAGCGCGTAGAGGCTCTCCTTTGAGAAAAACGGCAGGCTGCTTCCTCCGAACATCGTCTTAAAGTCCTGAAACGCTTGGGCCAAGGTTTCCGCGTTGAATAAGACAAAGCCCAACACCACGGAAAGAAGCAGATAGAGATGACCGATTCCGGGATTTCGCTGTAAAAACGCGCCATACCACAACTTTTCTCCCAATAACAGCAGCGCATAGAACAGCCCCCACAAAAGGAAGTTCCACCCTGCTCCGTGCCATAAACCGGTCAGACACCAAACTAAGCAGATGTTGCAGACCCAACGCAGCCGGCTGACGCGGTTTCCTCCCAAAGGAATATAGACATAGTCACGAAACCAAGTGCCAAGGGTAATATGCCACCGCCGCCAGAATTCCGTAACCGATTTGGCACAGTAGGGATATCGGAAATTTTCCGGGAAATGAAAGCCTAAAATCTTGCCCAGGCCGATGGCCATATCGCTGTAACCGGAAAAGTCGAAGTAAATTTGTAAAAAGAAACCTACGGCATAGAGCCAGGCGAACAAGACGGACGACTGTGTACTGCTGCGGTAGCTTTGGCAAAGGATGCCTAAATTGTTGGCCAGAATTACCTTCTTTCCCAACCCGACCAGAAAACGGGCGGCGCCTTCATAGGCCGTGTCTACGCTGTGCTTCCGGCTTTGTAACGCCAGGGCCACATCCCGATAGCGGACAATGGGTCCTGCAATCAGCTGTGGGAAGAGAACCACGTATACGGCAAAAGAAAGCGGATTTCTCTGTACGGCTACGTCGCCTCGATAGAGATCTATGGTGTAGCTGAGAATTTGGAACGTGTAAAAACTAATTCCCACCGGTAGGGCCAGCCGCCACAGGGGCAGAGCTGTTCCGAAGACCTGATTGACTGTGGAAATCGCAAAATCTGCATATTTAAACCAGGCCAAAAGCCCCAAACTGCCGGAAACAGATGCAAGCAGAAACAGTCGGGACCAAAACCGGCCTCGGAACCGGTGGATTCCAAGGCCGGTACCATATCCCAGCAAAATAGACAGGAGAATCAAAAGCAAATATTTGGGTTCTCCCCAGGCGTAAAAGGTCAAGCTTGCCAGGAGCAAAATAAAATTCTTGCATTTCCTCGGAACCAGGAAATAGAGCAGAAGCGTGCCGGGTAAAAAAGCGTACAAGAAAATCAGACTGGAAAATAGCATACATACTCCATGCCGCCGCCTCATTCAGAGGCGGCGGCCCTTGCTCATTTTTTCAGGATGAGATCCAGCTCACCACCGGTCGTTTCGGAGAAAGCGGTCATAATGTCATCTGCCAAGGTGTCGGAAAGACTGCTGCTCACCATCGCCAGCACAATTACGTCTCCCCAGACGCCGACCCGAATTTGATCGGCTTCTACACAAATCCACTTTCTGGGATCGACGCCGTCTAAAACCTGTTGAGCTATGTCCTTGGCATCTGCGTCTTCTGCAACGCGCAGTGCGCACAGAGAATAGGCCTGAGAGCTCATCATGGGCTCGCTATATACGGCTTCTTCCACTTGGCTGCCGTCTGTGAGGCCAAGGAAGGATTTCAGAGCGTTTGCGTCGCTGGTGTCGATGGCAGTCGTTTCCCCCAGGGAAAATTCGGGCTTTTGCGGACAGTTGTTATAGATGCTGTCTACCAGCTCGGTCATGGTTCCGGTGTAGGTGTGTGCTTCGCCGGCGCTCCCACAGGCAGTCAGCCCCAGCAGGGCGGCAAATATGGCGATCCAGGCAATTGTTTTTTTCATAAGTTCCTCCTTGATTTTCCTTTATTATGTCCACTGCATGGGAGAAATTTGCAGCTTCCATTAAAAAGACGGAAAGCAAGGAAGAAGGGTTGCAGCCTCCCCATTTTTTATTGAAAAGACGGCATTCAGATGAAATCCGAATGCCGTCTGACCAATTTAAGCCTGAGCCTTAGCCGCTTTTAGAGCCTGGGCCAGCTGATCCGGGCAGGAGGTGCTTTTTGCGCCGCACCGGATGCCGTCCACCCGGGAAATTACATCATCTACGTTCATACCCTCTATCAGAGAGCAGATCCCCTTGAGGTTTCCGTTACAGCCTCCTAAAAAATGGACGTTTTTCAATTTTCCGTCCTCAATTTCAAAAGAGATCTCCTGGGAACAAGTCCCTGTGGTTTTGTACGTATACTGCATCGATACCTTCTCCTTTTTCATTATTCGGTCAAATCCACAAATTTTGCTTGGGTAAACTGAGCCAAATGCGTCGGGGAGAGAATCATCTGATGACCTCTGGCGCCGGCAGAAACGGCGATTTCTTCAAACAACATGGCAGTTTCATCCAGGTACGTAGGATAGTGCTTCTTCATCCCAACGGGACTGCATCCGCCGCGGATGTATCCGGTGAGGCCGAGCAGTTCCTTCACATGGACCAGCTCTACCCGTTTGTCGTGAGCAGCCTGGGCTGCCTTTTTGAGATCCAGCTCACAGCAGACCGGAATACAAAAAACCACGACGCCCGACCGCTCACCCCGGGCAACCAAGGTTTTAAAGACCTGCTCCGGCGGAAAACCAATGGCCTGTGCCGCATGAAGTCCGTTCCAATCGGACGTATCGGAGGAATAGAACGCCTCCCGGTATGGAATCCCTGCCTGCTCCACCATGCGAATTGCATTGGTTTTTGCCATAGAATTCACCTTCTTCATACTATACGTCAGAATCGCTTCCTTGACAAGAGCTGTCTTGCAAAACACGCCGGTATTTTTCCATATCTGGGTCGGCTCCCACCGTCACGGGCTCCACTTGACACACGGCCAGACATTTATCCTGCACACGGAATCGAATGTTGTATCCGCCGAAGCTGACGCCGTACGTTCTCAATGGATCGTGCTGGTAGGCAGGACGGGGATCCTGTGCTAAGATTCCCAGCAGAGCCTCCCGACTTTGGCGGGGGATCTGCGCCAACAGAGCGGGAGGGAAATCTACTTTCAGCTGAAAATCGTCGTTTTGCTCGGTAAAGCCCCCGGTCGCTTCCGGATGACAGTCGGCATAAGGGGCATAGGGCTTGATGTCAAACACAGGAGTGCCGTTCATGAGGTCTGCGCCGGATAGGATTAAAACAGGCCCCTGCGGCGTATTTTTTTGAATCTCGATCAAACGGACGCAGGACAGTCCAATGGGATTGGGACGGTACGGAGCGCGTGTGGCAAAGACCCCCATCCGCTGGTTTCCGCCTAATCTGGGAGGCCGCACAGTGGGGGACCACTCGCTCTGCCGGTTCGCGGAAAAATTCCAGATAATCCAGATGTGGGAAAATCCTTCCAGTCCACGGATCATGTCCGGATTTCGAAATTCCGGTTCCCATACCAGAACGGAACGCAATGCCGGTACCAGACCTGCCTGCCGGGGAATTCCGAACTTACTGGCAAAATCGCTGTACACACGGGCAATGATTTTCATGGGAACTTCCATTGTACTTCACCTGCCTGTTCTGTTCCGTAAAAGTCATTATAGCACAGACCGCTTCCAATTGAAAGTGTAGGTTTGCAGGAGACGGGACATACAAATGACTCCCCGCGCCTCTCTTTTTCCGGATTCTGTCCCCCTTACTGCATTGCCTCTGCTTCTACTCCTGCCCTTTTGGTTTCTTCTTGGGCGGGCGGGCGTCGCGCCCTATTGGGGGCAGTAGGCGCTTTCATAGCGGTCCCAAAAAGCAATCATCCGAACCCATCACCGATTGGAAATAGGTTCGGATTCTATTGGTTTGGTATGAGTGGCGATACAGAAGTTGTGGTTCCCGCAAAAAACCAAACCGAAACCCAGCGAAGCGGGCTCGATTTGGAGAGAAGGAGCAGCGGCATGAGTGCGCTCCGGATTTTTGTAAAAATGTCGGAGCAAGCGATACATAGCTTGCTCCGACATGGTGCCGGTGGCCGGACTCGAACCGGCACGCCATCGCTGGCGGTGGATTTTGAGTTTTACCGGTTGCTGGGCAATGAGTGGACTGTAATTCCCTATGGAGGTCCCTAAAGACACTCCAAAAGCCCTATCCGGCAAAGACAATCCTGTTCCCACGGGCGAAATACTTTGATACGCCTGCGATTGCGGGCAGTTAAGCGGCCTGGCAAAAAAGAAGGAGATCAGAGGTCCATCAGGAGGCCCCAGCGCTCTATGTCTTTACATTAGCAGACGCACCGAAACATCGAGCAGTCAATTTGACGATCTATATTATTTGCAATCCTCTGCCGTTGACAAATAAAAAACGGAGGATTACATTTTGAGGACACGCGACCATTATGAAAAGTTGTTTGAAGCGTACCCTGATGTGGTAACACTGCCGGAGTTCAAAAAAATGCTTGGAGGCATTGGAGATTCCACTGCGCGTAAGCTGATGCGCGGGAATTACGTTCAGCATTTTTGTATCCGGCATACATATTTAATCCCCAAAGCCAGCGTAATTGAATATGTGCTGAGTGACCACTATGCCAAGTATCGCCTGGCGTTGAAAGCACAGGTGTAGTTTTTGCACCTTTGTGCTGTTGCTCTTTTTGCCTATATAATGGTGGCGCAAGGGAGGAACGTCTTATCATGAAAAAGCGAAAAGTTAAGGTATACCTCACCCCCGCTGAGAACAGCATTGTGATCCAGAGCCTTAACCGCCTGCGTAATACCATGCTCCGGGAAAACCGGGACACCGGCTGTCTGGATGAACTTCTGCTCAAGGTTATGTGCGCCCCGGTGAAGAAGGTGTAAAATTACATACCGCTGCTTTATGAGCCGCTTATTCTTTGTATAGAGTAAGCGGCTTTTTTCATGCCCATCTTTCGGATTCTACGCATACATAGCCGTTCATCTTGCCAATGGGCGGCTAAATCTATGGAAAAGGAGGACATGAAAATGCCGGAACAAAGAAGCCGCCCCAGGGATAGCCGCGTGATCGCGCTGGCCAACCAGAAAGGCGGCATAACGGTATTAGAGATTCAATATTTAATCAGATATTTACTGTTTTTGCTTATACAATTATTTCTAACGAACAAATTATCGGTCAATTTAATTCAATTATGGCTTGTATTGGTATTTTCAGTTCAAGTTTAATTGCTAGTAAATTTAATAGAACCAATCAAAAGAATTATCATTTAATTGCTTCTATGATTTATTTTGGAATAATGTCCTTATTAGGAATTTTTCAATCGCCTAAAATATTATTAATCACTTATATCTTACTTGGTGTTGTCTACTGTTGGAATCAAACAATCTTTCAATCCGTTAAATTCCAATTAGCCAAAATAGCAAACAACGATTATAACCAATACGAATATATTGTTGCATCTGAATTTCCAATTGCCCTAGGAAGAATTATTGGTCTTTCAATTTCACTTATTACCTGCTCATTATTTTCATTAAATAATGCTTATCGTTTTCTTATTATTTTTAATGGAACATTATGGCTTATCGATCACTTTATCATTAACAAAAAAGTACAATGGTTAGAAAAAGAAAAACTTTAAATCATATAAATTCTAAGACATTTTATTTACACTCTCACCTATAAACATGATGTTTTAAAGAAAATATATTAATTTAAAGTTAAAAAAATCCTATCTTAATTTTTAAACATTGTCAAACGATTAAGGAGATTTTTATGAATAAAGAAAAGATTATATTTACTGATTTAGATAAAACTCTTTTAACTGCTCAACATGAAATTAGTGAAGAAAATTTAAAAGCTTTATATCAATTACAAAATAAAGGTTTTATTGTCGTCTTTGCATCTGGGCGTAGTTATAATGATATTAAAATAAATCTATTAGAAAAATATCATCTACAAATACCTGTTATTGCTTTAAATGGTGCTCAAATCTATTTACAAGATGGTTTCTTACTTGCAAATATGCCTATTAAAGAAAACAAGATTTTTGATATTATCGATCAATGTAATAAATTAGATTACTATTATATTCTTTACGATCAATGTCACTTTTATTATCATAAATCTAAACAATTAATAAAAAGACTTTATCAATTAGCAATGACTAAAACTACTGATATTGATTATGCTCTTTATGGTATGCAAGTTTACTATGATATTATATTTTCAAGTGTCCCTCTTACTAAGCAAATTATCAACGACTTTAAAACAAAAGATAAAGATTTATTTAAATTAGAAATCATTACTCATGATTTTAAATTTATAGAAAGTATAAATAAAAAATATGACAAAGATTTCAAAATCACTTCTTCAGGTCAACTAAACACCGAGATATCTTCTTTATCGGTAACAAAAGCAAATGCTATTGATATTTTATGCAAACATTTTAATATTAATTTAGAAAATACGTATGCAATTGGAGATCATTTAAATGATTTAGAAATGTTAAAAAAAGTAAATTATAGTGGTGCTGTTAATAACGCAGTAGATGATGTAAAGAAAATTGTAAACTACATTTCTACTTCTTATGATAAAAATGGTTTTGCTAACTTTGCATATCACATTATGAAATAAAGTAAAAAAGGAACATTTGTTTAATTAATCTGTTCCTTTTTTAATGAGTTTCTTATCTTTCGTATGATACTTTCCTTTACGATAATATTCTATTGAGATAGTATTTTTATCAAAATCAATCTCATAATATATGCCTATAGCATATCGACAAACATGTTCAGGAGGTTCTGTTCCATCAAAAGACCACTCATGATTAAAGCTATCTTTAGTTAAACATTTTAATCGGCTCCTATCTGCATCCTTCTCCTTTTTAGGTCGATAACTTTTCTTCATTTCAAGTGCAAGTAAATTATCTCGTTCTACACATTCGCCTCTACTATGTACAATTAAATCTGTTTTAATTCTTATTATTTCTTCGCCTGGACCCTGTATACTTTTAGACATTTTTTTAAATTTTCCACCTCTATTGCGATTATATTCAATATCAACGTAATACTTGGAATATTGGGTATCTTTTAATATATCATGTAATCTTATAGCCAGTGCTCCACAAATTGTTTGTTCAGATACTTGTGATTCAAATAAATCAATATCAAGATTTAATAGTTGTTCATTTGCTTGTTCAAATATTTTTTTTAAATTTTCAAAATCTTTTTTCATTGACGACTCCCATTAAATATAAGTTATAATTCAACTAATTTTTCTTCAACAAAATAATAAATATTTTCTTTTTTATAACCATATTTAGAATTTAAAACACTTATATGTGGTTCAAACGTAAAATAATTTACATCTATTAATTTTGTTTTATTTCCCTTTTCAATATAAATTCTATCTTCACTTCTATTTACAATAGAATGTCCTAAATTTCCTAAAAAATCTAAATTTATAAACCCATATTCCTTTATCAAGTGATTCATATGAAAATAAAGATCTTCAAAGGTTGTTTCAACAGTAACATATTTCAATAATTCTTGATGAAGTCTATCTTCCATTTGTAATCCTTTTTTCCATTCTTCATTTTCAATATTTCCTACACAATCAACAACTATCCCATTTTCAATAATAATTGTTCTTGCATAGTCTCCCCAAACATTATTATTTTGAGGTGATAAATCAATCGTAATAATATCATTATTTTGTATAGTTTTATTTGCAGTTACATAATGTTTACCTGATATTGAAACATTTGTTTCATCTCCCGAAAAAATAAATGCTCCTACATCCCAATACCAAAAAGAATCTGCGCCCAACTCAAGCATTTTCTTCTCTAAATCATTTCTCAAATCAACAAGGGACATACCAGGTTTAATAATTTCTTTTGCATATTGTATTGTCATTTTTGCTATTTCTTGTACATCTTTATTTTTCATATATCTCAAATTCCCTTCGTGTTAAATATTTTTTATAGTTTCATACAATTCCTTCGTTTTTTCTTCATTTTCATAATTAATCAAACAATTGTCATCTTTAGTTTCAAAATAAATATATGAATGAATATTTGGATTTATATAAATAAAACATGTTCCAAATTGTGTATCAAAATAACCTGCATAGCACTTATCTTCTTTATAACCTACTTGTTTATTTCCAATTTCAACATTATCCAATAATTTAATATTTCGTATTTTATCTATTTTAATTGTTGGTTCACTGCAATTAGGTACAGATGTAATAATTTCATTATCTTTAATTTTAATAGCTGGTTTTTGATTAGAATCTTTTATTAAAGACGTAACGATCAAAATAGGAATCAAAATAACTAAAATAATAATAAAATAATATCTTTTTTTCATTTTTCTACCTTTCCTCTATATGCTTTCTTATAATACATGTATTTACCACTTAATTGTAAATACTCTATCTGCTTCCTATTTCTAATTATATAAACTATAGTAGCAAGATCATTAATTGCTCCTAAAATTATAATACTTGAAACTAATCCTATCATTTTTAAAATCAATGGATTTGATAGTTTTACAAATATTACAAAAATCGATAATGGCAATGTAATAAGTAAATTAGGTAACAATAAAGTATAAAGATATTCTTTTACATTCTTTATTTCTGTACAATGTGTTATCATTCCAAACCCCTGAAACCAAATATAAATATCTTCTTTTTTAGAAAAAGTTATTGCATGAAAGTATTCATGGACAACCATTAATAAAATTACAATAATAAAACCCAATATATCTATTAAAAATACATTTAAAATTTTTCCATTATATTTAGAAATTAATAATTTTAAGCTTTTTGTTAAAGGATATAAAATAATCAAAAAAACAAATAGATAGTCAATCCATCCAATAGCCATTTTCTCCAATCGTGATTCATCAACGCTTTTTAACTGATTATTATTTTTTAAATAACCTCTAAACTTTATTGTCATAGATAACACCTCCAGCATTATTATTTCTTAACAATCCAATCACTTTCTACATTTTCTCTTATTGCATAATAACCTCGTGGCATGTCTTTTAATAAGCAAATAGAATAATCAATGTTATAAACTTCAAATAAAGAAACAATACTTGCATCTTCTATATTATGATTGCTTCCACATAAAAATTGCCACATACCGTCATCTTCATCATGACTTACATATAAAATAGGATGTCCTTCTAAAATATGACAACATACAATGCATGCTGTATTTTGTTGATCATCAAAAGGAAATGATAGTGTTTGTTTTTTCTTCGTAAAAAATCCCATAAATATGCCTCCTTAATCAAAATATGTTTTCCATTTTTCTCTTGTACAAGTAAGATTTTATCTTATTTAAAAATAGCAGCACGTGTATCAATTTTGGGTGTTTGATACCCTACTTCATTACAAAAAAGCCCTTCTACTTGTTCTACTGGTTTATTTGAAATATCTGCCATCATCATAGCGGAAAGTTGGCGAATACGTTCATAGCGTTCTTGATTATAAACATCTTTTCCATAAGTAAGTCCGGCTTGTGCTAAACTTTGTAATTCAATAATATAATCAATCCATTTTTTATTTTTATCCATACACATTTCCTCTAATCTTTTTTGATTTTATTATATCATATTTTTCTCATTGCATTTTTATTGAAAACAGATTTATAATAAAACTTACCCATAAGGAGGAAAACCAGATGAAAGAATTTCAAAACAAACTTATTGTACACGGTTTAATGAAAATCAATGACAAGTATCTTGTCATTAAAAGAAGTATTATCAAAAGAGGAAAACCAAATGTATATCCTGAATATTGGGATATCCCTGGAGGTTCTGTAGAAGACTTTGAAACACCTGTAGAAGCTTTAATTAGAGAAGCCAAAGAAGAAGCTAATTTAGATGTTGAAGTAAAACAAATCATTCATGAAGATAGTAATTTTGATAAAAGTAAAAATACGATGTTTACTCGACTTGTTTATATTTGTACTTTAAAAAATACAAATGATTATGTAATTCAATTAGATTCAGAAGAACATAGTGAATACCGTCTTATTTCTTCTCTAGATGAAATGTTTGATGAAAAGGTTGTTCCATTTTTAATTGATATCTTATCTAATAAAAATCTCTAATAGAAAATAACTCTATTAGAGATTTCTTTTATCTTTTTTTAATTGGAATCCATATTTCACAATAATAATTTTCATCCAATGTACCTTTAAGATATTTTGTTGGATCATCATAATATTCTACACAATATCCAGCAGCAAATTCATAATCTTTTAACGCCGGTAACCATTCCGTAAATATTTTAACATTTGCATCTTGCAAGGCTCTAGGCATTGCTCCAACACACGGAAAAACTGCCCATTCAAACTCAGGAATAGTTTCTAACACAAAGCCTTCTGGAATAACTTGTTCTTGATAAGGATCTGCAATTAAACAGTCAAAGTTTTCTTGCCCCATTTGTTTATCAATGTTAATTCCATAAACTCCTCTAACAACTTTTCCTTTACCTGTTTGATAATGCTCTTTCCAAAAATCAGGAATGACCTTTTTAGCATTTTCATAAGCAAACGTTTTTTCATTTGCGATAACTTTAAACGCTTTTTTTCTTTCAATCTTGTAATCCATAAGATATCCTCCTTCTAAAGCTATTGTTAGTTTCAGTGGAGCAAAGGATTTCAAAGTTGTATGCTTCTTACGAGCAACTGTTGGTGTTACACCATGAAAACGTGTAAAAGCTTTGGTAAAACTATCTGGCGAATCATAGCCATATTTTATGGCAATATCAATAATTTTTATGTCACTTCCAGCAATTTCATTACCCGCAAGCGATAATCTTCTTTTACGAATATATTCACTAATAGTAAATCCACATAACATAGCAAATCCTTTTTGAAAATAAAATTCAGAAATATGAACATATTTTGCAACATCTTTCACTGTTATATCTTCTACTAAGTGGTTTTCAATATATTGAATTGCTTTTTCAATTGCATTTACCCAATCCATGTTTTCTCTCCTTTTCTCTACTGTATTTGTATTATAGTTAAGAAAAAAGATTTTCTCCCGACACTATTTGCCTTCATTTGTCTGTTTTAATTTTTCATAAGCTTCTAATAACCAAGTATGAGGCATAAGAAGTTGATGTGTTTCAAATTGATAACTTATAAACCAATAGCATCCTTTATCTAAAGAAATATTGATTGCTTATTTTAATTGCTGATAATAAGGCGGTATTCCTCCTTGATCCCAAGCGAGTTTATCAGTTAAGAAAATAATTTTATCATAATCATTCATTTCTTTTTTCAAAGTTGTATGACATTCAATTGCTGATAAAATATCTTCATCTTTAATATGAAAATAGTCATATGCAATTTCTTTAGAAATTCTTTGATGCAATAAGAAATGATATTTTTCTTCACTTGGATCTATTTGATACCCTAATTCTTTAGCATATTTATACATATCATCTGGTGAAAGGATTGCACTGATATCATGCAACAAAGCTGCTATCATACATTTTTCAATATCTAAATGATATTGAATTGCAAACTTTTTAGCTTCTTTGGCTACACTTTCTACATGATTCCATGTTTTTTCTTTATGATATTTTAAATAAAGATTTTTGATTTTATCGTATAATTCAATATTCATTTTATACCACTATTTTAGATATTTAACAAAGCTATAACCTTTTTTAGAATACCCTTGTTTTTCATAAAAAATATGCGCTGTTTTTCTAGAAATCCCACTATTCAAAGTAATCGCAGCCATGTTATTTATTTTGGCATATTTTTCAACCTCTTGTATAAGATGTTTTCCAATCCCTTTGTTTTGATAATTTTTATCAACAGCAAGAGCATTTACCCTCATTATTTGTTTTGGAAGTTCAAAGACATAACTTACTTCTATTCCAATAAAACCAACAACTTTATTTTCTATACAAGCAACATAAATCAAATAATTATTTTTTATCATTTCTTGTACTCTTAAAACAAACAAACTATAATCAACTTCATACCCTAATTCATTTTTTAATAATTCATAAATAGGTTTTATATCATTTTCTTCAAAGCATCTTATTTTCATATTTGCTTACCCTATTTTCTTTACCACTAATTTATTCATAGCATGAAGATGCTTAATACCATTTTCATGTTCATCATGAAATTTTTTATTTTCAAACATTAAGGTTTTCCAGTTTGTATAATAATCTTTAATTTCTTCGTTTTTAAAGACACCTACCATAACATCTTTTAAATCATCTGGAATAGGTTCTTCATCTGTAAATAAAGCAATAACATGATATCCATTTACATTTGTCCATTTCTTTAACAACTCTATTACTTGTGGTTGTTTTGTTTTATCAATAAATTGTAAAACACCATGAACAATTATTAAATCATAGGAATATCTAAAGGGATAATCTAACACATCACATACCCATGTATGAATATTTAAATTATTCTTTTGTTTTAAATAATCTATTTTTTCAATCGCATTTTTTGATAAATCAAATGCATCTACTTGAAAACCCAAGCTTGCAAGGTATAAAGCATGTCTTCCATCGCCACAACCCACATCAAGTATCTTTGCATCTTTCTTTAAATACGGAACAAATTCTTTAACCTCTTTACTTGGATTTCCAAATGTTGATTTTTCTTTATTTAAATATTCATCTTCCCAAAATGGTTTCATTTTTTATCTCCTTATTTCCACATCACATTCATTTTATATTTATCATCGTAAAACGATTCACTTTCTCAATCTTTTAAAGATTACATGCAGGTTCTAATAGTGTAAATGTCTTTTTATCTAAATCTAAACGGCAACGCACTCCGTAAGGGATGACAGCTATAGGAAGTGCATGCCCTATATTAGCATTATATAAAATTGGTAGCTCTGGATGATGCGCTTCTATCCCAATAACCCTTTGATAAACTTTTTTATAAATTTCATATTTTTTTCTTCGTGATGGTTTACCAACAACAATACCATTTATCACATCAAAAAGACCTTGTGCCATGAAATTTCTTAATATCCAAGCTAATTGATATTCTGACATATCTACTTCACTTGTTTCTAAAAACATAATTTTACCTTTCCATTTTTCTTTATCCGGCCATAACTCTGTTCCTAAAACCTCTATAAAAGTATCCAAACAGCCACCTAACAATTCACCTTCAACAACACCATTTCCTTGAATGACCTCATATCCATTTTCATCTTTATGATATTGTCGTAAAACATTTATATTGTTTTCATCCCATCGAATCATTTCATCATCGTCATCGTAGTAATAAGGTGCTTTGTATATTTCCAATTGTTGTACTGGTTCGAATAATGTTTTTCTCATCATTTCCAATGAATAATCATCCATTTTGACATATTCAGATAAAGTTGTTAGCACCGCTAATCCATAATAAGAAACCAACCCTGCTTTATACATCATTAAATGATTAATTGTTGTATCAGAATATCCTGTAAATACTTTAGGATGATTTCTTATAACTTCAAAATCAATATATGGAAGTAAACGAATCGTATCATCTCCACCAATCGCATTAAAAACAGCTTTTATAGAATCATCTTTAAAAGCATCCATTAAATCTTTTGCTCTTGCTTCTGGATGTTCATCAAGATATTTAATACCCTTCAACGTATTTTCCATAACAACCACTTTTAAACCAAAATCATTTTCTAATCTTTCTTTTGCGATATAATAACGATGAATAGCCCATTTTTCTCCTAAAGTTCCTGCCGATAAACTTACAATAGCTACTTTATCTCCTTTTTTTAAACGTTGAGGTTTAATCATTTTTTATCTCCTTATTTCCACATCACATTCATATACAACTCATTTTGTTTTTCCCATTCAGCTTCATTATGATGACCTCCAGGAATAATATTGATATAACTTGTTGCACCTTGAGATACAATATAATCATTAAATTCTTGAATGTTTTTAATAAAGCATTGTGGTCTTTTAAATTCTTCCGTTCCTAAAGACATATAAATGCGTGTATCAGGATTTAAATTTTGTAAAAGATCTCTTTCTAAACATTTTTTACATAAGCCAAAGGCTGGTGATAAACAAGCAGCTTTAGAAATATATTGGTTGTATTTGATAACTCCATAAAATGCCATTAATCCACCCATAGAACTTCCTGCAATGGCTGTACATTCTCTAAAAGGATATGTTCTATATTTTTGATCAATCATCGGTTTTAATTCATAAACAAGCCAATCTAATGTTTGAATACCTTTTCCTTGAACACGTCCAAAATAACGACTATTTAAGCTATAAGGACAATACTCACTTAATCTTTCATTTCCTTCATGATTACATTCAATTCCTACAATAATCAATTTCTTATCATAATGATCTAAAAATTCAGCTAAACCCCATGATTTACCATAAGTAGCATCACTATTCAAAAACAAATTATGTCCATCAAACATATAAACAACTGGATATCTTTCATCACTTTGATAATAATCATTAGGTAAATAAATATGCAATGTTCTTTGACAGTTAAATGGTCTTAAATAAACATCATATTTCTCTAACATTGAAAATACCTCTTTTATAATGAAATAACTTCATCAAGATCACATTGATCTATTTGATTTTTACCACCAATAATACATATTCCACCTTTTTCTAAAGTTTCATCGATTTCTTTCGCAATTTCTAACAATTCATCCTTATCTACATTTAAAATAGCTTCTAATTGTTCTTGTCTTGCTTTTTCATCCTTTTGATTAAAATAATACAAATCACCATACTTACCAATATTATAAGGCATCATAAGTGGCATTAATCCTGATAGCGCGCCAATAATAAATCCCGTTAAATCATGATTTTCCTTTAAATAGTCTTTTAAAAATGTTCCACATTTTTCATATTTCTTTAAAGATTCTTTTCCATTTGGATCACGATAAGAATAACAACATGTAAATCCTGAAGCACGCGATACTAAACCTGTACCATAAGCACCTCCTTGTACTCTTACTACATTCCATAAATACGCTAAAGAAATAATGTTTGAAGCAAGTGGTGTTATTTTAGAAGTCTCTAATAGATAACCTCCTTTAGAGGCATAAGCAATATCTGAAGGAATAATAATTCCTTCTTTTTTAATAGAAAAAGGTTTGATGATTGCTTTTTCTAAAGCATCAGAGACTTTTAATGTTTCTTTTAAATAAAGAACTTGTTTTTCTAAGTTTGTATCATCATTTCCAGTAAAAGATAAAGTTAAACGATTATAGAAACAAACATTTTGATAAACACTTTCTAATTTTTGTTTTAAAGCAACAAAATCAAAATGATCATCTAATTCTTTTAACCATTTATAATAAGCAATTCCACTACTATATTCATCAATAACACCCGAAGGACTTACCATCGCTAAAACTCTTTTCATAGATAAACTATGTCCCGACATAGTAATCGCTTGTTTTAATGAAATAATACGTTGTTTTAAAATGTCATGAATCATTTTTTCTTGATCAAAAACAGATTCTTGTAAGATTTCAACAAGAAGTTGCAAAGCTTCTTTTTCATTTTGTCCTAAAGTAGAAAATGATGCTTTGAAGTAAACTTGATTTTCTTTATTAGTTGTTTCATATGTATTAATAGAATAATTCATTGTTCCACAAAGAAGACGAATCTTTGTAGAAAGATCTTTAGCACTATGTTTTATTGTAGAGACATTTCCTAATAAGGAACATATAAAAGATAAGGTACTAATTTGATCTAAATCTAAATGATCTATATTAAAATAAAGAGCATAATAATAAATACCATTGGTTTCTGTTGGATGTTTTAAAACTTTGCATCCTTCTAAATCTATTAACTTTGAAGGAATCTTTTGTACTTTTGCTTCAATATCTTCAAGATTTAATTTTGGTAAAGTATTTAAGTTTTCTAAAGTGTCTGGTGCTTGTTGGAAAGCATCTAATTGTTTTTGTTCTATTTGTAATTGTTGTTTTTGAACATCTGTCATAGAATTTAAAACATTTGTTAATGTCTTTTCTTCTTTTTCACGACGAATCTTTCCTAACTCTTTTGAAGGTTTTAAAACAATTTCACAACTATGATTATTTTCTAAAAGAACTTCTTTGATAAGATTTTCAAAATACCCTTCATTTACTTTCTTTTTCAAATCATCAAAGGTCTTTCCATATTCTAAATGGGCTTCTGGTTTTCCTCCATAAAGCCAGCTTTCTAACACTTGAAATCCGAAAATAATTCCTTGAGGATAACCACCAAAATTTCTTTCTTTTAAATTTAATTCTAAATAAGCAAGTGTTGCATCAAGTTGTTGACGATCAATACCTTTCTTAATCAATGTTTGAAGCGTATCAAAAACAATTTCTTTAACTTGATCTAAGTTTTCTTCTTTTATATGATCAACTTCTAATTGACACCAATTTTGTAATTCACCATCATTAATTGCTAGATAAACATTTTCAGCAAGTCCTTTTTCTAAAAGCACTTTATTTAAAACTGCCTGGTTATCACCACATAAAACATCACTTAATACTTGCATCGCAATAACTTTTTCATAGTCTTGATAACTTCCAATCACATTTCCCCATGCCATGCGATATTTATTTTCAGCGTTTTCTTCTTCCCCTATTTCATAATCTACCACTTGTCTAGAAACTTGAACAGGTTGTTGATAAATTGGTCCTTCTATTGGTAAATTAGCTTCCATTGATGAAAGATATTCTTGATTTAAAAGTTCTAAAACGTCATCAAGTGGGACATCTCCATCTAAAAAGACAAAGGCATTCGAAGGATGATAATATTTTTGATAAGTTTGGATAAATTGTTCATAGGTTAAATCGGTAATAGCTTCAGGATCACCTCCTGAAACATATTGATAACAGTTGTCTTTAAATAAAGCTCGATTCAACGCATTCATCATAATTTCACGAGGACTTGAAAAAGCCCCTTTCATTTCATTTAAAACAACCCCTTTATAAGTTGGTTTTTCTGTAGCTTCAATATGCCAGCCTTCTTGTAAAAAGATTTCTTTTTTATTTAAAATCAAAGGATTAAAAACTGCATCTAAATAAACTTTTGTTAGATTCATAAAATCTTGATTATTTCTAGATGAAATAGGATAAAAGGTTTTATCTTCAAAAGTCAAGGCATTTAAAAAAGTACTCATTGAACTTTTCATTAATTCTACAAAAGGTTCTTTAACAGGGTATTTTTTAGAACCACATAAGACTGAATGTTCTAAAATATGAAAAACCCCACTATCATCACTTGGTAAGGTTTTAAACGCAATACCAAATGTTTTATTTTCTTCATCACGTTTTAACCAAGCAAGTTTTAAATGGGTTTTTATATGTTCCATTTCATACATTGTTGCATTAAGTTCACTGACTTCTGCCCTTTTTTTAACGACAAAGCCATATTTTGATTCATTTATTTTCATTGTACTACCTCATTTCTTTAAACCTTATTTTACCTTTGAATAAACGTTTTGTAAACGAAGACGATATTTTAGTAAATATTGATTTCAAATTTACTAAATGATAAAATAACTATAGATTGGAGGTTTTTATGGCAACAATAAAAGATATTGCTGAATTAGCGAAAGTATCAAGCGCCAGTGTTTCGCGTATTTTAAATAATGACCCTACTTTGTCTGTTCCTAAAGAAACAAGACAACGTGTCCTTGATGCAGCTAATCAGCTTGGTTATAAAAAGAAAAATAAAAAAATCTATGATACAGTGATGTCATTAGGAATCATTCAATGGATATCTCCTATTGAAGAATCCAATGACCCTTATTATTTAAGTATTCGTCAAGGAGTAGAAGAATATTGTTTTAAAAACAAGATTGCTATCAAACGTGTTTTTAAAACAGATGTTGATTATTTAAATCAATTAGAAGATATTCAAGGTTTAGTTTGTATTGGAAAATATAGTCAAGAAGATATTGAAACATATAAAAAGATATGTTCAAATGTTATTTTTTTAGATATGAATATTGATCCTATTCATGAATGTTGTATTTTACTTGATTTTAAAAATGCAGTTAAAGATGTGGTTTCTTATTTAAGTCAAAAACATACTTCTATTGCCTATTTAGGTGGTAAAGAAATAATTCATGATAAGCTCTATCATGATCAAAGAAAAGAATATTTTGAACGCTATTGTAAAGAATACAACATTGATTATTTCATAAGCGAAGAAACGTTTTCAATTGAATCTGGTTTTAATATGACTTATGAACTTATTAAAAACAAGAAACTTCCTTCCGCCATTTTTGCGGCAAGCGATCCTATCGCCATTGGTGCCATGCGTGCTTTAAAACAATATGATATCAAAATACCAGAGGAGGTATCGATTATTGGTTTTGATAATATTGAAACAACCAATTATACCGATCCACCGCTTACAACAGTCTTTGCGCCAACATTTGATATGGGCTTTATGGCAGCTAGACAACTCTTTGATGCTTTTAAACATAATGAAAATATTTCACCAATCAAAATTCTTTTACCTTGTTTTTTAATCGAAAGAAATTCGTGTATTTAAAAATCTCTAGATTTTCTCTAGAGATTTTTTATCACTTCAAATTTATAAGATGTTTTTTCGTCATAAGTGTCGCCTGCTTTTAAAATCGTACTTGGGTTTTCTTCTAGATGAATCGCATCCGGCATATTTTGTGTTTCAATACAAATGGCATCACGGGCATTGTAATGTTGTCCATATTTACCAAGACGTCCATCTAAATAATTTGCTGTATAGATTTGTGCTTGTGGTAAAGTCGTTGAAACGGTTAATTTTCTTCCTGTTTTTTCATGAACTAATTCAACTTGGTTTTCTTTTGTATTAAAGATCATTGGATGATCAAATCCTTTACCAAGTTGTAGTTGTTCATCATCATTATCGACACGATCTCCAATATAAGCAAATTCATTGAAATCAAAGGATGTTCCTTTGACATCTTTTATTTCACCTGTAGGAAGTCCATCAGGATCAATGCAAGCAAAACGATCAGCGTGAACTTTTAATAAATGTTGATACACATTTTCTTTTTTGCCAGATAAGTTAAAATACGAATGATTCGTAATATTAATAAGCGTATCTTTCGAAGTAGTTGCATGATAATGCATGGTAAGTGTATCTCCTTCAAGTGAATAGATTGCTTTAAAATCTAACTCACCAGGATATCCTTCTTCTCCATCTTTAGAAACATAATGGAATTCAACACTTGTTTCATCAAGCACTTGATAATCAAATACTTGATAAGAAAAGCCTTTGATTCCTCCATGTAAGGAGTTAGGTCCATTATTAATTGGTAAATGATAAGTTTGACCATTTAATTCAAAAGTTCCTTTTTTAATACGATTAGCTACTCTTCCAACAAGCGCCCCAATATAGGCATCTAATGTTTGATAAGATTTAAAATCATCATATCCTAAAACCACATCATCAACATTTCCTGCTTGATCTTTCATCAACACTTTAACAAGCGTACATCCATAATTAGAAACAACAACTTCTAATTCATCATTTTTGATTGTAATTAAATCAATATTATTTTCTACTTTCTCAATTTTAATCATCTTAAAGTACCTTCATTCCACCAAATTTTCTTACTTTTAAAACATGACAAGAACCTTCACCAAAATACTTTTCAATTTCTTCTTTATAATGATCAACGTATTCATCTTCTACAAAGGCTTGGATTGTTCCCGCAAATCCTCCCCCATGAACACGACATACACCATGGTTTTCTAAAATACCTTCTGATAAAGCAAGGGCTAAAGAAACAGCTTGATTATCTGGATATTTATTTGAATAAACGTTTTGTAAGTATTTATATGAAGAATCTCCTGAATTTTTAATAACTTGTCTAAACGTATCAAAATCATTATTTTTTAAAGAAGATACTGCTTTTTCCACACGTTTATTTTCATTAAATAAATGAATTGCTCTTAAAATCGCACGATCTCCCACTTCTTTTCTTACTTCTACTAATTGATTATAAAAATCTTTTTCATCTACTTCTCTTAAAACTTCTTTGCCAAAGAATTGAGCTACTTTTTTCATTTCATAAGGAACAGCTGCATAATCATCTGTTAAATCTGCATGAGAGGCATGGACATCTACGATACATAAACTATGTTTAAATGAAGAAAACTCAACATCTACTTTTTCGACAACAGGTTTACTATTATCCTTAAAATCAATATGAATCAAACTTCCTACTGAACAAGCACTTTGATCCATTAAACCACATGGTTTTCCAAAATATACATTTTCACTATATTGTCCCACTTGTCCAATCACGACAGGATCGACTTTCATTTCATTATAAAGACCTGAAAGAATAGTTCCAATCATGACTTCAAAGGCTGCTGATGAAGATAACCCTGAACCTTGTAAAACATCACTTGTCATATAGCCGTTAAATCCACCAATTTTGTAACCTAATTCTTTAAAACGAGCAAGAACACCTCTCATTAGTCCTTCAGATGTTCCTACTTCATTTTCATTTTTCGATAAATCATCTAAAGAAATAGGTTTTAAATCATAATCATCTGATAAAACTTTCACCACATCATTTTTAGAAACAACCGCAATAATGTCTAAATTGATAGCTGCCGCTAAAACTTCACCATTTTGATGATCCGTATGATTTCCGCTCACTTCACTTCTTCCTGGTGTACTATAGATTTCAATTTCTTGATCTCCATAAAGTGAAATAAATTTTTCAATAGCTTCTACATATCTTTGAGGTTGTTTTTCAATACGATTTTCATCAATATAGACTACTTTTAAAATATCATTATAACTTCCTTCTTGAATTTCTTTAATCACTAAACTTGCTTTTTTCATTATTTTTCTCCTACCATTTCTACAAATTTAATAAAAGCTTCTTTTCCTTCTTCATTCATTTTAAAGACACCTGCATCTTCTAATACATTAACGAATTTATGTGTTAATTCTTCTTTAAGTAATTGATCCACTGTATCTTCATTAAAATCATGACTCTTTAATTCATTATACCACGCTACATGTTTTTGCATATTTGAAATTTCTAAAATATTCTTATTTCCTAATAAACATTCTTTTAAAATTTCTAATTCATCTTTTAATCTTGCTGGTAAAACCGCAAGTCCCATGACTTCAATTAAACCAATATTTTCTTTTTTAATATGATGTAAATTTTGATGAGGATGGAAAATACCATCAGGATATTTTTCACTTGTTCGATTGTTTCTTAAAACAAGATCCATTTCATACAATCCATTTTTCTTTCTTACAATTGGAGTAATGGTATTATGTCTTGTTTCATGGCTATAAGCGATAATATCCAATTTTTCATGAGAATAATTGATCCATTTATTTAAAGTATCTAAGGCAAATCGAATCATTTGTTCATCATTTGTTGAACGTACACGAATGGTTGATAAAGGCCAATTTAAAACACTGATTTGTAAATCAGGATATTTATCTAAAGAAATATCTTTAACAACTGTTGCTTCTTCTATTGGGAAGTTATAATGTCCTCCTTGATAGTGGTCATGTGTTAAAATAGATCCTCCTACAATTGGTAAATCCGCATTTGAACCTAACATATAGTGTGGAAATTGTTTAACAAATGAAAATAATGATCTAAACGTATTTTCATTAATGACCATTGGTTGATGGTTTTCATTAAAAATAATGCAATGTTCATTATAATAAACATAAGGTGAATATTGCATGTAATAGCGATGTCCATTTAACGTTAATGGAATAATACGATGATTTTGTCTTGCGGGATGATTAAAATTTCCTGCAAAGCCCACATTTTCTTTACATAAAAGACATTTTGGATAACCACTAGCTTTGATTGTCTTTGCCTTCATAATTTCTTTTGGATCTTTTTCTGGTTTAGATAAATTAATGGTAATTTCAATATCACCATATTTATAAAATTGTTTGAAACGAATATTTTTATCTGTTCTTGTTTTTCGAATATAATTCGATGCAATAGATAAATCATAGAAATACTTTGTTGCTTTTTTAGAATCTTCTTTATAATACTCTTTAAATGTTTGAATCACTTCACTTGGACGAGGCATTAAACAATTCATAATGCGCGTATCAAAAAGATCTCGTTCTGTAATATTATTTTCAATGAGGCCTTCTTGACAAGCATAATCTAACATTTCTTCTAAAATATCTGTCGCCACTTCTAATTTTTCATTAATTTCTTCTTTAGTAAAATGATCTAAATGAAATAAATCTAATAATAAGTTCACTGCATAAATTTCATCATCTTCACTAATTAAATGATGTTGTAAACCAAAATGAATAAGTCGATTAATTTGATGATTCATTTTATTCTTTCCTCCGCTTTCTTTCTATACTTATTGTATCATTTTAGTAAATAATGTCAAATAATTTTACTAATTTTAGTAAATGTTTTACTAATTTATTGACTATGTTTTACTAAAAGTATAGAATAAAGTCATCAAGGAGGACTAAAAATGAGTGTTTTAGTATTAGGAGGAGCTGGTTATATAGGCTCTCATACAGTTTATGCATTAATCGAAAAAGGAGAAGATGTTGTTATCGTTGATAATCTGCAAACAGGTTTTAAACAATTGATTCATCCTAAAGCAAAATTTTATCAAGGAGATCTACGTGATAAGGAATTTTTAAATAATGTCTTTGAAAAAGAAGACATTAAAGGTGTTATTCATTTTGCAGCAAATTCTTTAGTTGGAGTAAGCATGAAAGAACCACTTGAATATTACAACAACAATGTTTATGGCATGATTTGTTTATTAGAAGTTATGAAAGAACATGGTGTTAAATATATTGTTTTTTCATCAACTGCTGCTACTTATGGTGAGCCTAAACATATTCCAATCGTTGAAAGTGATGAAACAAATCCTACAAATACCTACGGGGAAACAAAATTAGCAATGGAAAAGATGATGAAGTGGTGCGATCAAGCTTATGGCATGAAATATGTTGCTTTACGTTATTTTAACGCTTGTGGTGCTCATGAAAATTGTCTAATTGGTGAATTACATAACCCTGAAACCCATTTAATCCCATTAATTTTACAAGTACCATTAAAAAAACGTGAAACAATTTATGTTTTTGGAAATGATTATGATACAAAAGATGGAACATGTATTCGTGATTATATTCATGTAAATGACCTAGCAGATGCACATATTAGAGCTTTAAATTATTTATATCAAGGAAATCCAAGTCAAACATTTAATTTAGGAAATGGTGAAGGCTATTCTGTTTTAGAAATTATCAACGCTGCCAAAGAAGTGACTCAACTTCCAATCCATGTCACAATGGCACCTCGTCGAGCTGGTGATCCCGCTAAATTAGTTGCTGATAATTCTAAGGCTAAAGAAATTTTAGGTTGGCATCCTCAATACACTGATATTAAACAAATTATTCAAACAGCATGGAATTTCCATTTAAAAAACAGTAAATAAAATAAAAACCTCCAAGTTAGTAACTTTGGAGGTTTTTATTTTGAAATATACTAAAGAATTTAAAATAGAATAGGTACTTTTCAATCCATTTATAACGTGCATGAATCAAGTATCAAAATAAGCAAGACCAACACAAGTGACACAAACAAAATAAGGAAAACCAAGACTGTATAACATCCTCATTTTCCTTTTAATTAAAATACCCGGAGGTATTATAAAAGTTCTTTAAAATCATCGATTACTTTTATAACTCCAGGCATTTTTTCATATTCTTTTTTATTATTTGCAGAATTTACAACAATAATTTGTCTACATCCTGCTTGATAAGCATTTTCTATACCACTTTTAGAATCTTCAACAATTAAACAATCTTTAATATTAACATTCAATTTTAAAGCGGCATCTTTAAACATCGCTATTTTATTTTGATATGTTCCATTATCATAAATAATATCATCTACTTTCATCCACTTATCTAAATGAAATGATTCAACAAAAAAATCAATATTTTCTTTAATAGATGCACTAGCTATTGTAAAAGGAATTTTTTGTTCTTTAAGTTGTTTAAAATAATCATAGCTTCCTTCAACTAGATGGAATGTAGCTTGATCTTCTTTACAAAATTGTCGATAGTATTTCTCTTTTAATTTTGAATAATAGTCAATATCTTCTTTTGTTGCTTGGTTATTTTTCATATATTGGATTATTTTTTGATTAGGAACTCCATTAAAATGTTTATGAAGTTCCTCATCTGTAATATCTTTATTTCTTAATAGCCTTGATATCGCACCCCAGGCTTTGACATGTTTATCGTTATCAAAAAACAACGTTCCGTTAAAATCAAAGATAACACCTTTTATCATTAAAACAATTCCTTTGTTTGTGAAATGTATTTATACCAATAAGCTGAAGCTTTTGGATATCTTTTTTGCGTTTTATAATCAATATAAAATAATCCATATCTTTTATTATAACCATTTGTCCAAGAAAACATATCCATCAATGACCATATAAAATATCCTTTAACATTAACACCCGCTTCAATCGCTTTTAACAAGTAATAAAGATGTCTTCTTACATAATCAATACGTGGTGTATCATCAATAATACCATCTTCAAAATCATCTTTATAACCCATTCCATTTTCAGTAATATAAATTGCTTTATATTGAGGATATTGTTGTTTAATACGCACAAGCATATCAAACATACTTTCAGGATGAATCAACCAGTCCCAATCTGTACGATCAATACCTTCTTTATTCATTCTTTCTCCTACACCTTTTAAGCGGAAACGAGAAGTTCCTTTTTCCCCTGTACCGTTATGATAGATATCATTTTCACCATCGTAAGCTTGGATAAAACGGCTTTGATAATAATTCATTCCTAAATAGTCATTTTCTTTAGCGGCTTTTTTCATAATTTCTAAATCAGATTCTTCAATATCTAGCATGCCTTGATTAAGGGCACATAATTTTTGTGCAATTTTTAAAGTTTCATCACTATAATATCCTAAAAAAGTAGCATCTAATAAGAATTGATTTTGTAAAACATCTTCATTTTTTGCTGCAATAATATCTTCTAATTTATTTTCATTATAAGGATATTTATATTCTAACGATTGAACAATTCCTATCTTTCCTTTATAGTCACCTTTTTTATAAGCTAATACTGCTTTACTGTGAGCAAGCATCATATAGTGCATTGATTGAAATGCTTTTGTCATATTATACTTTTCTCCATTTGGAAAAGTTCCTTCAATATACTGATTTGTACAAACTGCCCAAATTTCATTAAAAGTAAACCAATAAGTTACTTCATCCTTATATTCTTCAAAACAATAACTTGCATATTTTTCAAAAGCATCAACAGTTTCTTTATTTAAAAAATCACCTTTTTGAAATAAAGTATTTGGTGTATCAAAATGATGTAATGTAACAAATGGTTCTACCCCATTTTTATGACATTCTTTAAATAATTGATGATAGAAATCAACACCTTGTTGATTGATTTTTCCTGTACCATCAGGAAAAATACGACTCCAAGCAATAGAAATACGTATACCATTAATACCAAACATCTTACATAATTTTAAATCAACAGGATATTGATGATAAAAATCACTTGCTGGATTTGCTTGAAAACGACCTTTTTCTGCCAAAAAGTCATCCCAAGCAACTTTTCCTTTCCCATACTCTCTTGTACTTCCTTCACATTGATAGGCTGCTGTAGCCCCACCAAAAATAAAATCATCTGCAAATCTCATCATTATTCCCCCATAATCTTAAAAACAAATTCTAAAGCACCTTTTGGATTACGTGTTAAATCAATATATTGTTTTCCTTCACAAGCAATACATTTAACACCCATACGATCTGCATCTTTCTTTAAATCTTCGTAATAAGAGGCTACTTGTGGAGCTAAAATAACAAGGTCATAATCACCCATAATATCTAAATGTGCTCCATAAGAACCGGCAGCTGTAACTAATGGAATCCCTTCTTCTTTAGCACCTTTAGCAAGGGCATTGGCAAGTAAACCGCTTGTTCCACCACCAGCACATAATACAAGAATTTTTTTAGAATCTAATACTTTTCCATCAACTTCAACACTGTCATCTTCTTTTACTTCAAAGTGATTGTTTTTTTCTTCTTCTAATTTTTGATTATCATAAACTTTAAAGAATGGATAATAAATAACAAAATCCATTACTAAAACGATCACCAAGAAAATAACAGGCAATAATTTAATACCACATCCAAGTATAATTCCAAGAGGTCCTGGTGTTGTCCAAGGAAGCGTATAGATGAAACCATCCATATTAAAAACATCTACAAAGATTTTAAATAACCAAACATTAGCGATTGGAGCAAAAATAAATGGTACAAAGAATACTGGATTTAAAACAATTGGTGCCCCAAACAAGAAAGGTTCATTAACATTAAATAATACTGGAATCGAACTTGCTTTTCCAATTGCTTTTAATTCTTTTGATTTAGCAAGGAAAGCAAACATCAAGCATATAACAAGAGTTGCTCCTGTACCCCCTAAACAAACAACAAAATATTGTGCTCCTAAAGTTAAAACTTTATCAGCATGTTGTCCTGCTTGAACAGCAGCCAAATTGGTAGACATATTTAAAACTAAGGCTGCTGAAATTGCTGGCTCTACAATAGATGGACCATGAACTCCAATAAACCAGAATAAAGACATTGCTCCATAAATAAGTGCTAAACCGACATAACCATCTGCGGCTGAAAATAGTGGCTGGAATACTTGAATAACCCCTTTAGCAAAACAAATACCTGTAGCCATTCTAAAAAGATAATCAAATAGCCAAATAATAATCATTGAAAAAGCAAATGGAATAACATCTTTAAATGTTTGTGACAAGTTCGGTGGGACTTGTTCAGGCATTTTAATTGTAATATTGCGTTTAATACAAAATTTATAAATGCTTCCTACTACAAACGCTGTCATAAAAGCAGTAAGTAATCCTTTTGAGCCCATGAATTCACTCGCAAAGCCACCTTCTAAAGCATCACTACTTAAAATTAGAAAACCACAAATGGCACAAATCATTGTTGAAATACTATTAATTTGGTTATTCGCTGGCATTTCACGGTTTAAAGTATCTGTAAAATGTTTTGTTGTGGTTGCTGCCACCGCAATCGCTAAGATTCCCATTGAATAATTGTAAGGTTTCATAATGATTGCTTCTATTTCTTTTGACCAATAGAATCCAAAAACATTTGGAACATAGGCTATTAATAGAAAGATACTTGAAAATAAAATAATTGGCATACTCGAAATAAAGCCATCTTTAATTGCTTTTAAATATTTATTTCTTGCCACTTTATCAAAAAATGGTTTCATTTTTTCAATTGGCTTAATAATTGCATCCATACACATTCTCCTTATTTTTTATAAACATCAATGAGTGTTGAAATAATATCTTTTAATAATAAAGTTGTCATTAAATGGTCTTGTGCATGAACCGTAATAAAGCCAACTTCTACGTGGTTACCACGTGCTTCTTGTTGTAATAATTCTGTTTGTGATTTATGTGCATCAACTAAACACGCATTGGCTTCTTCAATTAATTGATCACATTTATCAAAATTTCCTGTTTTTGCATTTTCAACTGCTAATAATAATTTAGATCTTGCATCTCCTGAATAAGCTACAATTTCAAAACCAATCATACTTGCTTCTTCTTTTGTCATTGTTTTTTCCCCTTTATAATTGAAATAATGGTTGCAGCTTCTACATCACTAATAGTAATACGACATATTTGTTCTATTGGTAAAAGAATTTCTTTCACTTTTTCAACAGTACTTCTATCTTTTGTTAGAATATCACTTGCTGCTTGAAAATGAACAGCTGGTGAAAGATGTTTTTTCAAACGATCAATTAAACATATAATATGAATTAACAATCCAATAAGTGTATCATAATCTATTTTTTGATTTAAAATGATTTCAAGTTTATTTGCAAAATGGATCAATGGTTGTTTTAAATCTTCTATTTGAATATCTTCAAATTGTTCTTGTAGATAATCAAATAAATTTTCTAAATCATCTTCATCAGTAAATAAATCATCTAAACTCTTGGCATTTAATTTATAAACATTTGAAAGTGGAATCATTGTATATTGTGATAAGTGTATTTCTTGTCTAGAAATAAGTCCTTTAATTTTATATTGACTAGCAATTTGATCAATACGATTATAAATAGATTCAATTTGACTTTCTTGAATCAAGAAAATTTCAATATCTTTCAAATCAAAATGTTCTAAAAGATAATTCTTTGCCTGTACTAATTCACTTTCTAGCGAAGAAATCAATACAAGCGCTTCTTTTTGACTATTGTTTCTTACATATTGAAGATCTTTAAAATGTTCTTGTAAATATTGATATGTTTCATTAAGCGATAATAATTCATGTGCTTTATTGACACTCGTCATCGCAATAAGTGTTAATGGTATTTCTAAAAATTCAATATCGATATTAAGCTCAATCTTTATTGATTCTGCCATTGTACGAATAGAACCCATATCATAAATAAGAATCATTCCTTTTCCTTGATGAATATGTAAAATATATTCTTTCAATTCTTCATAAGATTCATTAATTGTTTGATCTAATTTTAAATCATAGCCATATATTGATTGCTTTCCACTTAATTTTTTAACAACATCGACAATAGAGGTTGCCGTATGTTCTCCATGCATCGCAATAAGTGTGACAACTTCTTGATGATGTATTTCTTCTTGCCCACAAATAAGAAACAACATCACCATAATAACTTCATCATTAGGAAGGTGTATTCCAAAATCATCATTAATTTTTTTAATAAATTGCTGTGTTTGTTTATAATATTCTGGAAATTGTTGAATAAAGTCATTTTTTTCTTTAGGTGATAGTCTTTGTTTTTTAGAAGCCTGAATAATCGCTGTATCAATATGTAAGGCTAATCCATATAAAGTTTTTGTTTCAAAAAGTATATTATATTGATTAGACATTTGATTTAAAAAATCTTCTACATCCTGTATTAATTTTAATGATACTATTTTTTCTAATTGTTCTTTTGAATAAATATTTTCAGTAATACGATAAAAATATTCTTGAAAATCTTTTTTTAATTCTACAAGAATTAAAGAATCCGTTTCTTCTTGTGTTAATTGTTGTTTCTTTAATTCTTTTTTCTTTTCGTCTATCGTTGAATAAATATGTTCTTTTTGTAGAGCTGTACTTTTTAATACTTGATCACCTGTAAATGTATATTGACTGTTTGATGAAACAAGTTCATCAATTTCATCTTTATAGTGTTTGTAATAAATCATGCCTTTTCTTACATGATTTGGAAAATCAGAAAGAAGCAATTCAATATGTCTTTCATTTTTTTGAATACGTACATAGCTGTTAGCACAAGCATTATGAATATCATTTTTTAATTCTTTAATTTGTCCCGAACATTCATAAAGCATTAAAGAATGTAAAACAGTATTTGCGAGTTGAATAGAACATTGAATTTGTTTTGCTTCTTGGTTTAAAAACATCTCTATTAAATCAAATCTTTCTTTTAAACTTCTTGATTTTAAGGGTGGAATAGAAATCGTGTAATCCAATTCATTCATAAGCGTATAGGATGTTATTTTTTGAAGTGAATCAATATGACAAATGAAAATACATTTATACTTATCATTTGTTGCAAGATGTTGCATTGATTGTAAGAAATCAGATAATAAGTAATCATCTAATAAATGTGCATTTTTCAAAAAAAGTAATCCTGTATTTGCTTTTTGAATTAAACCTTGATTTTCTAAAAAGATGTCTTTTATTTTATTTTGATTTTCACTATAAGATTGACAATCAAAAATAATATAAGGTGCATTATTTTTTAATACTTTTGACTTTACAGCAAATTCATAAATACTCTTTACAAAACAATCAATACCACTTCCTCTTTCTGCAGTTAAGAGAATCTTAGGTAAAACAGAAGGATATAAAATGGCAGCTTTTGCTAGCATAATAGCTTCTTTTAAAGATTGATCATGACCAATTAAACTTTCAAAATCACGTTTTTCATTTTCATTAAAAACCAGTTGATATAAAACAGGTCTTCCATCAATCTTCTTTACTTTTCCTTCTTTTACTAATTGATTCAAAAGAGTTGAAATATTTGTTCGCTGCATATTCAATTTTTCGGATAGAAACAAAGTTGTTAATTGGGGATATTCTTCCATTTGATATTGGTTTGAATATTCTTTAATAAATTCTAAAAGTATTTCTTTTTTTGTTTTCATGTTGTCCTCCGTTACAACCGTTCTAACCGCTTACAACTATAAAGTATTTTGTTAGGGCTTACAAATCCCTAATATTCTTTATTTTTATACACTATAGAACAGTTTTTCATATACTGTATAGATTCGTTTTATTGTTTTATACATTTATTATACACTATTGATGATAAAATCACAGTATTTCATACACTGTATAAATCATATAATATAAT
>OGYY01000118.1_pt1 | contig 79005 bp, 67 predicted proteins | sample 1576671 | NCBI WGS metagenome assembly OGYY01 (sample SAMEA3541593, study PRJEB24748) | human gut metagenome | biome: human gut; feature: human-associated habitat; material: faeces | place: China | collected 2012 | reverse complement strand
TGAGAGCGGAGGCAAGTTATGGATTTGAATGTTATTTCAAGGAACAGCTGGCAGAAAAGAAAAAAGGTCGCAACCATGACTTGTCTGTGACGGAATATAAGGTAGCACAGGAGAGTAGGAAGCTTGCTGATATAAAGCAGCAGAACAATGAAGAACAGGAGAAAAACACTAAACTGAGAAGCAATAATGCAAGCATATCATATCAGATTGCTACACAGGAACAACGCCATAGCAGAAATCTGGATGTTATAGCTGCTGATGAGGACAGGCTGGAGACAGTCAGGAGTAGTATTAATGCAGCAGAAACGGAATATGCAAAATATGAAGATATGATTACGGATAAAAAGAATAATCTGGAACTTCTTTCTTCTAAGGAACGTGAACTGATAGAGAAAACGAAAATTGCAGAGAGTGTATATGATCTGTTCCGACAGGGTGGAAATGATGATGTCAGGGATAAGCTTATTGATGTGATGTATGAGAATCAGAAGATTAGAGAGGAAAATACGACATTAAAGGAACTGCTGGGAAAGGCGTATGAGTTTATGAAGCAGTTTGTGATCGATGGGGTTAATCTGTTGGAGAGGTTCCTGGAGAGTGTGGGGAAGGTGATTGGAAAGATAAGATAATCTTTGATATAATATGATATAAATTAAGAGAACTCATAATTAATTAAGAAAAGAGCTTGATAGAAAAAGAAAAGTGTGATAATATTATTATGAAATGCGAAAATATGTTCGAGGAAGAAACGAAAATGAAAATAAGCTATAAGAAATTATGGAAGTTATTAATTGATCGAGATATGATGAAAAAAGATTTAGCAAAGGAGGCTGGGATAAGCACAGCCTCAATTGCTAAATTAGGAAGAAATGAAAATGTGAATACAGATATTTTGCTTCGCATTTGTGTTGCTTTAAAATGTGAAATAAGTGATATATTAGAAATTGTTGTTGATGAATAAAGGAGAATGGTCATGAAAACACCTCATTTAGTACAATATCAGGGAAGTAAGAGAATTATAGCCCCAGAAATAGTTAAATTTTTTCCAACAACATTTGATAGACTCATTGAGCCATTCGCAGGTACATGTGCCATTACAATTTTATCCGCTGCACAAGGACTATGCGATGAATTTTGGATTAATGATATTAATCAACCTCTTGTAAATCTTATGGAAGAATGTATAAACAATCCTTTAAAATTAATTGATGAATATGAAAATATATGGAATGGACAATTTGCTGAAGGAGAAAATAATATAGATTATTTCTATAAAATTAGAGAAGAATTTAATAAGGGTAAAAAAGATTCAGCTAGGATGCTTTTTTTATTAGCAAGGGTAGTAAAGGGTGCGGTGAGATATAATTCAAATGGAGAATTAAATCAGTCATGTGATAAAAGACGCTATGGAACAAAACCGAATGTTATTGCCAATAATGCATTAGCAATATCTGGATTGTTAAAAGATAAGGCATCATTTTCGAATTTAGATTATAAAGATGTATTATCTAGAGCACAAAAAGGAGACTTGGTTTATATGGATCCTCCTTATCAGGGAACTTCAAAAAGAGACAATACTAGAGATAATAGATATATTCAGGGCGTAGAATTTGATGAGTTTGTAGAACAGCTAAGAGAATTGAATGATAGAGATATAGATTATATAGTTAGTTATGATGGTAAAACAGGTGATAAATTTATTGGAAAAACTTTACCTAAATCATTAGAATTAACACATGTTTATATAAATGCTGGGTTATCAACACAGGCAACACTTAATGGCAAAAATGAAATTACATATGAGTCATTATACGCTAGCAAAAATTTAATAAAAAGGCAAGAAAAATATGAACAAATGAAATTGTGTTTTGCATAAGGAGAAAAAATATGGATTTATCACAGGATTTTATAAGTGTTTTAAATGCAGTAACAAATAAGAGGGCAAGGTTTGTAATAGATACGATTCTGGAAAAGGGATATTGTAGTACGGAGGATTTAAAAAATGGTGGATATGAACATGCTCCAAGAGCTGCACGAGATGTAAGAGAATTGGGTATTCCATTGGAAACTTACAAAATAAAAGATTCTACAGGGAAAAGTATTGCAGCTTATAGATTTGGTGATTGGGAAGAAGCAAAGAGAAAAAATCAGTTATCTAAAACATCCGGAAGAACGCAGCTTACAGAAAAATTAAAAAATGCATTATTGGAATATTATGGTGCTAAGTGTAATTTATATGGTGAAGAATATCCTGCAAGGTTACTTCAACCAGATCATCGCATTCCATATGAAATAGGTGGAGATCCAGAGAATATGATGGATTTAGATCGATTTATGTTGTTATCGCCTTCAGCAAATAGAGATAAATCTTGGGCATGTGAGCATTGTGAGAACTGGATTAAGAAAGATATAAGTATGTGTAAGAAGTGTTATTATGCATATCCGGAAAATTACAGTCATATTGCTGGAAAATTAGAGAAAAGAGTTAATGTGATTTTTAATGATAAAGATATGCATTTGTATAACGAATTGCTTAGTCAAGCTAGTGCAAATGGTATTACATGCGAAGAAGAAACAAAAAGAATGATTGCATATTATCAGAAGATGTTAAAAGTGCGAGGTGATAAAAAATAAAATGCAAGAAAAATATTGGAATTATATGGTTCAAATAAAAGCGTGGACTTTTTATTTGGATATATATGCAGAGGATTCGTATAAATGGGATAGAAGAATTAATATATATGGAGCAATTGCGTCATCATCGAGCATAGCGGCATGGACAATATGGCGAAGTTGGTCATTTATATGGGCAGCAATTATAGCAATATCGCAAGTGCTTACTGCAATAAAACAATATTTGCCATTTGGAAGAAGGTTAAAATATCTGCAACCATTTATTGAAGATATGAAGTTGCTTTATTTAAAAATGGAGTATGATTGGTATAAGGTTGCAGCAGGTGAATTATCAGAAACTGAAATTAATGGATTGTTATATTCATATAAAAAGGAATACTCAGGCATTGAAAGTAAATATTTAAAAGAAGAAATCTTAGTTGAAAATGTTAAATATAAAAATAAAGCTGACATAAAAACAGAAGAATATTTTAAAAATAATTTTTAGGAGGTAGATAGAATGGCAGATAAAACAAATCAGTCACCAGAAACACAAAAGAGAGGATTTTCATTACCAACAACATCTGTAAAACCACCAATGCCACCAGTTAAGGAACCTAAAAAAGAAAATGATAAGAAGTAAAGGAAGAATAAATGAGAAAAGCATTATGTGTAGGAATTGATAGCTATCAAAATATAGATGATTTGCATGGATGTGTGAATGATGCTAATGCGGTCAAAGCAGCTCTAGAGCGTAATGGTGATGGAACATTAAACTTTGATGTAAAGATTATGTGTTCAACAAGTGAAAATTCATATATTAATAGGGGAGAATTACGTGATGCGGTGGAGGAATTATTTAAGAGCGATTCGGAAATAGCAGTTTTTTATTTTTCAGGACATGGATCTATTGATAGTCTTGGAGGGTATTTATGTACCAGTGAGGTCAATAGACCAGATGATGGACTTTCGTTAAATGACATTATGGGGTTTGTTGCAACTTCGCGGGCTCACAATAAGGTAGTAATTCTTGATAGTTGCTTTAGTGGAGATATTGCTAATAAGACCGAAATGCCAAATTTTTCAGTCATACATAATGGAACGACATTATTGGCTGCCTGTGGAACGACAGAGTATTCTACGGAGAAAGATGGTCATGGAGTATATACATCATTATTAGTTGAGGCGTTATATGGAGGTGCAATGAATTTGTTGGGAGAAGTCTCTCCGGGAAGTATTTATTCGTATATAGATAGATCCTTGGGAGGATGGGAACCACGACCAGTATTTAAAGCAAATATCAATGGTTTTGTATCATTAAGAAAGAATACACCTCCGATTTCAATATTTGAATTGCAGAAGATAACAGAAATATTTAAATCAAAATATGATGAGTATCATCTTGATCCTACATATGAACCGGATAAACATGAGGCAGATATAAAAGAGGTAAATAAGGATCATGAGGCGATTTTTTCAACATTGCAGAAGTATGTAAAATTAAATTTAGTTGTACCTGTTGGAGAGGAACATATGTATTATGCTGCAATACATCATAAGGCATGTAAGCTGACTACACAGGGACAGCATTATTGGAACCTTGTAAAGAAAAACACTATATAAATAAAGGAGATTATTATGAGAATTAATGTATTTATACCACACAGATGGAATTATAATGATTATGAGGAGATAAGTGCTTTATTAGATAGAACCAAATATAATGTGAGAGATTATTCGGTACCAAGTACATCACCATTTGATAGCATTGATAGTAGGTACAATGTTGATCCACAAATAAAAAGGCAGATACGATATGCTAGTGTAATTGTATGCTCTAATCGACCTGCAAATAGTAATGGTATGTCAATTGAGGAAATTAAATTTGCTATTGAGATAGGAAAACCAGTTGTTGCGGTAAAGATAACAAATAGCACAGCCTCGGATTTGATAAGTTTGAATGTTCCTGTTATTTCAAATAGGAAAGACTCATTAGAAAATTGGATAAGTCAAAATGTATAATATTCTGTTAAGTATGATCAGCATTGCAGATAATATAAAAAACAATAATATAAAGCTTTCGTATATTAAGAGGAGATAATATGGGAAATAGTTATCTAGATGTATTAGAACGAATAGCAAATGCACTGGAGCAACAGAATGGGATACCAATATGGGAAATATTAATTAATATAATTCCTTGGATAGGGGTTATTATACCAATAGTTGTATTGTTTATAGAGCGTGGGGAAACTAAACGACCATATGTTGAAGTGTCATTTGAACTTGTGCGGAGCACAATGGCATGCTTAGTAATAAGAAATGTAGGTAGGGTTCCAGCAGAGTTAAAGTCTATGACTTTTAATGATTGTTTTATACAACAGTTAACCCCTGAGAAGGCAGAAATATTAAAGAATAAAAATAAAATGAATGTCACAATATTTCCGAATAGATATTGGGTACTCTCTTTAGATAAAAATGTATTTGATGTTATTAAGTTTGAAAATACAAAATTAGAGGTAACATATACTTATTCAAAAATTGGAAAAAGGAAAGAGTATAGTGATTATACAGAAATAGATTTTAAAGAATATAAATCTTTTTTAGTATATTTATCAGAAATAGATGAATTTAAAAATATGGCAGAAAAAAAGCTTAATGATATTACAACCTTATGTGATAATATAAATAAGCAAATGAAGGCATAAAGCATATAAATCTATTTATTTTTGAATTAATATGTGATACCTATATGATACCTAAATTTTTGAAAATATAAAATAATTGTGATAAAAGGTGTAATAATCGCCATTAAAAGTTCCAGAAATCAAGCCTTCACAGGGATGATAAGTTTCTCTGCGGGGAGTTTGAATAACAGTTTTTTTGAATTCAAATTTTAAGAAAGCCTTTAAATAAAGGGATTAGAACCACATAATTGTATATAATATTACCGAAGTGATACCAATATGATACCATTTCGACAAATATAGGAGAATAAGGCTCCAATGTGATTAATTAGTCACATTGGAGCCTTTTTTACTTTATAGGAAAGACCGTAGTTGGCGTTCTGGTAAATTGAAAACAGCCTGCCGGGAGACTGGCATAGATCCCACTATATCGAATCATTTTAAAGTGCTTTTCAGGGATGTGTCTGATTAACCGTTTTATGAAATCCATAGCAGGGAGAGTTTCTTCGACATACTTTTCGTCTTCGTGACGATTGTAATGGAAGGTAACGAACACGCCATCATAGCTGTAGCCACCTTCAAAAATCAGGCAGTGTCTGTGCTGAACGTTAACCAGTTTAAAAGACATAGATGTAGTACGTTCCATGGAATACTTGTTACCGCAAGAGGGACAGAAACGGCTGTGGCAGCGAAAAGGAATGAACTTAAGATTTAGTATGTATGGCTCTCCCTGTGGGATTTGTTACGAAAAGCGAAACTGTGCATGGAAAAGTGATAGATGCAGATATAACAAAAAGAGAATTATGGTCTACATCCTTTGAATCAGCAGATGGATTTAAAACTTCTACAGTAGATGATAAGAAGGGCACCGCCAATATTGCAACAAATGAACTAAGCTATCAGATAAATGGAAATTTATCCGGTGAAATCGAGAGTTACTCGGGAAGTGCCGCGAAAAATGATAATGAAGTTTTGAAAAATTTGTTTGACGGAGACTCTGGAACAAAATATTTAACTGAGGTAAAGCCGTCGGAAGGTATTGTAAAACATTAATATTAGGAGGACTATTATGAATAATAAAGACACATATTTACTTGGAGGATATGAATTTTAATCACGTTTTATTTTAGGATCAGGAAAATTTTCCCTTGATTTGGTTAAGGCTTGCATAGAAAAAGCACAAACTCAGATTGTAACATTGGCACTTCGCCGTGCAAATGAGGGCGGGCTTGCAAATATTTTAGACTACATACCTGATAATATTACATTACTGCCAAATACATCAGGGGCAAGAAATGCAAAGGAAGCTGTGAGAATTGCTCATTTGGCAAGAGAAATGGGAAGAGGCGATTGAAGCGCAAAAACTAGGAGCAACCTATATAAGTGCAGGTCATATATTTGCTACTGATTGCAAAAAAGATTTACCACCAAGAGGATTGGAGTTTTTAAAAGAGGTTTGCAATAGCGTTACAATTCCAGTTTACGCAATTGGAGGAATAAAACTTTCAGATGTACAAATGGATGAAATAATCAAATGCGGTGCCAAAGGCGGTTGTATAATGTCTGGTATGATGAGCCTATAATTCTAAAAAATTAGAATACAAAGTTAATCTGGTAAATGCTATAATGAATATATAATTAAGGTGTAAAAGAATAAATGATTAAAAGGAGATTTTATGAAAAAAGGGTTTAGTATAATCATGGCGTTTGTTACGGTTATGACAATGCTTTTTAGTGGCGCAACTTTTGCTGATGATACGAATGAAAATACAGAAAATAAAACAAAAGAAAGTAATTTTACAAATCTTATAGTATTTGCAAGATTTTTAGATGAAGATGAATTTATAGATAATTCTTATAATGGGGAATCTGTTAGAAAAATTACAGATAATACTTATAACAGTGCATATTTTAATGTTTCGGATTATTATGAAATTGCGTCAAGGGAAAGTCTTAAGATAAATAGCGTGTATTTGTTTAATAAAGGTGGTTCAGTGCAGTTATCTCATACAAGAGGATACTATGCAGAGTATAGTGAAGAGAATCCTGAAGGTTACAGGGACAACGGAGAGAGAGCAGAGCGTATGTACGAATTAAAAACAGACTGGTCTGAATCTATAAACAGAGCTATATCAGCGGGTAATGTGATTACAAATTATGATGGTACAAAAAAGTACAACTTTTCTGAACTTGATAAAAACAATGATGGGGTAATCGATGCAATCACCATTATTTATAAAAATACAACTCAGAGTATCTCTGTGGGTTGGTCCTCACCTTTGTGGAATTATAAGGATTATGCAGATTACGTAAAAATAAATGCAGATGGAAAAACAATTACAAGTAAAAACTATGTACAGGTGACAAATTCTTATAATTATTTATACAAGGATAATCGGGAAAACGTGATTTTGCCTATGGCAGTGGCGACTCATGAAATGGGGCACATTTTAGGATTTAAGGATTTGTACAATAGCTCAAATAGTTCGCCGGTATATTATATGTCTGCAATGGCAAAGCATACGTCACCTGTGCCACAGTTTATATCTGTAAAAGAAAGAGAAGCAAAGGGGTGGCTTACATCTGACAATGTTAAAACAATTTATCAAAATGGACAGTATACCTTAAAGGAAGCATCGACTAGAGAAGATTCACAGATAGTCGGATACAAATTAAATTTAAAAGGAACCGATAAAACACTGTACTTAGAATATAGAAATTTTGGAACAGGTGGTAATAAGTATGATTGTCAGTCAAAAGAATTGTATAAAACAGATGGAACGAAGCTAAAAGGATTGACAATTGGTTCAGGACTTGTTTGTTATTTGGTGGACAAAGACACAAAATTCCCAAACAATATGGGATGCGTTGCAGGAAAGTGGAATTATGAAACATTAGGTGGCACATATGCAACAAAATCTGACGCACCATTAAAACTGAATCAGAGCTTGGAAATAACTGATGATATGCATGTTGAAGTCACAAATATAACTGATAATCAATTAACATTTAAAATAGAAGGTGATTTTGAAGAACAACAGACTGAAACTAAAGAGATATCAGACAGGGAAAAATATGATGGAAGGGACGATGGCATAGTAACACCTGTAAAAGATCAGGGAGATACCAATTTGTGTTGGGCATATTCAAGCATTGCAGCAGCAGAATCATCCATTTTGAAAAGTGGAATTGATTCTACAGTAACAAAAGATACACTATCATTAAATCCGATGGCGGCAGCTTATAGAGTTTTTAAGAGAGAAAGCGATCCATTGGGAAATACAGATGGAGACTGGCAATCAGTAAATTATTTGATGCAGTCAGGAGACCCACTAAAAATTGCCAAGTTATATTCAATGTGGTGGGCACCGGTATCGGGTAATGTGGTTACGACAAACCCATATGAAAATCCATCATATAGATTTGAAAATGCAATTTATATACCTGAAAACAAATCAAATCCGGAAGAATACATTAGGTCAATAAAAAAAGCCATAGCAAAATATGGGGCAGTAACATTTCAGTACAACAATGCAAGAGAAACATTATACTACAATCCAAAGAATGAACATAGCAGTACAATTTCTCCACATGCATGCACAATCATTGGCTGGGATGACAATATCCCATCAGACAAATTTGTGCCAAATGGTGCTACCCAAAAGGGTGGCTGGCTTGTAAAAAACAGTTACAAATCATTGGAGTATTTTTGGCTGTCATATGACAATACAAGCAGTTGTTCTTATGCATTTTCATTTGCACCAAAGGACAAGTATGACTTTAATTATTACTATGATGGAAGCATGGACGATTTCCCATTAAGAAAAGATAAGTCAGTGGCAAATGTGTTTAAAGCAAAAAAATCTGATGATTTAAAAGATGAATATATAAAAGCAGTAAATGTGGCTATTGGTGGTGAAAATGTAACCGCTAAAGTGGAGATATACAAAAATGTAGATTATCCTTATGGCGGACAGGACAATGTACCAGTTTCAGGTGGTTACCTGGCAAATACTACAACGGCGTATTTTGAAAACAGTGGATATGTAACAATAGAACTGAATCAGCCGGTAAAGATTGAAAAAGACCAATGGTTCTCTGCAATAGTAAGTGTTTCAAATGAAAATGGCGACGCCAAAATAATGACTTCATATAAAAATGGCAGGGAAATGTCATATATAAACAATGGTAGTGGATGGACACAACTTAAAAACTATGTAGGAAGAATAAAGGTATACACAAAATTGGAGAACAAAGTGGAGAATCCAACTATAGAAGTGCCTACAACGGAAGCACCAACCACAACTGAAGTGACAACAACATCAGAGCCTACAACGGAAGCACCAACCACAGCGGAAGTGACAACAACATCAGAGCCAACAACAGAAGCACCAACCACAGCGGAAGTGACAACAACACTAAAGCCAACAACGGAAGTGACAACTACATTAGAACCAACAACTGAGAAACAAACTGAGACAACTGTCACAGTAGAACCCACAACTGAAATATTGACTACAGAAAATACAACATCAGAAACTACTGTAGAAAATCAAACAACTGACGAAACAACATCAGAAAAAGAATCAACTACAACTTTTGGACAAGTTGTAACAAAGGAAAATGAACCAACAACTAACGGAAAAACTACAACTCGTGTTGACGGTGTAAATAAAAAGAGTTTAAAGCAAACAAAAATTCTAAAAGTAAAAAAATTTAAAAATAGAAAAGTGAGAATTACTTTTAAAAAGGTAAGTAAGGCTAAAATATATCGGATACAGTATTCAACTGACAGAAAATTTAAGAAAAACGTAAGAACAAAACGTACAGGAAAAAATACATATCTGTTAAGAAAATTACGTGTTAGAAAAAGATATTATGTAAGAGTGAGAGCAATAGTTGGAAAAGACAAAGGCAAATGGAGTAGTGTAAAATCTTTTAAAGTGAGTAAGCGGTTTTATAAGTAATTGACAGTTATTCCATATTTGTTATAATACCGTCACTTGGTAGCGCAATGGTAATGTCAATTTACACACTTACAGATGCAATTGTAATTGGACAGGGAGTTGGGGCTAACGCCCTTGCGACACTTGCATCAGGGCTTATGGGCTGTAATGCCGGTGGTGGAAGTTTTGGTGTTAGGGTGGAGTGTAGTGTTTTTGAAAAATATAAAGTATAATACAAAATAATAAATTTCTAGCTAAGGAGCAATTAATGGAAGTGCTGAAGGAACTATTTCTATAAGAGAGATAATTGATTATGTTGAAAAGAAAACAGGTTCCAAAGCAATTATTGACAAAGGAGGGGAAAACGCTCCATATAACAGGGAACCGGAATATAGTATAAATACCGAAAAAGCACAAGCGTTGGGATTTCAGTTTTCGGTACTTCATCATTGGATATATGAACTTTTAGATTATTATATTGAAGTTACCAAATAAAAATTTGTGGAGGTATTAAAATGTATCATTCATATGTGATGGGAATTGATGATAGTATATTAAGTCTGGAATCAAGGGGCTTTATAATTGATAAAGTAGGAAATAATTATCAGGTATCATTTTCGGAAGATAATGCCAAATATTGGGAAGAATTTATTAAGAAACATTTGGAAGTAGAATATTGGAATGAATATTTAACCGAGGACAAAGTTATTTTTATATTTCATTTACCTGATGGTTTCAGAAGATATGAGGTAAAAGATTACGATAATGATGAAGTGTTAGGTTTATGTGAAAAATTATGTGATTGCAAGTTTGTATCAATTAAGCAAATGTTATCTGACAATTCATTTTATAGAAGTATAATTAGGTAAATTTATGACAGTAGACGAAATAAAAGATTATTGCAGAAGTAAGAAAATGATAACAGAAGAGAATCCATTTGGAGATATACCTATTTGTTTTAAACTTAAGGGGAAGATTTTTGTACAATTATATCCTTATGAATATGATTATAAAATCACATTAAAGTGTACTGTTGATGCTGGTCAGTTTTTCAGAATGGCTTATCCTGAAAAAGTAGTAAGAGGTTATCATTGTCCTCCAGTCCAACAACCGTATTGGAATACAATATTTCTAGACGATTTTCCAGGCGATGTTTTAAAGGATATGATTGATTTGGCATATGATACTGTTTTTTTTAAGTTGAGTAAAAAAATGCAAGAAGAGATAAAATCAAATTTATAAATTCGGATTTTAGGAGTAGAATGAATGAGTGAACTAAAAATTATTACAGATATCAGTCAATATAAGGAAAACTTAGAAAGGATTTATGAAGAATCTATAGAGTATTTCATGGAAGTTGAAGGAAGAAGACCGTTGTCGCCATTTGATGATATTCATAGTATTGAACCGGGAATACCACAACAAAATCCAATTCAATGTTATGCTTTTCTATTTGAAGGTCAGATTGTAGGATATAGTTGGGTTATGGAAGATATATCAGATGAATGTTATTATATTTTACATTTTATTATTACTAATAATTTTAGAAGACACAAATTTGGAACTAAAGTACTGAAAGCATTAGACAACATCTATAAGGAAAAGTATGATAAATCAGAATTATTGGTTTCATCAAAAAATTATATTGGATTGAATTTCTGGGTGAAAAATGGCTATACAGAAATAACTAGGGTATTTTCTTCGGAGGAGCAAAATACTATTTCAACAGAGTTAAATTTGAGGAAAAAGATTTGCAGATAAACGGAGGATTGGGGAGAAACAATAAAGTTGAATGTTTGGAGGGAAGAATGATTGCTTTAATTGTAGCCTTTGCAAAAAATCAGGTTATAGGTAATAAGGGATGTATTCCTTGGGAAATTAAAGGTGAACAGAAACGATTTAGAGAACTCACAACGGGAAATGTTGTTATCATGGGACGAAGGTCTTATGAAGAAATCGGGAAACCGTTACCCAACAGAACAACGATTGTGATTTCAAATACGAAAAAATTTGAGGGTGAGAATTGCTTTACTGCAAGAACTTTAGAGGAGGCTATAGAACTAGCCGGAGATAAAGACATATATATTGCCGGAGGAGTGCGGTTATATGAAGAGGTTCTGCCCTTCGTTGAAAAGATGTATATTACTGAAATAAATCTCGATATCGAGGGTGATACATTTTTTCCATACTTTGAGCAGGAGAAGTTTGTAAAAGAAGTGAATGAAAAGCATACCGGAGAAATTCCATACACCTATGTAACCTACACAAGAAAATAAGTTGAGTTAAACAAAGTTTACATAAAATAACCGAGTGCACCACTCGGTTATTTTATTGGACAGTATCGGCTATAAGTCATATTATATAAAGTAGGATTATTGGATATTTGAAATGAGGATGATGAATGAGTAAAGGAATTCCTTGAACGGTTATCGTCTCAGATTGAAAGTTACAGTGGAGAAAACATGATTAGAGAATTGTATAATTAAGAAAAAACAGGTGATTAATTGAAAAAGTGGATACCACAGGCAAGATGGCTTTGGATGATTGGCAGTTCACATATGAAATTAATCTAAAATTATACATAATAGTTATAATTGAATATAATGTAGATTAATATAGCGTTATGTACTACAATCTAATTTGAAAAAATGAATGAAGAGGAGAGATTATGTTAAAATTAACAAAGGAAGAGAAGCATAAGCAATGCTTAAAAGAAATCAAGGCAACACTTTTGGTGGTGTGTATTTGTTTTTTGTGGCATGTGATTACAGCATTTTTATTAAATTCTACCGGATGGACAATATTCCATATGCCGGCATGGTTTGTAGTTTCAGTATTTGGAACAGTAATTCTTGCAATAATAGGAGTATTTGTATTGCTTAAAATTGTATTTATAGATTTTTCTTATGATGAGGACGAGGAGAGAGACGAAGATGAACAGTAATCAAATTATAATTTTATCTGTATTTCTTGGATATTTATTATTTAATATTATTGTAAGTTTTGTATACAGTAAAAAAGAAGAAAAGGAATTAAAATCTTCATCCGAAGAGAAGTATTTCATCGGCGGAAGAAATATGAATGGTATTGTGCTTGCAATGACAATTATGGCAACTTATACTTCGGTCAGTTCTTTCATATCAGGACCGGGTGCAGCAGGACTTACATATGGATATGCGCAGGTCTGGTTTGCGGCAATTCAGATTCCGGTTACATTCTTAGTGCTTGGAGTGTTGGGAAATAAGCTTGCACTTGTATCGCGTAGAACAGGAGCTGTAACTGTAGTTGGTTATTTTAAAGCAAGATACAAAAGTGATGTGCTTGTCGTTATTACAAGTCTTGGAATGATTACATTTTTTATTGCGCAAATGATAAGCCAGTTTACAGGTGGAGCAACTCTTGTCGCATCCATAACAGGAATGAATCATGTAACTTCACTTTTGATTTTTGGAACAGTAGTTATTTTATATACAGCAGTTGGTGGATTTAGTGCAGTTGTAATCACAGACACAATTCAGGGAATTGTAATGTGTATCGGAACATTTCTGTTTATATTTTTTGTTTTAAAAACAGGTGGCGGACTTGCTTCGATTGATGCGGGGCTTGCTTCAAATATGGCAAATGTATATGATGAATTATTTTCAAAATACACACCGGGAGCATTGCTTAGTTACTGGGTTTTGGTAGGATTTGGAACATTAGGACTTCCGCAGACAGCCGTTCGTGCAATGGGATTTAAAGACACAAAGAGTATGCATAAAGCAATGTGGATTGGTGTATTAACATGTAGTTTTGTTATTATTGGAATGCATTTGGCAGGAACATGGGCAGGTGCTTTGGTGGATACAGATAATCTTCCAACATCTGATTATTTTATTCCATATATTGTACAGAAAATTATGCCACCGGGAATCGCAGCTATTTTCCTTGCAGCTCCAATGGCTGCCGTAATGTCTACTGCGGATTCGCTATTAATTCTTGCAACGGCTGCAATTGTAAAAGATTTATGGAAAAACTATGTTGTAAAAGATGACCCTGAAAAAAATGCGTCATACGAAAAGCATGTTAAATCTGTAAGTACTATAGTCACAATGGTATTAGGTGCAGTTGTAATGATTCTTACAATTAATCCGCCGGATATTATTTTTATGCTTAATTTGTTCGCATTTGGAGGTCTTGAATGTACATTTTTCTGGCCGCTTGTTGGAGGATTATTCTGGAAAAAAGGAACTAAACAGGCAGCAATATGTAGCAGTATAGGTGCGGTGGCAACTTACATTTTTGCAACCAATTTTATAAATATTGCCGGAATTAATGCGGTAGTATGGGGACTTTTGGTTGGTGGAATTTTGTACTTTGCAATTGGAACAGTGACAGGAAGAAAAGGATTAGATGAAGACATTTTGGATAAATGCTTTTAATTGTATTTAAGTTGATAGAAAGTATGTAGCATAAAAATTATGCAATATAACAATAGTTGTGACAAAGGATATACCGGCAGGAGTTATTGCTGTGGGAAATCCATGCAAAGTTAAAAGAAAAATTACAGATAAAGATATATTTGATGATATACAAATATAATGATATTAGATAAATGCTACAGTAGTAAGAAAAGTGTCTGCAAAATTTGTGGATAGACATTATTTTTACTACTGTAGTTTTTTTGTTATCTGTGTGCCATTTGATTTTAAAATTAAAATCGATTCAATTTAGAAAAGCCCCATTTTATGGAATTATTTAATAGGCATGGTTACTAAAATATGGTAAAATTATTTTATATATATTGAGCGGGAATTTAATTAATAACATGAAATTTTAGAGATAAATTTATGCAGAATATATAAATTTATGTAACAAAGAAAAAATTACATCTCTACGATAAATTTATGTAATAAGGAAAAGTTTATACTTTTGTATTAATTTGTGTTACAGAGACGAATTTATATCTCTTGGATATATTTATGTCTAACGTTTTTTGTTATACGATGGGTGGCAAAATGTTACGGGGAAATTTGAATAAAGAATTAGGCAGGTGATAGTTTGAGAAAGATTTTTTTTAGTTTACTTATAGCACTCATGCTTTTATGTATAACACCGGAAAATAATGTTACACAGGCCAAAGAAAATGCGACTCTTACAGTGTCATCAACTATAACAAAAAATGACAAGGCAGTTGTAGATATTGATTTAAGTGGAAACAGTGGAATTTGGGCACTTAAGTTTAAAGTTAGATATAATCATTCGGCATTAACTTTGGAATCGGTACAAAATGGTGAAGTGTTTTCGGATGGCGATTTGACGATGCCGGACAAGCTGGATAAGGAAGAGTTTGTTTTTGTTGCAAGTTCAAATAGTCTTAAAGATATTAAAAGTAATGGTACGGTTGCTACTTTTAATTTTAAAACAGTAGATTATTCACCGGAAGGGAAATATCCTATAGAGCTTACGTTAATCCAGGCAATAGACGTAGATGGAAACATTATTAAAATGGATACGCAAGATGGCACGGTTACTGTATCTTACGATGTAAAAAATGATGATATTGTATTTGATAAGGCAAAGAACGAAGAAATCAAGATGCCGTTGGAAGTTAAGGAAGCAGTTAATAAAGTGAAAATAAATGAAACGGAAATTGATAAGGATAGTTATACTGTTGATTCAGACGGAAATGTGGTAATTGGTTCGGATTATTTAAATACTTTAAAAAACGGAAAATATAAAGTAAATGTGGAAACAGAAAAGAAAAATTATGCAGCAGATATTTTTGTAAAAGAAGATGTGGAAAAAGAAATAGAGGAAAAAAGTAAAGAGGCAAAGGAGAAAAATAAAAAAGGAGAGGAAAGTAAATCAACAAAGAAAATAAACGGGAAGGATAGTAAATCAGAAAAAGGGGTAAATAAAACAAAAAATGATTGGACAGGACAGAAATCAAATAGTGCAATTGTCATATCAATTATAGGATTGGTAATTATTGCAGGGATTGTCTGTGTACTAGTAAAGAAAAGGAGAGTGAATGGATGAAGAAAAGAGTGTTACCCCTATTTTTAGCAATTGCAATTATTGTTTCACAAATGCCGGCTCAAGAAATATTTGCAAAAACCAGTGGAAACATGTATGGCGATGTAAATGGGGACAGAGTAATTGATTTAAGAGATTTGCTAACACTAAAAAAATATATTTCTGAAGAAAAAATAAAAGATTTTGTATTTGCAAATTCAGATATAAATGCAGACGGACAGGTTGACTTAAAGGACTTTCTTATTCTTAAAAAATATTTTGCAGAATGGGATGTTCATTTAGGAGCAAAACTTTTAACAGTATCTTTTTATGACGGAGACAGACTAATAGAAACTTTGCCGGCTGAAAAGGATTATCCTTTAGGCGAATTACCATCAAAGGAAAAGGCAACAAAGGACAATGCTGTTTTAGTTGGATATTATACTGATAAAGAATTTACAACACCTTTCTATTCAGATGATGCTGTTACAGATAATATAAATGTTTATGCTAAATATCAGGAAATGGGAGGAAAAGAAGAATTAAATATTACTTCATTTGCTCAAATGGACCAGACTTCTGATATGACTTTTAGCATAAAAAAAGTGTCAGGAGATATTGAACCACAGGAAGCAGCAACATTAGTTGTTAAAGATGGTTCTGACAACGTGGGAATTAGTATTGAAGACAATGATGGAGATGGCATATATACAGTCAGTGCACCAAATGGATTTAATGAGGGATGTTCATATGAGTTAAATCTTGCAGATGGCTGGGTGTTTGACGGAAAAGAAGAAACAATACGAACAGCAGCATTTTCAATAGCCATGAAGGAAGTTGAAAATCTGGAAATGAATGATGACATAGTTTATATAAAGGATACGGATGAAATAACTTATTCTGTTGATGGAAAAAATTATGACGTATTGACTTCAGAACAGATAAATGAAAACGGTGGAAGTTTTGAATATGATGAGGCTTCAAAACTTAATGAAGATGACATTATTTGTCTTTACGTTGGTACAAAACCAACTGAAAGAAATACTGAGGAAACTTCTGAATTATTAGATCCGGAAGTTTACGTTAAGGTAGCAGCAATAGATGGAAAAGAGGTAACATTTGTAGCACTTGATGAAAATGATCAGGCAAAATTATATAACATGCCTGATAATTTTCCATTAATAGTACAGGAATTGCCAACTGAAGAGACTGGAACAATAAGTCTTGAAGAGTTAGATGTAGATATGTACGCAAATATGATGGGAGATGAAGGTACATATGAAAATGCAGTAGATTCAATAGGAACAGGTGATTTTGTTACATTATATGTTTCAACTGATGAAATTAAATCAGGAAATGATGTATATTATGGTGAAATCACAGATTATGATAAAGATACAGAGTTAATTACATACAAAAAAGTAGAAAAGAATGATATAGAGGAAAGCATGGACCTCTATTCTGAGATTCCTATTTCCGGAAGTGACATCATTAGTGATGAAGAATGCGAACAGTTAGAAAATGTCGTACAGACACAGATGGAAGACAGTGGATTTGGCGAAGAGGCAGCAGACATTCTTTGTGATATGGTAACAAAGACAGATGGGTTCAAAGAAAATACGAGTCTTCAAAGCCTTGTTTTAACAGATGAAAACGGTCAGCAATTATCAGCAAAGCAACTCAGAAAAATGAATGTTGGAAAGAGCTTTGAACTAACAGATGATGTAAAGCTTTCTGTTGAAATAATAAATAAAGGTGAACAACTTCATTTTAACAATGGAATCCAGCTTGCAGTTGGTGTTGAAGCTGAATTTGAAGTAGAGGTAGAAGATGGTACGGTAAAGATTGACCTTTCAGCAACATTTGTTGAAGAATGTGAATTAGTGCCACGAGTAAAAGGAAGCATTGTTACAAAAGAGATTCTTTTTATCCCTATTCCGGTTGGTATTTGTGTAAACACATCAATGGATGTAAAGAATTTTACAGCATTTTCATTTAACGCAAATATATATACAGTAGCAGAAGAGGAACAGTCTCTTTGGGAAAAATTCAAATCTATTGCTGATGATCCGACAGAAGCATTAGGACTTTCTAATTTGCCAAGTGGACTTAGTGCAGGTCTAAAGTCTGTAAAAGATGTTATGGATAAGATTGAAGAAATTCAGACAAAGATAGACCAGGCAAATGATACAGCAGAACAGATAAAAGGATATAAAGAAGATTTAAGTGCTCTTTGGGAAGTAATGGAAATGAACGGAACAGACAAAGAGCAATGGAATGAAATGTGCAAAACATTTGAAAAGTCAAATGTTGCAAGTGATATTTTAGATGTTATGGATTTAAGCACTGAAACAGAACTTGGCACAGAATTTCTCGATGGAATGCAGGCACTCATGGATAAATATTCAGAGACACTGCAAAAGGAAACAGACTGGGTAACACTTGTAAACAAAGAAATCTGTTCAACAGAAGTATGTTATTTCGGCGTTGTAATTGGTACACAGGTAAACTTCCTTGTTAGAGCAGATATGAACATAGCAATCGGTTCAAATTTGGAATACGAAGTAGGCAAGCGATACAATTTCTGGTTTAAAGTTGGATTGTTTAAACCGTCAGCAGGTTCTTCTACAATGGATTTGTTAGATGAAAGATTCGATTTCCAGTTTTATGTAATGGGTAAAATTGGTTTAAAAGCAGGAATAAGAGCTAAGCTTTATGCGGGTATTGGTAGTGGCAAATTTGCATCTGTAGGTATTGCGGCAGAACTTGGACCATATGTCAAATTATATGGATTCTTTATATATGAATATTCAAAGTATCGCCCGGCAAATACGCAAAATACTGTAAGTAAAGAGCGAATGGCAGGAGCTTTGTATCTGGAATTTGGCTTATATTTTATGATGAGTTTTGAGGCAAATGCCATAGGAAATCTTTTTGAATACAGCAATGATTTCGTAAATGAAGAAATACCATTGCTGACGGCAGGAAGAAATGTATTTTATTACAATACAGCTTACGAGCCACAGGAGGATGAGGTAATACTAGTAAAGGATGAGGATGGTGACAGCACTAACGGAATTACCATGGATGTTCCGGCTAATGTATTAGCATTGTCATATGTAGAATTAAATACAGGTATTCAGGGAGTAGAGTCACTACATCCTTCAAATTATAATATTAGATTTACAAACAGAAACTTTAGTGTTGATTATAAAACAGGAAAAATTAACGTCAATGTTCCTAAAAACACACGTTATATGACTGCAGAAATGACTATTACTTACCTATATAGTAAGGTTGCATTCAGTCAGTATGACATGACGGTAACAGTTCCTGTAGTATGGACAAACCTTACAACTGAAGAATTAAGCGAATACTATACTGCATCAGTTCGTGTTGGTAATGATACTGACGGTTATAAGACTGTATGGAACAAAAAACTTTTAAAGAACGAAGAATTTGATTTGCCAACAGAATACGAATTAAAGAATTTACTTAACTGGAATGACTATAAGTATACTTTGACAAAAGGATATGATGGTCAGAATACGGAAAGATTAACACTTGTTGACAACACAACTTATGACTTCTATGTAGATTACAAGACATATGCAATTACTGTAACTGATATACAGAATGCAAATGGGACAACAAAAAGTAAGACATTTTATGCAAAATATGGTGAAAGATTTGATTTTTCAGAATTAGAATCAACAGGTTCTAACCGAAAGGGCGCATATAATAAATTTGCAGGAATTACAACTACGTCAACTATAAATGTAAATGGTTATCCACAGACTATTGATTTGACACAGCCGATTAACAGCAAGGTTGCAGAAGCCTTAATGCAGGGTGTTACAGCAAAAGCAAATTATGTGGATGACAGCGTAACAGCAACATTTGTATTTAACGGAATTGATGTAGAAAATACTGTAGTTAAACTAAAAAGAGGTACAGTTCCAAATTATGATTATTTTGAAGTAGCTCAGGAAAATAACACGGATATTATTGGAATCAGTCCTGAAGTAGATAAGATATCAACACCAACAACATATTACGTTGAATGTAAAAATGTAATTAAGAAACTGGTAACAATGACATTTGATACAAATGGAGGAAATACAGTTGATCCGATAACAAGAAAGGAAACAACAATTCTTCCTACAATTCCAACCCCTGTTAAAAGAGGATACGAATTTGATGGATGGTGTACAGATGCCGCATGCGAAAATATGTTTACATCAAAGACTGTTCCAACAGAAGACATAACACTTTACGCAAAATGGAAACCGGCTGTATATACACTTACATTTAATGTTAATGGTGGAAATGAATTAGATAAAAATACAAAGAGAGTAATATACGATGGAAAATATGGTGAAATTCCACAACTTGTAAGAGACGGTTACGCATTCCTTGGATGGTACACTAAGGTAGAAGGAGGCGAACAGATTACAGCTGATGACCAGGTATTGATTACATCAAATACAACACTGTATGCACATTGGAGAAAATTAAAACCTATTCCGGCTGAAACATTTGTATTTAATCCACAGACATACTACTATGATTCAGCTATAGAACGTGCTACAGAGTATACATTTAATCCACCGGAAGATGAAAATTTAAGCGAAGAAGAAACATATACCGAAAACAGTTTTACATTTAAATTTAAGTCACAGAGTAAGGACGAATACGAAAATGGATTCCCTTCAGATATAGGTGTTTATGATGTTGTAATAACACGTCCGGCAGATCAGTATTATCTGAAATTTGAAACATTATACGAAGGAGTTTTGGTAATTAAGCCGTATGACTTAAATTGCTCATATTATAAGGTTTATGTTGATTGCAGAGATTCAGTTGGTGGATCGCAGAAACTTAATAGTACTGTATCCTGGTCAAATGGAGCAAAAACTTCGTTCTCAATTGAAATGGATACAAGCACTAATTATGGATATACAACAAATTATGCTTGTTATCCGACACAGATATATATGGAATCAAGTGGAAGAATGGTTGGTCAGCATGTATGGATGACAACAAGGGTACATGATATCACAGATAACATAAAATCGATAAAGAACAGACATAAGGAATATTGGGCAAACAAACTTAATTATACATGGGGACTTGGAAGTTATCCAAGCGTTAACTATTCAGCTGGAAATTATGAAGTCAGCAAGGATGGAAAGATAAAGGTTAGATTTACTACATATGGAAATAACGGAGCAGTATCGAATCTAACATATTCAACGTCATGGGATGGTAACAATAATGATTCCTGTGTAACAGTAGACGGAAATTACTTTATCATTGATGGAAGTAAATTAACAGAAGAAAAACATACTATTAATGTATATGCTAAATATGGTGGTTCCGGCTACTATCAGGTAGGCAGATTTACAGTTAGTCCTATTGATGAAGATGAATAGAAACAGTACGGTATAACAGCAATATTATGAGAAAATGAACGTGAAGGAGGTTTTCCATATGTATAAATTAAAAAAATTCGGCATTCGCAAGTTGTTTGCCATGTTATGTGTAGTATTTATATTTGCAAGTGGTATTTATGTAAGTGTACCGACATTTGCACAGACAGAAACTAAAGAAAGTACAATTTCAGTATCTTCAGATACAGTTGAAAAAGGTGATAAGTTTTCTATTACAATTGATATAAAAAACAACCCGGGTATATGGGGGCTTAAGTTTAAAGTAGGATATGACCATTCTGCATTAACATTGACATCAGCAAAGAATGGAAATGTATTTGATAATGAGGATGCAACTTTACCAAGTGCTTTAGATAAGGAAGAATTTATATATCTTGCATATTTAAACAGCCTTAAAAATAACACTACAGACGGAACTATTTTAACTTTAGAGTTTACAGCAAAAAATGAAGCAGAGTTTAAACCATACATTATTGCAATTAATGTTGAACAGGCAATTAATGTTAATGGTGACGATATAGCTTTAAAATCAAATAATGGTGCTGTTTCTGTAGTTAAATGCGTACATGTAAGTGACACAAAATGGGAGAGTGATGCTGATACTCATTGGCATAACTGCAAATATAGTGACTGTAAAGAAAAGATATTAAAGACTGTAGAAAAACACACAGTAGAAGTAATACCGGCAGTAAGTGCAACATGTACAGAGGATGGATTAACAAGCGGAAAGAAATGTTCTGTATGCGGATATATTATTGAAAAACAGCAGGTAGTTAAAGCTACAGGGCATACATCGGTTAAACTTAAAGCAGTAAAGGCTACGACAAAAAGAGAAGGATTAACAAGTGGAAGAAAATGTTCTGTATGTGGAGAAACTTTGGTAGTGCAACAGGTAATTCCTAAAATTACATATAAGATGAAAAAGGCTGCAAAGACAAATGGCAAAATAAAAATGTATAAAAAGAAAAAGCAGTCATCAAAGGTAGTTCAAAATGTAAAAAAAGGAGAAAAAGTTACCATAGTTGATATGGACAAAACATGGTATTTAATTAAATACAAAGGTAAAGTAGGATATGTAAAGTCTACATCAATAAAATGGAATGCAAAGGTAAATGTAACAAAAGGAAATCTTAGAATAAGAACAGGGGCAGGACTAAAATATCCAATTATTTCTTCCCATCCAAATGCAACAAAAGTATCGGTTGTTGGAAGAACTGCAAATGGTTGGTACAAAGTTCAGATAAAAGAAAAGAAACAAACCATTGAAGGATATATGTATTCAAAATATGTTAAATAGAAGTTAATAAGTGTTGATGGAAATTAATAAATGTTAAATAAAAGTTAATAGATGTCAATAAAATAAAAAACAGGGCTTATATGGATTTGAAAAATTAAAATAATTCGTATAGGCTCTGTTTTTATATTTTGGGTAGAAAAACAATACTAACATCACAATCAAATATAGGAAAAGTTTATTAATTAATTTAAATGTAAAATATATCAATGTTGGTAAATCAATGTAATAATAATAGTTCTCATCAAGAAAATATGATAAAATTTAGACAGAGAATTTTTTTGTTGGGATAGATTATAATTGAAAAATAGAAGGAAAAAACAACAGATTTGATTGAAGAATTTATTCAGCAAAATGAATTGTAACAGGTAAAGTACTATGATATTGTGTAAATATAAGGACAAATAGTTGTTAGCAGTAAAAAGAATAATATTTATTTTGAAACAGAAATGGACATAAGAAATATAATAATTTGAATTGAGGTGACAAACTATGAGAATTATAATTGTACGGCATGGAGAGCCAAATTATGAAATAGACTCTTTAACTGAAAAGGGGTGGAAAGAAGCAGAATTAGCTTCTAGAAAATTTAGGATGATAAATAAAATTAGCACAATATTTATGTGGGTTGTGGCGTTTCGCAAACGCCTATTAAGTAGCAAATAATAAAGGAGCGACTATATGGCAGCAGATAAAATTACAGAATTAAAAAATGGTCTCACAACAGCATTTATAGATAGTACATTTAATTCAAATTTGGCGTACAAACCTCAGTTGGTTTACAACAATTATAAGAATGGGCAAAAAGTTTTTTCTACTGTTGAAGATGAACTTAGAAAATGTGACAAATTTGCAATTAGCGTGGCATTTATTACAAGGGGTGGAATTACACCACTTTTACAGACACTTAGGGAATTAGAAAAAAGAAATGTGCCTGGAAGAATTCTGACGACAGATTATTTGGCATTTAGTGATCCTGTGGCATTAGATACATTGGCCGGATTGTCAAATATAGAACTTCGCATGTATGAAACAGGAAAAGCAGGAAATGGATTTCACACAAAAGGTTATATTTTTCGGAAAAATGAAGAATATAGATTCATAATAGGAAGTTCTAATTTAACTCAGGATGCACTAACAAAGAATATTGAGTGGAATACAAGATTAGTATCTACGGAAAAGGGAGAGATGCTTGGTACACTTATAAATGAATTCGACAATTTATGGAATGACAGAGAATGCACGAAAGAATATAAAGAATTTATAGATAATTATAGACATAAGTATAGGGAAAAACAGCTATTTAATAAAATGGTAGCTGAACAGAAGCGTATAAGCAAAAAGGCACAAATTCCGTCACTTGAAGCGTATACATTAAAGCCTAATTCAATGCAGCTTAAATTTATAAATAATTTAATGGAGTTGAGGAAGAATGATGTTGATAGAGCATTATTGATATCAGCTACAGGTACCGGTAAAACTTATGCGTCGGCATTTGCAATGAGAGAACTTGGTTTTAAGAAAGTATTATTTTTAGTTCATCGTGAGCAAATTTTAAAGCAAGCAAAAAGGTCTTATGAGAATGTTTTTAGCAATAGAATTACTACAGGCATTCTTTCCGGAAATCATAAAGATATGAATGTTGATTATCTTTTTTCAACAGTTCAAACAATGAGTAGAGACTATATTCTTACCGAATTCGAAGAAGATAGGTTTGATTGTATTATTATTGATGAAACTCATAAGGCAGGGGCTGAGAGTTATCACAAAATAATTAATCATTTTAAACCCAAATTGCTTTTAGGGATGACGGCGTCGCCTGAACGTACAGATGGATTTGATATTTACAAATTATTTGGACACAATATCGCAAGTGAGATTAGACTTCAGGATGCCCTTGAAGATGATTTATTATGCCCATTTCACTATTTTGGAATTTCAGATTTAGTTATAGATGGAAAAGAAATTGATGAAAAGACAGAATTTAGATATTTGGCAAATGAGCAAAGAGTAGAGCATATAATTGAACAAACCGAATATTTTGGGTATTCAGGAAATAGAGTAAAAGGGCTTATTTTTTGCAGCAGAAAAGAGGAAGCTAAGGCTTTATCAGATGCGTTTAATTATAGAGGCTATAATACAGTTGCACTTTCAGGTGATGATTCACAGGAGAAAAGAGAGGAGGCTATTGAACGATTAGAGATGGAGTGTGAGGTCGATAATTGTGGAAGACCTATAATAAAATCGGAAGTAGTAAAACATAATCAGCCACTCGATTACATTTTTACTGTAGATATTTTTAATGAAGGTGTAGATATACCACAGGTAAATCAGGTCATTATGCTAAGACCTACGCAGTCAGCAATTATATTTGTACAGCAGTTAGGTAGAGGACTTAGAAAAGCGGATAATAAAGAGTATGTAGTTATTCTTGATTTTATTGGTAATTACAGCAACAATTTTTTAATTCCAATTGCGTTGTCAGGAGATAGAACATACAACAAGGACAATGTGCGTAAATACGTGCGTGAAGGATCACGATTGCTTCCGGGGTGTTCAACAATTCATTTTGATGAGATTACGAAAAAGAAAATTTTTGCATCAATTGATAGAATGACTACGACGAAGAAAATGCTTACAGAAAAATATATGCAGGTAAAATTTAAAATTGGTAGAATACCTACTATTATAGATTTCTACAAACTTGGCGAAATTGATCCCATGCTATTTATTAACTATGCAAAAACGTATGATAATTTCCAGCGGGCTGTAGATAAAGATTATACAGTTGTGTTTACAGAAAAAGAAGAGCAGATACTTGCATTTATTTCATCATTGATAATTGATGGTAAGAGACCGCATGAACTCTTGATGTTAAAGATGATGTTAGATGGAAAATCAGTTGCGATAGATTCATTTGCTAAGGAACTTGTAAGCATAGGCGAAAAGTTCAAAGAGGCTGATTATAATTCTGCGGTTCGAATGATGAGTTTAGAATTTGTAGCCGGAGCAGATGCAAATAAATTCGCACAGATAGAATTGCTATCTAAATTAGATTTAAAGTCAGGTCTATTAAAACGTTCAATAGCGTTTTTAGATAAACTTAATAATACGAAATTTAGGGAAGAGATATCAAATCTTTTAGATTATGGGATGATGCGATATAAGGATATGTACGCAAATCATGATGAAAATAATTTAGTGTTATATGGAAAATATTCAAGAAAAGATGTTTGTCGACTTATGAACTGGGATAAAGATGAAAGCTCAACAATGTATGGATATCGTATCAAACACGGAACGTGTCCAATATTTGTTACATACGAAAAGAAGGATGATATTTCTGAAAGCACAAAATATGAAGATCAGTTTATTAATCAGAAGACATTTAGCTGGCTGACTAGAAGTAATGTGGCAATTGATAATAGAGAGAGTCAGGAAATAATAAATTATAAAAATAGTGGATTAAAAATAGTTCTTTTTATAAAGAAGAGTGATGGCGAGGGTACAGATTTTTATTATATGGGTGAAGTTGTGCCTAAGAGTTGGATGCAGAAAACTATAAAGAATAATAAAGGAAAAGAACTTCCAATCATGAATTTTATTTTAGAGTTAGAACATAGTGTAAGAGAAGATATTTATGAGTATCTGACTAACTAAGAAAATTTATGATAAAACATTTTGAAGAAAAATATAAAAATAAGAGGGACGATTTTATTGGGGGCAGTAAAATCGTCTCATTATAAGTAATAAGAAAATAAATTTGTTTACCAAATAGGAGAAAGCTATAAATGAAAATAGTACGAGTAGTTGCAGCAGTTATAAAATCTATAAATGAAAAAGGACAAACAATTATATTTGCAACACAGCGTGGATATGGAGATATGAAAGATGGTTGGGAATTCCCCGGCGGAAAAATAGAACCGAGGGAAACACCGCAGGAAGCTTTGAAAAGAGAAATAATGGAGGAAATCGAAACAGAAATTGAAGTAGGTGAATTGATTGATACTGTAGAATATGATTATGAAACATTTCACCTTTCAATGGATTGCTTTTGGTGCAATATTAAACAAGGAAAGCCAATTCTCAAAGAACATGAAGCTGCAAAATGGCTTACAAAAGGACAATTATATGATGTAGATTGGCTACCGGCAGATGTAATGTTGATAGATAAAATAAAGAAAAACATTTGAGATATAGAAGCGTAAAAAATGTTTCAAAATGATATTTTGATTTAAAATGAAACGTTGCTATATATCATAATTAATATTATAATAAATAGATAAAAACGTTACAGAGATATGTTTAAGAGGTTACATAAATGAAGCAATTATTAATGGGGAATGAAGCAATAGCTATGGGTGCGATAAGAGCCGGAGTTAATTTAGTTTGTGGATATCCGGGAACACCCTCTACAGAGGTTTTAGAAACAGCAGCAAAGAAAAAAGACGGTTCATATTATATTGAATGGTCAGTAAATGAAAAGGCAGCTCTTGAGGTTGCAGCAGGCGCATCGTATGCAGGTGCAAGAACACTGGTTACAATGAAGCAGGTAGGACTAAATGTTGCATCTGATCCTATCATGAGTTTATCTTATGTAGGAATTAAAGGTGGAATGGTAGTTTTAGTAGCAGATGATCCGGGACCGATATCCTCTCAGACAGAACAGGATACAAGAGAATTTGGCATTTTTTCAAAAATACCGGTATTCGATCCATCAACACCGCAGGAAGCTTATTTGATGATGGCAGATGCTTTTGAAATGTCAGAAAAATATAACACACCTGTAATTTTCAGACCTACAACAAGAGTATGCCATGGATGTGCGGATATTGAAATTTTAGAAAATATAAAAAGAGAGCCACCGGAGGGATTTATAAAAGATACTCAGAAATGGGTTATTTTCCCAAGAACATCTTACCTCAACCATATTAGGATAGAGGAAAGAAATGCAAAACTTACACATGTACTTTCTGCAGATAGTACAGATGAATTGGATTTATCAAAATGGAACAAAATTCATCTTTGTGAAGATAGTAGGAAGGCAGTTGTATCAGGCGGAGTTTCAAGAAAATACGTTCAGGAATACTTAGATTATGACAAGGCAGGATTTTTGGAAATAGGAATTTCATATCCTTTTCCGGAACAACTTGTTGCAAGATTTTTAGAGGGAGTGGATGAAGTTCTTGTAATAGAAGAATTAAGTCCGTTTATAGAAAGAGAAATCACATACGTATGTGGAAAATATAATATTAAATGTAAGGTGTTAGGAAAACTTACAAAAGATGTACAGTGTGCAGGAGAAAATACTGCAAAATCAGTAAGAGAACAGCTTACTAAATTTGGAGTTGCAAAAGATATAGATGACGAAACACTTAAGGAAGTAGGCGAAAAACCGGAATTACCTGTAAGACCACCGGTACTCTGTGCAGGATGCCCACATAGAGCTTCATTTTATGCCGTAAAACAGGCAATGAAAGAAAAAGAAGCAGTATTTTGTGGTGACATAGGTTGTTACACACTTGGAAATGCAAAGCCATTGGATATGACTGATACATGTCTATGCATGGGAGCGGATGTAACAATAGCGCAGGGACTTCATAGGATTGAACCTGAGAAAGTGCATTTTTCATTTATTGGCGATTCAACATTTTTCGCATCAGGAATTACAGGAGTTGTAAATGCTGTATATAATGAGACAGACATAGTCCTTATTGTGTTAGATAATTCTACTACAGCAATGACGGGACACCAGCCACATCCGGGAACCGGTGTTACAATGATGGACATGGTTAAGAAAAAAGATACTAATCCAAAGGGTGAAATAACTCATAAGATTTCTATTGAAGCTGTTTTAAAAGCAATAGGAGTTGTAAGTGTTGAAAAAGTAAATCCATTTGAACTTGATAATGCAATAGACGCGGTTAAGAGAGCGGCACAGATGAAAGGCGTTAAGGCAATTATATTTAAGAGTCCATGTATTGCTGTGAATAAGCCTAAAAAGGCTTATACCGTAAGCGAAAAATGTATTAAATGTAAGAAATGCATTAATGAAATAGGTTGTCCTGCAGTGACAAACATAGATGGAAAAATTGAAATAGATTCATCATTATGCTTTGGTTGCGGATTATGCAGTCATATTTGTCCGGTTCATGCTATTGAGCAGTAGAACTGTTGACAAAATAATTGCCGGAAATCGAAGATTACAAATAATATGCATGAAAGGTTTGGTATAAATATGAATTGTTTACTTTGCGGAGTTGGTGGACAGGGCACAGTTTTAGCGTCAAAATTACTTGCACAGGCTGCAATTGATAAAGGGATAAGTGCAAAAACAGCAGAAACAATTGGAATGGCTCAGCGTGGAGGTAGCGTTGTAAGCCATGTAAGAATAGGAAATGAAATAAAAGCTCCAATGATTCCTGAGGGAGAAGCGGATATAATTATCGGATTTGAACCGGGTGAAGTTGTAAGAAATTTAAATTATTTAAAAGAGGGAGGCACAGTTGTTGTAAATACAAAGCCGGTAATGCCAACAACTGCAAGTCTTGGACTTCACTATGATGGTAAAGAGATGATAGAATATTTACAAAAGCAAGATATTAATCTTATTGCTGTGGACGGAGAAAAGATTTGTAAAGAGTTAGGAAGCCCGAAGGCTTTAAATGTTGTACTACTTGGAGCAGCAGCCAATAGTAATGAATTAGGAATAACAAAAGAGGAAATTAAAAAAGCTATAGAAACAAAACTTAATCCGAAATTCCTTGAAATGAACATTAAAGCACTTATGGCAACAAACTAGTATATAAGTCTAAAAGACTTTTTATAAATTATGGACAAATGAAGAGGCATTTGTCATAAATACATAGAGGAGAAGAAAAGGTTAAAAGAAATAAAAAAGAAAGGAAAAACAATGCAAATCATTCTTTTAATCTTGGATTTGCGCCTTTCAAACACATGAAAATGCATAGTTGAAAGGCTAGGTACAAATTATGAAAATGAAAGAAGAGCAGTTTGAACTAATTAAAGCACAGTTGAAAAAACTTACAAGTCAGGATTGCTTTTACCAGAAAAAATTGGAGGGTATTAATGTAGATGATATTAAGTCTCAGGAGGATTTTGAGAAACTCCCATTTACATGGAAGGGAGATTTAAGAGAAGCTTATCCGTTGGGACTTCGTGCAGTGCCTGAAGAAGAAATTGTAAGAATACATTCATCTTCAGGTACAACAGGTATACCTGTTATTATTCCATATACAAAAAAAGATATTGATGATTGGGCAACAATGTTTTCACGTTGCTATAAAATGGCAGGAGTAACTAATAAAGATAGAATTCATATTACACCAGGTTACGGATTATGGACCGCCGGAATAGGATTTCAAAATGGTGCTGAAAAGCTTGGAGCAATGACTATTCCTATGGGTCCGGGAAATACAGATAAACAGCTTAGAATGATGGTTGACATGGAATCTACAGTTCTATGCGCAACATCATCATATGCGTTGTTACTTGCGGAAGAAATTGCCAAGAGAGGTATTGGAGATAAGATTAAACTTAAAAAAGGAATAATTGGTTCTGAACGCTGGGGAGACAAGATGAGAAAAAGAATTGCAAATGAACTTGGCGTTAAGCTTTATGATATTTATGGACTTACAGAAGTCTATGGTCCTGGAATTGCAATCAGTTGTGAACATGAATGTGGAATGCATTATTGGGATGATTATGTCTATATAGAAATTGTTGACCCTAAGACAGGAAAAAATCTTCCTGATGGAGAAATTGGAGAAATAGTTATTACAACATTACATAAAGAAGGGGCCCCACTTATCAGATATCGTACACATGATCTTTCAAGAATTATTCCGGGAGAATGCCCATGTGGTTCTAAATATCCAAGAATCGATGTTATTTTAGGGAGAACAGATGATATGGTTAAAGTAAAAGGTGTAAATATCTTCCCGTCACAGATAGAAGAAATGTTAAAAGGCATTAATGGGGCGTCAAGTGAATATCAGGTTATGATAGATCATTTGAATGGAAAAGATATTCTTACATTATTTGTTGAAATAAAGGACGATGCAAATGCTTACGAAATGGAACATGAAATTGGAGCAGCATTCAAGGCTAAAATAGGTATCGTAGCAATAATTAAGCCTGTTGCAATTGGCGATCTTCCAAGAAGTGAGAAAAAATCAACAAGAATTTATGACAACAGATACTAAATTGTGATTTAGAAAGTGATAAATCAATGGAATTAAGAGTTTTGCGGTATTTTTTAACGGTGGCAAAAGAACAGAGTTTCACAAAAGCTGCCGAACAATTGCATATCACCCAACCAACACTTTCAAGGCAGCTTGCATCGTTAGAAGATGAGCTGGGAACGACTCTGTTTAACAGAGGAGGACATAGCGTAACTCTTACAGACGCAGGACTTTTATTAAAAAGAAGAGCGTTGGAAATTATTGATTTGGAAGACAAGATTGTAGATGAATTTACTGCAAATGAAGGTGCGATTGAAGGTGTTATAACTATAGGCTGTGGCGAATTTGCAACAGTAGAAACACTCGCAAGGATAATTGGCAATTATAAAGAAAAATATCCGGTGGTTCAGATTGCTTTACATACAGGAACAGCGGATACAATACTTGAAATGATGAATAAAGGCCTTGTGGATATCGGACTTTTTTTGGAGCCTATTACAACAGAAGGATTAGATTATATCAGAATAAATGAAAGCGACCAGTGGGTTGTAGGAATGAGACCTGATGATAAACTTGCCAAAAAGAAAGTTATTACAAAAGATGACCTTTTAAAGCTTCCGCTTATTTTGCCGGAAAGATTAGGAATTCAAAGCGAACTTGCTAATTGGTTTGGAAAAGATTTTGAAAAGTTAAATGTAGCATTTACAAGTAATCTTGGGACTAACGCAGGAGTACTTGCAGCAAATGGACTTGGCTATCCTGTTTCGATTGAAGGGGCAGCAAAATATTGGAGAGACAATATTTTGATTCAGAAAAAGTTGTATCCTGAAATTAAATCAAGCACAGTAATTGCGTGGAGAAGACATATTCCGTATTCAAAAGCCATAAATTTATTTATAGAAGAAATAAATGCCTTTGAGGCATAGAATACAATGTAATATAAGTATTAGTCATAATTGAATAATGAATTTATAATAGACGTGTAAGGCAAATGAGTGCTTTGCACGTTTATTTTTTAATTAATTTTGCAAAACGTAATAAGTAAAATGTATTTTGCAAATAAAGGCGTAAAAAAGTTTGAGTTACGTATGCAATTTATAAAAATTTAGGAGGCGATTTGTATGGGAAAGAAATTAGTAGCTTATTTTAGCGCAAGTGGAACAACAAAGAAAACAGCACAGTTGATTGCTAAGGCGACAGGTGCAGATTTATATGAAATTACTCCGAAGGTTGCTTATACAGAAGCAGACCTCAATTGGATGGATAAAAAATCAAGAAGCAGTGTTGAAATGAATGACAAAAAATTTAGACCTGAAGTCGAAGATAAAGACGCACATATTGCAGAATATGACGAAATAATTCTTGGATTTCCAATTTGGTGGTATGTAGCTCCAACTATAGTTAATACATTTTTGGAAAAATATGATTTTTCAGGCAAAAAGATTGTTTTATTTGCAACATCAGGTGGAAGCGGATTTGGAAATACAGTTAAAGAATTGCAGCCTTCAGCACCAAATGCAGAATTTGTTGAAGGAAAAGTTTTGAACAATAAACAGGAAGTTGAAAAATTTGCAAAGACATTATAATAGATATTAAAAATCAAACCTGAAAAATATGTAAGAGATAAGGTTGAAAAATAATCAGATTTAAGAAAATATTTAAATGATAATGTTAAAAAAGAATCAGATCTAAGAAAATATTTTAATGATAAAATAAATAGGAGGATTATAATAATGGCTAAGATTGTACAAACAGCGGGTAGAAACGCATTAGGAGAATTTGCTCCTGAATTTGCACATTTTAATGACGATGTCCTTTTTGGAGAAAATTGGAATAATCAGGATATTGATGTAAAGACAAGAAGTATTATTACTGTAGTTGCACTTATGGCACAGGGAATTACAGACAGTTCTTTAAAATTCCATTTGCAGAATGCAAAAGACCATGGTGTAACGCAGAAAGAGATTGTGGCAATTGTAACACACGTAGGTTTCTATGCAGGATGGCCAAAAGCGTGGGCAGTATTTAATTTGGCAAAAGAAGTGTGGGAAACAAAAGAAGGAGACTTACCTTATGAAGATGAGGCAATGAGAGCACATGCAAAAGAAATGGTATTTCCAATTGGACAGCCAAATGACGGATTTGCACAGTATTTTAGTGGAAACAGTTACCTTGCACCTGTATCAACAAGTCAGGTTGGAATCTTTAATGTAACATTTGAGCCCGGATGCAGAAATAATTGGCATATTCATCATGCAAAAAATGGTGGCGGACAGATTATTGTATGTGTTGCAGGACGTGGATATTATCAGGAAGAAGGCAAAGAAGCTATCGAAATGAAACCGGGAGACTGCATTAATATTCCAGCTGAAGTAAAACATTGGCATGGCGCAGCACCTGATAGCTGGTTTAGTCATCTTGCAGTAGAAGTACCGGGTGAAGAAACATCAAATGAATGGTGTGAGCCTGTATCAGATGAAGAGTATGGAAAATTAAAATAAAAAAATCAACGTGTTTGCTATGAAAATTTCTGCCGGCTGGGGTTGTGAAAGTTGTGTTGCTTATGGATACTTCTGCTGGTCGTGGAAAGGTGAAACAACGTGTTTGTTTATGAAAGTTTCAGTCGACTGGAATATCAGTTAATTATAGTGTTTAAAATCAGTAAAACTACAAGAAATACAATATTTACAACTGTAAAATAAAGCAAATATTTTCCTTTTGTGCTGTTGTTATTATGTGCATATAATTTGTAAGAAATTAAACTAGCCATTGAAGCAATAAGTGTTCCAAGACCACCAACATTTACACCTATAAGTAATCCTTTATAGTTTGTTGTAAAACCAGATAAAAGCAAGGCAGAAGGAACATTGCTTATCACCTGACTCGCAAGTACCCCAATTCCAATTTCATTTCCTATAACAATTGAAGCCAAATACTTATTTGCAATTGGAAGTGAACCAATATTTCCCGTAAAAATAAAAAATCCAATAAATGTAAAAAGTAATGCGTAATCTATTTTATATAGCACATTTCGCTGTATAAAAAACACAACAATAAACACAAGAAATATAAGAATATAATAAGGAATTAATTTAAATACAGTTCCTAATGCGATTACAAATAAAATTACATAGAAAAATAAGTTCCCCTTATATTGAATAATATCATTTTCTTTACCATCAACAACAATTTTACTTTTCTTATCCTTAATAAAAAACAAAAATAGTAAAAGAAGAAAAAATGAAACAATTGAATAAGGTAAAATAGTTTTTATGAATGTAAATATGTTAACTCCCCATAAACCATATAAATATAAATTTTGAGGGTTGCCAATTGGAGTAAGCATACTTCCAAGATTAGCTGCAATGGTTTGCAAAACAATTATTGGAATCAATAAATTTTGTTTTTCACATTTTCCTAAAATCATCATTGTAAAAGGAACAAATGTAATAAGTGCAACGTCATTTGTAATTAACATACTTGAGAAAAAACAAATGAATACCAATGTTATACTTAGCTGCCATACATTTTTCGTCTTTTTTAATAATTTATAACCTATCTTTTCAAATAATCCATTACAACTTAACCCTTCCATGATAACCATAAGGCTCCATAATATTCCAAGCGTTCTAAAATCTATGTAATCTATGTATTTAATATTTGGTTTTACAAAAAATGCGGATATAATTGCCAAGACCCATGCAATTACTAATACTGTTTCTTTACGTACTAATTCTATAAATTTTTTCATCATTAAATATATCCTTTTTTAACATGATTATAGCATATTGCTTAAACAGGATTTTTGTCAATTAATATATGACATATTTAGCAAATATTTTTCAAGGGAAATAATATATTTAACATTGTTTCAGCCAACAGAAAATCCATAGACAACACAATTCCCACCCCAGCCGACAGAAACTTTCATAAGCAACACAATTTCCTCGCCCCAGCCGGCAGATATTTTCATAGCAAACACGTTGATTTTTGAAATTTTGCTGCGCCGCTTATTGTAAGTTCAAAAGATAAACTCGCCTATCGGCTCAGACATATCTTTTGAACTTACGCTATGCTCGCAAAATTTCAAAAATCTGCCTATCGTTTGCTTATGAAAATATCTGCCGGCTGGGGAAAGGAAAATCAACGTGTTTGCTATGGAAACTTCTGCTGAATAATAATTTAAATAAAGACTTCAAGATTATATTATGTTAAAATTATAATATAAAAAATGTAGTAGAAAGGAGCTGCCTATGAGAAAGTATTTTAGCCTTATTCTAAGTGTAATGTTGGCAACATCATTACTACCACAAAATATTATGGCACAACAAACAAATAATGTTATAACTAAAGAAAATACGAAAATTTCCGTATACGAAAATAACAGTGACGCTTCAATTGCCCAAAGCGATAATTCTGAAACTAATGAAAATTTAGTATACGTAACAGGAGACATAGTTTCAGATGATGGAAGTAATGTTGTAACATGGACAAAAGATAAAACATATGTTGTATGTTCAAAAAATATAGTTGAATTACCATATGTTAAATGTAAACTTGTAATCGAACCGGGAACAACAGTTTTATTTGGAACAGGAACGGGAAATGTTAATGGAGTAGAAAATTCAGATGTAGTATATAGACCATATTCTATTTTTAGAGTAGAAGAAGGCGGAAGCATAGAAGCAAAAGGTACACAGGATGAGCCTATTGTTTTTAAAAATATTGATACTCACGCAGGGTGGAATGGAATAGAGATAACACTTCCTGATAATGGAGAAGTGACAGACACATTTGAATATTGTTATTTTATAAACGGTGGAGCACAGTTTAGAGATTTCACAGAGGGATTAATTGATGTATCTCATGGGACAAAGAATACGAAGTTTAATCTTACAGTAGACCATTGTATATTTGATAGTACAGAGTTAGTAAGCAAAAATATTTTGCAACCGAGTGAAATAGGTGCAGGATTTTTTTATGGAGATTATGATGCAAATACTGTTGAATCAAATATTAAAATATCAAATTCAATGTTCAAATCACTTTCAATGGGAATTGAAGGTTATACAAAGGATTTATCATATGAGTATTTTTATAATGATAAATCAAAATGTAAAATAGAAAATAATACATTTAAAAACAATATTCCCGGTTCTTACAATTCGTCTGTTAACTGGGGAGGAAATGCGGAAATAATAAATAATGAATTTTATACAACAGAAGGTGGAGCATTAACAAAAAATGCGTTGAATCTTGATGGACAATGTGATTTTGTAATAGAGGGAAATGTATTCCACGGAAGTCAATCTAATGAATCATCAGAAATGAATAAGTGTGCACCTATACGAGTTCAATTTGGAGCAAATGTCAATGCTGATAAAACAAGAACTTATGCGAACAATACATGCGATTACTCAGCTGTATTTGGAAAGTACGTTGAACTTAGTGGCTCAATGATAACTCCGGAATGTACATTAGGAGAAATAGACGGTCTGGAATATTACTTTAAAAATTGTACTATAGGATATAACAATGGAAATGATGCAAAAGTAATATTGACTTCAGAACATCCTTATGTAATTGCATCGTTAGATATTATGTATAATGGAGAGCTGATTGCAAAAGGAACAAAGGAAAATCCTATTAAATTTGTAGGGGCTTCTGACAGAGGATTAACAAATGCAAGCAATCAAATTTCCATAACGCAGAATTCGTCTTCGGATTATTTAAATGGAAAAGCCGTATTTGAAAATTGTGAATTTGATAATGTTAAAATGCAGGCAAACATAATAAGCAAAAAGACCGGATATGAGGGAGAAATTCCGCAAATACTTACAGTAAAGGATTGTAAATTTACCAATGAATCAAGTGGAATGTATGTTACACTTAACAGCTATAATGATTACATTTATGGAAAAATTTCTGTAGAAAATACAATTTTTGAAGGAAAAAACAATGATTCTTTCACGGGATTAAGCATATCAGCTTATGGAACAAAAGTACCAAAAGATAATATTTTCAAAATTTCAAATTGTATTATACATAATTTTAATAAGCAAAATGATGGAATTGGTCTATCATTAAGTGTAGAAGAAGATTTAATTGAAAAAATAGTTTTGGAAAATGTTACAATTGCAAACTGCTATTATGGAGTAAGCATAGGCAGATATATGACAAAACTTCCGATAATAAAAAATTGTATAATAGCCGGAAACAAGAGAGGATTTAAGAATCTAAATGACGATACAGACACATCAAATATAACATATACATGCATATATAATGATAGCTGGAATGGTAACACTTATAATTATGGAATAGGATGTATATTTGAAGAACCATTATTTGCAAATATAGAAAAAGGAAATTATCATTTGAAATCTAAAGGCGGAAGATGGAATGGAACGATGTGGATTGCGGATGATGTTACAAGCCCTTGCATAAATGCAGGTGACCCGTTAAGTGATTATTCAAATGAACCGGCTCCTAATGGAAGCAGAGTTAATATGGGTGCTTATGGAAATACGGCAGAAGCTTCGAAAACAGATGATGGGACTTTTATTCCAACTGAATGTGAGCACAAAAATACGACAATTATAAATAAAAAAGATGCAACAGAACAAGAGGAAGGATACACAGGAGATACTTATTGTAACGATTGTGATAAAATAATTGCAATAGGAAAAACATTACCAAGAATTATAGCATCAACTTCTGAGACAACAAAAGAAGCAGATTCTACACAAACAACAAAAAAAGCAGATGTAACTAATCCGACAACACAAAAGCAGCCGGAAAGCAAAACTGAAACAACAACAAATCCGCAGAATACAACTGCTGTAGTTTCAACACCAAAGGCTACAAAGATTAGCAAGACAATTGCCAAAAAGAAATCAATTACTTTAAAATGGAAAGCAGTTAAAAACGTAAAAGGATATGAAATTCAGGTAGCAACTGATAAGAAGTTTAAGAAAAACAAAAAGACAATATCAGTAAACAAACAAAAGGCAACTATATATATTGTAAAGAAATTAAAAGCAAAGAAAACATACAATGTTCGAATCCGTACATACAAAATCGTAGATGGAAACAAAGTATATTCAGCATGGTCAAAGACAAAAAGAGTTAAGACAAAATAGTAAAAAATAATTAAAAATTACTAAGGTGAAATACCGAAGGTCTATTGTTAATAGATTTTCGGTATTTTTTTAAATTAAAGTATGAAAAATAGAAAATTTAATCAACTATATCCGATTTTAAAGAACCATATAAATTAAATCACCCAATCTGTCAAAACTTTTTATAAGCAACAAAATTTCCACAACCCCAGCCGGCAGAAATTTTCATAAGCAAACGATAGGCAGAATTTTGAAATTTTGCGAGCATAGCGTAAGTTCAAAAGATATGTCTGAGCCGATAGGCGAGTTTATCTTTTGAACTTACAATAAGCGGCGCAGCAAAATAAAAAAATCAACGTGTTTGCTATGAAAAAATCTGCCGGCTGGGGAAGGAAAATCAACGTGTTTGCTATGAAAAAATCTGCCGGCTGGGGAAGAGGATTAAAAATGTAAAAGATAATAAAATTAATATATGATATAATCAAATCTAACATAACCAGAGCAAATTAACAAAAATTATGGAGGCAATATGGAAAAAGTAATAGAGGTAAAAAATCTAACTAAAGAATATAAAGAACAAAAGGCAGTTGATAATTTATCATTTGATGTATATGAAGGAGAAATATTAGGATTACTTGGACCTAACGGAAGTGGTAAAAGTACAACTATAAATTCAATTTTAGCATTGCTTAAATATCAGAACGGAAGCATAAAAATATTTGGTAAGGATATGAAACCCGATTCGTACGATATAAAATCGAAAATTGGAGTCATTTTTCAGGAGGTTGCAGTATTTAATGAATTAAATGTATATGACAATATAAACTATTTTTGTGGATTATACATAGAAGATAAAAATATCAGAAAGCAATATGTAGAAGATGCCATTGAATTAGTAGGACTTGGTGAATTTAAAAAATATTTGCCAAAACAACTTTCAGGGGGACTTTTAAGAAGATTAAATATTGCCTGTGGAATAGCACATAAACCAAAACTTATTTTTCTTGATGAACCAACAGTAGCAGTCGACCCACAGAGTAGAAACAATATTTTAGATGGAATTAAGAAATTAAGAGACGATGGTGCCACAATAGTTTACACAACACATTATATGGAAGAGGTAGAGATACTTTGCGATAGAATTATAATTCTTGATAAAGGAAAAATAATAGCCCAGGGAACAAGCGAAGAACTGAAACAACAGGCAAATATTGAAGAAAAAATAGAACGTGTAGGACCTACATTAAATGATGTATTTTTGAAATTAACAGGAAAGGAATTAAGAGATTAATGTTTATTCATAATTTGAAATATACGATAAAAACATTGTTTAAAAATAAAATATTAGTCTTTTGGACATTTGCCTTTCCGATTATTCTTGGAATATTTTTCAATATGGCATTTTCCAACATAGAAAAAGATGAAGTATTAAAAGTGTTTGATATTGCAGTCGTAGATAATGACGAATTTGAAACGCAGGAAATATACAAAAACGCATTAAAAGAATTATCGGATAATGATAATAAAGACAAATTATTTAATATCAAATATGTAAGTAATAAAAAAGCAGATTCGCTATTAGATGATTCTAAAATTGAAGGATATGTTGTATTTAAGAACGACGAACCACAGGTTGTAGTAAAGGCAAATGGTACATATCAAACATTACTTAAGTTTGTCATAAATGAAATCAGACAGAATGAAACAATAGTAGAAGAATTGACCGAAAAAAATATAGAAAACGAAATAGCAAACGGGAATTTTACATTCGATACAGACAAAATAGTAAATCAAATATTAGACAAAATTAATAATGAACAAGTTAATTTGAAAAATATTTCTAATTCAAATTTAAGTTATATGCAAATAGAATATTATACTTTAATTGCGATGATGTGTATGTATGGTGGAATATTCGGGTTGACTGCAATAAATAACTGTCTGGCGAATATGAGTAGCAAGGGAAAAAGAATTTCCGTGTCACCAAATAAAAAAAGCACAATTATTTTGAGTTCGACTATAGGAAGTTATGCGGTAAGTCTGGTAGGACTTGCGGTACTTATGGCATTTTTGACATTTGTAATAAAAGTTGATTTTGGAGAAAATCTTTTGTTAATTATTTTACTTTCCATGGTAGGAAATCTGGCAGGAATTGCACTAGGGGTAGTAATTGTTTCAATATTCAGAGTGTCAGAAGGTGCTAAGACAGGAATAACTATTGCTGTTACAATGTTCTTTTCTGTTTTTTCAGGAATGATGGGAGTTACATTAAAATATGTAATTGATAAAAATGTGCCTATAATTAATCTGATAAATCCAAATAACTTAATAACTGATGGCTTTTATTCATTATACTATTACGATACTTTAGACAGATATTTTAGAGATATCATTTATTTGATTATATTTATCATAATTTGTCTATTAATTTCGTTTGTTAGCTTAAGGAGGGAAAAGTATGACAGTATTTAAGACTATTTTAAAGATATTAAATAAATTAAAGGGAATGGTTATTTTATATACTGCCATACTTGTTGCAATAACAGCACTTAATCAGACATCAGGTAATAATATGACAAATTTTGAAGATTCAAAACCAAGTGTGTTAATTGTAAATAAAGACAGTGAAGATAATATTGCTAAAGGCTTTGAGGATTATATAAGTAAACATTCAGAAATAAAAGATATAGATACAAAAGACGAAGAAAAAATAAATGATGCAATTTTTTACAGAGACGTAAATTATGTAATTTATATACCAAAAGATTTTGGAAAAAATTTATTAGATGGAAAGAATCCTTCGTTGGAATATAAATCATGTGGTGATGAATATTCTTCATATGCCCAAATGATGGTGGAAAAATACATAAAAACCGTGCTTATTTACAAGGATTATTATAGTGGAGTTGAGTTAATTTCAAAAGTAAATAAAGTTGTGGACAAAGATACAAAGGTTTATATGAAAACGACTTTAGATACATCAAAGTTAAGCAGCATGACACAGTATTTTAATATCCTAAATTACGCCTTGCTTGCAGGATGTGTGTATTGCATCAGTATGATTTTAGCAAGTTTAAATGATGAGACTGTAAGAAAGAGAACAATTATAAGCAGTTTCAATTACAAAAAATATAATAGAATCGTACTATTATCAAATTCCATAGTAATATTTGCAATGTGGATTTTATATATGATTTTGGCATTGATTTTGTTTAAAGACTTAATGTTTAGTTCAAATGGTTTAGGCTATGTTATAAATTCATTTGTATTTACGATATGCAGTCTGACCATAGGATTTTTAATTGGAAATATTACGCAGAATAAGAATGCTATTGGTGGAATAGTAAATGTAATAGCACTCGGCACATCATTTCTTTGTGGATGCTTTGTGCCATTTGAATACATGCCTGATTATGTATTGAAAATAGCACATATATTGCCAACATATTATTATGTAGCAAATAACCAACTGATAAAAACTATGGAAGCTTTTAATTTTGAAAGCATTAAACCATTGTTAATAAATGGGGCAGTTATAGTAATTTCCAGTTTTATATTTGTCGCAGTAACAAATTATGTAAGTAAAAGAAAACAGATAATAAATTAAGAATTTTAAAAATGCTATTTTATAGTTTTTTATCAAAAATACCCGGTTGTGAAAATGGTTCACAACCGGGTATTTGTTTTTATTATTTGCTACATTCTAAAACAAAGGCTTTAGCAGCAGCTTCGGAATTTTCATAGACACCTGCTCCTAAATAATTAGCCTCCATTATTAAAGTTTTTTAAAATTTATAGTCCTTCTTTAATACAGTTATTAAAACTGATAATATCTGTTTCATATTAATAGGCTTTGGTATATGAGCATTCATTCCGGCTTCTTTACATGCCTTTATGTCTTCAGCAAATGCATCAGCAGTCATTGCTACAATAGGAATATTTCGTATATACGCATCTTCGTTTTCCCTGATTTTACGTGTAGCTTCTTTTCCGTTCAGTACAGGCATTTGGATATCCATTAAAATTAAGTCATAAAAGCCTTTGGAAGAGGAAGTCAAAGTGTTTATGCATTCAAGACCATTTACGGCACGGTCACATGAAACTTTATATTCGGAAAGCATTGTTTTAATAATTTCCCAATTTAAATCATTGTCTTCTGCAACAAGTACATGTAATGAAGAAAAATCATAATTTTTTTCATATAATGAATCCGGATTTACTGTATCTAAATGCTTGTGTTCGTTAAGTACTGCTAAATCAAGGTAAACAGTAAATGTAGTTCCTTTCCTTAATTCGCTTTTACAATCAATTGAGCCGTTCATTAAATCTACAAGCTGTTTAATAATGGCAAGGCCTAAACCGGTTCCCTGAATTTTATTAGTTCGACTGTCAAGAGCTCTGGTAAATGAATTATACATTGTTTCCTGAAATTCTTTAGTCATACCGATTCCGTTATCAGAGACAACAATTTTTAGTCGTATTTTTTCGTCATCATCCGGTAATCGTGACTGACTTATATCAAATAAAACTTTTCCACCATTGTCAGTATATTTTACGGCATTAGTTAAAAGATTAGTTATTATCTGATTAAGTCGTAAAGGATCAGCTGACAAAGTTTCGTAAATAATGTCATGCATATTAACCTCAAGCGAAATGCCTTTATATTCAGCCTGAGGGCGAATAATACTAACAACTTCATTTACACAGTCCTTAAGTGAAAAAGGTTCTATAGAAATAGCCATTTTCCCACTCTCAATTTTTGAAATATCTAAAATATCATTTATTAATGTTAAAAGATGATTTCCGGCAAGAGAAACTTTATCCAGACATTCGCCCATATATTCAGGATCATTTAAATGTTTTTTCGCAATTTGAGTCATTCCCAAAACGCCATTCATTGGAGTACGGATATCGTGGGATATAGTGGACAAAAATTGTGTTTTTGCCTGACTTGCATGTTCAGCTTCACTTGCAGCTTTTCTTAAACTATGATTAATTGATAATATGTAAAATGTATCAAGAATTGTTAAAAACAATACTGTTCCACATATAATTGCAACAATACTCCAGTTCATATTAACTGAATTAATATCCTTTACAGGAATATATCCTATGATGTATAAATCTAAATTTTTTCCAAAACTTGAATAGTACCAATAGCAATTTTCGTTACGATAGTCTTTGTATTGAAGCAAGCCACTATCGGACGATTTAATTTTGTTAGCAAGCTCGTCGACTTTATTGTAATCATTTTGAAAATTGTATCCGCGAATATAGTCATAAAAAGTTCTTGATTTCATCGAAGGAGACTGAATAACATATTCACCGTTAGAGTTAATAAGACTGATTTCTGCTGATTTATATTCAGTTGGAAATGCACATGCATTTTTTAGGTAATCAACAGGAAGCAATCTTAAAAGCAGGTAAGGCTTTGTCTTATTGTTACCAATATTTAAATAAACTCTAGTACCAACACTGATGACAGTCTGTTGTAGTCCGTCAACGCGATATTTACCAAGAACATAAACCTGACCGGATTGTGATTTAAACATATTCTGCATTTTTTTAATCATTGCATGACATGCATTGGTATCTGTATCATAAAATGTTTTGTAACAGTTAACAGAGTAATTTCCATTTTTATCTGCAATAGTAGAAATAGCTGAGAAGTCATCCATATCAACGAAGTGTGCATAGCGGTTGCCCTGTGTGTTAATATTCTGCACAAATTTTATTGCTTCATCTATAGTCATATTATTGCTGGAAATGTAGTGAGCCCAGTTATCGACATATCCTTTTTCTGCATGTAAATAGCTTTCAGTAAGCTGTTTCATAGAGTCAGTAGAGTCGCAGAAATTATCTAAACGTAAGGCGACGCTTTTGTTTTCCGTAGTAATAGAATAGGAGTAGGAAGATAAAAGTGCCACTACAATCATAATAATATTGCATAAGAGTAAAAGAAATTTTTGGATACTAGTTTTTTTAGTATACTTATTTGTATATTTATTAGCTGAGTTATCTTTTGAATTATCTTGTGCCACAATAATCTCTCCTTTCGCAAAATTTAGTAATAATTTGCTTACAAAGAAGCAATAAAAGTATTAATTTTCCGAACCAAATTACATTATCTAATTATAACATATTGAGTAAAATTTAACTATAATAATCCCTATAATGTGATACAATATTTAAGGTATGACTGAAAAAGGAAAGGATAAAAATTAATGGAAAAAAAGAGGGACGGGTTTAAGAGTAGAACAGGCTTTGTAATTGCATGCATAGGGTCAGCAGTAGGAATGGGAAATATTTGGAGATTTCCTTATATGGTGTCAGACTGGGGAGGTATGACATTTTTAATCCCATACGTTTTATTTGTTATTTTAATTGGGGCAACAGGGCTTATCGAAGAAATGGCGCTTGGAAGAGCTGCTAAAGGTGGACCTATTAAAGCATTTGGCAAATGTACTGAAGTTAGGACAGGTAATAAAAGAATCGGAGAAGTGATTGGTGCACTTCCGGTTATCGGTTCATTAGCATTAGCAATAGGATATACGGTAGTTGTAGGATGGATATTTAAATATACATATTTAGCAATTACAGGTCAGCTTTCAGATATGGGACATGATATGGATGCTATTGGCGGCATGTTTGGAAGTACAGCTACAAGCTATGGAAATAACTTATGGCTTGTAATCGCAGTAATTGTTACAGCCGTAATAATGGCATTTGGAATTGCCGGTGGTATCGAAAGGGCAAACAAATTTATGATGCCACTTCTTTTTGTATTGTTTTTGGGATTAGGAATTTATGTATTTACGCTTCCGGGTGCAAGTGATGGATATAAATACATATTTACAATAAATCCTAAAGGATTGCTTGACCCGAGATTGTGGATTTATGCATTTGGACAGGCATTTTTCTCATTATCAATAGCAGGAAATGGAACAGTAATTTATGGTTCATATTTAAGTGAATCAGAAAATGTAGTAAGTTCTGCAAGAAACGTAGCAGTATTTGATACAGTAGCAGCATTACTTGCAGCATTTGTAATAATTCCGGGAATGGCTGTTGGTGGAGCAGAATTGTCTTCAGGCGGACCGGGACTTATGTTTATCTATCTTGTAAATGTATTTAATGGAATGCAGGGTGGAAAGATTGTAGGAATAATTTTCTATATTTGCGTTTTATTTGCGGGAATGAGTTCTCTTGTAAATTTATATGAGGCACCGATAGCAACATTGGAAGAAAGATTAAAATTTAAAAGACCGGTAGCTGTTTTGAGTATAGCGGTAGTTGGCTGCGCAGTTGCGCTTGTTATTCAGGGGATTGTTTCAGGATGGATGGATGCAGTATCAATTTATATTTGTCCATTAGGTGCAATGCTTGCAGCAATTATGTTCTTCTGGGTTGCAGGGAAGGATTTTGCAATTAGTGCAGTAAATAAAGGCAATAATAAGCCGATTGGAAAATGGTTTATGCCACTTGGAAAATATGTGCTTGTACCATTAGCGTTTATAGCACTTGTGGCTGGAGCAATGCTTGGAGGAATAGGCTGATAATGTTAAAAAAAGAAACAGCATATTATCATCTTCCCGGATTATTTGAATTTTACGGGCTGTATAGTGAGTTTTTACCATTATTTCGTGAACATAGAGAATATTTTTATGACTGGTGCGATATTGGTTCTATATATGGAGCTCCGGCTGATTGTGTTTGGGGCGGAGGCCGTGTTGGCTTTGGAGAAAATAATCCAAAAGAAGTTTTAGCATTAATGAAGGAATATGGCATTTCAGCAAGACTGACATTTAGTAATTCATTGTTAAGAACTGAACATCTTTCAGATAAAAAATGTAACTACCTATGCTCTATGTTTGGAGAAAAGAATGAAATACAAAATGGTGTAATAATTCATTCAGATTTGCTATTAGAGTATTTAAAAAATAAATATCCGGAATTCTATTTTGTCTCATCAACAACTAAGGTGTTAATTGATTTTGAGCAATTAAAACATGAGATGAATAGAAATGATTTTCTATATGTTGTTCCGGATTTTCGGTTAAATAAAGAATTAGATAAATTGAATAGGTTATCAGAAAAGCAGAAGGATAAAGTTGAATTTTTATGCAATGAATGCTGTTGGTTTGGTTGTGCTGACAGAAAAAAATGTTATGAAACTGTAAGTCGCAAAAATCTAGGAGAAAAATTTACAGAGCATCGTTGCGTGGCTCCTGATGCAGAGAGTGGCTATAAATTTTCTAAAGCAATGACAAATCCCGGTTTCATTGGTATAGATGATATAAAAAATATTTATATGCCTATGGGCTTTTCAAATTTTAAAATTGAAGGACGAAGCTTAGGAAGTGCTTTGATTCTGGAATTTTTACTTTATTATATGACTAAGCCTGAGTATCAGATTCATGTCAGAGAAAGAATTTACTTGGACAACATGTTGGAGTTATTTTAAAAGTAGCATAGTAGCCTGGCATTTGGTTTGTGACTTGGATTTTATCCCAAAAAGATGTTATGTATTTAAGCAAATTTTATTTATATAAATCTGAGCGAGGAAATGGATATGCACATTAAATGTTGGAATTTGTCATTAAAAATGCAAAAGAACTTAAATTAAATGGCATAGTTAATAACTATATGTTATTAGGAATAAGGAGAAGGACATGAAAATAGCTATCGTTGATGATAATGAGGATGACAGAAAGAGACTGCAAGAGGAAATTACAAAAATTTGCGATAACAAATCAAGAAAAGATTTTGAAATCACAGAATTTTTTAGTGGAGAAGATTTTATAAATTTAATAGAGAAAAATGAAAACAAAAAATATTTTGACATTGTATTCTTAGACATTTATATGAATGGAATTACAGGAATTGAAACGGCAAAGAAACTAAGAGAAACAGACAATCAGTCAAAGATAATATTTATCACAACAAGTAATGAATTTGCCAGTGAAAGCTATGAAGTTAAAGCATATGACTATCTGATAAAACCATTTAGTAAAGAACGTATACTTAAAACTATGGAAAGAATATCTGAGGATGAAAAGAATAATAAAAAAATATTAGATTTACCGGATGGACAGATTATACCAATTGATTCTTTATTATATACAACTTTTTCAGGGCATTATGTAACAATTTATCTGATTGATGGAAACAAAATCCAATTAAGATGCACACAGAAAAATTTTGAAGCATGTATACAAGAACATAAGGAACTTGTTCAATGCTTTAAAGGAATAGTAGTTAATATTACAAAAGTAGACGGGCTTGAGGAAGACAGATTTAAACTGATAAATAAAGAATATGTTCCAATTAGCAGGAGAAAATATGCAGAAGTAAAGAAATCTTACACAGATTATCTGATAGAGAGATTAAGACAAGGGGAGGATATATAAATGTCTAATTTAAGAATATTTGAGATAATATTATATTCATGTCTTAATTTAATTCCATACTTAGGACTTGCAATTTATCCCTTTATTGATAAACTACGTTTTTCAAAGAAAACAACAATGTTTTTTGCAATTATTCTTACAATATTTCAAAATGCGATGGGGATATATGCAACAACCTGTTCGCAAAGTCAGAAAGGACTTATTTCCCTAATAAGTACGGTAAGTTATGCAGCGTTCTATTTTATTGCCATAAAAGATTATTTTGGAAAACTTGTATTTGTGCTTCTTATAGTATCAAATTTTGCTAATTTTATTGTAATGGCAGGAAAATGCATGGAAGGTCACATATTCCCACAAATGGCCATACAGAATAACCGTTGGACATTTTCATTATGCACAATAATTATGCAGATAATATTTGTACCAATTATATTTATGTATTTTAAAAAATATATAAAAGGTCTTGCAGACATTAAAATTAATGGAAAAATGTGGAGATACCTATGGATGATACCTGCCACATTTTATTTATTCTGGTATCACGGTCTGTATTTTAATACTAAATCTTCATTGGAACTTGCTTTAAATTATGTCAGTCTAATATTTACATTTTTAGTAAATGTAGGTGCGCTTCTGGTATATGGAGTATTAATCAGTGCAATGTTTGAATTTGAACATAATTTAAAATTACGTGATGAAAATAAACAATTGGCACTTCAGAATCTCAGGTATGACGAAATGAAAAAACAGATGGATGCAACAAGAAGGGCAAGACATGACTTGAGACATCACATAAGTGTTGTACATGCAATGGCACAGAATAATGAATGCAAAAAAATAGAAGAGTATCTGGGAAAATATCTTAAGCATTCATATTTGAAAAATCCAATTGTATATTGTGGAAATTTTGCATTAAATACGGTGCTTGTATATTATGTGCAGGAGGCTGAAAAATCAGATATAAGTATAAATGTAGATGTTTCTATTCCAAATGAAGTAAATATCAGCGATTCAGATTTGACAGTGTTATTTGGAAATTTGCTCGAAAATGCTATTGATGCATGCAAAAATATAGAAATAGAAAAAAGAAAAATTGATTTAAAAATACATAAACCAAATGCAGAAGCAATAGTATTTTCAATAGATAATACATTTGACGGAAATATAAAAATGAAAGGAAACAGATTTTTGTCAACAAAAGAAAATGGTAGTGGAATAGGAATTGAATCCGTAAAATATGTTGTAAATAAATATGAAGGGGACATTAAAATAGAAATTAACGAAAATAAATTCTGTGTTAGTGGAGTATTATTGCAACCACCTGAAATATAAAGAAAATATAGAAATAAAAAGGATACCGGCTTTATATGAGTCAGGTATCTTTTTTATTACAACCACTTGATGCCTAAAATTAACCGTTTGACGCCAGAACATAGAATTGAAATATAGTCTTATTCTATAATAAAACATGAAGTAAATTGGAAAAATATACATATCTAAATGGGAGGGCAAATATGAGAAAAAAAGTGACACGATTTTTAAGTATGTCATTATCGTTGGCAATGATTTTTACTAATAATTTCATGCCTGTCAGTACATATGCAGCTACTGATAATAGTGAAGAAAACGTAATGTATGCAGACAATATGGCATATGACAAGACTACAGGACACTTGTATAAATTGACAAGTGAGGAAGGAAATTATGAGCGGGTTTTGGCTTTGGCAAAAGAAAGCGGAGGCTATCTTGCATGTATTTCCAATGCAAGGGAAAATGACATTGTTGCGAATGTTATTTCAGAGCAAGGTGCTAATACATCATCTTATATTGGACTTATAAGAAATGAAGAAAATCTTGATGAATGGCTGTGGGCAGATGGAAGTGAAGTAAGTTATACTAATTGGAATGATGGCGAACCAAACAACAAGAATGAAAAAGCAGGAGAGGTTTACGATAATAAAAGATCAAATGGTGCAGGAAAGTGGAATGACTGCAATACGACTTCACTTCGCACAGGTGTTATAGAATATGATTCATGTATTCATCCTAAATCACAGAACGTTATAAAGGATAGAACTTTAGCTGACTGCGAACAGGGAGGGTATACCGGAGATGTTTACTGTGGATTTTGTAATGAAAAAATAAGTGACGGCGAAGAGATTGAAGCTAGAGGACATTCTGAAGCAGTATTAGATGAAAGCACAGTTAAAGAAGCTACATGTACTGAAACCGGTTATTCGGGTGATAAGATTTGTCCTGTTTGCGACAAGGTATTAGAGCAGGGCAAAGTGCTTAAGGCAAATGGACACAAAGAGGCTGAACAGGTTAGAAATGCCAAAAAAAGCAGTTGCTATCAGAAAGGCTATACAGGAGATAAATACTGTGAAGTATGTGATGAAACTTTGCAGGAAGGAAAGGCAATTCCTAAGCTTGAGCATGAATACGAAAATGATGTATGTAAAAACTGCGGAAGAGTAAATAACGCTCAGGTAGACGTAACATATAGCTTAACGAAAACAATAGATTGTCCGTATACAGTATTTCAATTTACGGCACCTGAAAGTGGGGGATACACATTTACAGGAGATTCAGAATGGGATAGCTATGGATATCTTTACAAGGCAGATAAATTTAATGATTCCGTAATAAGTGCAGGAATGGAAATGTATTATGCCAGATTAAAGGATAATAATGCATCAAGACCACAATTAAAAAACTATTGGATAGGTAATGATGGTGGTAATAACCTGGCACCGAAGATAAATGTAGAACTAACAAAGGGAGAGACATATTACTTTGTTTTTGGACCTTATATAACAGAATATGGAGATTTTAAGCTGACAATAACGTGTGCGCATACAAAAACGCATGTTGAAGGAAGAACACTTGAAAGCTGTGAGCAGGGAGGCTATACCGGAGATGTTGTGTGCGATATATGTGGAAAAGTAATAGAAAATGGCACTACAGTTGAACCTTCAGAGCATACGCCGGGTGATTTAGAGAATGCCAGAGTGAACAGTTGTTATTTAGATGGCTATACAGGAGATAAACACTGTACGGTATGTAATATGCAACTTCAGCAAGGAGAAGTAATTCCTAAATTCGAACACGAATATGAAAATGATGTATGTAAAAACTGTGGAAGAATAAGAAATGTACAGAAGAATAAAGTATATGATACTCAAATAACTAAAGACTTACCAATTCAGGTAATAGAATATACTGCAGATAAGGATGAATATGTTAGTTTTTATTGTAGTAATAAAACCGGTTGGGACAGTTATGGATTCTTATTTGATTCAGAGAATTATAGTGATGAAATGATAAGAAATGAGCTTGATAAATTCTTTGATGAAGACGAATACAAAATACGATTTAATAATGCTCTTGACTCTGATGATGATGGTGGAAACAATGGAGCTCCACAGGGTGAATACGAGCTTACTAAGGGTGAAAAATATTATTTTGTAGTTGTACCTTATGGCTATAATGATGAGTATGAATATGGCGAATTTACCATAACTGTTGGTTGTGCACATTATAATATTCATGTAGAAAATAAAACAATTAATAGTTGTGAAGAAGGAGGTTATACCGGAGATATTATCTGTGATGATTGTGGAGAAACAGTAGAAGAAGGAGTAACCATAGAACCTCACAGTGAACATTCTTATTATGAATATAACAGAAAAGATGCAACGTGTAATGAATATGCAAAGACTTATTACAGATGTAGGTATTGCAATGCTAAGAAAACTGAAATAGATACTAATGCAGGATATGGTTCACATAAATATGAATTTGTAGGTAGCATAGAAGCAACATGTACAACAGAAGGATATCTTGGAGATTACAAGTGTATATATTGTGGAGAAGAAAGTGAAAATCAGCCTACAAATAAAATTATAAAAGCATATCATGATTATCCGGAAGGAAGCAGAAATCAATATTTTATATATGATTATAATATGGTCAAGGCAACATGTGAAAAGGATGGTTATACCGGCGATGTATACTGCCCAATTTGTAAAGAAACAATAGAAAAAGGCAAAGTAATAAACAAATTAGGTCATTCATTTAAAGATGGTGTTTGCGAGGAATGTGGTGCAGAAGAAGAATTCGTAAAACAACAAAAAGACGGATATTTTGAAATTACTACATTTGAAGACCTGATATTATATTTGAAAAATATTTACAGTGGTATTAATGGAAAACTTATGAGTGACATTACATTCCCTGAAAACTATGAGGATGAAGATGATCTTATAGGAAATGTGAATGCAGTAAATATTATTTTTGATGGTAATGGCCATTCGATATCAGGAATCAACCAAAGAGGAGAAAACAGACCATTATTTAATTTTGTTTATTCTAGTGAAATAAAGAACATTAATATTAAATATGTAAATGAAAACTTTACAAGTGGAATGGCTGCAGACATAGCAATTGGAGCAAAAAATTCAGTTTTTAGAAACTGTAGTGTTAGTGGTAACAAAAATCTTAATAACCTTAATGACTGTTTATCAGCAATGGTTTGTTTTGCGGATAATTGTAAATTTATCGGTTGCACAAATAATGCTAATGTTACAGGTACGGGATCAGGTGGAACAGCAGCAGGAATTGCATATATAATAACTGAAAATACTATTGTAGAAGATTGTGTGAACAATGGAAAATTATCTATGCAAAATGGCATGGCAGCAGGAATTGCAGTCAATGTATATTCAAGCACAATTAAGAACTGTATAAATAATGGTAGTATTAATGGCTATAATATAGCAAGCGGAATAGTAATTGATGTTCAGGGAGAACTTATTCCGGGGACAACTGAGATATCAGGTTGCATAAATAAGGGAAGAATAGAAGCAAATAGTTACTATGATCATTATGCATCCGGAATCTGTTCTAAATATAAAGGTAATTTTGATTCACCGGGGAAACTAATAATAAGTAATTGTGTAAATGAAGGATATGTCAAAGGTGGTACAGTAGCCGGAATTATTTGTGAAGCCAATGGAAAGTTAGAAATAACAAGTTGTGAAAACAATGGAAATATTGATGGAGATGATAGCGCAGCAGGAATCTGTGAATATATAAATAATGCACAGAATCACAACAAAATAAAAATTAGTAATTGTAAAAATAACGGAGATATATCAGCAGAAAGTGCAGCCGGAATAGTTGATTATGGATATTACTTTGATATTAACAATTGTATAAATAATGGAAATATTTTATCTGACAGATATGGCGGAGGAATATTAGCATATGTATATGGTGTAAATGGTTCTGAATTAATTAATAATGGCGATATAAATGCATACGAATATGCCGGAGGAATTTGTGCATATGATGAAGGAAAATCAACGTATGATAAATTATACAATTCAGGAAAAATTGATACTAGAAATATTGCAGCAGATAAGAATAGTCTTGTAAATTCTGATGAAGAAATAAACGTAACTAACTCAGAAGAAAAACATGTACATAACTATGATAGCGAAGCAAATATTATTAAAGCAACATTAGAAGCTGACGGTTACAGGGAATTTAAGTGTTATTGTGGTGACAGTAAAAAAATTGCAATAAGCAGAATTGATAGTGTTAATATTTCAAATGAAAAATATGAATACACTGGAAATTCAATTGCATTACCAACAGTAACAGTTACTGATGCAGCCGGTGAAATTGTATCAGACCAGTATTATACAGTTACATTTAAAAATAAAACTACAGGTGCTGCGGTTACTGAAATTAAGGACGCAGGAACATATGAGGTTATAGTAACATTTAATACATTATATGAAGGTGAAGTTGCAAAAGAAATTACAGTTGTAAATAATTCCGGAACAACTCCGGCAGATACAACACCGGGAGGTACAAATAATTCCGGAACAACAAATGTAAGCAATTCTGATACAACAAACAAAACAGACAATGATAACTCTGTTACAAAACCGGGCAAAGTTAAGAAGGTGACAACAAAGGTTAATAAGAAAAAGAGTGTTATCATTAAATGGAGAAAACAGAAAGCTGTTACAGGATATCAGATTAGATATTCAGTTAACAAAAAGATGAAAAAAGCAAAAATTAAAACTATTACAAAGAATAATGCAAAAACTGTTCTTAAAAAATTGAAACCTGGAAAATACTTTGTTCAGATTCGTGCATACAAAGTGGTGAACGGAAAGAAAGTAGCAGGAAAATGGAGCAGCAAAAAGGTTGTAAAAGTAAGTAAATAATGTATAATCTAGAAAGAGGGTCAGATTTATCTGGCTCTCTTTTAAAGTAAAATTTGCAACGAATAGCCGTCGATTAAAGAGAGGGCAAATATCATATTATTAAGGGAAAAAGCAAATTAGATTATAATTACATAAAAATTAGAACAGCGTAAATAACATAATATTAGGAGAGAAAGCATGTCAGGATATTTAATAAAAGATACAACAAGAGAAGAAAGAAAAAAGATAGTTGAGGAGTCGCTTGGAAACATAGAGGCTAACTGTGACGGATGTATGGCCGGACTTGCTGAAATGTATAATGATTACATTGATGGAAAGAGAGAAATAAGAGATATCAATATGGAATTTAATGCAAGATATGTTAAAGGCGATATGGAAAAAGATAATGGAAGAAGTTGCCCAATGTAGATGGGCAAACTACTCCGTTATTTAAAATAATTATTACAATATTTACAATTTTTTCTGAAGTAAAAACAAGCGGTTCATACCATCCTGCCACGGATAAGGAAATTCAAGATAGCGAATAATCTCATAATGTTTTTCAAAACTTTGCTTCCATGAAGCAGTATCTAACTCACGATATCTAAGAACGCCATTCTCCTCGAAAAGATTATCCTTTATCTGAGTGAATCCCCATGCCTTCATATCAGATTTCTCATAATATGGATTGAGTTTAACGAACATAAGTCCTGAAGGAACAAGCAAATCCGTAAGCCGTCTAAAAGTCTTTAAAGCAACATCCTTAGGCATAACATCTAAAACGTTAGACAAAATAATACCATCAAAACTATTACTATTATAATTATCAAAAAAAGAAATATCGCCAATTTGGAAATCAAGATTGTGATAATTGTTTACGGAAGCAAATTTTTTAGCAAATTCAATTCCTGTTTCAGATAAATCCACTCCTAGTCCTGAATCTGTATTTCCAAATTCATAGCACTGAAAAAGAATATCTCCTGTTCCACAACCAAAATCTAATATGTTTTTGCATTTGCTTGCAAATATATCAAGGCAAATATCAAACATAGGCTCAACAGATAATGATTTTCCCTTTAAATCTACAATTTTACAATTAGAATAAACATCATTCCACATGTTTATTGAACGGTCGTAATCACGCTTGATAAAGTCTCCATTATTAGCGGTATTGTCAGAAGAATCGGATAATTTGTTGATATTTTTTTGAAATTTTGATTCCATTTTAATTCACCCCACTTCTAAGAAAAAAATTGATTGATAATAGAATAATTATAACTTATTAAAAAATATTTTGTTATTTTTATTTTTACAAGTATACAATTTTATCTTTATTTTTGATATAGTGAATAGTGAGATTGTAGAGGAACTAATGATGAAAATGGGGAGAGGAAAAAAATTATGACATTACAGGAATTTATTACCAAATTCAATGTAAAATTAAATAAACAACAGTTAGAAGCAGTGCAGAGCGTTGAAAAACCTACACTGCTTTTAGCTGTGCCGGGAAGCGGAAAAACAACAGTTTTGGTTACAAGATTAGGTTATATGATTTACTGCATGGGAATTAGACCGGAAGAAATTCTTACGGTTACATATACAGTGGCTGCGACAAATGACATGAGAAAAAGATTTGCGGCTATATTTGGAGTTGAACTTGCTAAAAGACTCGAATTTAGAACTATAAATGGAATATGTGCAAAAATAATAGGATATTATGGAAGATGTGTTGGGAAAAAGGCTTTTGATTTAGTGACTGATGAGAGTTATAAAACTAAACTTTTGTCTGCCATTTACACAGAACTTATTCATCAATATCCAACAGAAAGTGATTTAAAAAATATAAGCACATTAATTACTTACATAAAAAATATGCAACTTTCAGAAAACGAAATTAATAAAATCGAAAACGAACAGGATATTCCGCTTTTAAATATTTATAACGCATATTGTGAGCAAATGAGAAAGCAGTCATTGATGGATTATGATGATCAAATGGTTTATGCCCTTACTATGCTAAAAGTGTCTCCGCAGATATTAGAATATTTTCAGGAAATGTACAAATATATTTGTGTCGATGAGGCACAGGACACCTCTAAAATTCAGCATCAGATTATCGCCTTACTTGCAAGTAAATATAAAAAAGTATTTATGGTAGGAGACGAAGACCAAAGTATTTATGGGTTTAGGGCAGCCTACCCTGAGGCAATTCTTTCATTTGAAAAAAATTATAAGGACGCAAATGTATTGTTAATGGAAGAAAATTTCAGGTCAAATGCAAAAATAGTTGATGCTGCGGATAAATTTATACAGAAAAATAAATTCAGGCATGAAAAACATATGAAAGCATTTAGAGAATCAGGGACTGAAATACAGAAAATTCATTTGAAAAACCGACGTGCACAATATAGTTATCTGGCAAAAGTAGCTGAGAATACAGATGTAGAGACAGCGGTGCTTTACAGGGATAATGAGAGCATTATTCCGGTGGTTGATTTGTTAGAAAGAAAAGGAATTGCATATAGAATTAAAAATGCTGACCTGACTTTTTTCTCACATAGGGTTTTGATGGACATAAAAAATATTATCAGATTTGCAATGGAGCCAACGAATACAGAAATTTTTATGCAAATGTTTTACAAGATAAATACTTATATGAGTAAAGCCGTGGCAACACAAGTATGTAAAATAAGTCAGGAAAGAGGAATTACAATTTTGGATGCAGCCATTGATTATGGAGATGTTCCCGCGGGTACACGTAAAAGTGTAAAATCGATGCAGACACATTTGAACAGATTGCTTGAAGAGAGTGGAAGCAAGGCAATTTACAGGATTATACATTTTATGGGGTATAAGGACTATTTGAAAAGAGCAAATATAAATGATAGCAAATTAAGTATAATACAGGCGATTGCATATAATGAGCCGTCAGCGGTAGCTTTAATAAACAGACTTGATGAACTGGCAATGTTAATAAAAGAAAAGCCATATGATGCAAATTGCAAATTTGTTTTATCAACTATTCATTCAAGTAAAGGTTTAGAGTATGACAAAGTATACATAATGGATGCAGTTGATGGAATTTTTCCTGAAAATGTTATAGCAAATTATGAAACATGTAAAGCAAAAGGCGAAGAGGCAAAAGAGTATGAAGAAGAAAGAAGACTTTATTACGTAGGTGTAACCAGGGCAAAAAATGAACTTTGCATATTTGAATTTGACGACGGTTCTACATTTACAAATGAGTTGCTTGGAATCGAAAATAAAAATAGTGCAAATTCTAGTGATATATATGGAATAACAGGTATATCGTCAACCCGAAGTATGTCAAAATCATCGTCTTATAAAAATAACATAGATTTAACTAAACCAACTTCTTATCAGAAAACGGAAACGAAACGCAAAAAAATTACGGAGTCTGAATATGCCGATAAAATAGAAGAAATTTATTTGACAGGAACAGTTATGCATAAGAAGTATGGTTTAGGTAAAGTACTTAAAATATCCGGTGATTTGCTTGAAATCGAGTTCGATGGAAGAGTAACAAAATGCAAATTAAAGTTTATGATGGAACATTCGCTGATTGAGTAAATTACGCAGGTTGTCTTGTGGAAAAGAAAATAATTGTATATAATTGTGAGAGTGCTTGGCACGGAACAATCCGTAGGAATCAAAGTCGGGGAAGTTTGCCACGACAACATATAATGATGTCGGCACAATTTAGTTAAAATAAACATTTGGAGAATAAAATGGACGAAAATTTGAAAAAAGAAATAGAAAACAGAAGAACATTTGCAATCATTTCCCACCCGGATGCCGGTAAGACAACGTTAACAGAAAAATTTCTGTTATACGGAGGTGCAATTAACACAGCTGGTTCAGTAAAGGGAAAGGCAAATTCAAAATATGCGGTTTCTGACTGGATGGGAATTGAAAAGGAAAGAGGAATTTCAGTTACTTCATCAGCATTGCAGTTTAATTATGAAGGATATTGCATTAACATTTTGGATACTCCGGGACATCAGGATTTCTCGGAAGACACATACAGAACTTTAATGGCAGCAGATTCCGCAGTAATGGTAATTGATGCATCAAAGGGTGTTGAAGCACAGACAATCAAACTTTTCAAAGTTTGTGTAATGAGACATATTCCAATTTTCACGTTTATCAATAAGATGGATTTGGAAGCAAGGGACCCATATGAACTTTTAGAAGAAATTGAAAATGTTTTAGGAATAAAGACTTGTCCCATAAACTGGCCAATAGGTTCAGGTAAAAGATTTAAAGGTGTTTACGATAGAGATACAAAGAAAATATCAATGTTTCAGGCAGTATCTGTTGGTGGCGCAAAAAGCGCAGCGGAGACAACTTATGATTTAGAAGATGAAGCCTTTAAGAGCGAGGTTGGAGATGAATTATATGACCAGCTTATGGATGATGTAGAATTGTTAGACGGAGCAAGTGAACCATTTGATCAGGATTTAGTTGATAAAGGCGAATTATCTCCGGTATTCTTCGGTTCAGCTTTAACTACATTTGGTATAGAAACATTTTTGGAGCATTTCTTAAAAATGACAGAATCACCACTTCCAAGAATGTCAGATATAGGATTAATTGATCCGATAACAGAACCGTTTTCAGGATTTGTATTTAAAATTCAGGCAAATATGAACAAGGCACATCATGACAGAATTGCATTTATGAGAGTATGTTCAGGCAAATTTGATGCTACAAAAGATGTGTTCCATGTACAAAGTGGAAAGAAAATGAAATTATCAAGACCGCAGCAGATTATGGCACAGGATAGAAAAGTAATTGATGAGGCTTATGCAGGAGATGTAATCGGTGTATTTGATCCCGGAATTTTCTCTATTGGCGATACAATTTGCACTCCGGGCAAAAAATTCACTTACGAAGGAATACCTACATTTGCACCAGAACATTTCTGTCGACTTGTAGCACTTGATTCTATGAAGCGTAAGCAATTTATGAAAGGTGTAACGCAGATTGCTCAGGAAGGTGCGATACAGATTTTCCAGGACTACAATCTTGAAATGTCTGAAATTATCGTGGGTGTTGTAGGAACACTTCAGTTTGATGTGTTAAAATACAGAATGGAAAATGAATATAGCTGTGATGTAAGACTTGAACCATTGCCATATGGTCATATAAGATGGGTCAAAGACCCGGCTACAGATTTAAACAGCATAAAATGCCCAAGCGATACAAAGCGAGTTAAGGATATGAAAGGAAATCCTTTGATTTTATTTACAAATGAATGGTCAATAAGACTTTTATTGGAAAGAAATGAAGGAATTGAACTTACTGAATTTAAGAAGAATTAGATTGATTGGAAAACCGGTTCTGGAAACTTGTAATTTAATTTAAATGAGTTAGGAAAACCGGTTCTGGAAAACTTGTAATTTAATAAAACCGAATTAAAGAAAATATAAAAAGGATGGAATCTTTGTTATGGGATTTCGTCCTTTTTATATTTTAAAGTCTGGTCGTGGATTATGTAGATTAGAAATAAAGGGGGAATTTGTTGCTTTAACGGCATGTAAAATAAAAGTAGGTTTGAAATTTCTCTTTTGAAAATTCCCAAATGAGTAATAAAAAATGACATAATACAAGTTAGAGAATAAAACAAGCCCGGACAATATGATAAACAGGCAGGCACAGCCCGGCAAAAAAATAAATGTGATATTATTCTTTCCTGAATTGTTATATTATTAGAAAGATCTTTCAAAGCAACAAGGAGGAAAGCAGTGGAAACGCAAAAGTACAAAGAATTTGTATCGGAATATGCAAATATGGTATTTAAAATTGCTTATAATTATTGCCGAAACAAATATGATGCCGAAGACATAGTCCAGAATACATTTTTAAAACTTTTACAATATAAAGGCGAATTTGCTGATGGTGAACATGCAAAAAGATGGCTTATAAGAGTGACTGTAAATGAATCGAAAAACATGTGTACATCATTTTGGCACAAAAGAATAGTTTCGCTGGAAGAATCCAAATCAGATGCCGAATTTTCTTTTGAAAATGATGAAGAATCAGAACTATATGATGCAGTAATGAAGCTTGGCGAAAAATACAGAATAGTAGTTCATTTGTATTATTACGAAGAATATTCAGTAAAAGAAATCGCAGAAATATTAAATATAAAAGAGACTACAATTCAAACAAGACTTATGAGAGCTAGAGCAAAAATTAAAAGTATGGTCAAAGGAGATTGGTTAGATGAATAAATATAAAGAAATGTTTGACAAAATAAATATTTCAGACGAGTGTTTAAGAAAGGTGGAACATATGGAAAAGAATAATCACAAAATAAAGAAATTCAGAATACGTTATGTGGCGGTTGCAGCAGTTATGTTTGCTATATTTGCAATGACAGATGTTGTGTCTTATGCAGCAACCGGAAATGGAATAACAAAGCATGTCCATGTATTTTTGGATAACAATAGTGAAAAAAAAGAACTTAAAGAAAATGGCAAAGGAAAATACAGTTACGAGGGCGAAGACAAGAAGTACGAGCTCGAAATGAATGAAGATGAAATGGAAAAAGAGGGCATAAATGCTGAGGTAAGTGTTGATGAAAGTAGCGGAGAGGTAAATATAGAACTAAAGGCAAAATAATCAAAAAAATAAATCTAAAAAAAATATATGTCGACAAACAAAAACAAACAAAAGAAGTCCACAGGCGAATTAAAATTATGAAATTCTCTTGTGGGCTATTTTTATGCTTTAAAATAAGTGAAAACAGAACAGAGTTTCGAAAAAATAGCAAAATCGAGTCCTGAAAAAGGGACAGTGAATGTGAGAAAATGGAGTCATAAAAGGAAAAAGAAAAATAGCAGCTATAAAGGAGGAAAAATGATGGCAAATAAGATTTATTTTACAATTACAGGAACAGGATTTTTTGAAGGTGACGAATTTTTTGAAAAGGATATGGAAGTGCTTCTGGAGAAAGAACCGGACAACAAATATGACCACGAAGCAATTCTTGTAAAAATGCCGGGAATTGGAAAAGTTGGGCATGTGGCAAATAGTTGTAGTACAGTCATTGGCGAGTCATATAGTGCAGGACGAATTTATGACAAAATTGGCGACACAGCAGTTGGAAAAGTGCTTTACAAAATGCCAAGAGGAATTTTGTGTGAATTAGTAAAACCAGTAGATGAAATTAAATTTTAAAGAAGTTATTGGAATTAGAATTATGGTGTAGCTGAAATGGAAAACGACAGTACAAATAATGAAATAATGCATAAATAAGGAGGCAAATTATGGGATTTTGGAACGGAAAAGTAGATGGACCTTTAGACAAAATGTTTGACTTTAACAGAGACGGAAAATTAAATGCTTGGGAAAGAGCAATGGAACTAGGGTTATTAATGGATGATGAAGATGACTACCAGGATGAAGATGACTACCAGGATGAGGATGATGAATTTGATGAGGATGAGGATAGTGACTTTGATGATGACGAATTTGACGACGATGAACAAGATGATGAAAGTGAAGAGCTGATGGAAGAAGATTGGGATTCGGATTACGATGAAAGTGATGAGTGGTAAATAAATATGAAAAAGTATGCTAAATCGAGGAAAAAATATATTTTTATTAAATATGATATGTGATATAATAGCTTTATGACATAAAAAAAAAGACTTAAAAGCCTTTCTTTTAATCCACACAATGTGGGCCTTACGGCGATATCGGATAAATCCTTATTTGAACTCACCTTGTAATTTCAAAATTAGTTTATCACTTTTATTGAATTTGTCAATAATTTAGTAAAAAATTTTTTATGAATTTTTATAAAAAATAAGTGTGCACTTAGCTAACACTTATAAAATACAGGAGGTATATATGGGAAAAAATTATTATTTAGGATTGGATATGGGAACATCATCAGTAGGATGGGCAGTAACAGATGAAAAATATCGAATCCTAAGAGCAAAAGGAAAAGATTTGTGGGGAGTGCGTTTATTTAGCGAAGCTAAAACAGCTGCAGAAAGAAGAACGCATAGGACATCTAGAAGACGTTTAGATAGGGAAAAAGCAAGAATTGCATGCCTTAAGGAAATGTTTGCGGAAGAAATTAATAAAATTGATCCAGGTTTTTATCAAAGATTAAATGATAGCAAATATTTTTTGGAAGACAAAAAGGAACATCAACCGTATGCAATCTTTGCTGATACAGGATATACAGATAAAGAGTATTATGATGAGTATCCTACAATTTTTCACTTGAGAAAAGCTTTATTAAACATCGAAAATGATAAAAAGAAATATGATGTAAGACTAGTTTATCTTGCGATTCTTAATATGTTTAAACATAGAGGACATTTCTTAAATGCAAATTTGGATGATAAAAGTGGTGGTAATTTAAAAGAATATATTGAGATGCTACACCAGAGTATGGTTAATATTCTAAATATTAATTTGAAAAATGTTGAAATTGAAAAAATAGAGAAGATTTTAAAATCAACTCAATATTCTAATTCAGAGAGGTTAGAAAACTTACTAGAATTATATGAGTTATCTAAAAATAAAAATAAAATAGAGACGGAGATTTTTAAATTCATTTGTGGATTAAAGGGCACAATATCTAAAATTTATGTGGAAGACAAATTTGAAGACGAATTTGCAAAAATGACATTATCGTTTAGGGATTCTAATTTTGATGAAAAAATAATTGAAATAGAAGACAATCTCGATGATGACAAGTACGATATGTTCCTACTAATTAAACAAATACATGATTGGTCTGTGTTGGCAAATATTATGAATGGTGAAGAGTATTTGTCTGTTGCAAGAGTGAAATTGTATGATAAACATAAAAAAGATTTAGAAGTACTAAAAAAATACTATAAGCAAAATTCTATGGAAGAATATAATAAAATGTTCAGACAGATGAATGATGGGAATTATAGTGCATATGTAGGTTCAGTTATTTATAAGGACAATAGTGTTAGACGAGGATGTAAAAGTAAAAAAGAAGATTTTTACAAAAATATATTAAATACAATCAAATCTTGGGAGGATTGTGAAGCAAAGGAATATATTACAAGTGAAATTGATAAGGGTAATTTCTTACCAAAACAAATAACTGCATCAAATGGGGTTATACCAAATCAGGTTCATAAAAAAGAATTAAAAAAAATATTAAAAAATGCAAGTGAATATTTAAATTTCCTGAATGAAAAAGATGAAAGCGGATACACAATAAGTGAGAAGATTGTCAAATTATTTGAGTTCCAAATTCCATATTATGTTGGACCGATAGCTTATAATATTGGAAATGATGAGTCAAAACACAGACATAATATGTGGTCTGTACGTAAAGAAAAAGGTCCGATATATCCTTGGAATTTTGAACAGAAAATAGATATAAAAAAATCATCTGAAAAATTTATCAGAAATTTGATTAATCATTGCACATATTTGAATGATGAAGAAGTGCTCCCAAAAAACTCTTTATTATATGAAAAATTTATGGTTTTAAATGAACTTAACAAGTTAAAGATTAACGGCGAAAAAATAAGCGTAGAATTAAAACAAAATATTTTCAATGATTTGTTTAAAAAAGGTAAAAAAGTTACAAAAAAAGGTTTAATAAAATATCTGAAGGAACAAGGCGAAATCGATAATTGTGAAGAAGTAGAAATATCAGGAATTGATGGAGATTTTACTAACAAATTATCAAATTACAAAAAATTTGCTGACATATTTGGCGTTCAAAGTTTAACATATGAACAAACTGATATAGCTGAGAATATTATTAGATATTCTACAATATATGGAGATTCAAGGAAGTTTTTGGAGGAACGAATTCGAGAAGAATATAGTAATGTATTAGACGAAAAGCAAATCAAGAGAATTCTTGGAATGAAGTTTAAGGATTGGGGAAGACTTTCAAAAGAATTATTGGAGCTAAGTGGAGTAGACAAAGAAACAGGAGAAATTGCATCTGTAATTTCTAGAATGTGGAATGATAACTATAATTTAATGGAATTGATTGCTACTGAAAGATTTTCATATGCATATGAAATAGAACAGAGAAGTAAAAAACTTGAAAAAACAATTTCAACTATTGAATATGAGGATTTGGATGAACTTTACATGTCTACACCGGTTAAAAGAATGGTATGGCAGACAATTCTTGTACTTAAAGAATTGGAAGAAGTATTAGGATGCCCTCCTAAAAGAATTTTTGTTGAAATGGCTAGAGATGTGAATGCTCCAAAGGATAGAAAAGACAGTAGGAAAAAGAAATTGTTAGAATTGTATAAAAATTGCAAAAAAGAGGAAGGAGATTGGAGTAAAGAATTAAATGCCAGAGAGGAGTCTGAATTTAAAAGTAAAAAGTTGTATTTATATTATATGCAAAAGGGAAGATGCATGTATTCAGGAAAACCAATAGATCTAAAAAATTTATTAAATGATAATTTATACGATATAGATCATATTTATCCAAGACATTTTGTAAAAGATGATAGTATTGAAAATAATTTGGTATTGGTAGAAAAAAACTTTAATGCTCATAAAAGTGATAATTATCCGATAGAAAATGAAATAAGACAAAAAATGCATTCAATGTGGAAAATGCTAAGAGATGGTAATTTTATTACGGAAGAAAAATATTCGAGATTAATTAGAAAGGAAGAGTTTACAGATGATGAAAAAGCAAAATTTATTAGTAGACAGATTGTAGAAACAAGGCAAGGAACAAAAGTAATTACAGACTTATTTGAACAGACATTTCCAGAATCAGATATAGTCTATGTAAAAGCAGGTAATGTATCCGAATTCAGACATAAATTTAAACTTATAAAATGCAGAAATGTTAATGATTTTCATCACGCAAATGATGCGTATTTAAACATTGTTGTTGGAAATGTATATTATACTAAATTTACAAAAAGCGCATTAAATTTTATAAAGGATTACAAAAAAAATCCTGAAAAAAATAAATATCATATGGACCATATGTTCCAATATCCGGTATCTAGAGGTGGTGTAGATGCATGGATTACTAAAGGGGCGGAAAGTATATCTATGGTAAGAAAAATGATGGCTAAAAATACCCCTATGGTAACTAGAATGAATTATGAAAAACACTCAGGACAAAAAGGGGGAATTAGTGATCAAAATATATGTAGTGCAAAAATTGCAAAGAAAAATGTATATTTACCAATTAAAATGGGCGATGAAAAGCTAAAGAATGTAGAAAAATATGGAGGATATGGTTCTTTGACTGCAAAATATTTTTTCTTAGTAGAACATACAATAAAGAAAAAAAGAATTAGAACAATTGAGGCATATCCAATGTACTTAGATGCATTAAATAAAGAAAATAAGTTATTGAATTATTGTGTACAGGTTCTTGAATATGATGAACCCAAAATAATAATGGAAAAAATAAAAGTTAAATCATTATTTAAAATAAATGGATACTATTACTATTTGAATGCTAAAAGTGTAAATAGAATAATTTGGGGAAATGCAACACAATTGTTTCTTGAAAATGATATAAATGAATATGTTAGAAAAATATCTAAAAACATAGAGTGTATTGATATAAATAGTGAAAACAATATAAAAGTATATGATATATTTATAGAAAAATATTCAAACAAATTATTTTCAAACAGATTAGGTAATTTAAAAGAAGCAATAATACAGAATAGAAATAAATTTATTGAACTGAAAATAAATGAGCAAATCAATGTAATTCTTGAACTAGTGAGATATTCGCAAGATGGAGTGTATAGTATTAATTTATCACAGCTTGGATTAAGTAGTACATATGCAATTAATAGAACAAGTAAAGAGATTTCAAAAATGAAGGAATGCAAATTAATCAACCAATCAGTTACAGGTCTATACGAGAATGAAATTGACTTGTTGACTGTATGAGTTGGCGAACAGTCGTAATATCGAACAATGCAAAACTAGATTATCAAATTGGTTACCTTGTTGTTAGAGGTAGCGAAACTACTAAAATTCATTTGAATGAGATAGGGATGTTGATAATTGAAAGTACAGCGGTATCAATGACATCCTATCTCTTAAATGAATTAGTAAAAAATAAAATAAAGGTAGTTTTCTGTGATGAAAAAAGAAATCCTAGTTCAGAATTGGTTCCATATTATGGAAGCCATGATACTAGCGCAAAGATAAGAAAACAGATTGAATGGACTAAGGATGATAAGGCACATATTTGGACTGAAATTGTTTCTGAAAAAATAAAGCAACAGGCACTATTGTTGCAAAAATATGGGAAACAAGAAGCTAATATGCTATTTCAATATATGCAGGAAGTAGAATTTGGAGATGTTACAAATAGGGAGGGACATGCTGCTAAAGTGTATTTTAATGCTTTGTTTGGTAAAAGTTTTACTAGAACAGAGGATAATCCTGTTAATGCAGCTCTAAATTATGGCTATAGTATTATTTTGTCTATATTTAATCGAGAAATAGTTTCATTGGGATATATTACGCAAATTGGATTGTTTCATGATAATATGTTTAATCAATTTAATTTGGCATCAGATTTGATGGAGCCGTTTAGACCATTAGTTGATTCACTGGTAATTGAATTGAAGCCAGATAAATTTGAAAGTGATGAAAAATACAGTATGTTAAAGATACTTAATACAGAAGTAATAGTGGCTGATAAGAAAGAGGTTTTAACTAATGCTATCAAAATTTATTGCAGAAGTGTATGCGATGCATTAAATGATAGGGATGTTTCTTTAATAAGGTTTTATTATAATGAGTTATAGATATATGAGAATTATTGTTATGTTTGATTTGCCAGTTACTACAGCAAGTGATAGAAGAGAATATACGAGATTTAGGAAATATTTAATAAAAAACGGTTTTCTTATGATGCAGGAAAGCGTTTATTGTAAGCTTGCACAAAACTCTACTGCAGCAGATTTAATTGTTCAAAATGTAAAGAAAAATAAACCAATATCAGGTCTTGTACAGACATTAAGAATAACTGAAAAACAATTTTCCAGAATGGAATATATTGTTGGAGAAAAAACAAATGAGGTTTTAGATTCAGATGAAAGGATTGTTATTTTATGAGATTAGTTAATAGTAAGTACAATTTGAAAATTGAGTTTGAAGAAAATAAAAGTACAGAGTTAGTAGTGGAAAATAAAGAATGCATGATAGATATTGTTCAAAATTTGTTATCACAAGTTGATGGAATTGAAGGAGACTTTGTTTTAGCGGCAGAAAAAGAGATGAAAATGGAAAAGGATGTATTGTTTATAATAGATCCTTTTTCCGTTGATTTTAATAATAAAAAGATTATTACTAAATTATATGAGCAATTATCTCAAATAGCGAAAGAGGAAAATGAAGGCTATGATTCAATTAATAGTGAAATTGTTTCTACATTAGAAAAAATATGTGGGTGTGTAGAATATAGCAATGTTCAATATGATTTGGAGTTTGATTGGAAGAATTTATTTAAGCTTTATAATGTTAGAATTGGAGAGGATTATAAGAATATATATGAAAAACTTGAAGAATATATAAAAATATTAGTAGATGTGTTAAAAGTTAAACTAATTATATTCTTGAATTTAATGGAATATTTGCCTTATGATAAAATTGATAATATACGACATATAGGTTTTTATAAGAAAGTTTCGATGTTATTTATTGAATCTGAGGAGAGAAAAGAATTTGGTGATAATAATATTTTTATAATAGACAAAGATAGATGTTTAATTGTAAAATAGTATTTAGAAACTACGATACAACCAAGTATATAGGTTCGGTGATGACAATTTGAGGTTTGAGAACCTTGTAGTTTCGAATAAGTGTAAAACAGAACATAATAAAGATAAGATACAAAAAGTGTTTGAGAACCTTGTAGTTTCGAATAAGTGTAAAACTGCAGGACGTTAGAACGTTTACCGATTATAGTTTGAGAACCTTGTAGTTTCGAATAAGTGTAAAACCATTTTTAACATCTTGTAAAAAATGTGGGAGTTTGAGAACCTTGTAGTTTCGAATAAGTGTAAAACTTACCTTTTCCAGCTGTTCTGGCTGAACCAGTTTGAGAACCTTGTAGTTTCGAATAAGTGTAAAACATTCGTTTTTACTGATTCTTTCAATAATCCGTTTGAGAACCTTGTAGTTTCGAATAAGTGTAAAACTGGGGAATCAGTAACCTTAACTGCCGTAGTGTTTGAGAACCTTGTAGTTTCGAATAAGTGTAAAACAGCTGATTTAAAGAGTGGAACTTATGACGAGTTTGAGAACCTTGTAGTTTCGAATAAGTGTAAAACGATTGCAAAAAGCAACATGAAGAACCACATGTTTGAGAACCTTGTAGTTTCGAATAAGTGTAAAACTGCGGAGTCGGTGAGTCCTTCTCCGATGATGGTTTGAGAACCTTGTAGTTTCGAATAAGTGTAAAACCAAACATTTAAGGAACGACCGTTGGGAGTTGTTTGAGAACCTTGTAGTTTCGAATAAGTGTAAAACCGTATAAGCGTATATTCCTGATATGGTCGTGTTTGAGAACCTTGTAGTTTCGAATAAGTGTAAAACAACCGATAGAGGAGTAAACAGAACTTCAGCGTTTGAGAACCTTGTAGTTTCGAATAAGTGTAAAACTTGCTTTTTTTAGCAGATATCCTGTTCTTAGTTTGAGAACCTTGTAGTTTCGAATAAGTGTAAAACTAAGGATCCAGGAGTTTTTCCAGTGTATAAAGTTTGAGAACCTTGTAGTTTCGAATAAGTGTAAAACATTCTTTCGATATTTGGTGCAAACAATATGGTTTGAGAACCTTGTAGTTTCGAATAAGTGTAAAACAGTATTCTTTAAAACTTCCTTTTGAATTTTGTTTGAGAACCTTGTAGTTTCGAATAAGTGTAAAACTCGTTGCATACGTTCATCCTTGATGTAACTGTTTGAGAACCTTGTAGTTTCGAATAAGTGTAAAACTCTATTGGACTGAACAACCACCAATATAGGGTTTGAGAACCTTGTAGTTTCGAATAAGTGTAAAACAGGTCTGATGTGTTGCCTCTTCCATTTCTAGTTTGAGAACCTTGTAGTTTCGAATAAGTGTAAAACACAATCATAGAACGAACTAAACAATCAACTGTTTGAGAACCTTGTAGTTTCGAATAAGTGTAAAACAACATATGACACCATGCAGCTCCATTCATTCGTTTGAGAACCTTGTAGTTTCGAATAAGTGTAAAACAGTATTTAAATTAGTACCAGAGCGACAAACGTTTGAGAACCTTGTAGTTTCGAATAAGTGTAAAACCCACATCAGATTTCGAAAAGAGGTGAGAACGTTTGAGAACCTTGTAGTTTCGAATAAGTGTAAAACATTTATTGTTCTCTCTATTACTTGACAGTAGTTTGAGAACCTTGTAGTTTCGAATAAGTGTAAAACTTGGGTTATTGATAATGTGGCTGATTTTACGTTTGAGAACCTTGTAGTTTCGAATAAGTGTAAAACGCGTCGTTATTGGAGGTCTAAAAATTTGGAGTTTGAGAACCTTGTAGTTTCGAATAAGTGTAAAACAAAAGACTGTGTAGTGGGGTCAAATTTCTATGTTTGAGAACCTTGTAGTTTCGAATAAGTGTAAAACTTTATATGCAAGCGTCCTGTTATATTCAGTGTTTGAGAACCTTGTAGTTTCGAATAAGTGTAAAACTTAAATAGTAGTTTCTTCAAATAAAATAGTGTTTGAGAACCTTGTAGTTTCGAATAAGTGTAAAACCAAGATTATTAACTAGATTAATAAGAGTTAGTTTGAGAACCTTGTAGTTTCGAATAAGTGTAAAACCCATACCAGAGCTTGACTGTTTCCTCTGGAGTTTGAGAACCTTGTAGTTTCGAATAAGTGTAAAACTTGCAATTTTTTACAATCCGCAAATGCATAGTTTGAGAACCTTGTAGTTTCGAATAAGTGTAAAACTTCTCTCAACATAACCCTCACACTCTGCTAGTTTGAGAACCTTGTAGTTTCGAATAAGTGTAAAACAATTTATATATCGTATTTTTACTTCGCTTAGTTTGAGAACCTTGTAGTTTCGAATAAGTGTAAAACAGAAAACTTGATGCATTATTAAACGAGATAGTTTGAGAACCTTGTAGTTTCGAATAAGTGTAAAACAACGTTGAGTATGCTGTTTCCTGACCTTTCGTTTGAGAACATTGTAGTTTCGAATAAGTGTAAAACTTCTCTGCTTGTTGCTGTGGCTTTTCATCGGTTTGAGAACCTTGTAGTTTCGAATAAGTGTAAAACTGATTGGCATATGTTGTTTGCTGACTGGGAGTTTGAGAACCTTGTAGTTTCGAATAAGTGTAAAACTCACAATTTTTAAAGAGTCCGTGAAAATGCGTTTGAGAACCTTGTAGTTTCGAATAAGTGTAAAACGGACGTTTAGCCAGCTGAATAACTTCACTATGTTTGAGAACCTTGTAGTTTCGAATAAGTGTAAAACAATTAAATTGTTAAATGCTGCATCCGGAGAGTTTGAGAACCTTGTAGTTTCGAATAAATATAAAAATTGGTTGCAAAAGTAACTGCTAGTTTGCAAAAGTAGTAGCATGGAAAAACTAGCAGTTTAAATTGCAATTAAATCTTTAAATATTCCCCTACAAGTCCCATCTATTGGACACCAAATATGAGATAATTACCTCAATAAAAGAAAAACATTCTTTTACCACACAATTTGTAAAATATTTATAACACATGATTGGAGGTTAATTATGGGAATTTGGAATGGAAAGGCAGATGGACCGTTAGACAAGTTTTTTGATTTTAATAAAGATGGTAAATTAAATACATTTGAAAGAGGCATGGAATACCGCTTTATGAACGAAACAAGAAATCAGAATAGCCAGAGAAAACAGTATGGAGATTATGAAGATAGTAGTTCCAGATATCATAACAATGAGGAAAACAATGGCAGGACCTACAGCAAGAATAATGATAAGAGCAATAGCAACAACAATAAAGCTGACAACAATAATGACAAGAGTAATAGCAACAACAATAAAGTTGACAACAATGACGATAACTATGGCAAACAAAATGGTGGAGGTGATTCAACCATGAAAAACAACAAATCAACTTCAGTTATAAAATTTGTTATATTAATAGTAGCCATATTTGGATTAATATACGGCTTTAAATCAATTTACACTAACATAAAAACATGCGCAGAGCCCGGTTGTAATTTTAATAAAGAAAAAGGATTTGATTATTGCTATCGTCATATGAAAGAGCATGGGCTTGATTATGATTTTTCTGATTTGGAAAATGATACAACAGAAAATGATGAAACCTACGAAGAAGAGACAACCCGTTATGACATCATAAATAATACTCAGAAACCAACTAGCAACAGCGACACATATGAAAGAGAGACAACAAGAAAAACTTATAATTATTCAAATAGCTCTAAAAAACATTATTATTATGATGACTCATACGACGATGGATATGATGATGTAATATCAGATGACGACTATGATTATGACCGCTATGATGAAGATGATGATTATGCAGATGGTGTTGACGATGCAATAGATGAAATGATGGAAGAGGGAGAAGGCGATTGGTAGATTTGAAGAAAGTGCTTAAGTTTTATTGAATTAAATCCCAAGTTTACCCGCTTAATATAGAAACACAAAGTGCTACAACAACACAAAAAATGTCATAAAATTTTGCCATAAAAATTCCATAAAATCTTTGCAAATAAATTTCAAATCTATTCCCTCAACACCCATTTTATGCTATAATACTAGTAAGAAATCGAGACAGGCTAGGACGGTGGCTTGCTCATATGGAAACTCAGGATTGCATTGACGAAGGTATGTAATTCTGGGTTTCTTTTTTGACAAAATTTATTAAAAAAATTACGGAAAATGGAGTAAGGTCGCAACTTAAATAGTAAATAATTGTGACCGTAAGTTTTGCATATGGATTTGACGCAGGGAAATATAACAGGAAAATTAATTAAATTTGCATTGCCTCTTATGTTAGGAAATATTTTGCAGCAGTGTTACAATATTGCGGACACATTGATAGTTGGAAGATATGTGGGAAATGATGCGCTTGCAGCGGTAGGGGCATCATATACTTTGATGATATTTCTGACTTCGATAATATTGGGATTAAGCATGGGAGCCGGAGCTTTTATTTCTATGGAATTTGGGAAAAAAGATTATGACCGAATGAAAAATGGAATTGTATTAGCATTTGTGTTAATAGGTGGCATCACTTTATTAATAACTTTTGCTTTTTTTGCAGGAATTAATAATATAATTAAATTTTTACAGATTCCTAGCGAAATAATAAGACTTACAAAACAATATCTGATTATTATCGGAATTGGAATAATTGCAACATTTTTTTACAATTTTTTTGGAAATGGGCTTAGAGCTATAGGAAATTCAGTAATGCCACTGGTATTCCTTGGAGTTTCAGCGGTTCTTAATATTGTGCTGGACCTTATTTTTATAGTTAAATTCAATCTTGGAGTTGCCGGAGCAGCTGAAGCTACCGTGATTTCACAGTATGTTTCAGGAATGGGAATAACCATCTATGCACTTTTAAAATCTACACATTTTAGAATTAAGCTAAAGCACTTAAAATTTGATATAAATATTGTTAAGGAACTGGCAAATCTTTCTATATTAACAGCTTTGCAACAGTCGGTTATGAATTTTGGAATCCTCCTTGTGCAGGGATTGGTAAATAGTTTCGGAACGGTAGTTATGGCGGCATTTGCGGCAGCAGTAAAAATAGATACTTTAGCATATTCACCGGTACAGGATTTTGGAAATGCAGTATCAACTTTTGTTGCACAAAATTATGGAGCAGGTAAACACAGAAGAATAAAGGATGGCTGGAAGCAGTCTATGATTGCAGCATCTGTTTTTTGTGTGTGCGTGAGTGCAGTAGTGTTTATATTTGCTGAAAAATTTATGGGCCTGTTTGTGTCTGATGGAACTGAAATTATAAAAGTGGGAGCAGAATATTTGAGAATTGAAGGAAGTTTTTATATTGGAATTGGCATATTATTTTTGCTTTATGGATTTTACAGAGCAGTTGGAAAGCCGGAAATGTCCTTGATTCTTACAATCATTTCACTTGGAACAAGAGTTGTGCTTGCATATGCATTATCAGCAATTTCCAAGATTGGTGTCATTGGAATATGGATATCTGTACCTATAGGATGGTTTTTGGCTGATATGACAGGGCTTTTATATATGAAAAAATTACCACTGTTAAAAAGTAGATTTAGAAAGAAATATGACTTGCATATATGAAATATTATCGAAATATATGAAAAATAACCAAAAACTCAATTGACAATTTGGCTATTTATACTATACTTAGATTGTTGTAAGGGATTTAAGGGGTAGATTCTAATGCAATTATTGGTTGAGGTGAGAAAGGATGGGAGTATGGCTAAAACACTTACGGAAAAATTTGAAAGCGAAAGAAAAGAATGCGTAACATCTGAAGATTTTTTAAGATTAATTAACAGATGGAGAAACATTCAGGGAGAGAATGTAGTAGGAGTTGAGTACTCAAGAAAAGCAATGCAATGTCTGAAGAAATGTTAGTTTACATTTTTTGAGGCATTTAAACTACTAGTTGATATCGCGGAGAATATTAATATGTCGCTTAACATTACATAAAATGTTTAAAGTCATCTTATTATTGATAAATAAGAGGGCTTTTTTTATTGATATAATTTGATAAAATAAAAGCATAGATTATAGCAGAGAAGGAGACGGGATAATGATTAAACATTTTGTTATATTTACATTTGAAAAAGATTTTTTTAAAGAAGAACATTACAAAGAATATTGTGAGGCATTTGCCAAAATAAAGAATGCATTTGATGGAATAAAGGATGTAAAGATTCATAAAAATTGCGTTGACCGTCCGGCAAATATGGACCTTATGATTGAGATGGATTTGGAGGACGAATCAGTTTTAGGACAATATTTAAATTATCCTGAGCATGTGAGAATGGGTGAAAAATATAATCCACATGTAACAAACAGGGTTTCATTTGATTATAAAATGTAATTTGATATGTATCAGGCGGATATTTATTAAGAGCGAAAGAACGATGGAATATCAGCCATGAGTTTTTTTGCTGTATCAGACAGATATTTATTAAGAGCGAAAGAACGATGGAATATCAGCCATGAGTTTTTTAATTGTATCAGACAGATATAAAATAAGAGCGAAAGTTATATTTATATCATGTGGGCAAAAATAATTGCCGGGAAATTATGAAGTTTGATGGGAGGTAAAATGGAGTTAAAGAAGGAACAGTCAAACGACAATTTAAAATACGACCAGTTAAGCATAGAATTGCAGGAGCGTATTAAAGACGATAGGAAGCAGGGAAAAGTTAATCCTTACAGATGTAATGACGATATGGTAATTAGAAGAAATATGAATCACGACAAGCCTAATTTATGGCGACCGGCATTTGTGCGTGATATTGAGAAAATTATTCATTTACCATATTACAATCGTTATGCGGATAAAACGCAGGTGTTTTCATTTTACAGTAATGATGATATTACAAGAAGAGCTTTGCATGTTCAGCTTGTGTCAAGAATTGCGAGAAATATAGGCGCGGTGCTTGGACTTAATCTTGATTTAATTGAAGCCATTTCTTTGGGACACGATATTGGGCATACACCATTTGGCCACGCAGGCGAAAGATTTTTAAGCGAATTACTTCAGAATGAAACCGGACGTTTTTTTAATCATAATGTACAGAGTGTAAGGGTTCTTGAAAATATGTTTGCAAGAAATGTCTCACTTCAGACTTTAGATGGAGTTCTATGCCATAACGGTGAATTTGAGCAACAGGAATATCGTCCGCACTTTGGAAAAACATTTGCTGAATATGACAGGGAAGTAGAGGACAGTTATGTAATCGGTCATGATGCGATTTCACGTCTTGTACCGCTTACACTTGAGGCATGTGTGGTAAGAATATGTGATATTGTTGCATATCTTGGAAAAGACAGACAGGATGCAAGAATTGCAAAAATAATCGACAAAAATTATCAGTTTAAGACTAATAAAATAGGCGCGGAAAATGCCGCAATAATTAATAATATGACTGTTGATATTCTAGAAAACAGCTACGGAAAAGATTACATATTGTTAAGCAAATCTGTATATAATGATTTGAAAACTGCAAAAAGAGAAAATTACGAAGTTATATATAACAACAAGAAACTTGAAGAGCAGTACAATGAAATTATTAAACCAATGTTTAAGGAAATGTATTATAAATTATTGGATGATGTTCATAACAAGAGCACAGATTCAATAATTTACAAGCACCATATTAAGTTCATAAATGAAAATTTGCAGTACTACGAGCATAAAAATTATCTTGATGAAGAAGAAAATCAGATTGTTGTAGATTTCATTGCCAGCATGACTGACGATTATTTTATAGAGCTGCATAAATATTTGTTCCCTGACAGTAAATATAAAATAGAATACAAAAGCTATTTCCAGTAAACAAAAATTATTAAGAAAAAATTTACTTTTATTAGAAACACTGCTGTACTATAATGAAGAAGTTGTATGAAAAGATAATTAAAAAATATCTACAGATTTATTTAGACTGATTTAAATAGAGAAAAAATTTTATTTAAGAAAAATACTTTCGTAAACTGTAGATATAAAATATTTTTTCGAATTAACAAGTAAATAAAATTGGAGGACTTTATATGTTGGAGTTTATTGAATGGCTTAAAGTTGTTTTCCTTGGAATTGTTGAAGGAATTACGGAATGGCTTCCTATCAGCAGTACAGGTCATATGCTTTTGGTAGATGAGTTTATCAAGTTAAATGTAAGTGATGCATTTAAGGAAATGTTTTTTGTAGTTATTCAGTTGGGAGCAATTTTAGCGGTTGTAGTAATTTTTTGGAATAAAATGTGGCCTTTCCAAATGCCAAAAGAATCTCAATCTATAATTAAAAAAGACAGATTCTCATTATGGTTTAAGGTAGTTGTTTCATGCATTCCGGGTGCAGTGGTTACACTGTTGTTTGATGATTATGTTGAAGCACATTTTCATACACCTGTAGTAATTGCAATTGCATTAATTTTCTATGGTATAGCATTTATCATTATTGAAAATAAAAACAAAAATAAAGTTGCAAGAATTAATACATTAGAAGAAATTAGTTATAAGGATGCATTTTTAATTGGTGTATTTCAGGTGCTTTCAATTGTTCCCGGAACATCCCGTTCAGGCTCAACAATCATCGGTGGTTTGTTGATGGGAATATCAAGAGTTGCTATAGCGGAATTTACATTTTTTATGGCAGTGCCTGTAATGTTTGGCTTAAGTGCAATCAAAATAATAAAATTTGGATTTAACTTTACACATACTGAGCTTGCAATTCTCATATGGGGAATGGTAATAGCGTTCGCAGTATCAATCATTGTAATCAAATTTTTAATGAGCTACATAAAGAAACATGACTTTAAGGTATTTGGCTGGTATAGAATCATATTGGGTATAATAGTGCTTGCATATTTTTTATAAAATATCTACATAGAAATATTTGTTTTATGATAAATTTTGCACTTTTGTCCTGAGATTGAAAATGATTAGAAGTTAATGACTATAGATTTAAAGCATATTTAATGCCGGAGTCATAAATGGTTTATGGATAAAAGAATCTTGACATAACAAATAAACAATATTAATATATCAAAGGATTAAAACCTTTAAGGGGTGGATTTTTAGAGAGAAATCTTTTTTCGCCACACAATTACAGAAGTAGTTGTGTGGCTTTATTATTGTTATAAACAATTAGCAAAAAAGAAAGGTAGGATAAAATGGATCAGAGTTTTATGAAAGAAAAGAAAATTTTGCCTTTAGTATTGTCGATGTCACTGCCTATGGTTATTTCAATGGCAGTAAATGCAATGTATAACATAGTAGACAGTTTCTTTGTGGCAAAATTAAGCGAGAACGCAATGACATCTTTGGCACTTGTGTACCCTGTCCAGAACATAATAACGTCAATTGGTGTTGGTATAGGAATTGGAATAAATTCGACAGTTGCATATTATCTTGGAGCGCAGGATAAGAAAATGGCAAATAAAGCAACTACTCAGGGTGTTGTAATGAATTTCATACATGGTTTGTTGTTAACAATTCTTTGTACAGCTTTTATGCCGGCATTTTTAAAAATGTTTACAAATAACCAAAACATAATTGACATGTCCTTAGAATATGCAAATATAGTATTTATGTTCAGCGTGGCAAGCACTGTAGGTATTACATTGGAAAAGATTTTTCAGGCTGTGGGACAAATGAAAGTTTCCATGTTTAGTATGATTTGCGGATTTGCAACAAATATAATTCTGGACCCACTAATGATTTTTGGAATTGGTCCGTTTCCTAAAATGGGGATTTCAGGTGCAGCCTATGCGACAGGAATAGGACAGGTTATTTCGCTGTTAGTTTATATAATTGTATATTTTGCGAGACCAATTCCTGTAAAAATAGAAAGAAAATCATTAAAACCTGATTTCAAATTGTTAAAAAGATTGTATGGAATAGGAATTCCTGCAACATTAAATATGGCATTACCGTCATTTTTAATATCTGCGTTAAACGGAATCCTCGCAGAATTTTCAGACAAATATGTACTTGTACTTGGGGTTTATTATAAACTTCAGACATTTATCTATCTTAGTGCAAATGGAATTATACAGGGAATCAGACCACTTGTTGGATACAACTATGGAGCAGGTGAGCATAAGCGTGTAGATAAGATTTATCGCACGACATTAAAATTAACAGCTTTAATAATGGCGCTCGGAATGTTGCTCTCATGGATTATTCCATCTCAGCTTATAGGTTTGTTTACCACAAATCCTGAAACAATTAAAATTGGTGTTACGGCACTTCATATAATAAGTTTTGGATTTATAATTTCTGCAGTATCAGTTACATCCAGTGGAGCATTAGAAGGTTTAGGAATGGGAAATCCATCATTGATGATATCCCTTCTTCGTTATGTGATAGTGATTATTCCGACTGCATTCGTTTTGAGCCGATTCATGGGAGCAACCGGTGTGTGGATGGCATTTGCCGTCGCAGAATTTGTGACAGGTATAATTTCATATTTCATTTATCAGAAATATGCTAAGAAAACTATTGAATAGATATACAATGATAGAATATGCGGTTATGAAATTAGATATTTAGATGCAAATCGAATTTGATAATTTGAGATTAGAAAAATTAGAAGGTGAAAAATCTAACAAGTATAGACAATAATTAGCCAAGAAAATTCAATTATTTTGCAAAGCATTATAGTATAATGTGTTCATATATTTTATAAAGGGGGTTAAAAATGAATAGAAAAAGAATAATTGCTTCAACAATTACTATTTTAATAATTTCAGGATTGCTTGTTGGATGCAATGAACCAAAGAATAAAATGAAGATGAGTAACGTAAGATATATGGAAGACGATGAAAGTCAGAATGAAATAAGGACATTAAAGAAATGGCCGGATAATAGCTTTACAGAAGGTTTTCCGGAACTCAATAATGCAGACTCATATTCTTATACGGAAGATAAAGAGAATAAAATGTATTCACTGTTTATAGATGGTATAAGCAAGAAAGAGATTGAAGAGTACATAGAAAAATTACAAAGTTCCGGAGTCGAAACTGTAGGATATATTCATGATGATAAAAATAAATATGAAATGATAGAATACACGGGAACAAAGGATAATGTTTCAATATCAATCTCATTTTCTGATAATGGATGTGTAATTGGTTTTATGGAACAGTAATGCAACATAATGATGCCAGGATAAAAAGACCTAAGAACACATGAACTTGCTCATAAATGGGTGAAAGACTTTGGAACTCGTCACGATATGAAAATCAAAGTTGTGGCTTTTGACCACAACATCATATAATCAGGCAAGAGAGGAAATAAAGTGCAGGAT
>OGYY01000117.1_pt1 | contig 80118 bp, 87 predicted proteins | sample 1576671 | NCBI WGS metagenome assembly OGYY01 (sample SAMEA3541593, study PRJEB24748) | human gut metagenome | biome: human gut; feature: human-associated habitat; material: faeces | place: China | collected 2012 | reverse complement strand
GGAAAAACCGATAACGGAAAAACCGATAACGGAAAAACCGATAACGGAAAAACCGATAACGGAAAAACCGATAACGGAAAATTCGGTACTACTAAACAATAAAGACACTAAGAATAAAGACACTAAGAATAAAAACACTAAGAATAAAAACACTAAGACTGCTTCGTCACCAGAGTTGGCGTCTGAGTTCAAGGAGTGGTATTCAAAATATCCGCACCCACGAAATGAACAACAGACCATGAAGAACTACATCAAAGCACGAAAGACCTATTCAGCCGAACAGTTGATGACTGCACTGAATAACTACCTCGCTGAAATAGAGGAACAGCACACAGACAAACGCTATATTAAACATTCCACAAATTTTGTGGGACAAGAGCAAGCGTTTGTCGATTACTTAGACACACCGGCACAGCCGGTTTTGACTGAGGAAACTGATGATAGTTACATCGCCACAATCGAGGCGGAAGACCCTGAGTATGCCGCACGACTCCGAAGGAGGGATAACGATGTATGAACAACAACAAATTCCTGCCAACTATGAGGCGGAGCAGGCAGTCGTTGGTGCATTAATCATTGGTGGTAATGTGGATGAATTAACCACCGAAGTCAATCTAAACCCCAATGATTTTTATTTCAGTGATTGCAAATTGGCGTTCAAATGCATTTTGTACCTAAACGACAAAAACGATAAAATTGACATAGTAACGGTAGATAGTACATTAAAAACCGCCAAAGAATACAATGGAATTGAATTTCTGAAAAATGCAATCAGTAACAACCCAACGAAACATAATTTAATTTACTATGGCAAAATCGTAAAGGAATATGCGAAGCGTCGTTGGTACATAGATATGTCAAATGAAATATTGGCTATGGCAGGCAATACAACATTGCCAATAGAAAAAATATCCGACCAAGTAGAATATATGCTGGCAACAGAGAGCGATTCTATCAATGTCAATACCGCAGACGATTTGATGATGAAAACCTATGATACCATCGTAAGGGCGAGTGAAAATAAAGACAGTATTCCGGGACAGGCAACAGGGTTTAAAAATATTGATTTAAAAATGGGTGGTATGGACGGATTGGTCGTTATAGGTGCAAGACCGGGCATGGGGAAAACCGCATTTGCATTAAATATTGCCGAACATATAGCATTTAACGAATCTAAACCAGTTGTATTTTTTTCGTTGGAAATGGACGAACAACAATTAATGCTACGTGTATTATCATCAATGACATATATAAAATATTCGGCGTTGCGGTATGGCGAAGTTACAAATGATGATTGGGACAAAATTGCCAGATTTATGAACAAATCCGACAAAACAGAAAAACTGATAATCTGCGATAGAGCTAAGATGACAGTTAGAAAAATTCGTTCAGTTTGTCGCCGACTAAAAAAACAACATGGAGCGTTGGGAGCGGTGGTAGTTGATTATCTGCAATTAATCGAAATGCCACAAAACAAAAATTACACAAAGGCACAGGCTGTTGGTGATGTCAGTCGTGCATTGAAAATTCTGACGAAAGAATTAGGTTGTCCAATTCTTGCACTGTCACAATTAAACAGGGCAAATGAACAACGTTCGAGTAAAAGACCGACACTTGCCGATCTTCGTGACAGTGGAGCTATTGAGCAAGACGCTGACAGTGTTATGCTGATCCATAATGAGGATGCATATAGAAAAGACAAATCGCAACCGCCAACAGGCAAAGTTGAGATATTGTTACCGAAATCAAGATTTTCACAAACCGGAACAATGTTTTTAAAATTCCAACCGGAATACATGAAATTTTCGGATTGGAACGTGAAAAAAGACCTATTTAAACGCAGTAAAAATTCGGCGGCAGTATGGGACAAGCCAGATAGTGAAATTGAAGAAAACAGTGATGAAAAGGTAAGCTGAATTCCGAAAATATAATCAGTTTTTAATGGTTATAAAATCGCAAAAAAACATAATTGATTTTATAATCAAAAAAAACGGCTTAGAACATCAGATTTTAAGCCGTTTCTACGGAAATATAATCACTATTTTTATTTGAATATTAGCCATAGAATAAAACATAAAAAAATCGAATCAAAATTTATTGCGAAGAAAGGAGTAGCAAAAATGAAGTTCAGAACATTCAAATATAACATCATTAGGGCAATCAAAGTTATAAATCATGCTGTCAATGCAGAAACGATGAAGATGTTGGGCGGTATTCTGATAGATGCCAATGCACCGGATATGGTGGAATTGACAGCATATTCAAATGACATAAAAATCAAATATTATGTTCGTGCGGACGTTGAGCAGAAAGGGACGGTTGTATGTAACCCAAAGTATTTGATGAACATTTCCAAAGGTGAAAACATGGAGGTTATAATATCAACCGACAAAGACAATGTCATTGAAATGAAAATCGGAACATACAAGCAGAAATGGCAAGGAACAGTTGCGGAAAATTATCCGAAAATATCAATGCCGGAATGCAATAATGAATTGATGTTAGAACAGGAACGGTTTAGAGAAATTTTAACTAAAACTGTGCCGTTTGCAGCACCGACAGTCGGATACAGACCGCAGTATAACGGTGTGTTATTTGACATGAAAAACGAAATATTGCACAATGTTTCAACTGACGGTAAACGAATGGCACATATAACTACACCTGTTGGTACATATGGAAATATGTCGTTTGTAATAACGCTTCCTGCGGCAAAGGAACTGTGTCGTATTGAAAGTGAAAATCCGCTGTTGCGTATTGTTGTTGATAATACAAATATGCGGTTGTTGTTAGATTACAGTGAATTTATAGTTGTCGCCAGTACATTTAATGAAAATGGTTATGTCAAATATGACAATATGATGAATCGTGAATCGGATATAACTGCAACGGTAAAACGTGCAGAGTTTATGCAGATGATTGAACGCGGTAAATTCGTTTCGGAACAGGGTAAAACAAAAGTTCCGGTAACGTTGGAATTGAAGGATGATGTTTTGAAATGCAATGGCAGAAATCTTCACTGCCAGCTAAAAGATGAAATAGATGCCACAAAAATAGCTGGCAATATTAAAATCGGTTTCAATGCTGATTTTTTAATGGATATGATAAAAACAATACGGTCCGACAATGTTGTTTTGGAATTGAAAACACAGAAAGACGCATTGATAATAAAAGACGGTGATACAGAATTATTGTTGTTGCCGGTGATAGTGTGAAAGGGGACAGTAAAATGCGAAAACGATATTGTAGTATGTGTGGTCGTTTGATGGACGAACACATTGACGAAAACACAGGAAAACCGTTCGATATTCAGTTATGTTCCGGTGTATGTATAGGTGCTGCATGGCGAAATGTTACGAAATCAATTAAAAATGGTGTACAACCACAATGGACGGCAGCAGTACTACGCAGAAAAAGTAAAGCGTTTGAGTATCATAATCAGATAGTAAACTTGTTAAATAAAAAATTTACGCAAAAAAAAATTGCCGAGGCATTAGGAATATCTCACGGCACAGTTCATTCATCGTTGAAACAATACGGAAGGGAGTTTATTTAAGATGATAGGAAGAAGAATAAAAGAATTAAGAATAAAAAACGGATTGAAACAACAAGAGCTGGCGGATATGTTCGGCTTATCAAGTGTGTCTATTTCATTTTATGAAAATGAGCAAAGACAGCCAGATATAGATTTTGTTGTTGCGATAGCCAAATATTTTGATGTTTCAACTGATTACTTGTTAGGAAAAACAAATACAAAGAGAATACAGAGAGAAGAAAGGATTGGAGTATTCAGCAAAAGATTGAAACGTGTAAGAGAATTAAAAGGTATATCACAAAGACAAGCAGCAGAAGATTTAAACATAAGTCCACAAAATCTATCGTATTACGAAAACGGTCGTGACGCTGGATACGATTTACTTATCCGTATGGCTCGATACTATGATGTTACAGTTGAGTATTTAATCGGTGAGTCACCTGTCATGCAACGAGAAAATATAGATGTCAATAAAGAATTGGGATTAAATGATAAGTCAATTTGTTTATTGCGACAACGTAACAAATTCGGAGGGCATAGTATCGCAACTAATATTGTAAACAATATTATGGGGACAAAATATTTCCGAAAGCTTGTTGCTATATTGACCGAAGAAAATGAATGTAAAAACAAAGATACACCAGAGCAAAAAGAACTAAGAAACCAAATAGCAAAAGTATATGGTGAGATTTTTTTTACCAGAAAGCGTGACTGGGAAATAGAACAATGTATAAATGGTATTACAAGAGAACTAAGAGAACAATATGAAGTTTATCCGGTAGATGATTGGACAGTTGAAATGGAGGGGAAATAATGATTGTTAAATTACCAATGGGTGTAACAGTGAATACAAATAATATGCCGGATAATTTTGATAACATTATTCGTGACAGTTTTAGAAAATTCACCGAGGGAACTAATAAAATATACCAATATGAAGATAAGCTAAGGTTTATAGATTGCTGCGTTATGTATATGAGTCATTCAGAGGACGCAGACGAAGCTGTGCAAGATATAATACTTAGCGAAGCCAAAAGACAATTAAGCGAGCATGGAGAAATTCCTGATAAGAGTGATTTTGAGAGTATTGAATTTATGAGTGTCTGCTATGAAATAGGTCAAAAAAGTGCAAAATTATATTCAAATGAATATGGATGCGATAAGCGTGATAATGAGGCTGCATTGAAGTTACTTGCAAGCATTATAAAAATTGTTATCAATTTTGAGGAGTGATGAAAAATGAGCGACAAAACTGAATTACTACGAAAACTCAAGAAGCTTGCAGACGAAGGGATTGGCGGTGAAAAAGTAAATGCTGAAAAGAAACTGAATAAGTTGATGAGTAAGTATGGTATCAGTGAAACAGAGCTACTTGAAGATAAAATTGAAACAATGGAATTTATATATCACGGAGTAGAACAGAAACGCCTGTTGATACAAATTATTTACAAGGTAGCAAACTGCAAAAATTTTTATGATTATTATTTTACTAAGTCTGGACGAAAAAGTAAGATAAGTCTTGGTGCTGACGTTACATCATCGCAAAAAATAGAAATTGAATTTTTATTCGATTTTTATGTAAAGCAATTTGAAAAAGAACGTTCTATGTTAATGGACGCATTCATACAAAAGCATAGATTATTTGGCGTAGAACTAGATGAAAATGATGATGAAAATGATGAACCTAATATTACGCCGGAAGAAAAAATGAGGATAAGGAAAATGAGCATTTTAATGTCCGGTATGGAAGATGTTTCGCCTGTTCGCAGATTGGAGTGATAAAAATGATTGAATGGAAAAAAGTTAAAAAGTTAATGGATTGTTTTCCGGGAAGTATTATAAATCACAATGGCGAATTTATCGCAATGATAAAGGAAAACGAGTATTTTATACTTGAAAACTGCAAAGATGAACGTGAAATTAAATGTAAAGTTTTGGCGTGTTTTTCAAGAGGTGCGCATAAAACTGCGCACTATAATTCAAAGAAGAAAAATAATGAATACCATCAATTTATGATTGATGGTATAAATAAATATATTGGAACAAACTTTGATTTTGAAGATATGGACATTATCTATACTACTCTTGGTAATGATGTTAATCGACCGCTATGTGAAAAGTTTATTGACAGTGGATATGATATGAATATTTTGATTTCTAAATTAAACGAACAAAAACTGCCAAAATAAAATTAGGAGGACAAGAAGATGAAAAATAAAAATAAAAATTTTATTACACCACCAATGAAAACACCTACGGGTGAAACGAAAAAGACAGTAGCCAAACGCAAAGATAGTTGGTTTGAGACAAAATTGAAAAACGGTGACCTTTTGTCTTTCAACTACCGTTGCAATATTGTCGAACATGTAGCGGATTTAGTTATATTAAAAGAATATAATCAGGGAAACAAAAAAGTATTAGCAATTATTCCAAAAGATAATATACTTTATATTTATTAATGCAGGAGGAACAGTAATGCAAGTAGAGTTGAAAGTGAACGATAAAAGCGTTCAGGCTGAAATACCTGAGGAACAGTTAAAAGAGACAGTATTGTTTGAGCAGTTAAAGAGGTTGGGATTGATTGAGGAACAACGGACAGGCTATGAGAGGGTTGAAAAAGGTGATGTGTATTATCTAAACATTATAAACGGTGAGACGGTCGCCGAAACGGAATGTAACGGAAGAATTGACGAAGGTCGTTATGACACAGGCAATTATTACAGCAATAAAACCATTGCCGAGAACAACGCTCGTGCAGATAGGTTATTGCGTTGTTTAAGACAGTGGCAGGCGGCAAATGACCGAGCTATTTCGGTGTCTGATTGGAAAAATGACAATATTTTTAAATATCATATAGAATACGATTGTTTTAATGATTTTCTTTTCGTGGTTTATACTACTCGTTTTCGATCCCCAAATACTATATACTTTACATCGGGGGAAAAAGCCGAGGGAGCTATCGAAGTATTCAAAGATGAGTTAAAGTGGTACTACACCAAATATCAGCAGCGATTAGACGAAGAATAAGCGGAACGGGGAGTGAAAGCATGACGACAAAAGAATGGTTACAGAGAGGAATTGAGATTGAAGAAGAAATTGCTGACTTGCAGGCGGTTAATCCGGTTGTATTTTTGGACGAAATAAATGTAGCGGTTTATGAACAAAATATCAAAAATAGGATCGGTGAATTGTACAAAATAAAAAATGAAATCCTCGAAGCTGTGAATCAGGTCGAAAGTGCTACACTCCGAAGACTGTTAATTAAGAGGTATATTCAAAACTTGACGTGGGAAAAGGTTGCAGAGCAGCTGAACTATTCCTATAAACACGTTGTACATATTCTTCACCCCAAGGCACTGCTTGCAGTCAAAACAATTTTAGAAAAGGATTAAGTCGGATTTTATTCCGGCTTTTTTTTGTGAAATTTTTTAATTTTTATAAAAATCCATAAAACCATCATTATGTAATAGAATGTAACATTGATCCTGTGGTAGTATATGAATCGAAGGGTGAACTGCCGTGAGACAGTGGGAAAAAATATCTCGGAGTAAAAGAGGGAAATGGAGATATTGAGATAGGCATAGACACGCTTGAAATATTCAGCGTACCATGTTTATGCCGACCATAAAGAGTTACAGAGTGTATATGTTAATGCATATACATTCTGTTTTTTATTTCTGGGGGAGGAAATGATGATGTTTGAAAAAATAAAAATCTATCTACGAAAAAAGAAATTTGAATATAAACACGGAAAGTTTTGCAAGGAATGGCTTAGAAAAAATAAAAATTGGAATGAGTGCAGACACAAACGCAAAGCATTTGCAAGAGATATGCGTAGGTGGCAAATGGAGTACAAAGGGTGATTGTATGAATACGGTTGAACCAATTCGTGATAAACGTGATGTATACGCAATCAAAAAGTATCTGCGGCAAAAAGACATCAAGTATTACATTATGTTTATCACAGGTATTTCACTGGGATTGCGTATTAACGAAATCTTAAAGATGACAGTAGGTGACGTTAAGGGACGTACTACTGCAACCTTCCGGCAAAGTAAGACCGGAAAGGAAATCACGGTTGCATATAATGATGAGCTGCTAAGAGAATATAAAACCTATTGCGAACACCGTACACCGGAAGAAGCATTGATACCAAATCCAAACAATGAGTACAAACCGATAACACGAGATATGGCTTACAAGGTTTTGCGTGAAGCAGCGGACCATGTAGGTATCAGATACAAGGTCGGCACACACACATTACGGAAGACGTGTGGCTACCACTACTACAGACAAACACACGATATAGTTACACTGCAAATATGGTTTAATCACCGCAATGCCAGTGATACATTGCGGTATATTGGCGTTACAAAAGACAGTGTATTAACTGCTATGAAAAACTTTAAAATTTAATTTTGTTATACATAAATGTTCAACGTATAATGAAACCCCGGTTTTTTGTGTGCATTTATTAGTAGGAACTGAACTGATTCAATTATACACAATAACAGGTTATGTATAATAGACCGAAAGGACAAATGACAATGGCACAGGCTGCACTACACGTCTGTAACAAATGCGGATGTCACCGACTGACACACGATACATATTGTGAATTACATCAACATTTGAAACGACAATATGACGACCACAGGGAATCAGCGAGCAAGCGAGGATATAACGGACGTTGGAGGAAGGCAAGCAAGACATATCTATTGTCACATCCGTTTTGCATTCGCTGTCTTCAGCAAGGAAAGTACGAGAAAGCTACGGTTGTAGACCACATCACACCACATAAAGGAAACCAACTACTATTCTGGGACAGGAACAACTGGCAACCACTGTGTAAGCAATGCCATGACCGTAAGACCGCGACAGAAGACGGCGGTTTTGGTAGATAATATTAAAAAATTTTTTCTTTCGTGAAGATTTTTTTTCACGGGAGGGGGTATCAAAATTGTTTTTGCGAATATGCGGTAGACCGTCGCCCAAGTCTTTTTTACGCACACGCAAGTTTTCGAGAGGGGGTTAAACCAAAAATGGGAGCAAGAGGACCAACGAAAAAACCGGCAGAGCTGGAGGAACTACACGGCAATCCCGGACATAGAAAAACTGAAAACAGATTGCAATTTTCAAAACCGGAAAAAGTTCCGTCACCGCCGGTGTTCCTAAATAAAATTGCAAAAAAAGAGTGGAAACGATTAGCACCGATTGTATTCAATGCCGGAATGCTGACGGATGCAGATGTAGGAACATTTGCCGCATACTGCGATTCATATGCACAGTGGGTATTAGCTGAAAAGGCGATACAGGCAAAACAACCGGACAAAAATTCTCCTGCACCGCTGACGTTTATCACCGACAAAGGGTATGAACAACAAATACCTGAAATCAGCATTTCAAACACTGCAAAAAAACAAATGCTGACGTTTGCCAAAGAGTTCGGATTGACACCGTCATCAAGAGCCGGAATGACAAATCCGGTAGAAACCGAGGACAAAAAAGCAAGTATTATGGAATTCATCAGCAAGAAGAACAGGAGTGCGTAAACTATGGATTCGGTAACATCATATGCGAAAAAAGTCGTAGCTGGCAAGATTATTGCAGGTGATTCGGTAAAAAAAGCGTGCAAGCGACATCTGAAAGATTTAAAAAAATCTAAGAGAAAAGATTATCCGTACTACTTTGATGCAGAGCAAGCGGAATATTGTTTTGCATTCGCTGAAAATTACTGCCGACACAGCAAAGGAAAGTGGGCAGGCAAGCCACTGATATTAGAAGATTGGCAGAGATTTGTTGTAGGTTCTATATTCGGGTGGAAGCGTAAAGATGATGATACACGCCGATTCAGATATTTTTACATTCAAGTGGCACGAAAAAACGGAAAATCTACGTTGATGGCGTTCATCGGACTATATGTTATTGTTTGTGACGGTGAAAATGGTGCTGAAATTTATTCGGCAGCAACCAAAAAAGACCAAGCACGAATTATATTTGATGAGGCTAAGAATATGATTGGGAAGTCACCGGAGCTACGAACTATATTGACAACGTACCGGAACAACATCACTTTTGATGCACAATTATCAAAATTTGAACCGCTATCGTCAGACAGTGAAACTTTGGACGGTTTAAATGTGCATTTGGGATTGATTGATGAGCTACACGCACACAAAACAGGTGATGTGTACAATATTTTGGACAGTGCGACAGGTGCAAGAACACAGCCATTAATCGGAACAGGAACGACCGCAGGCAGAAATCCAAACTGTTTCTGTAAGGAATTATATGACTATTACAAAAATATTCTGAATGAAACTGTTGAAAATGAGAATATTTTCATTTACATAGCAGAATTAGACGAAAATGACGATTGGACAGATCCACAAAACTGGATAAAAGCCAATCCGAACATAAATGTCAGCGTCAACCTAAAAGATATGGAAAGTGTTTATACTGCATCTAAGAATATTCCGTCAAAATTGAATGAGTTCAAGTGTAAAAAACTGAATATGTGGGTTACTGATACCGCTTCATGGGCAAATATGGAGCAGTACAATAAACCACCGACTTTGAAAATCACCAAAGAAGATTTAATCGGTAAAAAGTGTTATGCCGCAGGCGATTTGGCGGTCCGTAACGACTTGGCAAGTGTCGTTTTTGAATTTCCTTTGAGTGACAGGTATTTTGCAGTTTTGCACCACAGTTTTATACCGGAAGACAAGATTTTCGATAATTCACAGAAACATCACATTGATTATCAACGGTATATTGATATGGGATATATAACGGCAACACCCGGTAATGCTGTTGATTTTGACTATATCGAAGATTATATCCTGCGAATGCGTGATAAGTATGACATTTTGGAAGTCTGCTTGGACCCGTGGAACGCAACGCAGTTGGAATCGCACCTAATTGACGAGGGTATGAAAGTTGTTGAGGTCCGACAAGGATTTAAAACATTATCAGAGCCGACCAAAGAATTGGGGATAACGATTGAAGAACGCAAATTAATACACTTTGATGATCCGATATTGAAGTGGGCGGTTGGAAATACAGTAGTTACGTTTGATGAAAACGGTAATGTTAGACCGAATAAGGCGAAAAGTATCAATAAGATTGATCCTGCAATGGCACTGATAATAGCACACACCAGAGCATATACACATGAATTGAATTATGTTGATGTCAACGCAATAGCAGCGGCACAACTGGCAGAATATGAAGAAATGTTGAGAGGTCAGATATAATGAAATTTTTTAACAGAATAAAATCGGCATTTTATGCACTGACGCATGATACAACGACAATATCATTGTTAGATGAACGATTTTGGACGCAGTACGGCAGTATACGGAACAGTAAACTGTCGGAAGTGACATATTTCACCTGTCTAAAAACGTTGTCTGAGGCGGTTGCAAAGTTGCCGTTAAAGATGTATCAGGAAACACCGAAAGGTGTAAGCAAGGCAAAAAATTCAGCATTATACAATGTGCTGAAAGTACGACCGAATAAGAATATGACTGCAACGACATTTTGGGCAACAGTTGTAACGGTGATGTATCATTACGGAAATTGTTATGTATATATCGCACGGAACAAAGAGCCTGAGTTGTTAATATTGGATAACCGATATATGACTGTCTATGATGACAATGCGAAGTTAATAGATGATAACGGCGGAGTTTGGTATATATATTCAGAACCGGTAACCGGAAATGTATATAAATTCAGCACTGATGAAATATTGCATTTTAAAACATATATGACGTTTGACGGCATTATGGGATTGGCGGTTAAGGACGTGCTGGCACTGACGATTGACGGAGCAATGGACAGTCAAAAATTTATCAAGAATTTATATGAAACAGGTTTGACAGGTAAAGTCGCTGTTGAATATACAGCAGATTTGAATGAGGATTTGCGAAAGAATTTAATCAGCACTATTGAAACGGCAACATCGGCAAACAGTGCATTTACATATATTCCGATTCCTGCCGGAATGAAGTTAAACCCGTTAAATTTGAAATTGACAGACGCACAGTTCTTGGAATTGAAAAAATATACGGCATTACAGATTGCCGGAGCATTTGGTATAAAACCAAATCAATTAAATGACTATGAGAAATCAAGCTACGCAAACAGTGAAGCACAGCAACAAGCATTTTTGACCGACACAATGTTGGTTATTCTAAAGGGTTTGGAAGAAGAATTGGCAAGTAAATTGCTTACATCGGAAGAACTTCAGCAAGGATATTTTTTCAAATTCAATGTTGATGTCGTGCTAAGAGCGACATTTTCACAAAGAATGGAAGGTTATGCGAAAGCCAGACAGAACGGCTGGTTATCCGCTAATGATATACGCAGTAAGGAAGATATGCCACATATTCCTGAAGAAGATGGCGGTAACGCATACCTAATCAACGGTAATATGATACCGTTAAAAGTTGCTATGGAAGGAGGAAGTCAAAATGCCAAGACACAGGAACAAGAAACAGAATAGTTTCAAGTGTTATATCCGAAATCAGACCGATGATTCAGCCGATATTTATTTTTACGGCGATATTGTCGGGAATGACGGGGATAAATGGTGGGGAAATGATGATAAATGCCCATCTGACGTAGCCACACTGTTGAAAGAATGTGAAAATGTCAGTCAGCTGAATATCTATGTAAATAGTAATGGCGGTGATGTATTTGCCGGTAATGCTATTTATAATATGCTGAAACGGCATAAGGCACATAAAACAGTGTATGTTGACGGTTTGGCAGCGTCTATTGCGTCAGTCATTGTTATGGCAGGTGATGAAATCATTATGCCGGCAAATTCCTATTTGATGATCCACAAAGCGTGGACGTATGCAATGGGAAATGCCAACGATTTGCGTGAAACAGCGGACAGATTGGAAAACATCGAACAAACGATTGTTGATACATACATGGAAAATGTCGCTGAAAATATCACCGAAGATGACATCAAACAGAAAATGTCTGATGAGACGTGGTTGTCGGCAAAGGATGCGGCGGAATTATTCCCACGAATACAGGAAGATGAAAACATAGATGTGGCAGCGTGTATTTCGTCTATAACCTACAACAATATTCCTAAAAATGTCGTTGTCAAAAATGATGACGAAGATGATGAGGAAGAAGATCCGGACGAGGAAGAAGATCCGAAACCAAAAAAGACGGATGAAGATGATGAGGAAGAAGATCCGGACGAGGAAGAACAAAAAGAACAAAAAGAACAGAAAGAAAAAAACAGTAACGAATTGGATATGTTAGACAATTTCGTGTTTATGGAAGGAGCAATAGAAAATGAACAAGAAGATGCGTGAATTACTAGCAAAAATAAAAGAAAAAAATCTACAAGCAAGAAAATTTCAAAATGAAGGTAAGGTTGCTGAGGCAAAGCAACTAATTGACGAAATTAATGATTTAAAGATGTCATATGAAAATGAAAAGGCATTATTTGAAATGGAAAAGAAACAAGTACCGGACGATCCGAAAAATGCAACAAAAGCCAACGGCTTCAAAGCAATGGCAAAGATTGCACTAAGAAAGAAGTTGACTGAGGCAGAAAATGCACTGGTTACAGGTACGAGCGGTACTGATGGTGAAAATTTCTTAGTTCCGGAAGACGTTGATACAACAATCAGAGAACTAAGAAAAACATATAAGTCAGCTAAAGATTTGGTAACAGTAGTACCAACATCATCATTGACAGGTAGTTTTGTATTTGAAAAGGGCGTTCCGACAGGTTTGGCAGATTTTGAAGATGGTTCTGCAATTACAGAGGAAACAAATCCTACGTTTGAACAGAAAAAATTCCAAATCACCCATAAGGGCAAAATTTTCCCGATTTCCAATATCCTATTGGAATCAGAAAAAGCAGGACTAACGTCATACCTAAACAACTGGTTTGTTAAAAATTCAATTATCAGTGAAAACACAGATATTTTTGATAAATTGAAGGACGGTAAAACTGTAAAAGCAATCAAGGGATTGGACGAATTAAAGTCGTCAATCAATAAAGATTTAGACCCATCAGCACTAATTGGTGCAGTGATTGTTACAAATCAGACCGGTTTTGACATTATGGACAGTGAAACGGACGCAGTCGGCAGACCAATCCTAAAGGAAGACTATGCAAATCCAACACAAAAATTGTTCCAAGGACTACCTGTGGTTGTATTCCCTGATTCACAACTGCCAAACGTTAAAACAGGACAAGCACCGATTTTCTATGGAAACCTAAAAGCCGGTTGCTATTTTATTGACAAAAAAGGTTATCAATTTGCAACATCAACTGAATACAAATTCAATATGAATATGACAACTATGCGTGTGATTGAAAGCTATGATGTGATTCAGGCAGATAGTTCTACATACATCTACGGAACAATAACGGCAGCAGAAGGCAAGGCTGTAACGACAAAAGCAGCTGCGTAATGAATGGGAGGGGTGAAGAATGTCCCTAACATTAGATGAGGTAAAGAATTTTCTGCGATTAGACACATCCGATGATGATACATTGTTGGAAATATACATATCAACGGCAGAAGAATACGTCAAATCAGCATGTGGTAGACAGGTGGATTTGGACAATCCCAAAGCACATACCGTAATGCTGATGTTGGTGGGCGACTATTACGAAAACCGTAGTCCATATGGGCAGGCAAAGTATAGTCAGAATGTTTCAACTATGCTAATGCAGTTACAGTTGGAAACACCACAAGATACTGATGATGAGGTGAAAGAATAATGGATTTTGCAAAGCTAAGGCACAAAGTTGTATTTTTAAAGCCGTCAACATCAGAAATAAACGAACAGTCAGAGCAAGTTATCGGGTGGTTTCCGTTCCACCCGGTGACAAAGACTGCAAGTGATGATGTATATTCTACGCAAGACGGCGAAATCTGTTTTAAAAGCGGAGTTTTAAGCGGTTTAAATAATGTGTTTGCCAATTACGGTGTTCGTGCATATGTTTCGCCTGCAACAGGCAGGGAATATGACGAATCACAGAAAATTCGAGCAGAAACAACATACAACGTGGTAACACGTTATTTTAACGGCATTGAAAGTAATATGAAAATTCTATACGGTGCAAAGGTATTTGACATAGTATCCGTATTGGATATAAATGAGAGTCACAGGGAATTAAAAATCGTATGTTCAGAGGTGGACAGATATGGCAAGACAGAATAAAGATGTATTCGGTTTTGATGAATTGGAAAAATCGTTCAAACGTTTTGAAAAAAACTATCCGGACAAGGCAGATGCAGTTTTAATGGCACAGGGACAAGCAGTCAATAGAAAGACAAAATCGCTTACGCCGGTAAAGACCAAAAAACTCCGTAATTCGTGGAGATTAAAAAAAGTTAAACTGTACAAGGGTGGAACAGTCAGAGTTGTCAGAATTCAAACGAGAGCACCTCACGGACATTTGGTTGAATTAGGTCACGAACAGGTGTCGGGAGGCAGAACAAGAGAAAAAGGACAAAAACTAAACCGAGTACAACGCTTCGCCAGAGGAATTAAATCGCACGGACGTGTTGAAGGTAAGCATATGTTAAGCAATGCAATACAAGAGGCACAATCACGTTTTGACCGAGATGCAAATAAAATGTTAGATAAATTAGTGGAGGAATTTAACAATGATTAAATCACAGGATATACGCAGATTTATAGCGGACAAACTACGAAATGCAGAATTTAATGTTATATCATCAGAAATTCAAGAAGGCTATCCTAAGCCGGCAGTGTTCATCTATGTATACCCATCATCAATTACAAAATCCGGAGGATTTTTGGAGGATGACGTTTACAGTGTAACCATCAAGTATATTCCAAAAACTGAAACTGCACAAGAATGTGCAGAGGCGGCGGAAAAAATTCGCGAAACATTGATGTACAGTACGATTGATGTACAGGACAGGCATTTAACTATGGAAACAATGGATATGACAATCGAAGAAGAACGTTTAACTGTGATGTATGACGTTCCTATAACACAGTCCATTGATGAATGTGACGATTATGACAATGCAGAAACCATAGAAATGAGAGGTATATAATATGGGATTATCAACAATAAATGTAGAATTTAAAGCAGCGGCACAAACCGCTGTAAAACGCAGTGCAAACGGTACAGTTGCACTGATTTTGAAGGATGAAACCAAGGAAGATACCACATACGTTTACAACAATGAGACGGAAGTGGTTAAGAGCCATTGGACATCAGACAATCTAAATTACATAAATATGGCGTTTAAAGGTTCACCCAAAAAAGTGATTATCGAAAGAATTGCCGCAGAAGGAAGTCTTGATGATGCATTGAAGCGTTTGGCGAATAAGAAGTGGAATTATCTTGCCGTTCCGTCATTACAGGACGGTGAAGTTAAGACTGTGGCAGATTGGATTATTGCACAGCGAACGGCAAAGAAACCGTTTAAGGCAGTATTACCGCATTCTGTATCAAATAACATCGGTATTATAAATTTTGATACCGATGATATAAAAATCGGCAGTAAGACCTATACGACCGCTGAATTTTGCGTATATATTGCCAGTATTATTGCCGGAACTGCACTGAATGAGAGTGTAACAGGCAAAGTCATTTCAGAAATCAACAGTATTACAGAGAGTTTAACCCCCGATGCGGATGTTGATGCCGGAAAGCTAATTTTAATCAACGATGGTGAGCAGGTCGAAATTGCACGAGGTGTGAATTCATTGACAACGGTTGGAACAAATCAGACAGAGGATATGAAGTCAATCAAGATAGTTGAAGGAATGGATCTGATTGCAGAAGACATTAGAACAACATTCAAAGAAAACTATATCGGCAGAAGTAACAGTATTGAAAACAAAGAACTGTTTATCGCCGCAGTGAATCAATATTTTGAAACACTGACAAAGGAAGGTGTGCTATATGACGGTTATGAACATTATGCAGAAATCGACATAGACGCACAAAGAGAGTATTTGGCAAGCAAAAGTGTTGACGTTGCAAATATGAGTGATGTTGCAATCAAACAAGCCAATACAGGCACATTTATGTTTATGGCGGCACATATTCAAATGCAAAACGCAGCGGAAGATTTGAAATTCGTTGTAAACATGTAATCGAGGAGGTAGACATATATGAGTAGAAAAATTTCAGCACCTAACATTATTTCCGGTACACACGGCAAGGTATGGTGGGACGATTCGGTCATTTATGAAATCTCAAGTTTTGAAGCAACACTGGATACTGACCGTGAAGATGTCACATTTGCGGGTGATATGATCAAGGATAGCAAGTTGATGAGTGTATCGGGTACGTTCACAATGAAAGTGCGAAAGGTATTTTCACGAGGCAAGAGTTTTGCGGAAGCGTTTATGCAAGGAAAAGACCCACGTTCTACACTGATTAGTCAACTAAAAGACCCAGACGCATATGGTGGCGGATATGAAAAAATCCAACTGACTAATTGCTGGGTTGAGAGTGTACCACTAACCGGCGGTGAAAACGGTAAGGTAGTTGAAGAAGAATACAAAGGCGGTTTTACAGGATTGAAATTCCTTGCAAGCATTGAACCGATAGAACAGGATTAAACATTTTAGGAGGATATAAAAATGACAGGACAAGAAAAACATACAAGATTGACGTTGGACGAAATGATAAGACGTTCAGAGCAAGTAAAGGAAGCAAAGAACAAAAATAAAACAAAGGAATTGTACGTTGAAAGCCTTGACGGCACAATCACAATAACAAAACCAACAAGAAATCAAGTAAATGACGCAATGAATATGGATGCGTATTCAGGCGAATCGGATGCATATCTGGTGTATGAATGTGTGACAGAACCGCCACTGAAAAACAAACAACTGCAACAGGCATATGGCTGCCAAGAACCATTAGATATTCTTGACAAAATATTTGAACCGGGCGAGGTAGTGAATATTTCAAAGGCTGCATTAAGTTTTGCAGGTTATGTTGATGATAGCGTTAAGGCGGTTGAAGAACTAAAAAACTAATTGAACGCAACGGTGATTTTGAATTAATACATTACTACGTCCAACGTGGTTTTGATTGGGATAGAATTGCCGGGGCTACGGGAAATGAAAAGGCATTTTTACGAGCCAGTATGATAAAAGCATACGAAGAAGAAGCTGAAAAGATAAAAGCAATGACAGGAGGCGGTTGATGTGGCAAAAGGTAGAAACATAGGAGCAACACTGTCGTTGAAAGCCGGAAACTTCTTTGCAAATATGAAAAAAGCCCAAAATGAAAGCAATAATCTGCGTAGTACATTGAACAACACAAGCAAAAAAATTTCTGAATTGGGAGATAAAGCTAAAGTTGTTGGCAGTGCCGTTGGTAAATTGGGCAAAGGGTTAGCTATTGCCGGAACGGCAGCCGCTACCGCAGTAGGAACAATGGTAGCAAAATCAGTCAGTTCATTTGCTGATTATGAACAGCTGACAGGTGGTGTCGATACATTGTTCAAAGACAGTTCGGCGGCAGTACAGAAATATGCAAATGATGCATACAAAACCGCAGGTTTGTCAGCTAATAGCTATATGGAAACAGTTACAAATTTTTCGGCATCACTGATTTCCAGTTTAAAGGGCGATACAGCAAAGGCGGCGGATTATGCAAATTCAGCGTTGGTGGATATGGCTGATAATGCAAATAAAATGGGCACGAATATGACAGACATTCAAAATGCCTATCAAGGTTTTGCAAAGCAAAATTACACCATGCTTGATAATTTAAAACTCGGTTACGGTGGCACACAAGCTGAAATGAAACGACTGCTTAGCGATGCACAGAAAATTACCGGACAGAAGTATGATATTTCATCATTTGCTGATATTACACAGGCTATTCATGCAATCCAAACGCAAATGGATATAACGGGAACAACGGCAAAAGAGGCAAGCACGACAATAAGCGGATCGTGGGGGTCACTGAAAGCGGCGTTTGAAAATACTCTTGTCAGCTTGACAGCAGGCGGAAAAATGTTTGATCAGAGTTTGGATGCACTGGTTGATTCGGCTAAGACGTTCGGGCAGAATGTTATACCGGCAATAACGGGTGCGTTAAGTGGCGTAGGTTATTTGATTGATGGTTTAGCACCTACCATAGGCGAAGTTATTCCGCCGTTAATTAATGATTTGGCTCCTACATTGGCAAATAGTGCGGCATCTTTAATATCATCATTGGTAAACGGTTTAGTACAGAATGCGTCACAGTTTTCAAATTGTTTAAATAATATCGTTGTTGTGGCTGTTACTGGACTGTCTGCCGTAGTTCCTAAGTTATTAATTGCAACATCACAGATTGTAGGAAATTTAATGCAAGGATTATCCAATTCTATGCCTCAAATTATAAGTGGTGCGGTAACTTTGATAGAGGGGTTGGTTGACGGATTAGTGGATAATGTTCCTTTATTGGCTATGGGGGCAGTTCAGCTTGTTACGTCATTAGCTAACGGTTTGATAGAAAATTTACCGAGAATAATAGATGCAGGTGTAAATCTGATAACAGGAATCATCAGTGCGTCATATTCTATGATGCCCCAAATTATACAAAGCGGAATGCAGTTGGTCGTAAACTTAGCAGTCGGACTGGTACGGGCAATTCCGCAGTTGATAGCGGCTTTACCGCAAATAAGGGGCGCAATCGTAAAAGGCTTTATGTCTGTTAATTGGTTTGATTTGGGTTTGCAGTTGATAAAGTCAATTTGGGAAGGTATCAAATCAATCGGGAGCGAGATGTGGAACGGCGTCAAAGAAAAAACGTCAGAATTATGGGGCGGTGTAAAAAATGTTGTATCGGAAAAACTGAACAACATAAAAAGTACATATGACGCACACGGCAGAGGACTGAAAGGTGCTACATTTGCGGCAATAGAGGGTGTCAAGGAATACTACAGGACAGGCTATGACGCAATTAATCAATTAACAGGCGGTAAGCTCGGCGAGATTATCAATGCAGTCGGCGAGAAGATGGAAGTCGTAAAAAGTAAATTCGGTGAAGCATTTGGCAATGTGAAAAACACCGTAATGACTATTTTTGAAAACATAAAAAACGGCATTGTTGAAAAGATTACGGCGGCAGTTGACACAGTTAAAAATGTGTTCACTAAAATTTCTGATACTGTATCGTCTGTATTTGACAAAGTAAAAAGTATCATCAAAGCACCAAAGATAAAACAGGTAGGAACGTGGACAGTAGCAGGCTACGACACACCTATTCCAAAATTCGGATTGGATTGGAACGCAAAGGGCGGTATTATGACACGTCCAACTGCATTTGGATTTGCAAACGGCAAGATTCAAATGGGTGGCGAAGCAGGGGCTGAGGCGATACTTCCACTTTCGGCATTTTGGCGAAATTTGCAGGCATACACCGAAAACAGTCAAAAGAAAAGTCAGGGAAACAATGATATTAATATAAACGTCACCATTAATGCAGGAAATGCGAATGAAGAAGAAATGGCGGCACGATTTATAAATATAGTTGTACCTGAAATAAAACGACAGTATGCAATTTTATAAAAGGAGTGAGGGAAAATGTTAGATTTTTACCTAAGCGTAAATAACAGCGAGGAGGTAGTGCATATTCCTGTCACTCCTCCCTCTTTTTCTGTGACAAATTCACAGTCAACAGAAACATTTGAATCAGCCGGATATGGCTGGATTAAAATTATAGGAAATACCGAATTGCGAGGTGTTTCATGGGACGGAATATTTCCTGTCCATGACTATCCGTTCAGACGTGATGCGTCAATGGACGGTCAAGAATACTACGAAAAATTAAAATCGTGGCAAAAACGAAAATTGCCTGTTCGTTTAGTGATTACATCAACTGGTTTTGCAAACATCAGCATAAATATGGCTGTAGCCATAGAAAAATTAGATTTTGATGTTGGCACAACTGGCGATTTGGATTATTCGATTGAATTGGGCGAAGTAGAGCTGTTAAATGATACGGAGGATACAAATATGGCACAGTTAGATGATTTGGCGGCAAGAATGGACGCAGTCGAAAAACGGTTGGATTCATTGGAAAATGAAAAAATCTATAACTATATGGATGATAATATGCCTGATTGGGCGAAACCTACGATCCAAAAATTAATGGATAGGGGTTATTTGAACGGCACCGGTGATAATGAACTGGGATTGACTATGGACATTATCAGAATGTGCGTGATGATAGATAATGCAAACGGTTTTGAGGGTTATACCGTTGACAGTATTCCTGATTGGGCTGCACCAACGATTGAAAAAATCAAGAAAAAGGGTTATTTGTCCGGTATTGATGATGACGATTTGGGACTGACAAAGAATATGATTCGCATATTAGTTATTTTAGACAAAGCCGGAGCATTTGGTGATTAAATATGGCAAGTGGACAGGATTTAGTTAAAATTGCACAGGCTGAAAACGGCACAAAGGAAAACGGAACGAATAACGTCAAATATAATACATGGTTTTACGGACACGAAGTAGACGGAAGTAATTATCCGTGGTGTGCGGTATTTGTTTCGTGGTGTGCGGATAAAGCAGGCATTACAACAGACATAATGCCTAAAACGGCAAGTGCCGGTTATTTTGCACATTATGCGAATCAGGGACATGGTGAGGTTTTCACCAATAAAAATCCCGAAGCAGGTGATTTGTTTTTAATAAATTACAACGGTTCGGATTGGGCGAATCATGTAGGTATAGTTGCATCGTGTGACGGTTCTAATATCACAACGATTGAAGGCAATTCATCCGATATGGTTCGATCCAGAACGTTATCAATGTCCGGATTGACGTTTGTTCATTTTAATTTGGATAGCAGTAGCGGAATGACTGCCGCTTGGACGGCGCGAGAAGTACCGAATATCGGCAGGGATTTAGCCACAAAAGCATATATGGCATATCAGTTATACACTGATAAATCATCAGGCGGATATAGCTATTTATGGGGCAGTAATTCGACAACTGCAAATGGTGGACTACGAAAATACAAAGAATTCTATTGTGTAGCAATGGGTTCGTACTACGGTCCGGACGGAACATTTATCAAAGTGGAATTTGATGATGGTAAGACGATTTATTGTGTAAAGGCTGACGAAAAAAAAGACAGTGAAACAGACAGCAAACATATGTATCACGACTATCCGTTTGACCGTAATGTATTGGAATTCATTATTGACAGAACAGTTGTGCGAAATAATGATGAATTCACATCAGCATTAAATGCTGCCGGCATAAACCGTTCAGCACGAATCAAGGCAATATGGACTTCTGACAGTGAACCAACCTACGGCGGTGCAGGAAGCACAACGGCAGAAAATGAAAAAGAATATCATTTTATTGATACAAACGAGAAAATTTCCATACATCCGACAATATTCAAACAAACACCTATGCAGTGTGACCGCCATAATGGTGGTTTAACGGTGTTATGCAACGATATTGATATATCATCATATGTGGGCGATATATCGTGGCAAAATACCAAGGATACGCTTGCAACGCTATTTAATTTCAGTGTACCAAAGGCGGGTGACATGAAGTACATTAATATGTACAAACCACAGGAGGGCGATATTATTCGTTATAGCGGCGGTACACAAGAAGATTTTAGGGGTGTAATTATCGAAGTTGATGACGGCGATAATTACGTTAATAAATATGTTGCCGGTGATGTAGGACAGTATCTGAACAAAACCAGTGATACATATCAATTCACTGCGATGCGTGCTGACGATTGCATTAAAAAAATATGCGGTGATTTATGTATTCCTATTGTGATGATACCGGAATTACCGTTATTAATCACACAAATTTATGTGGACAAGGCGGTATCAGATGTTATTGCTGACATACTGACACTGTGCGGTGGTGTACATAATTTTGATTTTGTTCCTGACGGCATCAGAATTTATAATTGTGCGGATATGGTTGTAAATCCACAATTCAGAATATCGTCAAACACCGAATTGAAAAATTCAATAAAGTATATCGGAAACGTTGAGCATAGAACCAGCATCGAGGACAGAAAAACAAGTGTAAAGGTTATTTCGGATACAGATGTTTTAACAACGCTGAAAGATGAAAATAGCATTGCACAATTCGGTTTTCTGCAAGAAGTTATCAAAGTCGGTGAAAATGAAGACGCAAAAGACGTGGCAAAAAACAAGTTGTCGGAGCTGAACACTACAAGCGAAACATATTCCGGTGAAATTATTGAAGAACTGAACAGCTATACCAGAGCCGGAAGCGTTATCACTATCGGTGATGAAAAGTATTTGATAAATAGTAGTCAGCACAGTATAAAACAGGGTGTGCATTACAATAAATTAGATTTGGAGCGATTATGATATGAATAACGGATACACAGAATTAGCAAAAATGCTGAAGAATTTAAGCAAAGGTGAAACCTATGGTCCTGTATTCGGTAGAATAACACAATTACCGGATTTAATCATAACACGCAGTAACAATATACAACTGACGAAAAATCACATTGTAAGCATTGTAAATCTGTATGAACGTGATGCCGAAGGAAGATATATTCACAACGGCAAGAAAGTTGTCCTGTTACCGTATAACAACGATAACAGTTATATTGTGTTGGGGGTGATACAAGATGGCTGATTATGTTACGACAGAACCGGCATTTGATTTTGAACGTGGTGATTTTGTTATTATAAACGGTCGTCCGAAAATGGTTGTCGGTATGGATCGACTACGCAGTTGGATAGGCAAGGTACTACGAACGCAAAAAGGACGGTACAAGATATATAACGGAACATCATACGGAACGAGAATTAAAGATACATTTGTAGGTAAAACATTCACGCATGACTATATGCTATCTGAAATTCAGCGAGAAATTACTGAAAATTTAGAGAAAAACAAGGATATTGTCAGTGTGGACGGTTTTTCGGCAAAAGTAGACGGAACGCATTTAACAGTTGAATTTACTGTTACAACAGTCTACGGAACAACGGATTTAAAGGAGGCACTATAATGGCAGAAACAATAACATCTATAACGGAACGTCTTCTGGCAGAGGTGCCGGAACAATACGATACAACCGAAGGTACATACACATATGACATTGAAAAATCTGTTGCAGTCGAATTTGACAACGCATACGACCAATTAGAAACGGTACGAAAACAATCGCACGTTTCGACTGCAAGTGGCACATATTTAGAAAAATGCGTTGCACATTTTGGTTTGTATCGAAAATCGGCAACGTATGCAACAGGAAACATAACGGTCACAGGAACAACTGGTGCAGTGTTGCCTGTCGGCAGCAAAGTGGCAGCCGGAAACGTCATGTTTACGGTGAATGATACGGTGACAATAGGTGATGATGGAACTGCATCAGCACCGGTCATATGTGATACAGCCGGAACACAGGGGAATGTTTTAGCCGGCTATATTAATCGTTTTCCGGTTACAATCAGTGGATTGCTACGGGTTACGAATGAACACGCAACCACAGGTGGCAGCAATGACGAAACAGATACACAACTGCGTGAACGATATAATGAATATATATCTCGACCCGTTACAAGTGGTAACAAATATCAATATATATCGTGGGCAAAATCCGTTCCGGGAGTAGGTGATGCAAAGTGTATTCCGCTGTGGAATGGACCGGGGACGGTCAAAGTCATCATTGTTGATACAGAAAATCAAATAGCTCCTGCGGAACTAGTAAAAAAAGTCAAAGAATACATTGATGATTTGAAACCGGTCGGAGCGGATTTGACAGTCGGTACAGCGGAAGAAATTGCAATCAATGTTTCGTGCAAAATCGAAATGACGGGAAATGTCACAGAGAATATCAAAAAAAATATATCTGAATATTTGACGAAAATTTCGTTTTCAAAGGGTTATGTATCCTATGCGAAAATAGGACAGGCTATTTTGAATACTGATGGTGTAATCGATTATACGAATTTGACAGTTAATCAATCTACAAATAATGTCCCTATAACTGAAACACAGATTGCAGTGTTGGGGGTGTTGAAAATTGACTAACATTGAAAATCTGTTGCCGAAATACTATAAAAATTCAAAATATATACACGGATTATTACATCCATGTGATGTTGAATTTGATAGATTGTACGATAAATTGGATAGAACATTGAAAAATCTATCGGTTGATGACGCTGATGAAACAGGCATTCACGATTTTGAAACAGATTTTTTAATACCGTTGTCTGATGATACGTTGGAATTACGGCGTAGTAAAATCAAAACAAAATTTTTACATACGGCAACTACAACGTTTGAAAATCTGCAAAATATAGTTCGTGCATATGATAACGGTGCGAGTATCAGCGAAGATAATCCCAATTACAGAATAAAAATTCAAAGTTGCAAGCCGTTATTACTGCAAGAAATTTTAAACAGTGTCAATGAAATCATTCCTGCACATATTGCTACCACTATTGAATTAGATGAGCAACAGCCACAGGAACAAAAAACTGCTGTTGTCTGTATATGTGCAGTGTCAAAAACCTATGAAACTGTTGGATTTGATAATAATGTGGCTGATGATGGAATTATAAATTGTGCTAATTTTGAAAAATTCGCAGTTATTGACGGTTGTTCCGGTGAACAAATTCAAATGGCAAAATACCGTACATTTGAAGAAATGCAACAAATTGATTATGAAACTGCGAAAAATAAAACGTATGCAGAGCTATTGTACAAGGAGGAGTAAATATGGCAGAAGAAAAAAAGATTGAGGGTTTTTCAAATATAAAATTTACGGCATCCGGTTTACTGCTGGAAGCAAAATTGAAAACAGGTGTACCGCTGAAGATTACCCGTGCAGTTATCGGTACAGGGTATTTAGATGACGGTGAAGACGTAGCGAATTTGACGGCGCTGAAATCTGAAATCGAATCGCATCAAACCGGAGTAACGTCATCATCTGCAACAGTTGATATTACAAATGTGTCTGTTGTGGCAGCCGGAATGACTAATCTGCGATTAAAAATAAAAAACGGCGATACACCGTTTTATCTGCGTGAAATCGGTATAATGGCACAGGACCCTGATCTGGGTGAAATTCTATATTTGTACACAAATTGCGGTAACGGTGCACAGGCATTCCCTGTGTTTGATGGTAGCAACCATGTGTACAGAACTATTGATTTTTTGAATATTATATCAAATGCGTCAGATATAAATGTGAATGTCACGCTAAACAACGAGGTTACACGTGATGATTTTGAAACACATAAAACCGCAACAGTGTTGGATCATCCGAACGGTTGTGTTACCACAGAAAAAATTGCTGATAGTTCAGTTACGGGTATAAAAATCAAAGATAGTGCGATAACATTGGCAAAATTAAATAATGATATTCACACAAAATTTGATGGATTGGAAAAAGCAATTCAAAAAATCAATTCAACCAAAAAAATTGATTTGGAATATTCGATAGATCAGGGACATGATGGTTATAATATCGTGGTAAAACCTAAAGTGAATTATATCGCAAGAAAAGATGTATCAGGTACTGCAACATATCCTTTGCAATCAATAGATAAATGCTATATGTATATATGTTATAACTATGACAGCGACAGTATATCGTTGGTATGCGATACAACCGTGTCAGGCAGAATACCACAACCACCGGATAATTATCTTCTTTCGGCTGAAATTTCATCAAGTTCGGATTGTGGCAATTTTGAATATCACAGATTAATTCAAAAAGATGATGACGGCAATGTGGTAAGTGTAGTGTGAGGTGATTGTTATGGCAACGACAACGGAAAAAGGATTTAAAGTGCCGGGGTATGCCGACAAGGCAGACGTTCCCGGAATGGTAAAAGACAATGTGGAAACTGCTGAACAACACCTCAAAGCCATTTCAAAATCAATGTCAGACATATCATCCAATATTAATTCATTAGACAGTACACTGCAAATAATGAATACACAATTAGGCAATATGTCAGATATGTTAGATGAATTAAATGGCGTGACGGAGGAAACATCATGACGATTTGCGAAAAATTCAAATTAATGATGGCATCATTTGCGGATATTAGGGCAGCTATCGCTGAAAAGGGTGGTACTGTTACCGGAGGATATGCCGATTATGCTAAAAATATCCGAAATTTATATTCTAATGATACATATGCACCACAATATCAATATCCGACTGAAAAATCGCCAATTATGCAGTATTTAATCAATTTATATAACCGCATAACATTTTGTTATGCGGTCAAACAGGAAATACGGCAGGCAATTATAGACGGTGGTGTTGATGTTCCTGATGATACACCGTTTTCAGAATATGGTGATAAAATCCGTCAAATACAGCGTTTTGAGATTACGACAAGTAATTTGTATTTGGGCGAATATAAGACTGAATGTAGAGGGCAATTAACTGCACAGGGCGGAAGTTCACCGTACTCTTGGGAACAAACTTGGGGTTCCAATATTCCGGGTATCACAATGACATCAGACGGAACTATATCAGGAACACCAATGCAAACAGGCGGCTATAATTGGGGCGTTCAAGTGACCGATAGCAACGGAAAAACACTGTCCAAAGATATTTCAATCAGTGTCAGACCTAAAACGTTGAATTTCAAGCAGACTGGAGAACGTTCATTTTTATATGACGGCCAACCGCATACAATCACGGCAGAATGTATTAATGACAGTGATGTTGAATTTGAAATTTATTTCAACGATAACGGCAGTGATGTTTTGAGCATGACAAAATGCGGTTCAAACAGAGGATATGTACGAATTACATCGGCGGATAAGTCGTGTTACAGAATAGGTGAATGTGATTTGTATATGTCAATATCAGCGAATGCTGTTAATGTAACATCAGATAAAGTCCAATCGGTAAAATACGATGGACAGCCACATAGTTTCAATGTTGAATTGTCAAAACAATGTGACGTGAATGTGAAATATAAAACGTATTCTGCGAATGATGATACATTCAATGTGAACGAGGATGAATATACAACGGTTTCGCCCACCGAGATTGGGAAATATCGTGTATATATATCGTCATCATCATACGGATATATCATTCGTGACACATATGCGGGATACAATAAATATTTCGGCATTTTGAATATTACGGAGGGGTAGCATGAGCAGATATTTAAAATTTATATGGGCAGGTATATTTCTATGCCCAAAACCACTGTATTGGGTGATGTTGGGATTGGTTATCATTATTTTTGCAATAGGATTAATTACGAATAGAATGGTTGATGATCCGTATTGCGAAGCAGAACAACAGTATAAAATCACTGTCGGTTATATTATTGAAAACGGTAAATCAGTACCGTATAAAATATTTTATACGGACGAGCAAACCAACAAACGCACAGAAATTCCGGCTAAAAATGTGACAATTCAGCATATTAGCGATAGCATTTATGAAATTTATGTCCGCATCAAACGACAGGACGGTGACGGCTGTGATTATGCCATAGCAAAATTGAAAAAAATTTCAGATACTGAATATAGAACAGTCAAAGTTGAAGTCGGAAGGGAAGTGATATAATGCGTAAAGGCAGTACAATAGCGGCAATTGTAAGTAGCATATTCCCAACAGTATTATTTATATTATTGGGTTTGAAAGCAGACTGCACCGCAGTGTATTTCATTGGTTGCATTGCATTTTCAATTATTGATTTTATCAATATGTCTGCGGTTTGTGCCTATAAGGAACGACAGTTGAAATATAAAAACAGTGAGGTGCGGAAGAAATGCAAAAAATCATAAATAGACTGAAAAAAATGGGGTTATCGGCTACACAGATAATATTTAATCTGGTTACATCGGGATTGATATGCTGTACTACGGTATCAGGACATAGTATGATGCCGACAGTGCATGACGGTGACAGGTTACTGTATAATCCGTTTTTCAAAAATGTTGAACGTGGTGATGTTGTAGTTATTTCGCATGGCGGTGATATGTTGATTAAACGTGTTATTGCTATTGGCGGTGACCATTTGACGATTAGCACATATGGCAGTGTAGCGATAAATGGCAAATGGCAGAACGAAACATACATAAATCCGCAGGAACAATCAGGCGAAAGCATTGACATTACAATCCCTGATAATGAATTGTGGGTAATGGGCGACAACAGGGGACACAGTTTAGATAGCCGTAATTTTGGTACTGTGAAAATGGGTGACGTGGCAGGAGTAGTGATAATACGGAAAAATGGAGGCAATGATGGAAAATGAGCAAAAAGAAATGTGGGAACGTCTGACGGCGGTGGAGCAGTCCACCAAATCGGCACACCACAGAATTGACACTCTGGACAAACTAACCGAGAGCGTCCACATCATAGCTACGGAAACAAAGGCTATGCGTGAGGACGTGAATGACATCACGGAACGTGTAGACGAAATCGAGAAGAAACCTAACAAACGCTATGAAACAGTAGTCACCGCTATTATTACGGCGTTAGTAGGCGGTTTGATAGGTTATTTTATTAAAATGTTGGGTTTTTAGTATTTTAAAATTAGGAGGTATGTAAAAATGAAAGAATGGATTAAAGCGGCAGGAATAAGAGCAATCAAGACAGTTGCTCAGACAGCAGTTGCCACTATAGGTACTGCGGTAGCTATGGGAGATGTAAATTGGGTACTTGTAGCGAGTGCTTCTGCACTTGCAGGTGTACTTTCTCTACTAACATCTATAGCAGGTCTTCCTGAAATCCAAGAAAAGAATTGAGGTATAAACAATGGATATTCAAATCAAACAGGGTCCGCAGTGCCACACGTCTAATTGCTACACATATAGGAATGGCGATATTAAATATATCGTCATTCATTTTACGTCAAATAACGGCGATACGGCATTGAACAACTGCAATTATTTCAGCAGTGCAAATCGTGGTGCGTCTGCACATTATTTTATCGGTGATGACGGAATATATCAATCTGTACCCGATAAATGGGCGGCGTGGGCTGTCGGTGATACAAAAATTTACAAACACCCGTATTGTAGGAATATGAACAGTATTTCGATTGAAATGTGCAGTCGTATCGGTGCGGACGGTAAATACTATATTCGTGACGGAATTGTGGAACAGACAATTAAATTAACACGGTATTTGATGAATAAATACGGTGTGCCGGCACAGAATGTACTGCGTCATTATGACGTGTGGGACAAACAATGTCCAGAGCCATTTGTGCGTAAACCGGAATTGTGGGAAAAATTCAAAAGAAAATTAAGTGAAAGCGAGGAACTAACTATGGAACAGTATAATGAATTAAAATCATTAATTGAAAAACAGGCGGTAGCTATTTCAGCACTGCAAGCAGAAAACAAGGAGTTAAAAGCCGTAGTGCAAAGTACAATGGTGTATAACTATAATGACGGTAATATGCCGGAGTGGGCGAGAAAGGCAGTGCAAGCGGCTATGGACTGCGGAGCGATACAGGGCGATGCAGATGGTTGTCTTGGCTTGTCCTACAAAGACCTAAGGGCAATTTGTAGGGAGTACAGATGTGGTATGTATGATAGATAGAATAAAAAAAGTGGCTTTTAGCCACTTTTTTTATTAATCTTCAATTTCAAAGTTTATGAATCTTTCGATTTCGATTTCGTCATCATCGGTTACAACGATTTCATCATCAATAATTTCAGCGTTTAGGTTGTTGTTTCTGATTTGTTCAATTAGAAAATCTTTGTATAGTTCGATTGCTTCTGCTTCGCTTTCAGCAGTTACATAGTCACCTGCGTAATTATCACGACTTGCTTCTACTACGTTACCGTTTTTGTACATTTCGTTTGTTACCTTAAATTTTTTCATTGTTTTGTCCTCCTAAAAATTATTATCTCTGTTTCTTTTTTTTGAGGTTTCCCTCATTTCTTGATTTTATTATACCACGAAAAAGTGTGGTTGTCAAGCTTTTTTAAGAAAAAAATTGAAAAAAATCAAAAAAATATGAAAAGACACCAGAGGTTAATCCTCTGGTGTCTTTTCATCATATAGTTCTTCCAAAGTTACACCTAATATCTGTGCAAATTTGTATGCGGTAGAAATTTTACAGTCACCACGCTTTTCAATGTCTTCGATAGTTCGGCGATGTATGCCTGTCAATTCCGAAAACTTTGGAACGCTATAACCTTTTTGTAGCCGTATGGCTTTTAAATTTAACATATAATCCACCTCTAAAAAAATGATTTTACAAGGTAGTACAAAAAGAAACATAGTCCTAAAATATAAAATACTTTTAGGGCGATTTTTAAATATATTTTTTTCATATTGCACTATTGAAAGACTTGTGATATAATTAAATCAGAGAGGGGGAAAACCCCCATCTCTATGTAATAATGTCGATCAGAATTTTCAACCAGCCAACAATGGAAATCAATCTGATCAAGAGCTTTTCGACTACCGTAAGGAGTTTGAAAAGCTTTTTTATTTTTTCGTCTTCGTCTTTCAACGGACCTCACCTCACTTTCTATATTTATTATACCACGAAAAACTGTGGTTGTCAAGCTTTTTTGAGAAAAAAATTAAAAAAATAGCTGATTTTATCAGCTATTTTAGTTGGGGCAATATTCTATTTCGGCATTTACAGGAGTGGGCCGTCCGACAGAAGTTGAGGGTCTTGCGACCTTTGATAAAAAAGTTATACTTTTCGGTTCGGAAGGTAATGCAAAAGTGTTTGAGTCGAAGTATAAGGAGGACGCTTTTGACCCGCAGCTTTGGAGAAAAACAAATATGCCGCATGCAGTAGTAGAGGTGGCGGACTGCAAAATGGCAGGTAAAAATACAAAGGATATAGCGGTGAAACAATGCGTATATTCTGTTGGGAAAAGGTACAATGAAACCTGTGGTATAAATTTGAAGAACGGTTTAAACGAAAAATTTAAACCGTTTTTATTTTGTGGAATATATTGACAACTGTTGTCGAAAATGATATAATATTTTTAATTATTATTATATAATTTTGTATATCTGTAATAAAAACTTAAATCTGTTAAGCGAAAGGATGAGGGGAATGAATTCAAGGAACAAATTAATCGTTGTTTGCGTTATATGTGCGACAGTTGCATTGCTGTCTGTCGGCGGAGTTGTTTTTGCATATCAAAAGTATGCGTCAACGTTCAATAATGCAAGCAACGGAAATGTAAGTTTAAACAGCATTAATGAAGGTATGTCATATACAATTTTAGATGACGGTACGAATGTTTATGAAAATCCCGATAAAGGCTCGGCAGTGCTTATGCAGACAAAAGCAAATGAAACGGTAAGTTTTTTGGCACTTGCACATGGCGGTTTTTATAAGATAAGAGTAAACGGCGTGGACGGATATGTGTTGTGTGACAAGGTTGTCGATAAAACTCTTGCAACACCGGCACCGACAGAAAATCCGACAAAGGTTATGTACATTGTAAATGTGAATGAAAGCGTAACATTGAGGAAAACTCCGGACCAAAACGGTGAACAGATTACCACAATTCCGCTTGGTACGCAGGTTGAATTTGTAAAAAAGGAAAATGATGATTTTTCAAAAATTAAGTATGGCGGACAAGAAGGCTTTGTAATGACAAAGTATCTTACGGAAGACGCGAATATTGCAATTCAACAGGCAGGCAATAAAAATGCCAAACCTGTTGAACCGGTGCAACATGCGACAGGCTCGTCCGATGTATCGGTTAAATTCACAATGTATGTTTTTAATGTACAGAACTCAATATATTTAAGAAAGTATGCGGAAGAAAATTCGGAAAATATCTGTACAATCCCTTGGGGTGAACCTGTCGGATATATTGAGGATGTTACAAACGGTTTCTACAAAATAAAATACAAGGGACAAATCGGTTATGCCAAAGCGGAATATTTGACATCAACAGATCCTCATGTCTACACAGGCGGAAATCCGATTTATCATATTTCAGGAGTGCAAAATTCGGTGTATTTAAGAAAAACACCGTCAGAGCCGGCGGAATACATTTGTGAAATTCCTGTCGGAGCGGCAGTTGAATATCTCGGCTCGTACAACGGATATGATAAGGTTAATTATAACGGTATGGTCGGATATGTGACAAGTGCATACGTCAGATAGGGGGATAATGATATGAACAGAGAAGATTATAATTTTGATCCAATGACCGGTGAAAAAGTTATTAAAGATGACTATAATTTTGATCCAATGACCGGCGAAAAAATTATTAAAGATGACTATAACTTTGATCCAATGACCGGCGAAAAAATTGTAAAAACCAATGAACAATCTCAACAATTTAATCCTGAGGGGTATCAACCAAACAATAAAATCGCTATTATTGTAATTGTGGTTGTAACGGTTATATTTTTGGCGGTTGCGTCAGGCTTTGCGGGATACTTTTTGGTAAGCGGACACAATCAAGGACAAAAACCTGCCAATCCGATTTTGACGTCGGAGGCGATAAAGTGGTCGGCGGTAAAGCTGAATGACGGTGAAATACCAAATACATATGAAAATAATATGCCGTCGGCTGAGATAAAAGGCGTCGGAACGAAATCAAGCATAATCAATAAATTGAGAGAAAATACAGATAAAAGTCTTGGTTCACTTCAGGTTTCAGAGATTGACGGCGGTGTAAAGTATTATACTCTCGAAGATCAAATTCTGAGAATAGATATTCCGTCAGGTGTAAACGGTTTTAAGTATAATCGAATTTATTATTTTAATAATGATGTATTGTATTTTGGACTTGTTTATTCGGCGGCAAATCAAAACAATTTGTATTTTTATCAAGGCGAAATGTACAGATATATAAATGAAAAGGGCGAAATGAAACAAAATGAGTTTAAAGATGATGTCTTTAAAACTTTAGGAAATTTTGCTCTTAACGAGGCATATTCTTTTTATGATTATAAGACAGGTGTAAAGAACGACAGAAGATAAAATGTGAAACAGGTAAGTCTATTTTAAATAAGGCTTACCTGTATATTTTTTTATTAAAGCAGTAGAAAATCTTATGAATTTCTGATATAATTATTATAAAAGAATATGATATTAATGCGTTTAAAGGAGGGATAAATATGAAAAATTATAGGAAAGTAATATCGGTAATTGCGGTGTTGATAGGTTTGTTTGTCATGTCGGTGAGTGTTTCGGCGGCAGACTTGGCAATTATTGTAGTGGATGGCAAAGCAGTTGTCGGAAACGGTACATCGGGCGTTGCGATTGTTGCATCGTATGACGAGGACGGAAAACTTACAAAGGTTGTGAAAGAGTATGTGACGGAAAGCAGCAGTACGGTGCTTAATGTAAAAAACGGCGACAAGGTTATGTATTGGGACGGATTAGAAACAATGAACCCGCTTTCAGATGCCGTTACGGTAACAGATGTCATTTCGGACGAAGATAAAGAAACCATATATGAGGCGGCGGTCGATAAAGCACTTCGTGAGGCTCTCGGCAAAAATAAGGGCAAGGATATGACGGAACTTCAAAAAGCATTGGCACTTCATGACTGGCTTGTGATGAATTGTCAGTATGATGTGACGGTATCAAGACCGAATGCACACACTGCGTACGGGGCGATTGTAGAGGGTTATGCCGTTTGCGACGGTTATGCTAATGCATATAACGACCTACTTGGCAGAGTCGGAGTGACGGCAACGTATGTGTTGGGAAGAAAACCGGTGCATTTGGGTGAGGATCCGCAACTTCATGCTTGGAACTGCGTTACAATCGGCGGAAAAAAATATCATGTTGATGTTACGGCAGATGACCCTGTTCCCGATATGCTGGGCACAGTGAGTCGTGGGTACTTTTTAGTAAGTGATACTGTATTGAACAGATCAGGATATGGAGATTATGCTACGCATTGTACGGATACGACTTATGAAGAATATGATATGTTTACCGGTTTTTATATGCAATTTATATGGAATGATGATATTCAGAAATTCTACTATATTGATATGGACAAAGTGAAAACTACTTCTGATTTTACAGAAACACTTACACCTTCATCAGAAGAAAACGGAGCGAAACCGACAAGCTATATTATAACTGAGGACAGCAAATATATTTGTTTCTTTAGACCGAGCTTTGTAACGAGTCAATCCACAGTGTATCTTTATAGCTTTGAAACCGATAAATATTATACATATGCAATCAAGAATATTAAAGATGTTGTTTTCTGCCGAATAAGACAAAAAGGAAATAATATTGAGGTTGTAAGAGATTATTATAAAAACAATATGCCTTATATAGTGAATGTGGTGAAGACTATTCCGCTTCCGAATGATATAAGGGAACGCAATGTTACATTTGACCCTAATTATAGTGGCGGAAACATAACAAGCTGCAAATACATTAACAACTATTGGACAGACGGCGAGCAGGCGTTTGCCGATTTGACAAGAAATAATTTTGCGTTTGGCGGTTGGTATACCGAAAAAGGCGGCGGAACAAAGATTGAAAACTTTGAAGAAATTTCCGGTGATGATGTAACGCTTTATGCTCATTGGTGGGGGGCTTGGAGTATATCCGAAGACCCGACACTGACCGAAAGCGGAAAAGCAGTGCGTTCACTTGAGGGTTATCCGAACGTGACGGAAGAAATAACAATTCCGAATTTATCAGATGAATCAGTGTGGACAAAAAAGTATACAAAACCGGCGACAATGGCAGCGGAAGGTTGGGTGCTGTATACCTCTGAATATGGCAATGTGAAGATTACGTTGCCGAAGAAAGATTGGGAGTATGGTATTACTTATAAAGACGGCAGCGTTTATATTACCGTTACGGAAGAATCCTCTTATATAGTCAGATTTAAGTGCGGAGATAATGTCGGAGACAGAAAGGTAATCACAAACGGCGCAGGCGAATATAGAGTGATGAATCCAAAGGATTTTACACCGAGCGGAACTGTTACGGCAACTCTGTATGACATCGAAATGAATGAACTTGCCACGGTTGAATATGAAGTGGAATAAGATTTTAAATTTTTAATCAAGTCATTAATCAGTAAAATGATTGATGACTTGATTTTTGATTGATGGATTGATATAATCAAATCAAGAGGTGAGGGTGTTGACAAACAACCGCCGTTTGAAATAAATGAGCGTATCATGGCAGATGTAATGGAGATTGCAGAGCTTGTAGGCAGAGTGAGCGTTACGGATAAAATATCAATGAATCCTACACTGTGACGAACAAACAGAATACAAACAATATGTACCTAAGCTTGTTCGAGAATTACTTGAATGGACGGAAAAAAGTGAAATTCATTTGCTGATTAAAAGCTGTTGGGGATATGTAATTATATAATATTTTTTGAATTGAACATAGACAGGTTATTTTATGACCTGTCTTTTTTATGCCAAATAAATATTAATGTTTATTTGGCATATTATTTTATAGGGGTGATATTATGCGTGTTAAAATCAAACCGCCAAAGAGTAAGCAAATATTTGAGTCGGAATTGTTGAAGATACTTTCAAGGAAACCGATCAAACGCAGATGATATACATAATGAAAGTGGAAGGGAGGTGCGGTAGAATGAGAATGGCGGCATATTGTCGTGTCAGTACAGAGAAAGAGGAACAACTATCTTCTCTTGAAAATCAGCGAGAATTTTTCGAGCAGTACGCTGATAAAGAGGGCGATACGTTGGTGAAAATATACGCTGACGAGGGTATCAGCGGAAAAAGCATGAACAAGCGTGAAGCATTTGCTCAACTTTTGGAAGATTCCAAAACCGGAGCATTTGACTACGTTGCGGTAAAAGACATAAGCCGATTTGCACGTAACACATCTGATTTTTTATACGGTATCCGCACCTTACGTTCCAACGGTGTCGATGTCAGATTTTTGTCAAATAATCAGACGGTTATAGGTGAAAGCGAATTTGTATTGACGGTGTTTGCCGCACTTGCACAAGAGGAAAGCTCAAACTTGTCCAAACGTGTAATTTTCGGTAAACGTCAAAATGCCAAAAAAGGTCGTGTCCCGAATGTGGTTTACGGCTACAACAAAATAGATACATATACACTTGAAATTAATGAGCAGGAAAGCTATATTGTACAGTTAATGTTTAAGTGGTATATAGAGGGGGAAGGCACGAGGCGGATAGCCATTAAATTAAATGAAATGGCTATTCCGACAAAAAAGCAAGCTAAATGGATTCCGAAAACCATACGCAGGATTTTGCAAAATCCAATATATATAGGTAAGATTATAAATAATAAAAGTGTCACAAAGGATTTCCTTTCGGGAACAAGAGAAGCAATTCCACCGGAGGAATGGTACATACATGAACGTCCCGAGCTTAGAATAATCAGCGATGATGATTTTGAACTTGTTCAGCATAAAATTAAAGAAAGACAAGAGCAATATAAAAATAACAATCCCGGCAACAGATTTTCAAATCGACACTTGTTTTCAAATTTGATTAAATGCGGTGAGTGTGGCAAAAGCTTTACCGCAAAGGTGTATCAATGGAAAAACCGTTATGTGAGATACCGTTGTTGTGTGCATAACAATAACGGTAATGCTCATTGTACAAACAGTGTCACTGTTGATGAGCAGGAACTGCTAAATGAAGTCAAAGCATATCTGCTTACGGCAATAGAAGATAAAAAAGCGTTTGCGGATAAGCTGATGAAACAATATCAAGCACAAACAACAAATGTTGATGTGTCAAAACTGACTGATACAAGACAGTCGCTTGAAAAGCGTCGGAGTAAATTTAAAGAAATGTTTGCGGCGGATATTATAACTATGGACGAACTCAAAAAAGAAATGTCCGCTATTGATGAGGGTATGCGAAGTGTTGACGCGGAATTAAAAATTTATGATGAAATTCAGAAAAAAGCCACGCATATTGATGATATTCATAAAGATATTGAGCAAATTCTCATGCAGAACGAATATACAAATGACGATATGCGGCGGATAATTGAAAAGATAGTTGTGTATCCTGATAAGTCGGTGGAGATATTTATGAAGTAAAATATAACGTGAATTTGTGTTATATTTAGTATAAGAGGTAAGCAAGTCGCAAAACGTGTTTTGAAGCAAATAAACAACCGTGACTATGTATCAAAAGCGGAGGAAGACGGTTCCAAGAATATTATCAAATGCGGAGTGGTATTTAAAGGTGAAATGTGCTATGCCGTTGCGGAGTGATAGAAAATTATAAAAAGACTTGTTGTGAGTAGAATCACAACAAGTCGTCATATTTTATCGGTTTTATATTTTTGGCAATCTGATTAAACCATAGGTTTGTTCCGCAATCGAACAGAGGTGCAAAGCCAATCCAATCAAGAGTATTTGCATTTTGTGGTCTGTGGTAGAGGTGGTAGACCCGATAACATTGGGTGCAAAGCTTGTTGATGTACGTGACAGAAAATCTTGTTGCTGTGATGATGATTTCGATTTGGCGTCTGTGCCTGCGTCGGTTTGCAGAGTGTTTGACGATCAGTTCGTAACAGGCAATGAGGCAAAACGTGTGTTCGTATCTTTGGGTATTTTCTCCATAATTAAAATCGAACGCCACGTTCAACTTCTTATCCCGTCATATGACTTCTGTATCCCTCAAAAAGAATGTGTAGGGGCAACGGATGACAATCCTTGTGACTTATTTGAGAGAATAGACTTCCCGGTTGACGAATTCTTCCCGCCTGAGAGGGGCGAATTCTTGGAATGTGATCAAGATGACATATCCGAGCCGGAAGATGACAGTGACTGTGGATGTCGAAGATAAATCAGTACAAAAACCTCCTGTTATTATGCAGGAGGTTTTGCTGTATTATGAAAAACAGACAGTTCCGAGGTTTAGTGCAGCTTTAGCGGTGAAAAATAAAACTCCTTTTGATATGATATTATTGCAACTGCCAGAAACAACAAATATGATATTAAAAGTTTTTGTTTCAGAATTAAAAAAATTTATTTTTTTGAAAATATGTTGCATCGTACATCGGTGTACGGTGTATAATAATTATAGAACATAGTCTGCCAAGACGGAATAAAAAATTTAAGAAAAGAGGGATTAAAATGAAAAAAGTTTTTAGCACATTGCTTGCGGCGATTATGGTATTTACCATGCTTGCATTGCCTGTCTTCGCAACGGATATTGAGGACGGCAGTGAGGCTTATGTAACAGTAGGAAGTATGAACGTCACAAAAAATCCGACACCGTCCGGAAGTATCAGTGTTGTGTACCAAAATGAGAAATTGACGGTTTTGGAGGCGTACATAAACGGCAAGGACCAAATAGCGGACAATTACCACAAAGTTCAGCTTAAAGACGGTACAATCGGTTATGTGTATGTTTATGCAAACAGAAAAGATACACTTGAGGCGGCAGAGGACTTTGAAGAAAAGTTGAATGAGTCTTTAAAGTCGGATGATGAAAAATATCAACACGCAATAAATATGGTTTTCCTTGCTGATTACATCTACGGAGGCTCAAAAACTACCGAAGGTGAAGAAATGAATTTCTACGCAAAAGTTCCGACTGAATGGGTAAGACATAAAAGACCCGCGTCGTTACCGTTAGTGGGTAAAGCGGTTATACATATCGGTGATGAGGGTAAATTCGGCTCGGTAAAGGCATCGTTCTATCCGGGCAATCCGCCGATTAATTATCACTCTAAGAGATTGGACGAGCTTAAAGAAATCGGCTATGATCCTCCGTTTGCAGAAAAGTCAAGAACAGAGGCAAATGCCAACACAGCATTTTATGCAGGTGCAACAAGTGAATTTGACGTTGTCGGATATAACGAAGATTGGGTTGCAATATGGAGCGAAGGCGGTGTTGACGAATCACGCGGTACAATCAGACAATGTGGCGAAAAAGACGGTACTGCTTTCACGAGCTGGAAACCTGCCGTATATTTTGTGCCGAGAAAAAATTGTTATATTTTAGATATTAACAATCAAGTGACAACTCCTCCGGAAATTGAAGCTATCGGAAAAGCAACCGCTCCGCTTATGGTAAAGACAACTCCCGACTCAACGGATTATGTAAAATCGGGTGTTTACAAAATAAATCAGTCTGTTCAAATAGTGGACGCAACTCCGCAAAACGGTCATTACAAGATTTATTACAAGCACGGTTTGTATTATGTTGAATCACAGTATGTTAATGTGCAGTACACAAATACTCAAAAGCCGGCTATTTCGTATAAGGCGGAAGTAAGCAGTGACTGCGATGTTTCGGACGGTTCTTCGGTTGTGGGCAAGGTGAAAACGGGTACAACAGTTGATGTTATTGAAAAAGATTATGACGGCACAAATTCAAAAATCTATTTCAATTCAAAAGAATGTTATATTCCTACAAGCAATTTGACTGATTTTGTCAGCACACCGTCAGCATCGGGTATAGCGGCACTTGGTGCGCCGATCGGTGTTCTTGCGGTTGATTCGCCATGGAGTGCATATGGAGCAGAGGCATATACAAAAGAGGCTTATGAGCTTCTTAAGGCGCATGAGTACGGCGAGTCATATGAAGGAGCTAAAATATATGCGGACATTTTAAATCGAAATGAAATAAGCTTTTTAAATGATCAAGATTGGGCTAATGTATATAATATTGAAGATTATTCGTATACTCCCGACCCTGATTATCCTGACGAAATAGAAACGGGAAAAGCATATACCATTCTTTATGACGGAAATATTCGTTATATCCTACAGAATGATGAACATTATCAAACGTTTACATATTATCCGGGAACTGAGTTCAGTAAAACATCTGTTGCCAAAACACAGCCTGTTTATATAGACGGTAACAAATATAACGCCGTTGCATACAACATTGACGACAGTAACTATTTCAAACTCAGAGATATTGCGGAAATGCTTAACGGAACAATTAAAACATTTGATATTAAGTATGACGCGTCAACAAATTCGATTGATATGTTAAGCTATTTTGATTACACATCGGTCGGAGGTGAGTTGACGGCAGGTGACGGTGAAACGAGAACAGCCGTTTCTTCATCGGCATTTCTAACTCTTGACGGAGTTCCCGTTCAGGCAACTTGCTATAATATCGACGGTAACAACTACTTTAAACTTCGAGATATAACAGATGTGTTGGATTGCCGAGTTGACTGGGAAGAAAAGAACCAAACAATTTGGATAATACCGGGTATGACTGCGTATGACGATCCGAATGAGGCTGTGGGCTGATAAAATAATATACGGTTCATTTGAGGCGGTGACGAAGTCACATATCCGAGCCGAAAGATGGCAGTGACTGTGAGTGTCAAAGAGGATAAATATGATTAATGTAACCCTCTTACCGGCTTTGATTTAAAAAGAGGGGCACATCAAAGTTAGACATTCTCAAAACAATTTGATATAGTTTAAAATATCACCTGCGGTATTTGTGAGGGGGCTAAGGGCGTTGCCTTGAACTCTAACACTTGCCGCAGGTGTTGCTTTATGCGGAATTTTTAGAGGTTTGGCTGACTTGACGGATAGAATTTGCGGAAAGTATTGTTTATTTTTATGGCTTGTATATGTGAAAATTTAATGATATAATATTAAAAAAATATTAAGGGGTAGAAAAATGAAAATATTTGATAATATAATGTCTTGGAAAAAGCCCGAAATGCTTGACTTGGCAAAAGAGCTTAATATAAAAGGTCGTTCAAAAATGAACAAGGGCGAAGTGGCAGAAAGCATATCGAAAATATTATTATCAGACGAGTATTTTAAGACGGTTCTTGCGGCGCTTGACAAAGAACAAACAGAATGTCTTGTAAATTGGTGCGAGAGCAATGAAATTAAACAGTCAGACGTTTTCAAAATCAGACTTTTATTGGAATTAGGTTATATATCATTTGAAAATGAACAGTACAGCTTGTGTGACGAAGTAAAATACTTAGTTGCTAAATGTTATACAAACGAATCAAAAGGCGGTTTGGAAGTCAGAGATAAAATAATAAATTACTGCAATGTTTTTGCGGAACTTTACGAAATTGTTCCGTTGGACAAGGTTTTTGAAATATACGACAAGCAAAATCATGATATTTCAAAAGAAGATTTTATGGAATTGATTAATACTGTCAACGGTAAAATGGATTTGTGGGAAATATACAACAATTCGATTGTAAACACTTATGTTTTGGAAGAAGGTTTTTATGATGATTTGTTGGAAACGCAAGGTAACAAGCCGTTCTATATTCCGTCAAGAAAAAAGATTATGAAAATGGCTAACCCGGGATATATTGAAGAAACCAACGAATATCTTGCGCTTAGACATTACTTGATTAAGAGAATGGGTATGGATGAAGTAAAGGGCGAAAACTTATGCTTTGAAATTGAAATGGAATGTAAAATGAGCAATGAAAACGCTCCTGATATTCTTAGCTTGTTTGACAAGTATAATGTTGAATTAAATGATAATAATGCAAAAAAAGTAATCGGTTTGGTACAAGCTGTTAATTTAAACACAAGAAAAGCAGTAAACAGAGGTTATACCGATTTGCAAATCGAAGAAATAAATAACAGATATATGGTTCAGAACGATTTTTTCCCGTTCTTTATGTAAAAAACAAAAGCTCCCGAACTTATATGTTCGGGAGTTTTTTTATTCTTCTATCGGCAGAGCTACTTGTGTTATGAAAAGTTTTTTATCCTTATGCTGAGGGGGGCCTTCAAGATATGTATGACGGCACATTCCCAAAGGTGTGAGATTATGCTCTTTAGCATACGACAAAAGTTTTTCGCGAACTTTTGGGAGTTCCTCATATGCACCGTGATGATAGATGCAAATTGCACGCATGGGTGTCAGCACGTCGATATGTTCGCCGCTGCTTTCGGGCGGTACGGCAACACAGTAAGAAATTTCGTTGGGTGCGGACAATGGGTATTCTAAAAAATACATTCGCCTTGTCATATCGGTACCGTATTCACGCATGGCAAGTATTGCGGTATCGCGCAGAATATTTGTTTTATCGAGAATACTTTCCGTAGTAAAAGTGCGTCGATAAATCGTTTGCTTGTCAATGTGGATTTCCTTGATTTGTGTGGGATTGGTGTTTGCTCTTTCATACAACTTTTCAATATTCAAATTTATTTCGTCACGCATAGCTTCAAGGCGGCGGATAAGCGGTAATAAATCAGTTTCGCCGTCTAAATAGGCGTGAATTTCATCAAGCGACAGACCGAGCTTTTGCAAAATACGTACTGTACGAATTTTAGTGAACGTATCTACGGTATAATAACGATTTCCGTTTTTGCCGTCCTTAACGTCAGGAGTAATCAATCCTTTTGCTTCGTAATTCAATATGATTTTTCTTGTAATTCCGATTGATTTTGCCATTTCACCGATCGTAAACATATTTTTTTCAACATTCATATCATCACCCCAAAACATATATTAATACAAAAAACGGAAAAATGCAAGACATAGAAAAATGTTGTTTAAAATTCGTGTATAGTGGTATATATTATATATGAGTAAATTTACGGAGGTAATATAAATGGCAAACAAATATTCGGGAACAAAAACAGAGGAAAATTTAAGAACTGCCTTTTCGGGTGAGTCGCAAGCGCGTAACAAATACACATATTTTGCGTCGAAGGCAAAGAAAGACGGCTTTGAACAAATAGCGGATTTGTTTTTGAAAACAGCCGACAATGAAAAAGAACACGCAAAAATGTGGTTTAAAGAATTAAACGGAATCGGAACAACGGCAGAAAATCTTGTTTCGGCGGCAGAGGGCGAAAATTTTGAATGGACAGATATGTATGCCGATTTCGCAAAAACTGCCGAAGAAGAAGGCTTTACCGAATTGGCTGAAAAGTTCCGTATGGTAGCCGCAATAGAAAAAACTCACGAAGAACGTTACCGTGCATTGCTTCACAACGTTGAAACAAAAGAGGTTTTTGAAAAGAGTGAAGTCAAGGTTTGGGAGTGCCGTAACTGCGGTCATATTGTTGTAGGCGTAAAAGCTCCGCAGGTTTGTCCTGTGTGCAATCACCCGCAAGCATATTTTGAAATTCACGCAGAAAATTATTAAAAATTTAGCATATCATTTTTGGAAATGATATGCTTTTTTATTTGAAAATATTAATCGAAAAGTCTTGATTAAATGAATAATTAATGATAAAATGTATGTAATGGCGGTTGAAATTTGTATGAATTGAATTTGCAATTTTACAGACGCTATTATTAAAGTTGGTTTTTTATTTGAGAAAGGCTATGGAGTTGAAAATGAAAAAAATTACGGCTCTTTTAACGGTATTGATGATGTGCATGACATTCGGTGCGGATTTTGTATACGCAGCGGACAGTAATTCGGCACGCAATGCTGTTTTGCAAATACGTAAGGAGATAGACAGTCACAAGTCGAACATTCAATCGAAAAACGGTGAACTGTTTAAACTTACACCCGAAGAAATCGCCGAAGCGGATTTTAAGAATTATGATACATCATCAGTACTGTTGGGAACTGACTTGTATGAGTTTTCTGCCGGCAGTGTTTCAAACGACATAAAAGGCAAAGACGGAACAATAAACACACTTGCTCCGAATGAATACAAAGTTCACAGTACGATTAAATACGGAAAATATCCGTCAATATTCAATTCAGACACGGTGATAAAAACTTCCGGCGGAAAACGGGCAACGCTTGTTGCAGATTATTCGGACGATGTGCCGTCATATCAGATTGTGAAGAATGTTGAGAATTTATATGTCGAAAATATAGATTTCGAAAATTTTCCTATGATAAAGTTTGAAAATTGCGATAATATTATTTTCAACAACTGTTCTTTTACCGATTTTGAAAACAACGGAATTGTGTTCAGAGATTGCAGTAATATCGCGATTTTGAACAGTAAGTTCACAAATTGCGGCAATCAGATTTCGGACAGTTCAAACAGCGGTTACAGTATAAGAATAGTCGGTGATGCACAAAGCCCGGCTGAAAATGTGCTTATTGAAAATTGTACTTTCGAGAACAGCTGCGGTAAGACGATAAGTTTTGTCGGCGATGTTGACGATTATGTTATAAGAAATAACACGATTAACAACAGTGTTTGGGGGGCGATTGATTATTGGACTCCGACTGTTTCGGGCAAATATGCAGACGTTATTGAAAATAATGTGTGCAAAAATATCGGTTTCGGCAAACCGTCCGTAAATGATACGAATGCACTTACAAGCGGTGTCGGTTGTGCGGCGATATTCGCGGGTATGGGAACATCGCTCCCTAATACGATTGTGAAAAATAACGTTGTACAAAATTGCGTTGAAACGGGTATCGAAGGTCCGTATGAATTGGTTTATCACAATACAGTAAAAAATACAGGCGAAAATTCCGTTGCACGTTATACCGGCTCTACAGAGGCGATATATATTAAGCCGACGACTGAATTTGAACAGAAATATATAGGAAATACTATCGAAACAAGAGGTTTGAGATGCTTTTCTTCTTACTCGAACAGAGATGATGAGTACAAGGGAATATACATTTTGAACAATTCTATGAATTTGAAAAATACAGACGCAAGTATTGCTTGTAATTACAGTCGTTCGGATATTGAAATCAACTGTAAAAAAATAAAGAAGATTGTAATTGAAAATAATTCGGGAATGATGAAAGACAAAAAGAGTGTAAACATCTATACCGACAAGGGTTATGTTATGGATTATTTCAGTATTCATAATCCATGTATGATAGGCTCAGTGCCTGAAAAGGCAAGATATTGCTTTAATATCAATAATTAGATTTCAGCTAAAATCGTTGCAGATTTGTCTGCAGGCTAAATTAAGCTAATCATTGGGGAACACATAAACAATGCGTATGCTTTGTTTATGTGTTCCTTTTTTGGCGCAAATATATAAAAATTATAGGTATATTTAATAGATAATTACTAAAAAGTAAAATATATGTTGAAATTGCACGAATAAAGTGATATGATAAAAGTATAATTTGTACAAAAGGGATGATAGCTGTGGAATATATTGGGCATACATCAGACGACGGACGGAAACAGCTGCTTTTGGATCACTTGAACGGAACGTCGAAGTTATGTCGTGAAAATGCGAATGAATTTTGGGCGGATATAGCCGAATTTGTGGGGCAAATACACGATATAGGCAAGTATACATCGGGTTTTCAAAAACGTATAAACGGTGCGGAAAATATCCGAGTGGAACACGCAATATGCGGTGCAAAAGAAGTTGCGAAAGCACCGCCGAAATCATATGTGCCTATGATTGAGTATTGCGTTGCGGGACATCATTCGGGTTTGCCTGACGGCGGAACGAAAGTTGACGGTGAAGAAGATTCGACCTTGCACGGCAGAATGAAACGAAAAACCGACGATTATTCTGCGTATGAAAATGAAGTTAAACTTGAATATCCCAAAGATAATTTGAGAGAACTTTTTGATGTCAGTAATCAGAGAGAAATTATTGAAAGGTATTCTTTTTTTACAAGATATTTGTTTTCATGCCTTACGGACGCGGATTTTATAGATACGGAGCGGTTTGTAACTCCCAACACAGACAGAGGTATAGACGGAGATTTTCAAAAAGCATACGAAAAAGTATGTAAAAAACTTAATTCTTTTAAAATAGAAACCAAACTTCAAGAATCAAGAAGTATTATACAAGAACAGGTTTATAAAAGCGTTGAATCGAATGCGAATGTGTATACATTGAATATGCCGACAGGCAGCGGCAAAACTCTTTGCAGTATAAGAGCGGCTTTGAAAACTGCGATAAAGAATAAGAAAAAACGTATTATATATGTAATTCCGTATGTCAGTATAATTGAACAGACAGCAAAGGTATTCGAGGATATTTTCGGTGATGTACTTCCTGTGTTGCAGCACCATTCAAATTATGATTTTGATGATGATAAAAATGAAGATGAGAACGAAATAACTTCGGAAAAATTAAAACGTTCCTGTGAAAATTGGGACGCAAAACTTATAGTAACAACGAATATTCAATTTTTTGAATCACTGTATCATTATAAAGGCAGACGACTTAGGAAACTTCATAATCTGGCGGACAGTGTTATCATATTTGACGAAATACATATGCTGCCGATTGACTATATTCAGCCTTGTTTAAGGGCGATAGGGTATGTGACGAAGTATCTTAACAGTACGGCAATTTTGATGTCGGCGACAATGCCGAATTATGATAAATTTATGGAAAGGTATATGGCAGGTGTTAAAATAGAGAATGCGGTTAAGGATACGTCGTTGTTTAACGTATTTGATAAGTGCAGATATGAGTATATCGGAAAGTGTGAACTTGCTTCACTGGCAGAAAAGGCACAGGAATATGACAATGCACTTATAATTGTGAACAAAAGGAAAACGGCAAGGGAATTATATGATATGTGCAGCGGTAACAAGTATCATTTGTCAACATATATGACGCCTTTGCACCGTTCGGAGATTATTGCAAAAATAAAGGAAGATATAAAGAACGGAATTAATACGACCGTGATTTCAACATCACTGATTGAGGCGGGTGTTGACCTTGATTTTAAGGCGGTGTTCAGAGAAATTGCGGGAATTGATAACATATTGCAGTCTGGCGGTAGATGTAACCGTGAGGGTAAGATGGATATGGGCGATGTGTTTGTTTTTGAAACAGACGGCGGAAAAGGTGAAATTCAGCTTAAATCAAATATAACACGAAATTTATTTGAGGAATTTGACAATATTTCAACCGACAAATGTATTGAAGAATATTACAGTCGCTTATTTGCGTTTAATGACGGCAATATAGACAAAAGTACCATAACTTCGCTTATGGGTGAAAATTTGAAATTTGATGAAATACCGTTCAGAACGTATGCCGAGAATTTTAAGTTTATCAAAAATCAAGTTATAGGAATAGTAATTCCGTGTGATGAAAATAAAGATTTGATTGAACAGCTCAGATACGGAAAACTGTCTGTAAAGCGAAAATTACAGCAGTACAGTGCTTCCGTACATATTTGGGAGCTTGAAGAAATGATTAAAGAGGGGATTATAGAACAGCTTGATTGTGGTGTTTGCATACTTGCAAATACAGATTATTATAAGTCGGACGTGGGTTTGACGTTGGAAAATGATGTAGATTATTTTGTATGAGGAGGTTAAAATGAGTTACGGATTTAAAATTATGGTTAAAGGCGATTATGCCGCCTTCAACCGCCCTGAAATGAAAGTTGAACGTGTGAGTTATGACGTTCCGACACCGGGAGCACTTGAGGGATTGATAAAGTCGGTGTATTGGAAACCGGCAATTCGGTATGTAATTGATAAGATTATCGTGTTTAATCCGATAACATTTATCAATGTTCGCCGTAATGAGGTTAAGGAAAAAATAAAATTGCAGTCGGTACAAAAAAGTATGAAAAACGGTACAGGTGACGCAACGATTTATACCAAGGATATGATAAATCAACGCGGAAGTATGATTTTGAAAGATGTATGTTACGGCGTGGAATTTCACTTTGAACTTACGGGTATACAGAGTGACCATGATGACGAGTCGGAGGAAAAGCATTATAATATTCTTCTAAGACGTTTAAGAAACGGTCAACAATTCAGACAACCTGTGCTTGGGTGTCGTGAATTTCCCGTAAAGAGTATTGAGCTTGTGGAGGAATTTCCGCTTGAAAATGTTTCGGATACGTTAAAAGGTGATACGGATTTAGGATTTATGCTGTATCATATGAAGTTTGAGGACGGCGGACATCCGAAAGATAATGATTGGGATAAACGTAATTTTTCGGACAAGGCAGACGCACTTTTTTACAGACCGCATATGATTGACGGTGTTATAGATGTAGCAAAATATAGGGAGATGATGAAATGCTGATAAAGGCTTTGAATGAATATTACAATATTCTTGCGAGAAATGACAAGGTTTGCAAGGACGGTTTTTCAAGACAGAATATCACGCATATGATTATGCTGAGAAAAGACGGTACAGTAAGCGATATTATAAACGTGGAGCAGGAAAGTGAACCCGACAGTAAGGGTAAAACCAAACTTCAGCCTATATCGATGGTTTTGCCGGAGAGAACACAGAAACCCGGTATAGACGGAAATATTGTCGAACACAGACCGTTATACATTTTCGGACTTAATTATGACAATAAGAGCGGTACATATTCAACTGAGGACAGTACGGATAAGGCGAAGAAATCGCATAAAGCGTTTGTGGACAAAAACCTTGAATTTACAGAGGGTATGACATCGGATATAGTTACGGCATACAGAAACTTTCTGCAAAAGTGGAATCCGCAGGTCGAAACCGAAAATGAGTTGCTTGTAAATCTCGGCAAGGCATACTCGACGGCGAATTTTATTTTCGGTCTTGACGGACACCCTGAAATAAAATTGCACGATACTGACGGCGAAATTGCTCAAAAGATAACGGAACTGAAAAAATCAGTCGGACCGGTGCAGGGTAATGACATATGTGCCGTTACGGGAGAAAAAGGCGAAATATCGGTAACGCACGATAAAATCAAGGGTGTAAGAAATGCAAATGCAACAGGTGCGTTAATGGTTTGCGTAAATAATACGGCAGAGTGTTCATACGGCAAAGAACAGGCGTACAACAGTTCCATAACGCAAACTACTATGAAACACTACACAGAGGCATTAAACACTTTAATCGCAGATAAAAATCACAGAATATATCTTGATGATATGACAGTTGTATTTTGGGCGATGTCAGATGACGATTCAAAAGAAACGGATTTGTTTGCTTCAATGCTTGGGTTTGACGATAAGATTGATGCAGATGAAATGAACGGTATTTTGCTTAAATCGCTTAATGACGTAAATCAAGGCAAAAGTCCCGATTTGACAGAACTCGATATTGATAAAAATGTTGAGTTTTATATTGTGGGAATTGCTCCGAATGTTTCGCGTCTTGCACAAAAGTTTATATACCGTGATAAATTCGGCAACATATTTTCACATATAGCAAGACACCAAGCAGATATAATGATTGTTAATTCAAAAGGAAATATACCGATGTGGCGAATATTCCGAGAATTAAAACCGCCTCAAAGCACAAATTACACCACACCGCCGCCGCTTATGGCTTCGGTGTTCGGTGCGATAATAAACGGTACACGTTATCCGGAGTCTTTGCTTGAAAATGCCGTAAGACGAGTGAAAACGGATAGAGATGATAAAGATGATAAAAAGAATGTAAAGGTAAATTATGTTCGTGCGGGTATTATAAAGGCTTGCATAAACAGAAAAGATAGATATTCAAAAAATAAGGAGGAGATAAAAATGGCACTTGATATTGAAAATAATAATCAAGCATATCTGTGCGGAAGATTACTTGCTGTGGCAGAAAAAATACAGATGGAGTCTGTTAAAGGAGGGGATTTGAATAGAACCGTAAAAGATACATATTTTTCTTCGGCTTGTGCAAATCCAGCAAAGGTTTTCCCTAATATTATGAAACTTGAACAATACCATTTGGAAAAGATAAAAAAAAATAATGAGAATGGTGTAGGATATGCGATAAGATATTCTAAAATTGTGAGTGAAATTATGGATAAAATTAATTATGAGTTTCCGAAAACATTATCACTTGATGAACAAGGCAAATTTATTATAGGATATTATCATCAGGAACAGGCATTTTACAAGAAAAAAGAAACAAACGACAAGGAAATATGAAAGGAAGTAGAGAATTATGGAACCAATAAAAAACAGATATGAATTTACGGTTATTTTTGATGTAGAAAACGGAAATCCCAACGGCGACCCTGATGCGGGAAATATGCCGAGAATTGATCCGGAAACCTCTATTGGTCTTGTTACAGATGTTTGCCTAAAGAGAAAAATTCGCAATTTTGTAGAGATTTATAAAGAAGATGAACCGGGATATAATATTTTGATAAAAGAGGGTAAAGCACTTAATACAAAATTTGCAGAAACTTATGACCATATCGGAGTAGATCCGAAAAAGAAAAGAAATGCAAATGAAAAAGCAGAAGTAATAAAACGTGCGAAAGAATATATGTGTAAAAATTACTTTGATGTAAGAACTTTCGGTGCGGTTATGAGTACAGGAAAAGATGAAAAGTGCCCTTGCGGTACTGTGAGAGGTGCAGTTCAATTCAGTTTTGCAAAAAGTGTTGACCCGATATATCCGCAAGAGTTGACAATAACCAGACAAATACAAACAAAAGAAAAAGATAGAGAAAAGAATGAAGGTACTATGGGCAGAAAGAGTATAGTACCGTATGGCTTGTACAGAGCTGACGGATATGTATCGGCAATGCTTGCACAGAAACTTACTAAGTTTTCGGAAAAAGACCTTGAACTTTTATGGAAAGCGATTATCAATATGTTTGAACACGACAGAAGTGCCGCAAGAGGTAAAATGTGCGTAAGAAAACTTTATGTATTCAAGCACGATTCCTTACTCGGAAATGCTTCGGCGAATGTGTTGTTTGACAAAATTGTTATCAGCAAAAAAGACGGAGTGGAAGTTCCGAGAAGTTTCAATGACTATGAAATCACTGTCGATAAAAATATGCCTGAAGGAGTAGAACTTCAGGAAAAAGCATGATTAATATAAGGACAATACAGCATTATATGTATTGCCCAAGAAGATTCGGATTGCTTGAAATTGAGAATGCCTGGGCTGAAAATGTTTCGGTTGTGTTGGCGAATATTATGCACGAAAACGTACATTTGGGCAAACACCAATTCAAAAGCAATAACAAGGTTGTTTTAAGCTCGGTTACTTTGTATAATGATGAACTTGATTTGTATGGCGTTGCGGATTGTATAGAGTTTTGCAAAAATAAAGACGGCGTACCGATAGACGGTCTTGACGGAAAGTACACTGTCAGACTTGTGGAATACAAGCCTACACAGCCTAAAGACGGCTCTATAAGAGAAACTGACGCGATACAGGTGTTTGCTCAAAAATTGTGTGCGGACTATATTTGGAAATGCAACAGTGAGGGGTGCATATATTATGCCGATACAAGAAAACGTGTGAAAATGCCGTTTGATGAGGAGTATGACAGGTATAAAGCTTTGCTTGATGATTTGGTCGGTAAAATGCAAAACGTAATGGAAAACGGTGTTATTCCTCCAAAAATAAAAGGTCAAAAGTGCAGTGGTTGCTCGATTAAAGATTTGTGTATGCCTAAAACGAAAAAGTACAGCATTAAACAGATTATTGAGGAGGATTGCGTATGAGAAAACTTTTGAATACTTTGTATGTCACGAATGAAAATATATACATGACTCTCGACGGCGAAAATGTTGTGTGCAAGGAAAATAATGAGGTTAAATTACGACTTCCGTTTTCAAATATTGAGGCAATATTTTGTTTCAGCTATCTTGGCTGTTCGCCTGCACTCATGGGGAAGTGTGCCGATTACGGCATACCGATTAACTTCATATCTCCGTCAGGCAGATTTTTGGCTCGCGTGCAGGGTGCGTCACACGGAAATGTGTTGCTGAGAAAACGTCAATACGAACTTTTTTCAAAACCGCCTGCACTTTTAAGACAAAATACTGTTGCCGCAAAATTGGCGAATACAAAAAGTGTTGTGAAAAGAACGCTTAAAGATTATCCGCAAATTGATGAGGACGGCAAGCTGACTCATTGTATAGAACGCTTGGACGGTTGTATTAAAAGCGTGTATATCACAGATGATTATGATGGTATACTCGGTACGGAGGGTAACGGTGCAAAGGCATATTTTGATGTGTTTGACAGCCTTATTCTTCATCAAAAAGACGATTTCTGTTTTGCAATGAGAAGTAAAAGACCTCCGCTCGATAGGGTGAATGCAATGTTGTCGTTTTTATATACGATTTTTACCCGTGAATATGCGGCGGCACTTGAAAGTGTGGGATTGGACAGTTATATGGGATTTTATCATTCGCTTCGCCCTGGACGTGAATCGCTTGCGTGCGATTTGGTCGAGGAGGGGAGATGTATTGTTGAAAGATTTGTGTTGACATTAATAAATCTTAAAATTATTAAACCTGAAGATTTTGATGTACAGGTAAGCGGTGCAGTTTTCTTGAATGATGACGGCAGGAAAAAGGTGCTCTCAAAATGGCAGGAGAAAAAACGTACCGATATGATACATCCGTATTTGAAGGAAAAAATCCCTATTGGACTTTTGCCGTACGTGCAAAGTATGTTGCTTGCAAAATTTGTGCGTGGTGAAATTGACGAGTATCCGTGTTATTTGGTGAAGTAGGTGATATTGATGATGACTTTGGTAAGTTATGATGTGTCAACTGTCGATGCGGCAGGTAGGAAAAGACTTCGCAAGGTTGCAAAGGAATGTGTTAATTACGGACAAAGAGTGCAAAATTCTGTGTTTGAAGTTGATGTTGATTACGGAACATTCTTGAAATTAAAAGATAGACTTATGAAAATTATTGATGAAGAACAAGATAGCCTTCGATTCTATTATTTGGGTAATAATTGGAAGAAGAGAGTGGAGCATATAGGTGCAAAGGAAACATATGATCCTGAGGGCAGTTTGATTTTGTGAGCGAACGTGCAGTGATATTGGTTTTATATGGAGGTTCGCTGAAAATATAATACATATTATGTAAAAAATATCGCTTTTTAAAGTGATTTTTAGTAAAATGTCCGCTCTGTTGTGGTGGTGTGACTTCACATATACAATATGTAGAGTCACGCTCCCCACGGAGCGTGTGAGTTGAAATTTATGCCAAAGTCAATACTTTTATGCTAAAGTTAAGTCACGCTCCCCACGGAGCGTGTGAGTTGAAATTGCCGTTTTAGGACAACGAATGTTATCAATAATGTCACGCTCCCCACGGAGCGTGTGAGTTGAAATTGCAGTTTTGTTCTTCATATCGTTTTCCAACGCGTCACGCTCCCCACGGAGCGTGTGAGTTGAAATTCTTAATGCCATTGCTATAATGAAGATTCCAAACATGTCACGCTCCCCACGGAGCGTGTGAGTTGAAATTCACATCTGATATATTGCTATATTCTTTCATTGAGTCACGCTCCCCACGGAGCGTGTGAGTTGAAATTATCGTTATCGTCTAATTTTTCATATATTTGATGTGTCACGCTCCCCACGGAGCGTGTGAGTTGAAATTAATTCGGGATATACCCTACCCGAAAAAAGATTTGGTCACGCTCCCCACGGAGCGTGTGAGTTGAAATTTAGCACTTGCTGTGTGACGTATTTTTGCATTGCGTCACGCTCCCCACGGAGCGTGTGAGTTGAAATTCATTCTGACCGCCCACGACTTGCCGCCCCCTCTGTCACGCTCCCCACGGAGCGTGTGAGTTGAAATGACAGTGAAATAATTAATCGCGGTAGTATTTTACTGTCACGCTCCCCACGGAGCGTGTGAGTTGAAATTGAACCTGTAAAAGGTTGGACGGCTGAAAAGGTACGTCACGCTCCCCACGGAGCGTGTGAATTAAAAAATCCACTATTATGTAAAAATGGATTTGATAAAGGTCACGCTCCTCGTGGAGCGCGTAAGTGGGGCGTCGAGGCACAGTCCTCTCCTCAAGGAGAGGCATAAAAGACCCAATTAATAAGGGGCAAGCAAACAAAAAATGGGCGGTGAATAACCGCCCAAAGAATAACTAATTTTTAGATTTATTAACCATAAATATACCGACTGAAACAAGGACAAGTGCTACAAGGCCCTGAACACCGAAAGCCTGATTTTTCTCGCCGAGAAAAACAGCCGAAAGGATAACGCCGAAGATCGGATTTGTAAAACCGAAAACGGCAACTTTACCGACAGGGTTATATTTAAGCAATATTCCCCACAAAGTATATGCTACGGCTGAAATCATCGCCAAATATATAAGAAGTGCGATAGATGCAAGAGTAAATCCGGAAATCTTACCGCCTGTTGCTATTCCGACAACGACAAGAATAATACCGCCTAAAAAGAACTGATAACCGCTAAGAACCACAGGGTTTTCATCTTTAGAATATTTTTTAATCATACCCGATGAAAGTGCATAAGCTGCCGCTGAAAGCAATATAGCACCTTCACCGGAAAGTTTTATACTCATATCAAAACCGCCGTTCGCAAGGTTAATTACAACAACGCCTAAAAATCCTACAACACATCCCAAAACTTTTAAAACCGTCATTTTTTCGTACTTGAATATAAATACTGCAAATAATATTGAAAGAAATACGTTTGCGGCATTTATAATAGAAGATTTTACGCCTGATGTATTCGCCAAGCCTATGTAGAAAAACACATACTGCATAACTGTTTGCACCATAGAAAGTTTAAAAACAGAAAAAAGTGATTCTTTTTTCGGTACAAGTATTTTTTTGCTTAAAATACTTCCGAAAAGAATTGTAAGTATACCGGCAAGTGTGAAACGAATACCGGCAAAAAGAAATTGTGAGCCGACCGCACCGGACGGAATGTTAAACATCTGATAACCTATTTTAATACAAGGAAAAGCACTTCCCCAAAGCAGACAGCATATAATCGCAAGTCCGCAGACGACAGGTGTTTTTGTTAATAATTTTTTATTCATAATATTACCCTCCTCAAAAACAACAACCATTCGATTGTACCACAAAATCACAATCAAAACAAGAAAAATATTTAGTTTTTTATAACTTTTGCGATTATTTGATAATTTTTGAAAAAAGTATTGAAAAATAAAAACATTGTGCTATAATAGTTCAGGCATTAAACAAAGAGAGGAGATTACATATGACTAACGATATGACTAAGGGCAGTCCGATAAAGTTGATATTAAGCTTTATGGTACCGCTTCTTATAGGTAATATATTTCAGCAATTTTATAATATGGCGGATACGATTATTGTCGGAAGAACTATAAGCGTTGAGGCACTTGCAGCGGTTGGTGCGACAGGTTCAATCTCATTTTTGATTGTGGGATTTGTGCAAGGTGTGACGAGCGGTTTTGCGGTTATAACCGCACAGAGATTTGGCGCAGGCAGTGAAAACGGCGTAAGGCGTTCCGTTGCGACAAGCATTATTTTAGGTATAGCCGTAACGATTGTTATGACTGCGATAAGCGTATTGGCGGCAAGACCGCTTTTGGAGATTATGAAAACTCCGTCCGACATTATAGACGATTCGTACAACTACATAATAGTAATTTTTGAAGGTATTGCGGCAGCGGTATTTTTCAACTTGTTTTCAAGTATACTTCGTTCGCTCGGTGACAGTAAAACACCGCTTGTATTCTTGATAATCGCAAGTATTATCAATATTATACTTGACTTTGTGTTTATTCTTACATTTAAAATGGGTGTTGCCGGTGCGGGTTGGGCAACTGTTATCGCACAATTTATTTCGGGTATATTGTGCTTTGTATACAGTTTGAAAAAATTCCCGATTCTAAGACTTACAAAGCACGATTGGAATTTCTCTTGGAAATTTGCTTGGCAACACCTTGAAGTCGGCTTGCCTATGGCGTTTCAGTTTTCGATAACCGCAATCGGTACAATGGTAATCCAATCGGCACTTAATTCGCTCGGTTCAACTGCCGTTGCGGCATTTACAGCCGGCTCGAAAATAGACCAATTTGCAACACAGCCGCTTGCGTCATTGGGCGTTGCGGTTGCGACATACACCGCACAAAATTACGGCGCAAGAGAGCTTGAAAGAATTAAAAAAGGTGTGACGGGTGCGGCGATTATCGCAACGGTTTGCGGTATTGTAGGCGGATTTGTTGTTATTACGTTTGCAAAACCGCTTGTTGCATTGTTTGTCGGCAGCGGTCAGAATGAAGTTATGTCGCTTTCAAAAGAATACCTTGTTCTAAACGGTGTATTCTATGTGATACTCGGTTTACTGTTCGTTTACAGAAATGCTCTGCAAGGTATAGGCAGTAGTATGATTGCGTTTTTCGGCGGTGTTTGGGAACTGGTTATGCGTTCGCTTGTTGCATTTGTGCTTGTGTCGTATTTGAAGTTTGCGGCGGTATGTATTGCGTCACCTGTTGCATGGTTTGGGGCGACAATTTGGCTTATGATTGCTTACTTCATTATAATAAATCGCATTATTAAAAAAGCAAATTTCGCTAAAATTAATTATTGATGTATATTTAATATTGCAAACTTTATCCTTTTTTGATATAATGAGTAGTATATTTTAAAAAAGAGAGGTATTAATATGACATCACAAAGTATAATACAGGGTATTGTATTACTTCTGTATCTTATCGCTATGGTAATGGTCGGATTTGTTTTCTACAAAAAAAATTCAACACATTCCGATTATGTACTTGGCGGACGCGGTATGAACGTTTGGGTAACGTCACTAAGTGCACAGGCTTCGGATATGAGCGGTTGGCTGTTGATGGGACTTCCGGGTACTGCATATTTGTTGGGTTCGGGTGCTACAAACGCAATATGGACTGCAATAGGTCTTGCACTCGGTACATATTTTAACTGGTTAATCGTTGCAAAACCGCTTAGAAAATATACGCAGATCGCAGGCAATTCAATTACAATTCCCGACTTTCTGCAAAACAGATTTCATTCAAAATCAAATGTACTTCGTATATTCTCGGCGTTGTTTATTTTGATATTCTTTACGGTTTATACATCGTCAATGTTTGCGGCAGGTGCGAATTTGTTTGATTATGTATTCGGTATCGGATATATACCTGCACTTATTTTGAGCGTTGTCGTTGTAACGGCATATACATTCCTTGGCGGATTTAAAGCGGTTTGTTGGACAGACTTGTTTCAGGGATTGCTTATGTTTGCCGCAATAATCGTTGTACCTTGCTTTATGTATAAAGGTCTTACTTCAAATACATTTGAATGGTCGGAAATCGGTAAAATTACACTTGGTGTATCGGAAGGTTTCGGTGCAATGGGTATAGTCAGTGCTATTGCGTGGGGACTTGGATATTTCGGTCAGCCGCATATCCTTACAAGATTTATGGCTATAAAGTCATCAAAGGATATTAAGCCTGCAAGAAGAATTGCTATGGTTTGGGTTATTGTAAGTCTTGCTATGGCTGTATTGGTTGGTATATTGGCATCGCCGTATATTCAATATATGTTCAAAACAGGTCAGATTACAGACCCTTCATCACTTAGTATTTTGAATGCAAACGGTATGCTTGAGGGCGCAAATACACAGAAAGTATTTATGGTACTTGTACAGAATATGTTCCCGACAGTGATTGCGGGATTGTTGCTTTCGGCTGTACTTGCGGCTATTATGTCAACAGCCGATTCACAGCTTCTTGTTGCGTCATCATCATTCTCATCGGATATATACAACACGCTTTTCAACAAGAATGCTTCGGAAAAGACATTGCTTAACGTAAGCCGTATCACGATTGTGGTTGTTGCAATTATAGCTTGCTTGCTTGCGCTTGACCCTAATTCGTCGGTGTTTGAAATCGTTGCTCACGCATGGGCAGGTTTCGGTGCGGCATTCGGTCCGGTTATTCTTTGCAGCCTGTTCTGGAAACGCTGTAATGAATACGGTGCATTGGCAGGCGTTATATCCGGCGGTGCGGTAGCACTTTTGTGGGCATACGTTCCGACTGATATATGGGGTGCGGATAATCTTCCGGGTATATTTACCGTATATGAAATTATTCCGGGATTTATTGTATCGCTTGCACTTATCTTTATAGTGTCACTTGCCACAAAAGCTCCGTCAAAGGAAGTTATAGAAGAATTTGAATCGGTTAAAACAGCAGATGTATAATATAAAAGGGTTGTCGGCTAATGCCGGCAACCTTTTTTGAAAATATTTAATAAAAATGCTTGACAGGGAATAAATAATCTGATATAATATTTCAGAAAAGAAAACAAGCAGAACAATCCGTTCTCACCGTACGGCGAAGGCTTTGCGGTAAATATACAGATACTTTAGGTATCGGTGTATTGTGCGGGTGCGTTTTGTAGCCGTTTTTTTGTTTATGTTTTAAGGAGGGATTAACAATTAGTAAGAATGATTTGCAGATTAACGAACAAATTCGTGATAACGAAATTCGAGTTGTTTCAGCTGATGGCGAACAGCTTGGCGTAATGAGTGCAAAAGAGGCACAGGATATTGCGTATGAAAAGGGAATGGATTTGGTTAAGATTGCTCCGCAGGCAAAGCCGCCGGTATGCAAGATTATGGACTATGGAAAGTACAAGTTTGAGCTTAATAAGCGTGAAAAAGAAAACAGAAAGAACCAAAAGGTTATTAACATCAAAGAGGTTCAGCTTTCACCGTCTATCGATACAAATGATTTCAATACGAAGTGTAATCATGCAATAAAGTTCCTTAAAAAGGGCGATAAGGTAAAGGTTATAGTTCGTTTCAGAGGTCGAGAGGTAAGTCATTCACAGATTGGTTATACCTTGCTTGAAAGATTTGCAGAACAGGCTAAAGAAGCCGGAACTGTTGAAAAACCGGCTAAGCTTGAGGGCAGAAATATGACAATGTTTCTTGCTCCCTTGTCATAATATTATTTAATTCGGAAGGAGTGTGCATTATGGCTAAGACTAAGATAAAGACTCACAGAGGCGCCGCTAAGAGATTCAACGTAACTAAGAATGGTAAGGTTAAGATGAACAAGGCGTTCAGAAGACACATTTTGAACAAAAAGACAACTAAGAGAAAAAGACATCTAAGAAAGCAAGCTTACTGCTCAAAGGCTAACGCAGCAGTTATTAAAAAGCTTATTCCTTACAAATAATTCGAAAGAGAGGTAGAAACTAATGGCAAGAGTAAAAGGTGCATTAAATACAAGAAAAAGACATAAGAAGATATTAAAGCTTGCTAAGGGCTTCAGAGGTGCTGAAAGCAAGCAATTCAGAATTGCTAACCAAGCTGTTATGCGTTCAATGCAAAATGCTTATGTAGGCAGAAAAAGAAGAAAGAGAGATTTCCGTCGTCTTTGGATTACAAGAATCTCTGCTGCTTGTAAGCAAAACGGTATGAACTATTCAACATTTATGAACGGTCTTAAGAAGTCAGGTATCGAAATGAACAGAAAGATGCTTTCTGAAATCGCTATCGCTGACAGCGTTGCATTCGCAAAGCTTGTTGAAACAGCTAAGGCTGCTCTTTAATTTGGAGTACATTGTGACAGATTTTCAGTCTGTCACTTTTTTTTATGCAAAAAATGAAAAATAACTCTAAATTAATCTTGTTTTTGTCGAAAGAAACGTGTATAATATACTCATAGAGAATAGGGAGATATATTATGAGAATTAAAGACAATGTTAAAAGTGTCTACACACAGATTATTGTCTTATGTGAAATATTCCATATTTCGTTTCTATTTATATTTAAGCATTTTTCAATGCAGATACCGTTTATGTATAATATCGGCAGTGTGATATTTTATATATTAATGCTGTTTGTTGTGCTGAAAGGATATTATCGCGTTTGTATTGTACTGGTGCATTTGGAAGTATCGGCGTTTGTTACGGTGACGGTGCTAAATGGCGGATATTCATCGGATTTTGCCTTGTATTTGATTTCTATGGCAACATTTGTGTATTTTAATCCGTTTAAACATCGGAGTGTAACATATATATTTTCGATATGTGAGGTACTGTTGTATATAGGTTTGACGTTGCATTGCCGTCATATTTACTCGGAGGCAGAAGTACATATCGTTTTTGTTTCAATATACAATACCGTTTTGGCAGTCGGAATTATATTGATAGGTGCGTACATATCGGACGTATCGGCAACTGTAACGCATAGAAAGCTCGTTGATGAAAACAAGACTCTTAACAATCTTGCAAATTACGACCGACTTACAGGCTTGCAAAGCCGAAGAATGTTTATGGAACGAATTAAGGACAGCGAGGACAATAAATCTGTGGTCATTTGTATCGGTGATATTGATGATTTCAAAAAAATAAACGATACATACGGTCATTTATGCGGTGACTATGTACTGCAGAATATTTCGGAGATTATGAGAAAATCGCTTGGCTTGGAGAATGTTGATATATGCAGGTGGGGCGGTGAAGAATTTGTGTTTATGTTCTGTAATGATGATATTGACAGCGCATTTGTAAAAGTTGAAAATTTAAGAAAAACTATCGAAAATAAAAATTTTGTTTATGAAAATAACAATATTTACGTTACGATGACGTTCGGAATTATCGAACGTGATAGCGGTAAAGTCGATGATGTTCTTCTTGAAAGTGCCGATAAATTGCTGTACAGAGGCAAAATTAACGGTAAAAATGTGGTTGTTAAAGCATAATAAAAAATATCTCTGCATTGTGCAGAGATATTTTTTTGAGCTTGTCGACAGATGTCGACAGCTCCAAAAATCACATCTTGCGATGTAATTTTTGAGTATTTTTAGAGAAAAAATCTAAAGTTCCTCCAAAGTTGAAACTTTAGATTTTAAGCCATTTCTGTCGCACAGGTCGTCAGAAATGATTTTTAATGAGGTTAGCACCTCAAACACCCAAGAATAAAGTAGACAAAACCATTATGGTTTTGTCTACGGTTTATTTGTTTTAGAAATTAAATGTCTTTGTAACGAATGATTCGTCGTCTGAAGAGAACGGCTGAACTGTTATTTCAAGCGGTGACGACTTACTGTCAAGCTTGTACGCTTTTTGAACAGTGATTGTTTCACCCGGAGCAATATTTTGTGAAAGTGTAAGAAGTTCCACACCGTCCACGCCGATTACTGTTGCAGGAGCTAATGAAGAACCGTTTTGTTCGGCGATGACGTCATATACTCCGCTGAATGATTGGTCTGAATCGGTTTTGTTTGTAAATTCAAATGACACAACAACAACGTCGCTGTCATCATAATTGATAAGTTTTGCTTCCTCGATAGAAATATCATTGTTGCTTACTTCACCCGAATAGCTGTCCGCTTTTGTATCTGATTTTGCCTCTGTACCTTCAACTGCCGCCATATCGACATTCTTTGAATAGTCCTGACCGTCAAGAGTTTCTGTTGCACTGCCGTTTCCGTATGCACCCGACGCATCTGCCTGCGCAGTCTGCTGAGGTGTTGTATTTGTATTTTCTGTCTTTTTACCACAGCCCGCAACTGACATTGCAAGAATTAATGCGGCAATAACGATTAAACTTTTTTTCATATTTACATATCCTTTCTTCAAAAAACAATTTTGTAGAAGCTTTAATGATATACTATCACAGTGTTTTTTAAAAATCAAGCATATCAAGAAAAATTCATAATCTATTCACATTGACATAATAGTTTTCAAGATATATAATTAACATAATGAGGTGATTTTATGAGTAATATTAAAGCATGTATATTTGATCTTGACGGTACGCTTACAAATACGATAAATGCTATTGCACATTTTGGTAATATTGCACTTGCGGCATTCGGTTTGCCCGAAATTCCGGTAGAGGATTATAAAATATATGTCGGTGACGGCAGAGATAAACTTATTCACAGAATGCTCGGAGTTTACGGCAAGGATAATGCGGAAATGTTTGAAAAAGTGCGTGATGTGTATGACGAAAATTATGAAAATGATTATCTTTATGATACGGACGCGTATGACGGAATAAGAGAATTGCTTGAAGAACTGAAAGAGAACGGCATAAAAATTGCGGTATGCTCAAATAAACCGGATAATGTCGTGCATTTTGTTACCGATAATATTTTCGGTGAAAATTATTTTGACGCGGTGCATGGAGTTATTGACGGTATGCCGACAAAACCCAATCCTTTTACGGCGCTTGAAATAGCAAAAAAACTCGGTGTAAAGCCGTCAGAGTGTCTGTTCTTGGGTGACACCAATGTTGATATATTTACAGCGAAAAATGCCGAAATGACATCGGTCGGAGTGCTTTGGGGATTCAGAACAAGAAATGAATTGGTACAAGCCGGTGCAGACTATATTGCGGAAAATCCGCATGTAATTTTACAACTTATCGGGAGGTAGAAGAAATGAGAAAAAGCGGTATTTTAATGCACATATCATCGTTGCCGTCTGATTACGGTATCGGTACAATGGGCAAAGAGGCATATAAATTTGTGGATTTTTTAAAGAGTGCAAAACAAAAGTGTTGGCAGATTCTGCCGATTGGTCCGACAAGTTACGGCGATTCGCCGTATCAGTCGTTTTCAACGAATGCAGGCAATCCGTATTTTATAGATATGGATATTTTGCGTGAAGAAGGTCTTTTGAAAAAATCGGACTATTCAAAGCTTGATTGGGGCAAAGACAGGAAAAATGTTGATTACGAAACAATTTATGAAAATCGTTTTAAGGTTTTAAAAATTGCTTTTGAAGAATTTAAAAAAGGTGATTTGTCGGAATTTTACGACTTCTTGCAGAAAAACGAAAGATGGATTTCAAACTATGCGTTGTTTATGAGCGCAAAGAATGAAAATGACGGCAAGTCTTGGCTTGAATGGGAGGACGGACTAAGAAAACGTGATTCTCATTCGTTATGGGAATTTAAGTCGTCGCACGAAGATGACGTTATGTTTTGGGAGTTTGTGCAGTTTAAATTTTTTGAACAGTGGAACAAACTTAAAAAGTATGCCAATGACAACGGTGTGTCGATAATCGGCGATATTCCGATTTACGTTGCGCTTGACAGCGCGGAAGTGTGGGTATATCCTGATTTATTTGAACTTGACGAAAATCTTGTGCCGAAAGCTGTTGCAGGTTGTCCGCCGGACGCATTTTCTCCGACAGGTCAGCTTTGGGGAAATCCGCTGTATAATTGGGACAGGCACAGAGAATGCGGCTTTAATTGGTGGATAGACAGAATAAAGAGTGCAACGTCATTGTATGATGTTGTTCGTATCGACCATTTCAGAGGATTTGAGGGGTATTATTCGATTCCTTACGGGGATAAAACCGCCGAAAACGGTCAGTGGCTGAAAGGTCCGGGAATTGAATTGTTCAATGCCGTTAAAAATGAATTGGGCGATTTGCCGATTATAGCGGAGGATCTGGGATTTTTGACTGAGGACGTGCATAAGCTGTTGAGGGATTCGGGTTTTCCGGGTATGAAAGTGCTTGAATTTGCATTTGATCCGCGTGAAGAAAGTAATTATTTGCCGTATACATATAATTCAAACAGTGTTGTCTATGTCGGCACGCACGATAATAATACAGTGCTTGGTTGGATTGATGAGCTTGACGAAGATACACTTGAATTTTGTAAAAAGTACATTGATTCGGAAGATGATATTGTTTGGAAACTCATTAAAACCGCTATGGCAAGTGTGAGCGATACGGCGATAATTCAAATGCAGGATTATCTTGAACTCGGCAGTGAGGCAAGAATGAATACACCGTCTGTACTCGGCGGCAACTGGCAGTGGAGAATGGGTAAGAATGATTTGACTGACAAACTCGCAAAGAAAATTGCTGATATAACCTGTACATACGGAAGATATGAAAGACAGTGATTTTATGCAGACGATTGAACAGGCACTTTTAAAGTTGGAAAAGTCAAAGTTCAGAAGTAGTTTTAAGCTGAAAGAAAAGGATAGGGAGTATGTAAAAAATAAAGGTATGGACACTATACGTTCTCATGCCAGTGACTTTGTTCGTGACAGACTGGCACCGTCATTTATTGCGAATGACGGCAGTCAAACACCTATGCACGGACACCCTGTGTTCATCGCACAACACGCAACGGCGTGCTGTTGCCGCGGTTGTCTTAACAAGTGGTACAGAATACCGAAAAATGTTGAACTTACTCCTGTCCAACAAGAAAAAATAGTGAATTTGCTTATGGCTTGGATTGAAAAACAAATGAAAAATACACCTATCGAATGATAGGTGTATTTTTTGTGTTATTGCAATACATTTGTAAGTGGTGTCATATCCTTGTCCCATGCAAATATTGAAACTGATTTGTCGGAGGTGATACCTGCAAATGAAATTGTTTGTTCTGCTTTTGAATCAAGTGTAACGGTTTGAAGTTTAGCCGTGTTAAGAGTATCATTGTCGTTGTATACACCGACTGTAACCTGTATAGTTAAGCTGTCCGAAGAATTGTTCTTAACTGTTACGTTCATGCCGTTGTCGTCAAAAGTTTTGCTCAATTTTACTGTTTCTTCACCCGGAACAGAAAGACGGAAGTCTTTATAAACTGTAAAGCTGTCTGTTTTATTTGTGATTTGTGCCGTCATTGTAATGTCTGTTGCCTTTGATGAACCGCAGAATGTACCGTCATTGCCGATATCGGATATAAATAAACAAATGCTTTTTGTAGGTATTAAGTTGTTTTCGGCAGGACAAGTTCAGGATTACGGTTCACAAATGGCGGCGGCTACACTTGTATTGCTGCCGATAATCGTAGTATTCCTGTTCTGTCAGAGATTCTTTATTGAAAACGCTACATCTTCGGGAGTTAAAGGATAATTAAAGAGGTAGACTGAATAGGCAAGCCTATATTTTCGGCTTGCCTATTGTTATACATTCAATTTATTGACATTAAATTATTGCTATTGAAATAACTTGGCCGTGTTGGTATAATTATTATATAAGGAGTGTGATTTTAAGTATGATAACTATGGAAGAATTACAAGGCTATCCGGTGGCTGATGATAAAGAAATTCGTGACGCACACAATAAGGCGGTTTCGCTTATTGAACATAATGTTGACGAGTTTTTTGACTGTTTTCCGGGTGCAAACAGTGAAAATAATTTTTACAGGCAAACAGAAAATACAGACTGGACAGAGGGTTTTTGGACCGGTGAATTGTGGCTTGCTTATGAGAGTAACAAAGACGATAAATTAAAGGAAGCGGCACTTTGTCAAGTGGACAACTTCCTTTACAGAATAGAACATCATATTAATACCGACCATCACGATATGGGCTTTTTGTACAGCCCGTCTTGCGTTGCGGCATATAAGCTTACAGGCAGTGAAGTGGGTAAACGTGCGGCACTTTTGGCGGCGGATAATTTGATGAAACGTTTTCACGAAAAAGGTCAGTTCTTTCAGGCGTGGGGCAAAATAGGCGATAAGGACAATTACAGACTTATAATAGATTGCCTTATGAATATGCCGTTGCTTTTCTGGGCGAGCAAGGTGACAGGTGATAAAAAGTATGAAGAAAAAGCACAGGCACATATAAAAACAGCGATGGAAAATATCGTGCGTGACGATAATTCGACATATCATACATATTTCTTTGATATGGAAACAGGTAAACCTACAAAAGGCGTTACTTGTCAGGGTAATCGTGACGGCTCGGCTTGGTCGAGAGGTCAGGCTTGGGGAATATACGGCAGTGCGGTTGCGTATTCTAAAACAGGAAATAAAGAATATTTGGATATATTTAAACGTGTAACAAAATACTTTATGGAACATTTGCCGAAGGATTTAGTGCCTTATTGGGATTTTGATTTTGATACCGGCAGTGATGAACCGCGTGATTCTTCATCAGGTGTTATAGCGGTATGCGGTATGCTTGAAATGGCTAAATATCTTGATAAAGATGAGGCTGAATATTATACACAGACGGCTAAAAGATTGCTTAAAGCAATTATTGATAATTGTGCCGTTAAAGACAGTAAAGAGTCTAACGGACTTTTACTTCACGGCACATACGCAAAGAAAACACCGCATAATACATGTAATAACGGCGGTGTTGATGAGTGTAATACATGGGGAGATTATTTCTATATGGAGGCACTTACACGTCTGACAAGCGACTGGGATCCGTATTGGTTTTAGTATATAGACAATAAAAAAATACCGTAGTCGTAAGACTGCGGTATTTTTGATATGTCGTAAAACTTATCTTTTTGAGAACTGTGGAGCACGACGAGCGGCTTTTAGACCGTACTTCTTTCTTTCCTTCATTCTTGAGTCTCTTGTAAGGAAGCCTGCTGACTTAAGGTCTGCTCTGTAAGCTTCTGTATCAACTTCAAGAAGTGCTCTTGAGATACCGTGACGGATTGCACCGGCTTGACCTGTGAAACCACCGCCTTCAACTTTTGCGATTACATCGAACTTATCTGTTGTCTTTGTAAGTTCAAGTGGCTGACGAACGATAAGCTTTAGTGTATCAAGACCAAAGTATTCATCGATTGTTCTGCCGTTTATTGTGATTTTTCCGTTGCCCGGAACAAGACGAACTCTTGCAACAGAAGATTTTCTTCTACCTGTACCGTAGTATTGTTCTTTAGCCATTTATATTGTCCTCCTTACTTTATTTCGCCTGTCCAAGCGATTGGATTTTGTGCTTGATGATCATGTTCTGTACCCTTGTAAACACGAAGTCTTGTAAGAGCTTTTCTTCCGATTGTGTTGTTTGGAAGCATACCGTTTACAGCGTACATAATAGCCTTTTCAGGTTCTTCTGCCATAAGCTTGTTGTAGTGGATTTCCTTAATTCCGCCTACCCAGCCTGTGTGGTAGTAACGAACCTTTTGGTTAAGCTTATTACCTGTAAGGATAATCTTATCAGCATTGATAACGATAACGTGGTCACCGCAATCTACGTTTGGTGTAAATGTAGGTAAGTGCTTACCTCTTAAAATGCTTGCAACTGTTGCAGCAACACGACCAAGTGGCTTGTCAGCTGCATCAACAACATACCACTTTCTTTCTACGTCTTGTGGCTTTTGCAAATAGCTTGAATTCATAGTTGTGTCCTCCTATACTTAATCTATTCATGTTAAAGCTTACTTCTTTAACTCACAACGGCTATTTTACTATGTTTTTTGATTGTTGTCAACACTTTTTGAAAAATTTTTAATAAATCAAATAACAATCTCTTATTTTCTCTTTATTTCTCATCAATACTCTTTAAATCACAACTTTCATTTTAAAAATTGTTGTATTATTTTGTTCACTTGACTAATAATATTTTATGACATATAATAAGAATATACGACAAAAAGTATTGGGGTGAAGTGATGAACAAGGTAAAAGAACAGATTAAATTTGATTTTGCAAACAACTGTTTTGATGTGCTTAGACTGTACAGTGCGTTTTACGTTATGACTCTGCACATATTCAGACATATAAGATTACAGGAAGTGTCGCCTGTATTCGATTGGTGGAACGGTGTCGTTGTGCTGTTTTGCATAAGCGGTTTTTTGGTTCCGGCGTCTATGGAGAGAAGTAAAAACACGTGGGAGTTTTTAAAAAAACGTGTGCTTAGAATAATTCCGTCGCTGTGGGTGTGTATAATTGTCGGAGTGATTGTGGCGGCGGCTTTTTGCGGATTTGTGCTGAACAAGACGTTTGTGACGTGGTTTCTGGGCCAGCTTGTTTTTATACGGGATTTGCCGCAACCGGATTTTATAAGTAATTTCGGAATTGGAAATTTTCAAGCAAATCTTTGGACAATGATATTTACAGTACAGTTTTACATTATTACTGCGATAATATACAGATTTTTAAAAAATCGAAAACTGTGGGTATGGATATTTGTAATGATACTGTCTATGGCACTTAATCTTGTTGTGCCGCATTTACAGGAAATATTGCCCGAAACGGGACGGTTGATAATCTCACATTCGTGTATGCCGTATTTTTATATGTATTTTGCAGGTTGGTTTATGTACCGCTATCGTGAAAAAATAGTGCCGATACTTTCAAAAACAAAAATATTGTGTGTGATTTTGTTTATTGCCCGTGCAATTTATTGCGACAGGTTCGGTGTGAGAATAGGCGAGTATATGGATATAATTCAAGTGCTTTTGCTTTGCCTTATGACTGTCGGTTTCGGTTACAGTTTCGGTAAAATCAGATTTAAGTTTGATTTGTCGTACGGATTGTATTTGTATCATATGGTTGTTGTTGATATATTCGTGCAAATCGGTTTGGTGGGTAATATGGGATATGTTGCGGCGGTTTATGTTATTGCTGTATTGTGTGCGCTTATATCGCATTATCTTGTAGACGATACCGTTGCACATATATTTAATAAGAAGAAACCGAGTATAGATGAAAGTAAAGAAGAAGTACAAATTGAAGAAAAACAAATTGTTAAACAACCTGTTTCGGTTGTAGACGATGATGAAACTGATTTTTAAAAAGACGGAGTCATCCGTCTTTTTACTTTGCAAAAAATATTGGATTAATTTTATTTTTGTGGTTGACTTTGCGGAAAAGAGGTGGTATAATAATCTATGTTGTTTATAGGTCATATCGGGATGTGGCTCAGTTTGGTAGAGCACTACGTTCGGGACGTAGGGGCCGCAGGTTCAAATCCTGTCATCCCGACCAAAAGCGGCTAACAAATCGCATTATTATGCGGTTTGTTTTTTTTATTGCCAAATGTGAGCAGAAATAATACTGATCAGAGGTGATATAAGAATCTATACTAATATAAATAATCCCCCGGTATAGCCGGGGGATATTTACTATTCTCCTAAATGTTTAATTATTTTGTTATACATATGTTTAAAGAATAATAATGATAACGTCAATGAGCCGATTTCGGCAATGTTGAATGACCACCAAACTGCGTGGATACCGCCGATTTTGGCAAGGATATATGCTGACGGAAGAAGTATGATAAGCTGGCGTGTTATAGAAATCATCATACTTAAAAAGCCGTGTCCCAATGCTTGCAGGCTTGATGAAATAACTATACATATACCTGCAAATGCAAAGCTGAGGCTGATTACTCTCAATGCCGGAATACCGATTTCAAGCATATGGTCTGAGGCGTCAAACAATTTCAAAAGTACATCGGGTATAAACTGGAACAGCATAATTCCTATAAACATAATACAAACCGCATACATAATTGCGAGCTTAATGGTTTTTGTAAGACGTTTTTTGTTTTGTGCACCGTAGTTATATGAAACAATCGGCACCATACCGTTATTAAGACCGAATACAGGCATAAATACAAAACTGTTAAGTTTAAAGTATACACCGAATACCGCAACGGCAGTTGATGAAAAAGTGATAAGAATTTTATTCATACCGAAAGTCATTGCAGAGCCGACTGACGACATAATTATTGAAGGAATACCGACAGAAAGAATGTTCTTTACAAATATAATCTGCGGTTTAAAACCTTTAAAGCTGATATGTACATCGGGATTTTTGGTAAGGTTAAATGTAATCGCAAGAATTGCCGCACATATTTGACCTGTTACAGTCGCAATCGCCGCGCCGGCAACACCCATTTTCGGCATACCAAACAAACCGAAAATTAATATAGGATCGAGAATGATATTGATAATTGCACCTGTTGACTGTGTTATCATTGTGAATATTGTTCGTCCTGTGGATTGAAGGATTCTTTCAAAACCAATCTGCATAAAAATACCAAATGACATAAGCAGACAAATCCTTGTATATTCAATACCCATATTTGCAATATCGCCTGCACCCGCTTGTGCAAGAAAAAACGGCTTTGTTACGAAAATTCCTATAAGTAAAAATAAAACATATCCGAGAACTTCTATAAATATACCGTTTTCGGCGGTCTTGTTTGCCGCTTCAAACTTTTTTTCGCCGAGTGCGCGTGAAAGCATTGCGTTTATACCTACCCCTGTACCGACTGCTACGGAAATCATAAGGTTTTGCATTGGAAATGCCATTGAAACGGCTGTCAATGCGTCTTCGGAAAGTCTTGATACGAATATACTGTCGACTATGTTATAAAGTGCTTGCACTATCATTGATATAACCATAGGCAGTGACATTGTTACAAGCAGCTTGTTTACAGGCATTGTACCCATTTTATTTTCTTTCGTTTGTTCCATTTATTGCGACTCCTTTCGATTTTTATATGCAACTTTTTTATTATACTATATTTTGTGGTGGTTTGCAAGGGAAGGTGAGGGGATTGTGGGGATTTTGTGTATGGTGAGAGGACGACCGATGATCGTCCCTACGAAATGAGGGGAAAAGATGGTAGTGTGTAGGGGCGGTCATTGGTCGCCCGAATGGAAAGCATATGAAGAAAAAAAGAGGGTGAGGAGGGGAGATAGTGAATTGTTTTGTGAATAATATAATGATTTTGCATATAAATAAAATCTGCTATTGAAAAATAGATATAATTGCGGTATAATTATAAGATAAGGAAAAGTAAGAAAGGACTTGCGAAAAAAATGGATTTGGAATTAAAAGAAATTGAACTTGCGGCTAAACGTCTTGAGCCGACTATTCACAGAACTAAGATTGAATCATCTAAAACTTTCTCTGACATGACAGGCGGAGAGATATATTTAAAATTTGAGAACCAACAGAAAACAGGTTCATTTAAAATAAGAGGTGCGTCAAATAAGATTGCCGCACTTGTTGAAAGAGGCGAAATTACTTCAGCCGTTGCTTCATCTGCCGGTAATCATGCACAAGGTGTTGCGTATGCGTCACACGTTCACAACATTCCCGCAACTATCGTTATGCCGAAGTCTGCTCCTATCGCTAAGGTGAGTGCGACAGAAGGTTACGGTGCCAAGGTAGTGCTTTACGGAGATTGTTATGACGATGCTTACAAAAAAGCGGTTGAAATTCAAGAAAAAGAAGGTGCAACTTTCCTTCACCCATATGACGACCTTGAAGTTATGGCAGGACAAGGTACAATCGGTATAGAAATTCTTGAGGATTTACCTACTGTTGATATGGTACTTGTACCGGCAGGCGGCGGCGGTCTTTTGGCCGGTGTTGCGGCTTGCATAAAGCAAATCAATCCGCGTGTGCAAATTGTAGGTGTACAAGCCGAGGGCGCTCCTGCAATTTACAATTCATTTAAAGAGAAAAAACACGTTACTACCGATTCGGCCGTTACTATCGCAGACGGTATTGCGGTTAAAATACCGGGTGACAAAACTGTTGAACTTATCAACAAGTATGCAGATGATGTTGTAACGGTATCGGATGCGGAAATCTCAGAGGCTATTTTACTGCTTCTTGAAAGAACAAAGCAAGTTGTTGAACCTGCCGGTGCTACACCGCTTGCGGCTGTTCTTAACAACAAGGTTGATGTTAAGGGTAAGAAAATCGCTTGCGTACTTTCTGGCGGTAACATTGATGTTAGCTTTATTCACAGAATTATCGAACTTGGTCTTGTTACGCGTGAGAGAAAGCTTAAATTTAAGACTACACTTCTTGATATTCCGGGAAGTTTGGAACATCTTTCACACATTCTTGCTGAGGCAAACGCAAATATCGTAATGGTACAGCACGACAGATTGAGTGCAGAACTTGATCCGAACGAGGCAATTATTCATATTGCTTGTGAAGTCGGCGGCAGAGAACATGGCGAAAGAGTTATTAAGGTACTTGAAAAGAACGGTTATAATATTGTGATGGAGTAAAATTAAATGATTAAAAAATCTCTTATTTCTCTGATGTATGAGGCGGCATCTATTCAGCGTTGGAACGACCATATCCGTCCTTGGACCGGCTTTACGGAGCTTGACAAGCAGGCACACAAGATGTTTTATGCTTATGTGCTTGCAAAGTGTGAGGGCGAAAGCGTTAATATGATAAAGCTTATTGAGGGCGGAATATTTGAGTTTTTCCACAGAATTGTGCTTACTGACATTAAACCGCCTATTTATCATAAACTTGTAAAAGAAAAAGGCTTTCAAATAGATAATTGGGTACTTTCCGAGCTTGAAGAACATATGGACGGTATTGGCGGCGGTTTCTTTGAGAGAATGAAAAAGTATTATCTTGACAAAGATTACGCATCTCTTGAAAAACAGATTTTAAAAGCCGCACATTACCATGCAAGCAACTGGGAATTTAAAATAATTTACCCTATGAATCCGCAGACTTTCGGTATAGAACAGGTTAAAACCGAAATGGCACAGGGATTGGCGGCTTGTGATACTTTTCATGGCTTCAGATATTTTGCCGGAAGTAAGTATCTTCAAGAGTTCTTGTCGCTTATAGGAAAGCTGAGATACCAACAAAGGTGGGCAAAAGCGGTAAGAATGCCCGAAACTTTTGTTATGGGGCATATGCTTGTCGTTGCGATTTTGTCGTACTTTATGTCGCTTGAACTTGACAAGCCTTGCAGAAAACGTCTTGAAAACAACTTTTTTTCGGGGCTTTTTCACGATTTACCCGAGGTCTTAACAAGGGATATTGTGTCACCGGTAAAGAACAGCGTCAAGGGTTTGGACAGCATAATCAGTGAAATAGAAGATGAACAAATGCGTGAAGTTATTTATCCGCTTTTGCCGCCTGCTTGGCACAGGGAGATAGAGTATTACACGCAGAATGAATTTGACTCTAAAATTATTGATGACGGCGAAATCGATATGGTTACGTCGGACTTGATAAACGAAAAGTATAACGAAGATAAATACAATCCGATAGACGGACAGATTATACGTGGCTGTGACCACCTTTCCGCATACATTGAGGCATATATGTCGCTTAGCTACGGCATTAGGTCAGAGCAAATGCAAAGCGGATATGACCATTTGAAAGGAAAATACAAGGATAAGGTTATCGGCGGAATTAATTTTGGAGAATTATTTGGTTACTTTGTATTATGAGATATAACAGAGAAAAAAAAGAACTGACCTTTGATGAGGCTAAAGACAAGGCTTTGAGATTGCTTGAATTTCGTTCGCACAGTGAGCGTGAACTTTCGGATAAGCTGAAGAGAGCCGGTGCAAAGGAAGAAGATATAGATGAAATTCTTGAATTTTGCAGAAATTACGGCTTTTTGGACGACAGAAAGTATGCGATTGCAAAGGCAAAGGATTTAAAGAATTTGAAGAAATACGGTAAAAGACGTATTAAGTCCGAGCTTTACAGCAAGGGTATAGACGCGGAATACGTTGAGGAGGCGGTTTCGTATCTTGATGAGGACGAAGAAGATATGCTTTTGCCTCTTGTTGAAAAAAGACTTAAAGGTGACTTTGAAAAGAAAAACATTGATAAATGTATACGATATTTTATGTACAGAGGTTACGGCTTTTCTGACATTAAAAATTGTATAGATAATATAAAAGAAGAATATGGAGAGTAAACTTATGTATAACATCGGTCTTGTTTCGCTTGGCTGTGCGAAAAATCAGACAGATGCCGAAATTATGCTCGGTATATTGGCAAATGACGGTTTTAATATAACGTATAATCCGTCGGACGCCGATGTCATAATCGTAAATACTTGCGGTTTTATCGAGTCGGCTAAACAGGAATCAATAGACGCTATACTTGAAATGGCTCAATACAAAAACGGAAGATGTCGATTGCTTATTGCGACAGGTTGCTTGGCAGAACGATACAGCAGTGATATTTTAATCGAACTGCCCGAGGTTGATGCAATAGTCGGAACAGGTGATTATGATAAAATCGCGGAGGTTATCCGCGAGGCGTTTAAGGGCGAAAAGCCTGTAATATGCGGTCATAATGACAGAACTCCCGACGAACGGCTTCCGCGAATTTTGTCAACACCGTCATATACGGCATATTTGAAAATTGCTGACGGTTGTGATAATAACTGTACTTATTGTGCTATTCCTATGATTAGAGGACATTTTAGGAGCAGAAAAATCGAAGATATAGTTGACGAGGCTGAAAATCTTGCGAAAAACGGCGTTAAGGAACTTATCCTTATTGCACAGGACACTTCACGTTACGGAAAAGATTTGTACGGCGAATATTCGCTTGACAAATTGCTTGAAAAGCTTGTCGCTGTTGACGGTATTGAGTGGATAAGAGTGCATTATTTCTATCCCGAGGCTATTACGGACGGTCTTATTGATACAATGGCTAAATACGATAAGATATGCAATTATATCGATATGCCCGTACAGCATGGCAACAATGAAATTTTAAGACGTATGGCAAGACGTACAACTCAAGAACAAATGGTTGAGAGAATAAATAAAATAAGAGAAAAAATGCCGGATTGTGCAATCAGAACTTCTATAATTGTAGGTTTTCCGGGTGAAACGGAGGAACAGTTTAACGACCTTTATGAATTTGTTAAAAAGGTGCGTTTTGACAGAATGGGTGCTTTCACATATTCACAGGAAGAAGATACTCCTGCGGCTGATTTTCCGAATCAGGTTGATGAGGAAATCAAGGAAGAACGCCTTGACAGACTTATGACACTTCAACAGGGAATATCGCTTGAACTTAACAAGGCTAAGCTTGGCAAAACGCTTGAAGTTTTGGTTGAGGGATACGATGAAGAAAGTTTCTTGTTCTACGGCAGAAGTCGCGGCGACAGTATTGACGTTGACGGAAAAGTATATTTTGCAACGGAGGAAGAAGTCACTCCGGGCGATATTATAAAAGTGAAAATTCTTGACGCAGATGAATACGACCTTACAGGTCAAGCGGAGGTGATTTGATGAATACAGCTAATAAAATTACAATGATTCGTGTAGTTCTTGTACCGATATTTATGGTGTTGTTTTTGATGGAAAGTACAGTGTGCCATTATGCGGCACTTGGTGTTTTTGTACTTGCGTCGATAACTGACGCGATAGACGGTCACGTTGCGAGAAAGTATAATCAAGTCACGACTTTCGGCAAATTCGTCGATCCGCTTGCAGACAAGGTGCTTACAACGGCGGCATTTTTGATATTGATGTACTATGACCGTATGGACGTAGGGGCATTGATGATTGTGCTCGTAAGAGAATTTGCGGTTGCGGGTATAAGACTTGTTGCGGCGGGCGAGGGCAAAGTTGTTGCCGCAAGTATGTGGGGCAAGCTTAAAACCGTTACGCAAATGGTTGCAATTATCGTTGCAATGCTTTTGCTTCCGATTCAAAATACATTCTTGGGTGTACACCCTAAATTGATTTCAGATATACTTATTTGGATTTCGGTTGTATTTACAATAATTTCGGGTGTGGACTATATAGCAAAGAATTGGAACTTGATGGAAATGAAATAAATTTGCTTTATATAAATTGAAAGGGGAATTACATAAATGGAAGAATTAATAAATACTCTTAAATTTGACGCAAGCGGACTTATTCCGGCAGTTGTGCAGAATATTGAAACAAATGAGGTGCTTATGGTTGCATATATGAATGCGGACACGATTAAGCAAACTCTTGAAACAGGCAGAGCAACTTTTTGGTCAAGAAGCAGACAGGAAGTTTGGGTAAAGGGCGATACTTCGGGTAATTATATGTACGTTAAAGAAGTTCGCGTTGACTGCGACTGCGATTGTCTTGTTGTGCTTGTTAATCCTGCCGGTCCTGCGTGTCATACGGGAAACAGAAGTTGTTTCTTCAGAAAGATTGAGGACGGCAAGCTTGTTGAGGACGCAAAGGAACAGACTAAGACAGATGTATTTGCGCGTGAACAGGCTGTAGTTATGGACAGAAAAGAACACCCTGAAGAGGGCAGTTATACAAATTACTTGTTCGATAAGGGCGAAGATAAGATTTTGAAAAAAGTCGGTGAAGAGGCTGCCGAAGTTGTTATTGCAGGTAAAAACCACGATAAGGACGAAATCAGCTACGAAACCGCTGACCTTATTTATCACCTTACTGTTATGCTGGTTGACAACGGTATGACTTGGGAAGATATTTATAAGGAAATGGAAAGAAGAAGTAACTAATCGAAAATCGGTTGCCGAAATTTTGGCAACCGATTTTTTGTTTGAAGCGGTGCAACGTTTTGGTATTGTAAAATGTCGGTATTTGTGATATAATAAACTATTATAGAAAAAGGAAGAATCACTGTATGTGGCATTTTATAAAACATTTTATGACAATCACAAGGCACCGTCACAAGGTAATGTATCATTGCCTAAGGTGCGGAATTTTGTGGCAGGGTATGCGTCACGATTTGTCGAAATATTCACCGACTGAATTTTTACCGGGAGCAAGATTTTATCTCGGTGACAGAAGTCCGACAGAGGGCGAAAGACGTGAATACGGTTATTCAAAGGCTTGGATGCACCACAAAGGAAGAAACAAACATCACTTTGAATATTGGACAGACTACAATCCCAAAACAAGACGTATGGAGGCGGTCGAAATGCCACTAAAATATGTTAAAGAAATGTTTTGCGACCGCGTTGCGGCAGGAAAAATTTATTTGGACGATAAATATACAAATGATAATCCGATAGAATATTTCTTAAAGGGAAATGCTAAGACAAGTATGCACCCAAACACTGCAAAGCTGCTTGAAGGATGGCTTATGATGTTGCAGCAAGAAGGGGAAGAAAAAACGTTTACGTATATAAAAAATTTAAAATAGCCGTTTGAAAGGGTGATTTTGAATGAAAAAGATTTACAGACTTTTATATTCAAACAAATTCGTTGCAATGGTAATGCTCTTAATGCAAATCATTACGTTTGTTGCAATGTATATATGGATTTCCGATTATTCAAAGGTTTTGTTTGGTCTTTCGACTGTTTTGAGTGCCGTACTTATAATATTTGAAATTAATCGTACAGAGGAATCTACTTTTAAAATGACGTGGATAACGCTTATTGCGATTATACCTATATTCGGCGCGTTGTTTTATCTGTTTACAAGGGCGCAGGGAGTGTCAATGAATATAGGTGACGATTACAAGACTATTCAAGAGGCAAACAAAAAGTATCTTGTTCAAGAAGAAGATGTTATGAAAAATATTTATCAGACCGACAAAAATCAGGACGGCTTTGCAAGGTATTTATCGAAATACGGCGGTTCTCCGGCTTACACAAATACGGGTGTGCAGTATTACAGCATAGGCGAGAGAATGTTTGAGGATATGAAAAAGGAGCTTTTGAAAGCGGAGAAATTCATATTTTTGGAATTCTTTATTATAAATCACACGAGCCGTATGTGGAATGAAATTCTTGAAATTTTAAAGAAAAAAGTTAAACAGGGTGTTGAAGTTCGCGTTATGTATGACGGTATGGGCTGTATCGTGACGCTTCCGCGAAAATACAATGAATATCTTGAAAGACAGGGTATTAAATGTCGTATATTTTCGCCGATTGTACCGCTTTTGTCAACTCACCAAAACAATCGTGACCACAGAAAAATAATGGTTATAGACGGTGCGACAGCATTTTGCGGTGGGATAAATATTTCAGATGAATATATTAATGAAAAGATGCGTTTCGGGCATTGGAAAGATACGGGACTTATGCTCAGAGGCGAGGCTGTTGCGGGATTTACTGCTATGTTTCTTGAAATGTGGAACGTAAATGATGAACACATTGAGGATTGCGGTGAATATATCCAAGCGTCAAAAAAATATTCCGTAAGTACGGACGGATTTGTAATACCGTTCGGCGATACTCCGCTTGATGAAGTTTATGTTGGAAAGCGTGCATATATAAATAATCTGAACAATGCGTCGGAATATACTTATATAATGACGCCGTATCTTGTTATTGATGACGAGATGTATGAGTGTATGAAGTATGCAGCTCAAAGGGGCGTTGACGTTAAGATTATAATGCCGCATATTCCCGACAAGAAATATGCGTTCTATCTTGCAAGAACATATTATAAGGAACTTTTGAAAGCAGGTATAGAAATATACGAATATACACCCGGTTTTGTTCACGCGAAAATGTCGATAAGCGACGGTAAAAAAGCCATTGTCGGTACAGTAAACCACGATTACAGAAGTTTGTATCTTCACTATGAATGTGCGGCTTATATGCTTAATGTACCGGCGGTTATGGATATTGAACGTGATTTCAAAGACACGCTTGAATTGTCGCAGAAGATTACATTAGAGGACGTTAAACATTTTAATATTTTCACAAAGCTTTTAGGACATATTATAAGGTTAGTAGCACCACTACTATAAAAAATGCGGTCATACAGACCGCATTTTTGTTTGTTATAGTGATGTGTACATACTGTATAGGTTGTAGTACAATCCTTTTTTATCAATCAATTCTTGGTGTGTGCCTTGCTCTTCGATACCGTTTTCGGTGAGGACAAGAATCATATTTGCATTACGGATTGTTGTAAGTCTATGGGCGATTGTGAACACTGTTCTGCCTTTTGCAAGCTTTTCGAGTGAGTCTTGCACGATTTTTTCACTTTCATTATCAAGTGCGGAGGTCGCTTCGTCAAGAATAAGTATAGGCGGATTTTTTAAGAATACTCTTGCGATACTTATTCTTTGCTTTTGACCGCCCGAAAGTTTAACTCCACGTTCGCCGACATATGTGTCATATCCGTTTTCGAGGTTTGAAATAAATTCATGTGCGCCTGCAAGCTTGGCGGCGTTTATAACATCTTCGCGTGTTGCACCGCTTAATCCGTAGGCGATGTTTTCAAAGACCGTTCCCGAGAACAAGTAAACGTCCTGTTGTACAACGCCGATTGAATTTCGGAGCGAATTTAATGTGACGTTCTTTATATCTTTGCCGTCAATTAAAATACGTCCTTCTGTGACGTCATAAAAACGTGGGATAAGGTTACAAAGCGTTGTTTTTCCGCCGCCTGACGGACCGACAAGTGCAACGCTGTCGCCTTTCTTGATGTTAAGATTTATATTTGACAGCACGTTTGTGTCATCGTCACTGTAATGAAATCCGACGTTTTCAAACGTTATATTTCCTTGAACATTTTTCAATTCGTCGGCATTTTCTTTTTCTGTTATTTCGGCAGGTGCGTCCATAATTTCAAGGAAACGCTCAATACCTGTCATACCGCGTTGGAATTGTTCCGTAAACTGAATTATTGTACGCAAAGTGGCAAGTAGTGTGCTGACATACAAAAGATATGCGGTAAGGTCGGCAGGGGAGATTTTGCCGTTAATCATAAACAACGCACCCGCAACAACGACTATCAAATACATTACACCCTCAAAGGCTCTGTTTGATGTTTGAAAACCTGCCATATAGAAATATCCGAGTTTTTTTGTATCAAGAAATTTTTTGTTGCCGTCCTCAAATTTTTCAGCTTCAAGTTCTTCTGTCGCAAATGACTTTACCACTCTTATACCGAGCAATGTATCCTCAACCTGTGAATTAATTTCGCCGATTTGGTTACGCTGTTTCTTGAACGCTTTACGCATACGCGTATTAAAGAATTTTACAAAGCAGAATATAAGCGGAAGTGATGCGAACACAATAACCGTAAGCGGTACGTTTACTCCGCAAAGAATTATAAATGAAACGATTATTTTCAGTGCGGCGATGAAAAATTCTTCGGGGCAGTGGTGCGCAAATTCTGTTATATCAAACAAGTCGCTTGTTATTCGTGCCATAATTTGTCCGACTTTGTGTTCGGCAAAGTATGAATGTGAAAGCGTTTCAAGGTGCGCGAATAAGTCACGGCGCATATCTGTTTCGATTTTTGCTCCCATAATATGTCCCGTGTCAGCCATATAGAAATTTGCCGCAGAGTCGATTAGTCTTAAAATCAGATAGAAAAGTCCTATTTTTAAGATTATTCCGACGGTTAATCCTGCTATGTTATTGATACCCATATTTGTTATGTAACGCACGAGCATTGGGAATACAAGCTCACAAACCGTTGTCAGTGACGCACAGATTAGATCGAGTATCAGTATCCATTTGTATTTTTTGAAATACGGTACAAAGCGCTTTATAAGATAACTCATCTTCATTTGTTTTTCTTCTGTCTGCATTGTTTTACTCCTTTATAAAAATTCACATAGTAAAAAAAGAATGCAGATTAAAAATCAGCATTCTCTTTGGCGGAGAAGGTGGGATTCGAACCCACGTGCCTGTTAAGGCA
>OGYY01000112.1_pt1 | contig 82529 bp, 79 predicted proteins | sample 1576671 | NCBI WGS metagenome assembly OGYY01 (sample SAMEA3541593, study PRJEB24748) | human gut metagenome | biome: human gut; feature: human-associated habitat; material: faeces | place: China | collected 2012 | reverse complement strand
CCACGCAGATCTGGATCAGATTTATGAATACATCGCAAAAACAGATCAGACACAGGACTGGGAACAGATCAAAGAATTGGAACTGCAGATGGAATTGGACGCTGTGTTTCAGAATACAGAAATATATCAGTGGTATCGGTATGCGATCAGTCAGGGGAAGAGAGTCATTGCAACAAGTGATATGTATTTAAACGGTTGCCAGATCCGAAAGATGATTGAAAAGTGTGGTTATGCAGAAATTGCGGAAGTTTATTCTTCTGCAGATCTCCGATGCACGAAATATGAAAAAACAATTTTCAATGCGGTTGCAGAAAAGGAAGGTGTACAGGGAAAGGAAATTCTTCATATTGGAGATAATTTGAAAGCAGATGTAGAGAATGCCAGGCAAAGTGGTTGGAATGCCGTTTGGTATGACAGGAACTTTCATTTAGATAAAAGAAATCCGGGAATTTTCTGTGGTGCAGGATTCAAGTCCAGAAAAGAAAGTTCATTTTGGAATCGGCTCGGGGGAGATATCGCCGGAGAGCTGTATATTAATTTATATCGATGGGTTTCAGGTCTGCAGAAGAAAAATGAATGTGAGCAAATCTGCCTGCTGGCAAGGGATGGTTATAATCTTTGGAAGCTTTTCCAGAACAGGGGTAGAAAAGATGTGATCTATCTGGAAATGTCCAGAAGATCATTGCTGTTGGCGGGAATTACCAGACTAGATCAGGAAAGTCTTGATCTTCTGCCGCCCTATGCGTTGGGACAGACGCTGGAAGAGATTCTGGATTATCTAAGATTGGAAAAAGAAAAGCTGGATTATCAAAAAGCTGGATTTCAATCATTGCAGGATATTATTCGTACGAAAGAGGATCAGAAACGAGTGAAACAGCTGTTTCAGATTAATGTAGAAGAGTTTTTGGCTACCTGTGAAAAGGAAAGAGAGGCGGCAAAGGCGTACTTTAGTAATCTGGGAGTATTAGGTAGAAGAAATCTTTATTTTGATTGTGGGTGGAACGGAAGTTCACAGTACCTTCTGAGGCGCTTTTACCGCGCAATCGGTTATCAGGATGAAAGCCAGTTTGCGTATGTGGGAATTCTGGATACGGAAAAATCTAGAAGACAGCTGAGGGGGGCAAAGTATGAAACATACTTATTCGGCCCTGGAAAACATGTAAAAACAGCGATGCGGCTGGCAAAAGCGATCGTAATCCCAGAATTATTTTTTGGAGCGCCCCATCCGTCAATCTGGTATTATGAAGGTGGACAGGTTGTATATGAACAGGAGCAGCGACGGGAGTATAAAGAACAGATTGCTGAGGGTATTGCGGAATATTTCAAGAGGGTCTACCCATTTGTCAGAAAATATTCTATAGCTATTGGTAAACAGGAGATTTTTGCTTCACTGTTGCGGTTGATTGAGTCTCCGACAGCAGAGGAAGCAATGGAAATCGGGGATGTTGAAAATGTAGATGGGTTTGTACGTCAGAAGACTTTGAAGAAGTATCTTGCAAAATTAGATATGGAGACGATAAAAAGGAATCCACATATTGAGATTTATTGGGAAAAGGGAATCTTAAAGCGGCCAGATATCTCTGTTGCGGTAAAAGCGTTTGTCGTGATAAAAGAATTTTTGGCAAAAGTGATGAGAAAAGTGAGAAGGTAAATGAAAGATTTTTGTGGGAAAGTATACCGAAAACTGATTGGAAATAAAATAGAAGAGAAACGTTATCAGAAGTGGATAGCCAGACATATGCAGATGCTGCTGGCAAGGGAGAAAAGTTGGGATACGTTTGAAAAAAAGCCTTTATACAGTATTGTTGTTCCGCTGTATCGGACGCCGGAGCCATTTTTAAGAGAGTTGGTGAACTCGATATTAGCGCAGACGTACCCGAAATGGGAGTTGATTCTGTCAGATGGCTCTGGAGAAGAGTCGCCAATCGCAGATTGCCTGAAAGAATTGCAGAAAGACAAAAGAATACGGGTTTTGGAAAATAATGAAAAACTGGACATCTCGGAAAATACCAACAGGGGACTTTTAGAGGCAACAGGGGATTATATTGTATTTGCAGATCACGATGATGTGCTGCCTCCATATGCACTATATGAATGTACAAGAGCAGTTTGTGAAAACGGAGAGCCAGATTTGATCTATTCGGATGAAGATAAGATCACAATGGATGGGAAGGTGCATTTTCAGCCACATTTCAAGCCTGATTTTAACCTGACACTTCTGAGGAGTATGAATTATTTTTGTCATCTTGTAGTGGTAAGAAAAGATCTGCAGGAAAAGACGGGGCTTTTGCAGGCAGAATATAATGGGGCACAGGATTATGATTTTGTGCTTCGATGTGTAGAGCATGCCGAAAATATTTGCCATATCCCTGAAATATTGTATCACTGGAGATCTCATGCGGGATCTATAGCCGGAAGCGGAAGCAGCAAAGAATATGCGTTTGAGGCTGGAAGGAAAGCTGTTGCGGCACACTTTAAAAGGTGTGGAATCAAGGCTGAGGTGAGAAAAGGTGAGTTGTTTGGAATTTGCCGGACGAGGTTCCCAGTGGAGGGAAAACCATTGGTTTCAGTCATTGCGTCTGAAGAATTTGGGAGGACAAAGCTTTTTAGCAAAGCGGGATATGAACAATATGAAGTAATCCATGAAAAGAATATCAAAGAGGCCAATGGTGAGTATCTCCTGTTCCTGGCCAGTGGTTTTCGGAAGGCGTCTGACGGCTGGATGAGAGAAATGCTGAGTCAGGCTATGCAGCCAGGAGTCGGAATCGTTGGTGCGCATATATATCAAAAGAACGGAAAGCAACAGAGTGCAGGTATAATTTTGGGAGGAAAAGAACTGGTATATAGAGTGGCTTTTGGGGAATCAAAGAGCTCTGTAGGATATTTTGGAAGGAATACATGTGCACAGGAATATTCGGCGGCAGACGGAATGTGTATGATGGTCTCCAGAAAATGTTTTGAGGACGTAGGTGGCTTTGATCCTAAATTGGAGAGTTCCCTGGCGGATGCGGATCTTTGTCTGAAAGTGCGGCAAAATGGGGGGCGGGTGATTTATACTCCCGGAGCACGCATGCTCTGTGAAGAAAAAGGCAAAAAGCTGTGCTCTAAAAAAGAGGAAATTTATTTTCGGGAAAAATGGGCGGACTTTCTTGCCCAAGGAGACCCCTATTATAATTCCAATCAGCGTTTGCAAAAAAAATTGTTTCGGATAAATTAAACAGAGTATCAAAAAAACGCCATATTATTTGGCGTTTTTTTTGCTGAACCATTCTTTAAAATAAAGGAAAGTATTGCAGATCAGTTCTAACTCAATTGAAAGATAGTACGGAAGGTGCCGTAGTTGAAAAGGGACCTTTTTCTGTTGCCTGGCTTTTTTAATTCCTTCCTTGAAGCCGTCCTGATAATCCTTTCCGAATCCCTTCTTCTGGAAAAAGAGGTATTTGACAGCATATCCCAGAAATAGTGGCAGGATATTTATGATCAGCTGCAGCAGGGGCATGTTTTTATAATTCAGATAAACACTGTTTCTGGCAGACAGTTTTACTTTAAAAGAATTATATTTGGAACCGCTGGTACCGCTTCCGACATGATAGACCAGTGCGTTAGGACAGTATTTGTTTTTGAAGCCGTAAATCTTCGCACGGTATCCAATATCAATATCCTCCAGGTAGGCAAAATGATTTTCATCAAATAGCCCGATCTTGTCAAAGACCTTACGGCGATAAATAGCAGCGCCGGCACAGGCGGTAAAGGTTTCATCCGGTGTGTTGTACTTTTGAACAGAATGATCCTTTCCGCGTCCGAATCCCCAGCCAAGAATTGTATAAAAGTCACCGGCACTGTCGATAAGATCCGGGTGATACATTTGAAGCATTTTGCTGCTGACGGAAAAGTTGCGGGGAGAAGTGCGGATCGCCGCTACCATTTCTTCGAGAAAATGCGGATCAACAGTGGTATCATTGTTCAGCAGAAGAACATAGGGAGTAGTGCTATGCAGGATTCCTACATTTACCGCTTTGCTGAAACCATAGTTTTGGTCCAGAGCGATCAATTCAATATCCGGATAGTTTTTTTGCATAAATTCGATGCTTCCATCGGAAGAAGCGTTGTCTACTACCAATATTTTATAAGCGTGATATGTCTGCTTTTCCAGTGAAGAAAGGCAGGCTTCCATAAAGTGCTTTCCGTTATAATTCGGAATAATAACCGTTACTTTTTCTTTCATGATTTTTCTCCCAACATATTTCTAAGTATGTATATGTGCATTATAGCAAATGTAGGGAGCTTATGCTATAATATTTTGGGTAATGCGAGAAATGAACTTTCGGAGGGAAAGATGTATCTGGAAAAATATTTGGATGGATACTGCTGTAATTTGGGATTTGTACGCTTTATTGCGGCGTTTTTTGTAATATATGCACATTCATTTCCTTTGTCGGTAGGGTATTCGGAATTGGATCTGTTCATGACAGTATCGGAATGTACTATGAGCTTTGGCTCTTTTGCCGTACATATTTTTTTCATCTGCAGTGGGCTTTTGGTTGCCAGGAGCCTGGAAAAGGATGGAGACTTGGTACGGTTTGCAAAAAAGAGAATTATTCGGGTGTTTCCGGCGCTGTGGCTGGTAGTTCTTATGACGATTTTTGTGATAGGCCCTCTTTTTACTACACTGTCCGTAAAGGAGTATTTTTTGAACACACAGACCTGGAAATATCTTGGCAGCTGTCTCTTGTTGCCAGAACAAGGATTACCTGGGCTGTTCGAGAATAATATTTACCCAGGTGTGATCAACGGGTCCTTGTGGACGCTGCGGATTGAAATAGTTTGTTACGTGTTTTTGATGGTTTGCCATGCGTGGAAACTGACTCAGGAAAAGTATTTGAAATGGCTCTATCCTTTATTTGTTCTGGGATTATTTCTGTGCCTGTTTGTGGATGTTCCGCTGTTCTTGATGGCTAAAAAGTATTATGTTCTGTTGTTTTCGTTTTATAACGGAATGGTATTCTGGGTCTACCGGAAAAAGATTAAAGTGAATTATCTGTTGGCTGGAGCGCTATTGATTTGCTTTGTAATTTCGGCGTTTTTACACTATCCGGAGCTTGGCGTCTGTCTGTTATTCTCATATGCCTTTGTAGTTTTTGTGTTTGCGGTGCCGCAGTGCGGAAGAAGGCTTGCAAAAGCAGGAAATCTGAGTTATGGGATTTATTTGTGTGCATTTCCGGTGCAGCAATGTATTGTAGCATATTTTGGCGGTTCTATGCAGCAAGAGATGAATTTTTTGATATCTTCGATGATTTCTCTGGCAGCAGGGTGGCTGATCTATGAAGTGGGCGAAAAGAGAATTGGAGGATTTTTTCTGTCAAGGATATGATGAAAGGAAATGAAGATATGAAAACAGAGAAACCATATATGATGACACTGATAAATGGATTGATGTATCTGCTTGTCATTTCCTATATCCTTCCGGCCGGTATTATAGGGGGAATATCTATCCAGCGGATTCTGATTTATGCGATACTCTTGTTGGGTGTTGCGGTAGTGATAAGAAGAAATTCTTTTAAAGAACTTATAAAACGGTTTAAAGCAGAAATTGTTGTGATAGGTGCAGGCGTGGTCTGGTGGATCGGCAGCAGTCTAAAAGGCGAGGAGTATAGTACACAGTTTTTTTCCTTGCTGTATGTGACCGTATTTATGTTTATTGCAGTAGAGATATTCATTCGGAGTGACATTCTAAATCTGGATTTCTTGGTAAAATGCATACTAATTATGCTGTTTGGCAAAATTCTGGAGAAGATAGGGATAGAGATTTTGTTTTTGTTGGATATGATCCAGTATGAGCAGGTTGGCAGCTTGTATGTTGAATGGTTTGGAACGAGTGTAACGACTATGACGATGGAGGTGGGAAGTCTGGAATTTGTCAGGGTCCAGAGTTCTTCTGATGCGGTTCTGTTCTTCCTTTCCCCGTTTTTATGGTTTTTGCCGCAGATTAAGAAAGGAATACGGGCTGCACTTTTCCTCGGCACAGGGATTTTTGCTATGATTGTTTTTTCAAGGTTGTATCTTGTTCAGTTCTTTTCTTTTGGATTAATAGCAGTAGTGTTTTACGGAAGACAAATGCCAAAAAAAGTAAAGATGGCAGCAGCAGGTGTTTTTGTGGTTTCGGCATTTTTCTGGATTCGTCCCATGACAGAACTGATACGCATCCGCTTTTTCTCTGATTCTGTTTCTGAATCAGACTCTATCAGAATGGAACAATTATCCAGATTTGTGGAAGCAATTCCGGATCATTTGTGGCTGGGGAATGGGATGGGAAGTTATCTGCCGGACTATCTGCGGAGTACAGAGGCGCCATTTTCATATGAATTAGAATATCTTTCCTTTCTTTATCAGTTGGGAATTATAGGTTTTATTTTTATTATTGTTGGAACGTTATACCTATATATAAAGCATATTTATGAATACTTCCAGTATAATCAGAAAATTATCCAAATACTTACGCTGGCAGCAGGTTTATGGTATTTAATCCGGCCGCTGTTTAATCCAGCTTTTCTGGGAAAACAAAATGGATTTATTGTGATCGGGATTTTGATAATAAATGCATATTGTTACAAAAAAGAGACGAGTGTTTCATAAATGTTAATGAAATATTAAGAAAAACTCGTCTGAAAAGGTTGATGGAAAAGGTGTTTTCATGTATCATATAGAATGATATTGTCAAAATGCGATAAAAGGATTCTATCATGAGAAAAAAAATATCGAAAGCAGAAAGAAAAAAGATAATCCGTAAGAGACGGAGAAAAAGGATTTTGCTGTTGGTAACAGAAGTTATTATTTTGGCGGCATTATCTGTTGTTGCATATGGAATATTTAAAATGGGAAAACTGGATATTAATATCTTAGATGATAATAAGCTGGAAGCGTATCATGATACTGGAGAATATACAAACATTGCATTGTTCGGTTTGGATTCTAGGGAAGGTCAGTTGGGCAGCGGAACACAAAGCGACTGTATCATGATTGCAAGTATTAATAATGAGACGAATGAAGTAAAACTAATATCTGTGTATCGTGATACATTACTACGGCAGGCCGATGGGACTTATGAGAAAGCGAATTCTGCCTATAATACTGGAGGTCCGGAAGCGGCAGTTAGTCTTCTTAATAGAAATTTTGATCTGGATATCAGAAATTATGTAAGTGTAGATTTTTCAGCACTAGTAGAAGTTATTGATCTTCTTGGTGGTATTGATCTGGATATGACGGAAGAAGAAGTAAAATATTGTAATCAGTATGCTTACGAGACAGCGATTGTTTCAGGAAAGACTTGTGAAGATATTGAGATAAAGGATGGAGTCCAGCATGTGGATGGGGTTCATGCTGTTGGCTATGCAAGGATAAGGTATACAGATGGCAATGATTTTAAGCGAACAGAACGTCAGAGAGAAGTCCTTCAGATTGTTGCCCAAAAAGCTCAGGAAGCCAATATCTTGACATTGAACGAGATTGTAAATACGGTTTTCCCAATGATTTCTACAAGTTTGACTATACAGGACATGCTTGGCTTTGCCGCCCATGCACTGGATTACAAAATTGTAGAAACTTCAGGTTTTCCGTATAAAGTCACTACAGATGAAAATGTTATGAATCATACAGGGTCTTATGTTATTCCTGTAGGGTTTACCAATAATGTAATCCAACTTCATCAAAATTTGTTTGCAGAATCAGACTATCAGCCGTCCGAGACAGTTTCACAGGTGAATGATGATATTATTTACTTGACGGGAATAACAGAAGATGCAGAAGCAATGAAGACGACTTTCGATGAAGATATTTCTGAAGATGCGGCTGAGAGTGAGTAGGTCTTGAGTATTTTTGTTTAAGAAACGGAGTCGATAAAATGTATAAAAAGAAATCTCAAGGGTGGATGAAACATATTGATTTTATCATTATAGATTTGATCTGCCTGCACATTTCTTTTGTATTAGCATATTATATCCGGCATAGGAATTTTGATTTATACTATTTTCAATTATATCGGAATATGGCTGCAGTGCTGTTTCTGATAGATATACTAGTAATCATTTTTTTTGAAACATTAAAAAATGTCTTAAAAAGAAACTTTTATAAAGAATTTGAAGCGACTGTTAAACAAGTATGTTTAGTGGAGCTTGTTTCAACCGTATATTTGTTTACGATACAGGGCGCAATGGCGTATTCCCGAAGTGTGTTTTATATTACAGGAATTATCTATGCGTTTCTTAGTTTTTTTACAAGGCTATTATGGAAAAGTATTCTAAAAAAACGTATGTATGACGGGGGTAAAAAATCTCTGGTAATTATAACGGTTGAGGATTCTGTCCAGTCAATTATCCGGAATATAAAAAATAATAATTATGATATGTTCTACATAAAAGGGATTGCGGTATTGGACAACAATCTGAGAGGACGAGAGATGGAGGGCATATCAGTAGTTGCAAATGCCAGAACAGTGGTGGATTATGTCTGCCGCGAGTGGGTGGATGAAGTATTTATTGATATCCCTGAAGAAAAAAATTATCCTCATGAATTGATTGATCAGTTTGCCGAGATGGGTGTTGTAGTACATGTACCACTAAAACGTATGTCTGGATTGAAACGGAGTAAACAGCTGGTAGAAAAAATTGGAAATTATACAGTCCTTACAACCAGTATCAGCATGGCTACACCGTTGCAGCTGTTGACAAAAAGAGTGATGGACATACTGGGAGGAATTGTCGGGTGTGCGATAACAGTTGTTTTGTGTATTTTTATCGCACCAGTACTCTGGAGTCAGTCTCCAGGACCTATTTTTTTTAAACAGATTCGTATTGGGAAAAACGGAAAAAAGTTTAAGCTATATAAATTCAGAAGCATGTATCTGGATGCCGAGGAACGAAAAAAGGACCTTTTGGCAGAAAATAAGATGTCAAATGATCTGATGTTTAAAGTGGAATGCGATGAGCGGATTATTGGATGCAAAAGAATGCCGGATGGGACGGTGAAAAAAGGTTTTGGAAATTTTATCAGAGAGCACTCTTTAGATGAGTGGCCTCAGTTTTTTAATGTTCTGAAAGGTGATATGAGTTTGGTGGGAACAAGGCCACCTACCGTCGATGAATGGGAAAAATATGAACTTCACCATAGAGCAAGGCTTGCTATAAAGCCAGGAATTACAGGGCTCTGGCAGGTTAGTGGGCGGAGCAATATCGTAGACTTTGAAGAGGTTGTAGAATTAGATACGAAATATATTAGCGAGTGGAGCCTTTGGAAGGATATTAAAATCTTATTAAAAACGATTACAGTAGTTTGGAAGAAAGATGGATCCATATAATGAATAAGATAGTTGATTTGGTAATACCGATTTATAAACCAGACGAACAATTTTATGAACTGATTCGAAGATTAGAGAATCAGACAGTAAAAATCGGAAAAATTTTCTTGATGCATACTGAAGATGGGAAGAGTATATCCAGTGTTTTGGATCAATATAATAATATTATAGAGATCACAGTACCTTTTTCGAGTTTTGATCATGGGGAAACGAGAGATGAAGGAATTAGAAAATCATCTGCTGATATTGTAGTGTGCATGACGCAGGATGCTTTGCCAGCAAATAAGGAAATGTTGGAAGCATTAATCAAGCCGTTAGAGGATGAGAAAATTGCTTTGGCGTATGCACGTCAGATGCCGAGAAAGGACAGCAGGATTACAGAAAAGTTTATTCGAAATTTTAACTATCCACCTGAAAACAAAAGAAAATCAATTGCTGATAGGGGAAAACTTGGGATAAAAACTTTTTTTTGCTCTAATGTTTGTGCTGCATATAAACGGGAGGTATATCTTCAAACGGGAGGATTTGAATGTCATGTACCGTTAAATGAAGATATGATATATGCAATGAAGTGTATGAAAAATGGATGGGATATTTTTTATTCGGCAGATGCAAAGGTGATACATTCTCATAATTATACGTATAAACAGCAGTTTAAGAGAAATTTTGATATAGCAGTCTCACAGGCACAGCATGCAGAGGATTTTGATAATATTTCTTCGGAAAAAGAAGGAGTCCGGCTTGTAAGAAGTATGGTTATCTATCTAATGAAAAAAGGAAAGGTTTGGTATATTCCATATTTTGCCGGGGAGTGTGTTGCTAAATATTTAGGTTTTTGCTTAGGGAAAAGATATAAAAGATTACCGCTATCTATGGTGAAGAAATGTTCTTTAGATGCCAGATTTTGGGAATGGAGATAAGAAAAGAGCAGATTTTTGTTGAAGTTTGGAAGAAAATACAATAAGATAGTATATGAGTATGTACACAGGAAAGGATATTGATAATGGCAAAGGCGAGAAAAAGATACCGGCGTGGCCGTAGAACCAAAAAAAGAGGATTTGCGTCCTGGCCTCTTGGGAAAAAGATTGCGGCTGTTCTAGGCGGGACATTTTTGTTGGTATTGGCATTAGGAGTGGGGATTCTTGCAAGTAAATTGTCTAAGATAGAAACAACAACTTTGGATCCTGAGGCATTAAATGTATCGGAAGAGGCAAGAGAACGCGGGACAGGATATTTAAACGTGGCATTGTTTGGCGTGGACTCAAGAGAAGGCGATATGGAGAAGGATACCAGAAGTGACACAATTATGATAGCAAGTTTGAATCTGGAAACACTGGAGGTCAAAATTGCTTCTGTGTATCGTGATACGTTGTTAGAGCAAAAAGACGGTTCATTGAATAAAGCGAATGCGGCATATTCCTTTGGAGGCCCCGAGGATGCAGTTGCTATGCTTAATAAGAATCTGGATATGAATATTGAACACTATGTAACTGTTGATTTTGATGCTTTGATTGACGTAGTAGATGCTGTCGGCGGAATTGATATAGACGTGCAGGAAGAAGAGGTAGATTATATTTGTGCGTATGCGGCAGAAATTATGGAAGTGACAGGAAGACAGTCTGCGGGAGTTACAGAGCCAGGGCTTCAGACACTTAATGGTGTTCAGGCTACTGCATATGCCAGAATCCGTTATACGACAGGAGATGATTTTAGACGTACAGAGCGGCAGCGGGAGGTTTTGACACAGGTTGTTCAGAAACTGCAAGGTGCAAGTATGTCGCAGATCAATAAAATTATCGACAGTGTGTTTCCTAATGTATCGACTAATTTTACATTGGCTGAAATCTTGGATTATGCAAAAGATGCTTTTGACTATAAGCTGGGTGAAACTGTAGGATTTCCATATGATAAATCTACAGATACGTTGTCAGAAATTGGTAGTGTAGTCATTCCTGTCACATTGGAGGACAATGTAAGACAGTTACATGAATTTTTCTATGGGACAGCGGAGGGGTATTCGCCTTCATCAACAGTATCATCTATTAGTGCAAACATTGTAGCTAAAGCAGGTGATCGAGCAGCGGATACTTCAGAAGAATCGCAGGGAGTCATGGAACAGCCCAGTGAAAATTATTATGACAGTGGAACAAGTAACAGTGGAACAGGATTGAGCGGAACGGGCAATAGCGGGACAGGCACTGGAGGCTGGACCGGCGGCGGAACAGGAGGCACCGGTGGAACCGGCGGTAGCGGAAGCAGCGGCGGCTCTAATACCGGCGACGGAACAGGGACCGGTGGCGGAACAGATCCTGGAACGGGGACCGGTGGCGGAACAGATCCTGGGACGGGAACCGGCGGAGGCACTGATCCTGGGATTGGCGACGGCACTGCACCGGTAGGATAGGAAACTTGGAAAGATGAAAGTAAAAAAATAAATAAGAAAAAGAGGTAAAGCACATGAGAAAAATCAGGAAGATCCTTGCGGCTCTTGCAATAGTGTGTATGTTTGTCCCTTGTATATCAATGGTGACGCATGCGGCTTCCGGGGAACTGAGGTTTTCCGACCCTTCTACCACAGTAGGGGCAGAGGTAGAAGTTACGGCCAGATTTACGGCGCCTGTGCTCATGGATACTTTGGAGGCGACGCTTACTTATGACAGCAGTATGCTGCGATTTGTGAGTGGTGACAGCGCTACCGGCGGTGATGGCACGGTAACAATCTCTGGTGATGGGGGAAGCGCAACAGAAGCTGAATTCAAGTTGACATTCCAGGCTCTGGCAGAAGGCACGACAAATATTGAAGTATCCCAGTCTTCAGGAGTAGATGCGGCAGGAGATGCACTGGAACTTACCAACGGAAGTTCCGCAGTAACGATCGGGCCTGGTGATCCTTCTTTGATCCAGCAGGAAGAATCTTCAGCAACGACAACTGCTGCTGGTGCGCAGGTAGAAGTAGACGGTGTTCAGTATACAATTACAGGTGGTTTTTCGGATGCTTTGATTCCAACGGGGTTTGTGAGAGGCGAGAAACAGTTCGAGGGCAGTAATTATGAAGTAGTTACGCAGGAGGCCAGTGGCCGCTCCGCTTTTTATCTTACTTCGGCAGACGGCGGAGAAGCTGACTTTTTCTTATATGATGATGATAATGGGAGTTTTGCGCCTTTTGAAGAAGTAGAAATTGCTCAGGACCGTTATATTGTATTACTTCGGGATGACGGAAGCGTCAGCCTTCCAAGCGCTTATCAAGAGACTACACTGACTCTTAACGGAAAAGAATTTCCGGCATGGCAGAATACGGATAATGCAGACTATTATGTCGTTTATGCACTGAATGCAGATGGAGAAGAAGGATTATACCAGTACGATACGGTAGATAAAACCTATCAGCGCTATGTAGAAAATACAGGCACGGCAGATAATGAAAGCAGTAAAAGCGGCTCTTCCGCAGGCGGCCTTTGGGGCAGGATCCTTGATTTTATCAGCAATTTCCTGGATATCATCGTGATCATTGCGGCGGTAGTATTCCTGATCCTTCTGATCGTGCTGATCGTAACGGCGGTGAAGCTGCGCCATCGTGATCTGGAGCTTGACGATCTCTACGATGAGTATGGCATTGACCTGGATGAAGAGGAAGCATCCAAGTCTTCTAAAGGAAAGAAAAAAACTGCTGCAGTCAAGGGAGGTCCGGCAGTAAGAAAACCGGCGCAGACGGCACAGATTGACCTCGATGAGGACGATTTTGACGATTTCGAGGATTACGAAGAAGAGGAATTTGATGATTACGGTACCATGGAGATGGAAGATTTAGACGAGGACGAGTTTGATGAGTATGAAGAGGATGAAGCAGATGAAATGATCGACGATCTGGATGAACTGCTCAGCAGACAGCCCAAGAAAAAAAGAAGCCATATGGAACCGGATGATACCTTTAAGGTAGACTTTATTGACCTGGATTAATAGAGTGAATCGGGACGATTCATCAGAGAGGATGTCTTTGTGACATCCTCTTTTTCTTTACAGATGCTCTGCAATCTGATACAATATGATTTGATAGTGCAAAAAAATCAGCAATTTGTGCAAATGAAAACAATCATAAGGAGCATCAGACTATGTGTGGAATTGTAGGTTATATCGGAAATATGCAGGCAGCGCCGATCCTTCTGGACGGACTTTCCAAGCTGGAATACCGCGGATATGATTCGGCAGGTATAGCAGTTTACAACGGTGAAGAAATAGAAGTTGTAAAATCGAAAGGACGGCTTAAGGTATTAAGCGAGCTGACACATGGAGGAGAAAGTCTTCCGGGGACTCTGGGGATCGGCCATACACGCTGGGCAACTCACGGGTCGCCATCAGACATTAACGCACATCCTCAGACAAATGAAGACAGAAGTATTGTGGTAGTGCATAATGGGATCATTGAAAACTATCTGAAGCTGAAAAAGAAGCTGGAAAAGCATGGATATCAGTTTGTATCAGAGACGGATACAGAGGTGATCGCCCACCTCCTGGACTATTACTATAAAGGGAATCCGCTGGAGGCGGTGACAAAGATCATGCACCGGATGGAAGGATCCTATGCGCTGGGAATTATCTTCAAGGATCATCCGGAGGAATTGTATGCGGTTCGTAAGGACAGCCCGCTGATCGTAGGACATACCGACGGAGGAAGTATACTGGCGTCGGATGTACCGGCAGTTTTAAGATATACCCGGGACGTGGTATTCATCGAAAATGAAGAGATTGTCCGCATGACAGCAGAGGGAATGGATTTCTTTACTGTAGACGAGGAGCCTATCGAAAAGAAAGCTGTTCATATTGACTGGGATGTAAATGCGGCAGAAAAAGGCGGATATGAGCATTTCATGTTAAAGGAAATGTATGAACAGCCAAAAGCAATTACAGATACCTTTTCTCCGAGGATCCGGGACGGACAGATCGTAATCGAGGAGCTTGGGATGAGCAACGAAGAGATCCGGAAGATCCGGAAGATCATGGTAGTTGCCTGTGGTTCGGCAGCCCATGCCGGACATACCAGCAAATACATTTTTGAAGGTCTGGCAAGGATCCAGGTGGACGTGGATCTGGCTTCAGAATTCCGCTACAGGGATCCGATCCTGGATGACGGGACGCTGGTGATCGTGATCAGCCAGTCCGGCGAGACGGCGGATACTCTGGCGGCTCTCAGAGAATCCAAGAAGCGGGGAGCCAGAGTACTTGGCATAGTCAATGTAGTGGGAAGCTCCATTGCCAGAGAGGCAGATAACGTCATGTATACCTGGGCAGGCCCGGAGATCGCGGTGGCAACGACAAAGGCATATTCTGCACAGCTGATTGCCCTTTATCTTCTGGCTATGAAATTTGCCCATGTGAGAGGGGAGCTTAGCGACGAGGGGCTGGCGGAAATGCTGAACGACATGGAGGCGCTGCCGGCACAGGTGGAGATGCTTCTAAATAACCAGGAAAATATCCAGAGATTTGCAAACCGTTATCTGGCTGCAAAAGATGTGTTCTTCATTGGCAGGGGCGTGGATCACGCCATTTCCATGGAAGGCTCCCTGAAGCTGAAGGAAATTTCCTATATTCATTCCGAGGCATACGCAGCCGGAGAGCTTAAGCACGGCACCATATCCCTGATCGAGGAAGGAACTCTGGTAGCGGCAGTGCTGACACAGGAGAACCTGTACAAGAAAATGATCAGCAACATGGTAGAGGTCCGCACCAGAGGAGCTTTTGTGATGGCGGTAACAGTGGAAGGAAACACAGAAGTAGAACGGGCGGCGGACTATGTGATCTATATCCCGGAGACGAACAAATATTTTACCAATTCACTGGCGATCATCCCGCTGCAGCTGTTTGCTTATTATATATCCATCGGGCGGGGCTGTGACGTGGATAAGCCGAGGAATCTGGCCAAATCTGTAACAGTGGAATAAAAAACAAATCGCCATATAAACGACCCGGCAGGCTGGTTACACCTGCCGGGTCATGTTATTTTAGAAAGGTCATACATCGGCGGAGCCGCCGGGATCGGCCTTGGGATCATCAGAAGAGAGATCCTGCCCGGTCAACTCATCGAGCGTTCCGAAGCGATAGCCCAGAGCCTTCCACTGATCCAGCAGTTCTCCCAGATAGGAGGCATTGGCCTCGGAGGTAGAGTGGAGAAGGACGACAGCGCCAGGATGGATGCGGCCGAGAAGCTTCTCAAAGGCTTCTTCTTTGGTGGGCTGGTCATCCTGATTCCAGTCCACATAGGCCAGGCTCCAGAAAATGGTGGCGTATCCCAGTTCGTCGGCCTGTTTCAGATTTTCCGGACTATATTTTCCCTGCGGAGGCCGGTAGTAGGCTGGCAGAGATTCGCCTGTGATCTCGGCATAGGATGCTTCTACGGCGGAAAGCTCCTGCTGGAATGCCGACAGAGATGAGATCGCAGACATATCCGGATGGTGTTCTGTGTGGTTCCCCACGATGTGGCCTTCTTTTGTCATTCGTTTGATCATGTCCGGAGCGGCATCCAGAAAATCACCGGTAACGAAAAAAGCGGCAGGTACCTTTTTCTCTTTCAGAGTGTCAAGGATCGCAGCTGTAAAACCATTCTCATATCCGCAGTCAAAGGTAAGATACAGAACCTTCTCTTCTGTGTTTTCGGCATAGTAGGCATGATGAGCCGCCAGTTCTTCAATGGAGGCGTTGCCGGTGGGAAGCCTGCCTTCTTCAGGGTAGCTTAGTCCCCAGTTTTCTGAAGAGAAAAGGAGAGAGGAAGAAGCGGCGGCTTCTTCCTGGGTAGAAAGGAGCCAGGAGACCGTCCTGCCGCCCAGGAAGCAAAGGGAAAAAAGCAGGAAGACTGCTGCGGCTTTCAGCATCTTTTTGGAAAAGGACATAAAAACTCCAGTTGTTCTTTTTTCTATGTATATGGCCTTCGGGTTGCAATCTTGACTGTAAAAGGGTAAAATAAACGGAGCTACTATTATGGTTAAAAGAGAGGAGCATTTATGAAACGAATCAAAGAATGGATCCTGGGATGCGTAGGACTGATCCTTGGCTTTCTCGGGGTTAATCTTCTGATATTCAAGATCCTGTTCCCGGGGCCTAAAAAGCGGTGGGAGCAGGATACCTATGACTGTGCTGTGGTATGCGGCTATCATGCGGAAGAAGGCGGAAGCCCGTCCCGGGTCATGAAATGCCGGGTAGAGAAGGCGGTGAAGCTTTGGAAAGCCCGCCGGGTAGAATATCTCCTGATGTCCGGCGGAGCGGTGAAGAATGCCTACGTGGAAGCAGAGGTTATGAAGCGGTATGCGATGGAGCTTGGTGTTCCGGAGCAATATATTGTGGAAGAAAAAGAGGCGGACTGCACCTACCGCAACCTGAAAAATGCAGCAAGAGTGATGAAGAACTGTGGATTTTCTGACTGTGCCGTGGTGACCAGCGGCTGGCATCTGAGAAAGGCAGACCATTATGCAAGGCGGGCCGGGCTTACCTATGTTATGGTCCGGGCAAAAGAGCCGGAAGGGCAGAGCCTTAAGGAGACGCTTTCTCTTTACTGGGAGACCAATCTGCACATGTATCTGAATCTGTGGAAAGGATACTATTAGCCTCATGTGGGAAAAGCGACAAAGTGAGATCAGCCAGGGAGTGGCATGGGAGAAAAGGGAACAGGGGATTTATCTGACCGGATACAGCGGAAAAGATGAAGAGCTGATCCTGCCTGACGAGATAGAGGGGGAGCCGGTGACCGGGATCGGCGCATATGCGTTTGCAAGAACAAAGATTACCATGGCCTGGCTCCCAATGTATCTGCGGGAGGTGGAGCGCTATGCGTTCTATCGCTGCAAAGAGCTGGGAAAACTGATCTTAAGTGACAGTCTTCCGGAGATTGGCGGAGGTGCTTTAAGCGGGTGCCAGGTCCGACAGGTAGAGATGGAGCTTATGGAAGGTGAAAAAAGCTGTTTGAAGTCTATCCTGGATGAAATCCGGTTTGGAATTAAGGCCCGGCTTTTTTATCATTTGGACGGGAAAGAGCAGGAGGTAAGGATCCTGTTTCCGGAGCACTACGAAGAGGCAGTGGAAAATACGCCGGCCAGGATCCTGGTGACTCACCATCATGGAGCAGGCGGATATTACAGGCAGTGCTTTTATGACCGGAAGCTCGATTATAAGAAATATGACGAGATTTTTTTTCGGGCGGAGGCAGAAGAAGCGCCTGCTGTCACGGCAGAGCTTTCCCTGAACCGGCTCAGGTTTCCGTTTGGACTCTCAGAAAGTGCAAGAGCAGCTTATGAAGGATATATGAAGGAGCATCTGACGGATGCCGCGGATGTGCTTTTTGAAGCGGATGACAGCGAAGGGATCCGGTTCCTTTTAAGACAGCCGTACTGGACGGGCGAAGCAATGGAGCATGCTTTGGAAAAAGCGGCTGCAAGGGGAGAAACAGAGCTTTTCAGTTTCCTGATGGAGGAAAAGCGCCGCCTTTTCCCAAGAGAAAAAAAGCAGAGGTTTGAGTTATAGAATGGAAAAATATAAAGTGAACGGTCAGATGACAGACCAGGGTGCGCAGCGGCGGGAGGAGCAGCTTGCAGCAGTAGGAGAAAAGATTCTAAAGGCATCACGAAGTGCATTGTATCTGAAGATGCGTTTTCTGGATGTGGCACTCTGCAGTCTGTTTTTTGTGCCAGATCCGGATGCGGAAATAATGGGTACGGACGGACTGGTCCTTTATTATTGTCCGGAAGGGTTGGGAAGGATATACCAAAGGGATCCGGTTCTGGTGCAGCGTCTCTATCTTCATGAGGTCCTGCATGGAATTTTCCGCCATATGGTCCGAAGGAAAGGGAAGGATGAGGAGATTTACTGGCTGGCCTGTGATATTGCGGTGGAATCCATCATTGACGGGCTGAAGCACAGGGCAGTGCAAAAGAGCCGTTCCTTTCTAAGGAGAGAAACTTATCGGAAGCTTAATGCCAGGCATCCGGTGCTGACGGCAGAGCGGATTTACAAAAGCCTGCAGGAGTGGGAACTTTCGGAAACGGAAATCTTTCGTCTCAGGCAGGAATTCCGCCTGGATGACCACAGTTACTGGCCGGAGGATGAGGACAGAAGGAAGCAGGAGCAGATTGAGAATCAGTGGCGGAAGATCAGTGAGCAGATGGAGACTGATATGGAGACCTTTTCCAAAGAAGCTTCAGAACAGGCAGGACATTTTCTGGGACAGCTGCGGGTAGAGAACCGGGCGCGTTATGACTACCGCCAGTTTCTCCGGAAGTTTTCGGTTCTGCGGGAAGAACTGAAGATTGACGAGGATGCATTTGACTATTCCTTTTACTGCTATGGGCTGTCGCTGTATGGAAATATGCCGCTGATTGAGCCGCAGGAATGGAAAGAGACACAGAAGATCGAGGAGTTTGTTATCGTGATCGATACTTCTATGTCCTGTTCCGGAGAATTGGTGAGGCATTTCCTGGAGGAAACCTATGGGGTACTCAGTGAAAATGAAAGTTTTTTCCGCAAGATCAATATTCATGTGATCCAATGCGATGACCAGGTACAGACAGATCAGAAGATTACCTGCGAGGAGGAGCTGAAAGATTACATGGAGAATCTGACACTGAAGGGGGAGGGCGGTACAGATTTCAGACCGGCCTTTATCTATGTGGAGGAGCTGATGAGAGAGCATGTGTTTTCAAACTTAAAAGGGCTTTTGTACTTTACTGACGGCAAAGGAATTTACCCTGCGAAAAAACCGCCCTATGAGACAGCGTTTGTATTTATGAAAGAAGATTATGAGGATACCCAGGTTCCCTCCTGGGCGATGAAACTGATACTGGAGGAAGAAGATTATGCATATTAAACGGGCGAAACAGGAGATCAAGGACTCCATTGAAGCCTATCTGAAAAAGGATGCGGCAGGTAATTATGTGATGCCCCATGTCCGCCAGCGTCCCATCCTGCTGATGGGGCCGCCGGGGATCGGGAAAACACAGATCATGGAGCAGGCTGCCAGAGAGTGCGGGATCGGTCTGGTCTCTTATACGATCACCCATCACACCAGACAGAGTGCGGTAGGGCTGCCGTTTATCCGGGAGAAAGAGTACGAGGGCAGGAAGGTTTCGGTAACAGAGTATACCATGAGCGAGATCATTGCTTCGGTGTACGACAAAATGGAGGAGACCGGCCTTAGGGAGGGGATCCTGTTCATTGATGAGATCAATTGTGTATCCGAAACACTGGCGCCAACAATGCTGCAGTTTTTGCAGTGTAAGACTTTTGGAAACCAGAAGCTGCCGGAAGGCTGGGTGATCGTGGCAGCAGGTAACCCTCCGGAATATAACAGATCTGTCCGGGAATTTGACGTGGTGACCCTGGACCGGATCAAGAAAATTGATGTAGAAGAAAATTATGAGGTGTGGAAAGAATATGCCGGACAAGTCCGGATCCATCCTGCTATTCTTGCATATCTGGAGATCCGCAGGGATTTTTTCTACCGAATGGAGACGACGGTGGACGGAAAAGAATTTGCCACGGCCAGAGGCTGGGAGGACCTGTCCTGGCTTCTGAAGTCCTATGAAGCGCTTGGAAAACAGGCGGATCAGGAGGTTGTACATCAGTACATCCAGCACTGGAAGATTGCAAAAGATTTTGCCGTCTACCTGGAGTTATACAAAAAGTACCGGAAGGATTACGGCTTTGACGGGATCCTGGAAGGGAAATGGGAAAAAGAGACGCTGGAAAAGCTTAATTATGCGGCCTTTGACGAGAGGCTCAGTGTGGTAAGCCTTCTTCTTAGCCAGCTGAACGACAGATTTTTATCCTGGGGACAGAAAGAAAGCTTTACGGAGCTTCTCTATGATTACCTGAAGCAATATAAGGAAAGTTGCCAGCTGGAAGAGGTGGCCGGGAAAGCTGAGTCAGACTATGAAAAGCTTCGCAGAGCCGAGCTGTTGAACAAGGATGAGGATAAAATGTGGCAGGAGGTTTTAGGCAGGTTCAGGGACTATCTTCTGTTAGTCCGGGCGGAGCATCTTGAAGGCAGTGCCGGGTTTGCGAGGGTGCGGGAGGAATTTGCCGGGGAGACAAAGACGCTGGAAGCTGTGACGGAAGAGACGCTGGAAGCGCTGAACAATGGCTTCCGTTTTATGGAGGAAGCCTTCGGAGACAGTCAGGAAATGGTGGTATTTGTCACAGAGTTGAATACCAGTGCTGCCAGTATCCGGTTTTTAAAGGAAAATGACTGCGACCTCTATTACCGATATAATAAAAAACTGCTGTCCGATGGGCAGCAGCAGGAAATCCTTGAGGATCTAAGCGGACTATTGAGTTAATTTATACCCATAGCGGAGCTTCCGGTATATTTTCCAGATGATGACCGCGGGAAAGCTGATAAGAAGGTAGAGGCTGGTGATCACGCCGGCACCTCCGCCGATGATCATAAGTATCAGTAAACCAATGTTTGTATCCATAAAAATACCTCCTCTGCAAAATCTGTCTCTATTTTATGTCATGAAAAAAGCAGATGGAATGGATCAGGGGAGACTTTAACAGTATTTTAACAAAACAACGAAAGTGAGGAAAAGAGATGTTATTTGTGTGTTATCCGAAATGTACGACCTGTAAGAAAGCAGAAAAATGGCTCCAGGACCAGGGGCTGGAGTTTGAAAAACGAGACATTAAGCTTCAGAACCCTTCTAAAGAGGAGTTAAAAGAGTGGCATCAGAAAAGCGGGCTCCCATTGAAGCGCTTTTTCAACACCAGCGGCAATCTCTATAAAGAAATGAAGCTGAAGGATAAGCTTCCGGAAATGACGGAGGAAGAGCAATATGATCTTCTTGCGACAGACGGGATGCTGGTAAAGCGGCCGATCCTGGTGAATGAGGATAAAGTCCTGGTGGGATTCCGGGAAAAAGAGTGGAGCCAGGGAGTGTAAGAAAATGGGATGGATTGAGCTTTTTCTGATTGCAGTGGGACTTTCGATGGACGCTTTTGCGGTGTCCGTCTGTAAGGGCCTTGCCATGAAGCAGTGTACGCCTCTTAAGGCAGGGATCGTGGGAATCTATTTCGGAGGATTTCAGGCTTTGATGCCGTTTATCGGATATTTTCTGGGAGTGCAGTTCCGGAATGTGATTACTTCGGTGGATCACTGGATCGCATTTGTCCTGCTTTCCATCATCGGCGGCAATATGATACGGGAGGCCTGCGGCCCTGAGGAATGTGAGACCACAAGCGGTTCTCTGGATGTCCGGGGGATGCTGGCTCTTGCTGTGGCCACCAGCATTGATGCTCTTGCCGTGGGCGTGACCTTTGCCTTTCTTAAGGTCAATATCGTTCCGGCTGTCTGTTTTATCGGTGTGATCACGTTTACTTTGTCGGTGGCAGGTGTTAAAATAGGACATATATTCGGGACAAGATTTAAGTCAAAAGCAGAGCTTTTCGGGGGCGTCATCCTGATCCTGATCGGGGTGAAGATCCTGCTGGAGCATCTGGGAATTTTATAAGGAGGGTTTCATCCGATGAAATGGAATAAGTTTCGCCTGAAAACGACGACAGAGGCAGAAGATATTGTCAGCAGTATGCTGATGGACCTGGGGATCCAGGGGGTAGAAATCGAGGACAAAGTGCCTCTTACCAGCCAGGACAAGGAGCAGATGTTTGTGGACATCCTGCCCCAGATGCCGGAGGATGATGGTACGGCATTTCTGACGTTTTACCTGGAGGAAGAAGAGGATCCGGCAGAAATGCTGGGAAAGGTACAAAAAGAGCTGGAGGAGATGCGCGCCTACGTGAACGTGGGAGAGTGCACCATAGAGGAATCCCAGACAGAGGACGTGGACTGGGTAAATAACTGGAAGCAGTATTTCCACCAGTTCTATATCGATGATATTCTGGTAATTCCCTCCTGGGAGCAGGTGGAAGAAAAGGATAAAAGCAAGCTGGTGATCCATATCGATCCGGGTACCGCGTTCGGAACAGGGATGCACGAGACGACACAGCTTTGCATCCGGGAGCTTAAAAAGTACGTGACCCGGGATACGAAAATCCTGGATGTGGGCTGCGGCAGCGGCATCCTGGGCATGCTGGCATTAAAGTTCGGAGCGAAGTATTCGGTAGGAACAGATCTGGATCCCTGTGCCATTGACGCTACCCATGAAAATATGAAAGCCAATGGAATTTCGGAAGACCAGTACGAGGTCATGATCGGAAACATTATTGATACAAAAGAGGTACAGGATCAGGTGGGATATGAAGCATATGACATTGTGGCGGCCAATATCCTGGCGGACGTGCTGGTCCCGCTTACGCCGGTGATCGTACATCACCTGAAAAAAGGCGGCATTTATATTACCAGCGGCATCATTGAAGGAAAAGAAGAACTGGTGGCAGATGCAGTAAAGGCTGCCGGGATGGAAGTCCTGGAGATCCACCACCAGGGAGAATGGGCCAGCGTGACAGCCAGAAAGCCCAGATAACCAAGAAGGAGAAAACTATGCAGCGTTTTTTTGTAACTCCCGGTCAGGTGGGGGAACAGGAAATCTATATTGAGGGTTCGGATGTCAACCATATGAAAAATGTACTCCGGCTTAAGACCGGGGAAGAAATGATGGTAAGTGACGGGGATAACCGGCAGTACCGGTGTGCGGTAAAGGAATACCCTGCCGGGAGAGCTGTCCTTGAGATCCTGGAAGCCGGGGATGTGGATACAGAGCTTCCGTCGAAGATCTATCTTTTTCAGGGATTGCCAAAGCAGGACAAGATGGAACTGATCGTACAGAAAGCAGTGGAGCTGGGCGTCTGTCAGGTGATCCCGGTGGAGACAAAGCGCTGCGTGGTGAAGCTGGACGATAAAAAGGCGGCAAAAAAGGTACAGCGGTGGCAGCAGATCGCAGAGAGCGCGGCAAAGCAGGCCGGGAGAGGCTATATCCCGAAAGTATCGGACGTGATGCCGTTTCCTTCGGCGCTGGAACTTGCCGGGGAGCTGGATGTCTGCCTGATCCCATATGAACTGGCGGAAGGCATGGAGTACACCCGCTCTGTGATAGAAGCGATCCGGCCCGGGCAGTCGGTGGGCATCTTCATCGGTCCGGAAGGCGGTTTTGAAAGAGAAGAGGTAGACCTGGCTTTAGCAAGCGGTGCAAAGGCCCTGACTCTTGGGAGAAGGATCCTCCGGACAGAGACGGCGGGACTGGCGGTGCTGTCGGTCCTGATGTACCATTTGGAGTCATAGAAACATACTCTGGTAATGAGAAGAAATTTGAGCAGGAAGTGAAAGTATGAAAGAAATATATCTGGACAATTCGGCGACGACCATGGCTTATCCGCAGGTAGGAGACCTGGTGCGTAAGGTGATGTGCCAGGATTACGGGAATCCCTCCTCTATGCACCGGAAGGGTGTAGAGGCGGAGAAATATGTGAAGGAAGCAAAGGAACGGCTGGCAAAGCTTTTGAAGGTGGAAGAAAAAGAGATCTTTTTTACATCAGGCGGCACAGAAAGTGACAATCTGGCCCTGATCGGTGCGGCCCGGGCAAATATGCGGCGGGGAAAGCACCTGATCACAACATCCATCGAACATCCGGCAATCTTAAATACCATGCATTATCTGGAGGATGAAGGGTTTCGTGTGACATTCCTTCCGGTGGACCGCTATGGAAGGGCAAGCCTGCAGGCGCTAAAAGAAGCGCTCTGTGAGGAAACCATTCTGGTGTCCATGATGTATGTAAATAATGAAGTTGGATCTGTCCAGCCGGTACAGGAAGCGGCCAGTCTTGTGAAAGCATACAATAAGGAAATCTTATTCCACGCGGACGCCGTACAGGGCTTTGGAAAGTACCGGATTTATCCGAAACGGCTGAAAGTTGATCTGTTGTCCTTAAGCGGGCATAAGATTCACGGACCCAAGGGGATCGGGGCTCTTTATATTGGGGGACATGTGAAGATTCAGCCTATCGTATTTGGCGGTGAGCAGCAGAAAAATATCCGTTCCGGGACAGAAAACGTGCCGGGGATTGCGGGACTTGGGCTGGCGGCCCAGATGATCTACCAGGATCTGGACGAAAAGGTAAATCGTATGCGGGCACTAAAGCAGCGGTTTATCGAGGGCGTACAGAGGATTCCGGAAACGACCATCCATGGCCTGTACGATGAGACGTCGGCGCCCCACATCGTGAGCGTGGGGGTTGCCGGTATCCGAAGCGAGGTGCTCCTTCATGCGCTGGAAGACAAAGGCATCTATGTATCAAGCGGATCTGCCTGTGCCTCTAACCATCCGCAGATCAGCGGAGTGCTCAAAGGAATCGGAGCCGGTCAGGAATTCCTGGACGCAACACTCCGGTTCAGTATGTCAGAGTTTACCACGGCAGAAGAGATTGACGAGACGCTTCAGACACTATATAATATAGTACCGATGCTTCGAAGATATACCAGAAGATAGGAAAAAGAACGAAGGAGATCTGTACAGATGAGATTTCATACATTTTTATTAAAATACGGAGAGATTGGGATCAAGGGAAAAAACCGGTATCTGTTTGAGGATGCGCTGGTGCGCCAGGTGCGCCGTTCACTCCGGGATGTGGACGGAGAATTTGTGGTTCACAAGTCCCAGGCCCGGATCTATGTGGACTGCGAAGGCGATTATGATTATGAGGAAGTGGTGGAGCACTTAAAAAGAGTGTTCGGCCTGGTAGGGATCTGTCCGGTGGTCCGGATGGAAGATCAGGGCTTTGAGAAACTGAAAGAAGACGTGGTAGCTTATATGGATGAACTTTATCCGGATAAGAATATCACATTTAAGGTAGAGTCCAGACGGGCGAAGAAGTCCTACCCGAAAAATTCCATGGAGATTAGCAGGGATTTAGGAGAAGCGATCCTGGATGCGTTTCCGGAGATCCGTGTGGATGTGCATCATCCGGATGTACAGGTGAATGTGGAGATCCGCAATGAAATCTATGTGTACTCTCAGATCATCCCGGGTGCCGGCGGTATGCCGGTGGGAACCAACGGGAAAGCGATGCTCCTTTTGTCCGGCGGAATCGACAGCCCTGTGGCCGGCTATATGATTTCCAAGAGAGGCGTGGGCCTTAGCGCTACCTATTTCCATGCACCGCCGTACACCAGCGAGCGGGCAAAGCAGAAGGTGGTGGATCTGGCAAAGATCGTATCCCGGTATTCCGGTCCGGTCCGGCTTCATGTAGTCAATTTTACAGATATCCAGTTATATATTTATGATAAGTGCCCGCACGATGAGCTGACGATCATCATGCGCCGTTATATGATGCGTATTGCAGAACATTTTGCGAAAGAAGAAGGATGTCTGGGGCTTATTACAGGAGAAAGTATCGGGCAGGTGGCAAGCCAGACTATGCAGAGCCTGGCGGCGACCAATGACGTGTGCACCATGCCTGTATACCGCCCGCTGATCGGGTATGATAAGCAGGAGATCGTGAATATTTCAGAAAAGATCGGTACCTTTGAGACCTCCATCCAGCCATTTGAAGACTGCTGCACCATTTTTGTGGCGAAGCATCCGGTGACAAAGCCCAATGTGGAGGTGATCCGTCGTTCTGAGGAGAGACTGTCAGAAAAGATCGATCAGCTGCTTCGAGAAGCTGTCGAATCCGTAGAGATCATAGAGGTTGGAGAATAAAAGAAAAATAAAAAGGTCAGACCTCTTAAGAGAGGTCTGACTGATAATTTTTATTCACAGATATAAGGGGTAAGTACCTCGAGGATGGTATCCACATCGGCAGCATTGTCTGCGTGGATATTCAGGTCGATAGGTTTGGAAAGATCCAGGCTGAAGATACCCATGATGGACTTTGCGTCAATGACATATCTTCCGGATACCAGATCAAAATCATAATCAAACTTTGTAATCTCATTTACAAAGGACTTTACTTTATCGATAGAATTTAAAGAAATTTTAACTGTTTTCATTCGATGATTCCTCCTTGATTTTCATTTTTCCTACCTACATATTAAGAGGATAAAAACGAAAAGTCAAGGAACATTTTGGAAAAGAGGACGTAAATATGAGGAAAAAAGCTGCACTGCACAACCTGGGCTGCAAGGTGAACGCATATGAGACGGAGGCCATGCAGGAACTGCTGGAGGACAGCGGCTATGAGATCGTGCCCTTTCATGAAAAGGCAGATATTTATATTATCAATACCTGTACGGTGACGAACATGGCGGATCGGAAATCCCGCCAGATGCTGCACCGCGCCCGGAAGATGAACCCGGACGCCATCGTGGCGGCCTGCGGCTGTTATGTGCAGGAAAAGCCGGAGGAAGTAGCGGACTGCGTGGACATTGTGATTGGCAATAACCGGAAAAAAGAGATCGTCCATATCCTGGAAGAATATGAAAAAGGCCGGGAAGGGATCAGAAAAGATCTGGTGGATATCGGCCATACCCGGGAGTATGAGGATCTGCATCTTTCGCGGACAGCAGAGCATACCCGGGCCTATATCAAGGTGCAGGACGGATGTAACCAGTTCTGTTCCTACTGCATCATTCCCTATGCCAGAGGGAGAGTACGGAGCCGTTCCATGGAAAGTGTGCGTGGGGAAGTGGAAACGCTGGCCCGGAACGGATATCAGGAGGTCGTGCTGACCGGGATCCATTTGAGCTCTTATGGTATTGATACGGGAACGGATCTGCTTTCTTTGATCCGGACCGTGCATGAGGTGGCCGGAATAAAAAGAATCCGGCTGGGATCACTGGAACCCAGGATCATAACGGAAGAGTTTGCTGAAGCGATCGCCGGGCTTCCCAAAATGTGCCCGCATTTCCATTTGTCGCTGCAGAGTGGCTGTACGGAGACCCTGAAGCGGATGAACCGGCGGTATACGGCAGAGGAGTATTATGAGAAATGCGAGCTCCTGCGGAAATATTTCCGGAATCCGGCCCTGACCACGGATGTGATCGTGGGATTTCCGGGGGAAACCGAAGAGGAATTTAAAGCTTCCAGGGATTTTATAGATAAGGTGGATTTCTATGAGACCCATGTGTTTAAATATTCCCGAAGAGAAGGGACAAAAGCGGCAGCTATGCCCGATCAGGTGCCGGAGGAGGAAAAAACCAGACGGAGTAATATTCTGCTTGACCTGAGCCGGAAAAAGCAGGCTGCTTATGAACAGCGGCTTCTGGGGACGACGCAGGAGGTGCTGATTGAAGAAGAAATCCGGCGGAATGGAGAAATTTACCAGGTGGGACACACCAGGGAATATGTCAAGATAGGAATCAGGACAGAAGAAAAACTGGCCAATCGGCTGGTGCAGATAGAAATAGAGAATCCTTTTCAAATAATTCATTGAATTTTGGAAAGTTATCATGTAGAATAAGGATGAAGTATGATTGGAGGACGTGAGTATATGAAGGATTTAAGCAGCACTCAGTTTTTTCAGGTAGAAAGCGGTCCACAGATTCAGGCAAAAGATATTCTTGAGATTGTGTACAAGGCTTTAAGTGAAAAGGGATACAACCCGGTGAACCAGATGGTTGGATATATCATGTCAGGTGATCCGACTTATATCACCAGCCATAATGGCGCCAGAAGTCTGATCATGAAGATGGAGCGGGACGAACTGGTGGAAGAGATGCTGAAGACGTATATCGAGCACAATGGCTGGAGATAATGTCTATGAGGATCATAGGATTGGATTATGGCTCCAGGACCGTCGGCGTTGCAGTCAGTGATCCCCTGGGGATCACCGCCCAGGCCGTGGAGACGATTACTCGCAAAGATGAGAATAAGCTCAGGAGAACCTGCGCCCGCATTGAGGAACTGATCAGAGAATATCAGGCAGAGCGGATCGTGCTGGGGCTTCCGAAGCATATGAATAATGATATTGGGGATCGGGCAGAAAAATCTATGGAATTCGGACGGATGCTTGAAAGACGGACCGGCCTTGAGGTCGTGATGTGGGACGAGCGCCTGACGACGGTGGAAGCAGAACGGACGTTGATCGAGAATAAGGTAAGACGTGAAGACCGCAAGAAGTATATTGATCAGATTGCGGCTGTTTTTATATTGCAGGGATATCTGGACCAGATCCGGAATGAAGATGTGTTCGGGGTGTGATGGATCTATGGAAAAAATTAAGTTCATGTCTGACGATATGCAGGAAACAGAATTTTTCGTACTGGAACAGACAACGGTAAATGCAGTGAACTACATTTTGGTGGCTGATTCCGAAGATGATGAGGCGGAATGCCTGATACTGAAAGAGACATCAAAGGCTGGCGCGGCAGAGAGCGTTTATGAGATCGTTGAAGACGATGTGGAGCTTTCGGCCTTGTCCAAGGTGTTTGAAGAACTTCTGGAAGACGTAGAGATTGAAAGGTAATATACGAATGTCTATCAGTAAAGAAAAATTCAAAGAAATGCTGAAAGAAAAAGGGTTAAAAGTGACCAATCAAAGGTTGCTTGTATTAGAGGTGCTCGCAGATCATCGTGATAAGCATATGACTGCGGAGGATATCTATGAACTGGTAAAAGAGGACTGTCCGGAGATCGGACTGGCTACAATTTACCGAACAGTGCAGTTGTTATTAGAAATGCAATTAGTGGACCGGATTAATCTGGACGACGGATGTGTGCGCTATGAGATCGGGGAGCCGGGGCTCGGCGAGGGAAAGCACCATCACCACCATTTAATCTGTAAGACCTGTGGGAAGGTCCTGCCGTTTTATGACGATCTCCTGGAAGAACTGGAGCGTCGGATCGAGGATGAGACAGGATTCCACGTGTTAGACCACGAATTAAAGTTCTATGGACAATGCAGGGAATGCCGGAACAGGCAGAAATAGTACGGAAAAGCACGTGGAGGTGTAAATTTGAAAAAAGAAAACAATGGAAAATTGCGTATCATTCCGCTGGGAGGTCTGGAGAAGATTGGAATGAACATTACTGCCTTTGAGTACGAAGACAGTATTATTGTCGTGGACTGCGGACTTGCGTTTCCGGAGGACGACATGCTTGGCATCGACCTTGTGATCCCGGATGTATCTTATTTGAAAGAGAATATCGGAAAAGTAAAAGGATTTGTGATCACCCATGGGCATGAGGACCACATCGGGGCACTGTCCTATGTGCTTCGGGAGATGAATCTTCCGATCTATGCTACTAAACTGACAATGGGTATCATTGAGCGGAAGCTTACGGAGCATAATCTTTTGCGGAGTACCAGAAGAAAAGTAGTCAGACACGGACAATCTATCAATCTGGGACATTTCCGGATTGAGTTTATTAAAACCAACCACAGTATTCAGGATGCGGCCGCGCTTGCCATTTACTCTCCGGCAGGCATTGTGGTCCATACGGGTGACTTTAAGGTGGATTATACGCCGGTGTTTGGCGATGCGATTGATCTGCAGCGGTTCGCTGAAATCGGAAAGAAGGGCGTACTGGCGCTGATGAGCGACAGCACCAATGCGGAGCGGAAAGGCTTTACGCAGTCTGAACGGACGGTAGGAGTAACCTTTGACCATATTTTTGCGGAACATCAGAACACGAGACTTATTATTGCTACTTTTGCGTCCAATGTGGACCGTGTGCAGCAGATTATCAATACGGCTTGTAAATATGACCGGAAAGTGGTGGTAGAGGGCCGCAGCATGGTAAATATCATCCAGGTGGCTCAGGAGCTTGGATATCTGAACGTGCCGGATAAGACGCTGATCGAGATCGACCAGATGAAGAATTATCCGCCGGAGAAGACGGTGCTGATCACTACGGGCAGCCAGGGCGAGTCTATGGCAGCTTTGTCCCGTATGGCGGCGGATATCCATAAGAAAGTAACGATTATGCCGGGAGATACGGTTATCTTAAGTTCCAATCCGATCCCGGGGAACGAAAAGTCGGTATCCCGTGTAATCAATGAATTGTCTGCAAAGGGAGCAAATGTGATCTTCCAGGATGTTCATGTATCGGGACATGCCTGTCAGGAAGAGCTGAAACTGATCTATTCCCTGGTGAAGCCCAAATATGCAATTCCGGTGCACGGAGAATTCCGGCATTTGAAGGCCAACGCAGAGCTGGCGCAGACACTTGGCATACCGAAGGAAAACGTATTTATACTCCAGTCCGGAGATGTTCTGGAGTTAAACAGCCAGGAGGCGAAGGTTGTGGATAAGGTCCATACAGGGGCAATACTTGTAGATGGACTGGGAGTCGGCGATGTGGGAAATATTGTACTGCGTGACCGCCAGCATCTGGCAGAGGACGGAATCCTGATCGTGGTGCTGACACTGGAAAAGCGGAGCAACCATCTTCTGGCCGGCCCGGATATCGTTTCCCGTGGCTTCGTATACGTAAGAGAGTCCGAGGGACTGATGGAAGAGGCAAGACATGTACTGATGGATGCGGTGGAGGATTGTCTGATGCATCAGCGCAATGCGGACTGGAGCAAGATAAAGCTGGTAATCCGGGATACGATGAATGAATTCATATGGAAGCGGACAAAGCGCCGCCCGATGATTCTGCCGATCATCATGGATGTGTAAATGTGAACAAACTGTGAAAGGGGACGTACACCTTTGCAAAAGGTGTACGTCCCAAATTGCGAAAAGGGGTGTCCCAGATTGATGAATAATGACAGACTTGCGACATATCTTAAATCGCTGGAGAGTCCGGAAAGGCCCTTCCTTGAACAGGTTGAGCGGGAGGCGCTGGAAAGTTATGTGCCGATCATCCGTAAGGAAACACAGAGTTTTCTTAAGGTGATGCTGGAGATCACGCGTCCTATGCGGATCCTGGAGGTGGGGACGGCAGTGGGCTTTTCTGCGCTTCTGATGAGTGAATATATGCCGGAGGGCGCTCATATTACCACGATTGAGAAGTATGAGAAGAGGATTCCCATTGCCCGGGAAAATTTCCGGAAAGCCGGGAAGGATGATGTGATCACACTGATAGAGGGAGATGCCATGGAAGTGCTGAAATCCCTGGACGGACTATACGACCTGATTTTTATGGATGCAGCAAAAGGACAGTATCCGCATTATCTGCCGGAGGTCTTAAGGCTTCTGGCGCCGGGCGGGGTACTGATGTCTGATAATGTGCTGCAGGACGGGAATCTGATTGAGTCCCGTTTTGCGGTGGAGAGGCGGGACCGTACGATCCACAGCAGGATGCGGGAGTATCTGTATACACTGAAGCATCATAAGAACCTGGAAACCTCAATTCTGCCGCTTGGAGACGGTGTGGCACTCAGTGTGAAGAAGAACGAAGAGAGGAGATAAGTACCATGGAGCGGAAACGTCCAGAATTGTTAATACCTGCCAGCAGCCTGGAGGTATTGAAGACTGCCGTGATCTTTGGGGCAGATGCAGTATATATTGGCGGGGAGGCCTTCGGACTGAGGGCAAAGGCCAAAAATTTCTCGAAGGATGACATGCGGGAAGGAATTGCTTTTGCCCACGAGCATGGGGCAAAGGTGCATGTAACGGTTAATATCCTGGCCCATAACGATGACCTTCCGGGAGTGGAAGAATATCTGAAAGAATTGAAAGAATTGAAGCCTGATGCGCTGATCATTGCAGATCCAGCCATTTTTGAGATGGCAAAGGAAATTTGTCCTGACATCGAACGACATATCAGCACCCAAGCAAATAATACTAATTATGGGACTTATCTTTTCTGGTGGAAGCAGGGGGCAAAGCGGGTGGTGTCCGCAAGAGAGCTGTCTTTGAAAGAAATCCGGGAGATCCGGGATAGAATTCCGGAAGAAATGGAGATTGAGAGCTTTATTCATGGAGCCATGTGCATTTCTTATTCGGGACGATGTCTGCTGAGCAATTATTTTACCGGAAGAGACGCCAATCAAGGAGCCTGTACCCATCCCTGCCGCTGGAAATATGCGGTGGTGGAAGAAAAGAGACCGGGAGAATACCTGCCTGTCTATGAAAATGAGAGGGGAACCTATATCTTCAATTCGAAGGATCTGTGTATGATCGGGCATATCCCGGAAATGATCGAGGCTGGGATTGACAGCTTTAAGATCGAAGGCCGGATGAAAACAGCCCTTTATGTGGCGACGGTAGCCAGAACCTATCGGAAAGCCATTGATGATTATCTGGAGAATCCGGATAAGTATGAGGCCAATATGCCCTGGTACCTGGATCAGATTTCAAATTGCACATACAGGCAGTTTACCACTGGTTTTTATTTCGGAAAGCCGGACGAGGAAGCCCAGATTTATGATAATAACACCTATATCAGAGAATATACTTATCTGGGGATCATCGGAGGAGAGCGGGACGGCCTTTACCGGATCGAGCAGAGAAATAAATTTTCTGTGGGTGAAACCATAGAGATCATGAAGCCAAACGGCGAGAATATCCAGGTGACCGTTCAGAAGATTCTGGATGAAGAGGGGCAGGAGATGGAAAGCGCACCTCATTCAAAACAGGTTCTCTACGTGGATCTGGAAGGAAAAGCAGAAAAATTTGATATTTTAAGACGTGCAGAAGAATAGTAAATGGCTCTGGATCACCAAAAAATCCAGAGCCATTTTTTTATGCATGTGTGATAAAAAGGATAGGAATTATGCGCCGACAGTCACTGCAGAAGCAGTCTCTGCCGCTCTTTTTTTGTGGCTTTTGAATACCAGGCTTCCGACAAAGCCCGCCAGGCTTCCGCCTGCAACGGCAAATGCGAGTGCAAGAACTACCTGGAGAGGCGGATTAAATGCAAATGGTGCCAGAAGTCCGGGGATTGGCGATGCTGTCCCGGGTGCGTTGTTGATGATCTGGAAAACAGCAGCAGAAATTCCGGCAAGGCCGCCCCCGAAGAAATTTGAACAGTAGATCGGGATCGGGTTGGAAGTCACAATATCCGCCTGGGTCAGAGGCTCCAGCATGACAGCGATCACATTGCTCTTATTTCCCAGCTTCAGTCTTGCAAAGATGATGCCGTTCGTAAAAGAGCCTCCCACACAGGCAATAGCCGCAATTCCCATTGGGAGTCCGGAGAGTCCCAGCATAGCAGTCAGGGCCATAGAGCTTAGCGGTGAGGTACAGATCATTTTCATAATACCGCCAAGAAGGAAGCCCATAACAATAGGGGACTGTTCGGTGGCAGCGGTGATGGTTCCGCCGATACGGGTCAGGAGAACAGTGACCACCGGATCAGATGCCCAGGCAATGAGATGGGCAAAAGGTGCGATCAAAAGAGCGCCAAGAATGATATTTAATCCTTCGGGCAGTTTCTTTTCAACGATAGGTGAAAGCATTCCTACCAGATAACCTGCGATGAATCCGGGAAGAATACCATACGATCCGACCGCAACGCCGGCAACCACGGAAAGGACTGGATTGGCCCCCATGCTCAGGGGTACCATAATGGCGGCGGCCACTCCGCTAAGACTTCCGGAAGTTTCGCCTACCGTGCGGAAAAAGTCAATTCCTAAAAGATCGCCGGTAATGTATTTGTGGATTGCTTCTACCAGAAAGGTAGCAACGGCAGCATTTGCTATTCCTGACATAGCAAGCTGGCCTTTTGGCATTTTCAGGCTGAACAGTGAGAATCCTGCCAGCGCCACCAGCAGTAATCCAACTCCAGATAAAATAGTCATCATGATTGTTTCCTCCGTTTCTTGTCTGTTTTTGAATATGTCTCTGTTATTTATTGATGAAATAAATATATAAGACTGGTTTCAAACGGTTTCAAATGGTATCAAAATTGACAATAAAAAAACGAGCATCATCAGAATTTTGTAAAAAATATACAAAATACTGATGATGCTCCTGGCAATTGAAAGGAACTATTTGTGCACGCTGTATACGACCAGTGCATTTAAGAAATTTTTGATCTTTACATTTCCGTGGCGTTCACTTTTGCCGCGGATAAAATCCATTTCCCGCCGAACCTGTTCAAAATTGTACAGGGTATTGGAATATTCTGTAAAAATTTCATTGCCATAATCCTCCAGACCCAAATGAGCCAGGTTGACGAGTCCGGCGGCGGCAGCCCGGCGGATCCTCTGTTCCATGGATTTGGGAGAGTCGCTGAAACGGCTGCACAGTTCATTCAGTGTTAATTCACTGATTTTTGCATGGTTCTGGATCATATATTCTACCACAGTTATGATATCCCGGCTTCCGATGTCACCGATGATCCCAAGTCTCTGGAGAATCGTCTGCAAAGTGACCATAGATTCGTTCCGGGAAGGCAGAGATTGTGTGTCAGCAGAGGTTTCGGCGGAGCCTGCCTGTTCTTCGGGCAGAGCTCCGGGGATATCTTCCGTGAAAAGCTCCTGCATTTTCTGAAGAGTGCGTTTCATCGACAGGTTCTGACGGACCTTCTGGATAACGTTTTCTACCTCAATACTGTTGACAGGCTTCTGGATGAAAAATTCAATTCCTGCTTCATAGGCGGCGGAGACCATTTCTTTGGAAGAAACCTGGGAGAGCATAATAAAGGCGGTATCCGGCAGCCGTGTCCTTGCATGTTCCACGAAGGTGATCCCGTCCATCTCGGGCATCAAAAGGTCCACGATGATAATATCCGGTTTTAGTTCGAAGACATCCTCCAGACCTTCGTGTCCATTGCTGCCGGTTCCGCATACGGTTCCGAGCTCCCGGTCGGTAATGATCTGTTTTAAGATCATCCGTATATGTTTGTCATCATCAAGCAGGTAAAATTTCATTAGTATCATCCTTTCTGCGTAAAAGTTGTCTTTGGTACTGTGATTGTAAACGTAGTTTTTCCGGGGACGGACTCCAGGGAAATGGTGCCGTGGAACTGGTCCTTTATCAGATCATGTACCAGATTAAGGCCGAGTCCCCTGCTGACCTCTCCGGTTTCATAATTAATCTTGGTAGAAAATCCGGGACAGAATATTTCCGGCTGGTTTTCTTCCGGAATGCCGGGACCGTGGTCGGTAATCTGGAAAATACAGTTGTCTCCGGAAAAGTTCTGAACGACTTCAATTTGTACGTAAGAACTCTTTTCTGCCTCCAGTGCATTGGTAAAGAGGTTGCGGAAGATGGACATCCAGGCGTAATGTTGTCCGGTATACAGCCTGTGTGGAAGATGGAGCGAGACGGACACTTCTTTTCCGGAGTCTTTGCCAAGGCGGACCGTGGCGTTTTTCAGAACATTCAGGATTTCATCCAGATACATGCCGTCGCTTTTCACTTCCTGATCCAGAACCTCAGAAATTCCCCGCATGATCAGCAGATATTCTTTTTTGATCTCATGGATATCCTTGGATACTGCAAGTGCGGACCGTGCCTGCTCTTCCAGTGCCGGACTGTTTTTTAACTGTTCATACAGATGGTAGGAGGTATTCATAGTCTGTTCGATTAAAGTTGTATTTTTGTCCATCCACAAAACCTCTCCGTTCAGACGGGAGATCAGAAGAAGGAGCTCCTGATAGCGTTTTTCATGTTCTCTCCGGAGGAGGATCCGCCTGTACTGCCGGAAGACCAGGAGCACGCAGGCGATGACCAGGGTCCGGAGGACGGCTACCAGGAAGATGCCCAGCTGAGTGGATGGATGAAAGGCATCAGTGCCGGCTCGGAATAGCAGCTCTAATAGGTTGGAAATATAATCGATTCCAACCAAAAAAGGCAGAAGCATCCGATAACCAGCCGCCTTTTTTTGACGGAGCCGGTCACAGAGATACAAAAGAAGTCCGTAGCTGATATAAAAAATCATTTCCGGAAACAGCCGTTCCGCCGCCTGCAGATCTCCATACCGGAGAAAACTGAGAAACAGCCGCATCAGGAATACGCCTGCAGCGGCGCACAGCGTGGTTGCAGGCAAGGGGAAATCCGTTGTCAAAAACAAAAATAAAGGCAGCAGAGTGACTGCTACGGAGATTTCAAAATCTGCAAAAAAAAGGTTTACGCTCAGCTGTGCAGCCAGAATCACGGACAGACTGCATAGAGCTATGCGTTGATAGGTTTTATTCATAAAACAGCTCCATGATAAAAAAGATTGATATATTTACTATAACTTTTTCCGGGGTTTTTGTATAGATAATTTTACATGGAAAAGCACAAAAAAAGAAAATGTGACATAGATTATATCAAATACGCCAAGAGGTGCTTTTCTTGAAGTCTTTTCCCCAACCCCTCACAGCCTCCGAAGAAAGAGAATATATGCAGAGATATACGGAGGGTGATCTTGAAGCGAAGCATATACTGATTGAACGGAATCTGCGCCTCGTAGCCCATATTGTGAAAAAGTACCAGACTTATGAAGAAGAGACGGAAGACCTGCTTTCCATCGGAACCATAGGACTGATCAAGGCGGTAGTCACGTTTAACCCCGATAAGTGCGTGAGACTCGGAACGTATGCGGCAAGGTGCATCGAAAATGAAGTGCTGATGTACCTGCGCTCAAAGCGGAAATCTTCGAGGGATATCTCTTTGTATGAACCTATAGGGACGGACCGTGAAGGAAATGAGATCCAGCTCTTTGACATTATTGAAACAGAAGAGGAAGACGCACACCACAAGGTGGAGCTTGGAGAAGACATCCGAAGGCTTTACCAGAAGGTAGAATCCGAGCTGTCACCAAGAGAGCGGACTGTGCTGAAAATGCGTTATGGGTTATATAACGAAGAAGAATATACGCAGCGGGAGATCGCCGGACAGTTAGGCATCTCTCGTTCTTACGTTTCCAGGATTGAAAAGAGCGCGATCGAAAAGCTTCGGAAACATTTTCAGATGGGGACGTAGACTTTTTGCAAAAGTCTACGTCCCCATCTGAAAAACAGGGTGTCCCTTTTTGAAAAACCCCCTGTCCCCGGTTGACAGGGGAAGAGGGATACGATAAGATATTGTCACCTATTCAAAGCTGGAGTGTTATCGGATGCTCCGTTCAGAACTTTGAGTTTTCTAACGGCTGTTTCGGCCAGTTGTTCCAAACAAGAGAAGATAACTGAAAATATGAGACCCATAATATGTGGCCGGTAAAGAGAAAGGAGTGTGCAAATGGCGTTTAGTGTTGTGCTGTCCGCCGGAATTCGGGGGATGCATGTGGAGCTTGTGCATGTAGAGGCAGATATCAGTAATGGTCTGCCTGTGTTTCATATGGTGGGATACCTGTCATCGGAAGTGAAGGAAGCAGCGGAGAGGGTGCGCACTGCGATCCGCAATGCAGATATCGTTCTCCCTGCAAAGAAGATCATGGTTAATCTGGCTCCGGCGACGATGAGAAAGAAAGGGGCGTCTTATGATCTGCCGATTGCGCTGGCCGTGCTGGCCTCTCTTGGTGTGATCCCCAAAGAAGAGCTGGAACGGGTGCTGGTGATCGGAGAACTGAGCCTTAGCGGACATGTGCGGAAGGTTTCGGGAATCCTTCCCATAGTGAAGCAGGCCCGGGATGCGGGATGTCATACTTGCATCCTGCCCCTGGCGAATCGGACAGAAGGAAATCTGGTAGAAGGGATCCGTATGATCGGGGTTTCTCACCTGAAGGAAGCTCTGGGGTATTTGACTCATACTCTGGAACCAGAAGCTTTAGCAGGCAGGGAGGGAAAAGAAGAAACAGACGGTGCGGCGGAAGAACTGACAGAATTTTTGGATTTCGCCCAGGTAAGAGGGCAACAGGCTGTGAAGCGGGCGGCCGAGGTGGCGGCGGCAGGAGGGCATAATCTTCTGCTGGTGGGTCCGCCGGGCAGCGGGAAGTCCATGATCGCAAGGAGGATCCCCACAATCCTGCCGCCGCCCACGGAAGAAGAGAGTATGGAGATTACCACGGTTTACAGTATCCGGGGTATGGTGGATGAAAGGCATCCGCTGATCACAGGCAGACCCTTTCGGGAAGTCCATCATACAGTGACAAGGGCCGCCCTGATCGGAGGAGGGGCGGTTCCGGTTCCAGGAGAATTAAGCCTGGCTCACGGGGGTGTTTTATTCTTGGACGAGCTGACAGAATTTCAGAAGTCAGTCCTGGAAATGCTCCGTCAGCCGCTGGAAGAACGACAGGTGGTAATTGCCAGAAGTCACGGGTCTTACTGGTTTCCGGCGAACGTCATGCTGACAGCAGCGATGAATCCCTGTCCCTGTGGAAATTTTCCGGATATGGGGAAATGTAGCTGTACTCCGAGCCAGATCCGGAGATATCTAAGCCGGGTGAGTCAGCCGTTCCTGGATCGGATGGATCTGTGTACAGAGGCACCGAAGATTGCATATGATGATCTGAAGGGGACGGTAAAGGAAGAAAGTTCGGAGGAAATCAGGGAACGGGTGTGTCGGGCAAGGAAGATTCAGACCAGAAGGTATGCGGGGACAAGGGTTTTGTCCAATGCGATGCTGGGCTCCGGAGATCTGGAGCAGTACTGCGCTCTGGATGCAGAGGGGGAAGCGTTAATGCGAAAAGCGTTTCTTGCATTGGATCTTACAGCCCGGACCTATCACAAGATCTTAAAAGTCGCACGTACGATCGCAGATCTGGACGGCAGTGAACACATTCGGGCACCTCATCTGAAAGAGGCGGCAGGCTACCGGACTATGGACAAGAAATACTGGGGCAGATGAAAAGGAGACAAAATCATGATGTATGAATACTGGCTGGCGAAAGTGAGGCCGTTATCGGCCAGGAAAAAAAGAAAGCTGAAGGACGCATATGGCAGTGCCAGAGCCGTATATTATATAGAAGAAAAAGACCTGCACAGGCTGGGAATTTTGACAAAACAGGAGATCCGGCTGCTGTACCGGAAAACGGAATCAGAAAAGCAGCTGGAAGAGGAGTGGAAAAAGCTCGAAATGGCCGGGATACAGATGATACCATATGGCGCGCCAGAGTATCCCCAAAGATTGACACAAATCCAGGATCCGCCTTTTGCGCTTTTTGTCAAGGGGGATCTTCCGCCGGAAAATCAGCCGGCGGTAGCAATTGTAGGAGCAAGAAAATGTACACCTTACGGGGAGCAGATGGCGTTGGAGTATGGTGAGGCAATGGCCGGAGCGGGGATTGCGGTAATCAGCGGAATGGCAAGGGGAATCGACGGCGCCGGGCAGAGAGGAGCACTGAACGGAGGAGGGAGGACTTATGGGGTGCTGGGCTGTGGTGTGGATATCTGCTATCCGAGAGAACATATCGGCCTTTATACAGATATCATGAAAAATGGCGGGATCCTGTCAGAACGCATACCGGGAGAGCCGCCGCTGCCGGCCTATTTTCCGGAACGGAACCGTATCATCAGCGGGCTTGCAGATGTAGTTCTGGTCATGGAGGCGAAAAGAAAAAGCGGATCGCTCATTACGGCAGATCAGGCATTGGAACAGGGCAAAGATGTCTACGCCCTGCCGGGGCCGGCAGACAGCCCTCTAAGCGAGGGGTGTCATCAGCTGATCCGTCAGGGGGCAGGAATCCTTTTGTCGCCGCAGGATCTTTTGGAGGAACTGGGGATGGAGAGGATCTGCATTATGAAAAAATCTGACAAGAACAAAAAAATGCTTGAAAGTCCCGAAAATATGGTGTATAGTTGTCTCGGTTTATTTCCAAAGGACGTCAGCTATATTATAGAAGAAACAGGATTGGAGCCGGGAAGAGTCATGGAGGCTCTGATCACGCTGGTACTTGAGGGATATGCCAGAGAAATATCAAAAAATCATTATGTCAGAGCCGAAAAGGGCCCTGGCAGAAAAATATAAAACGGAGGAAAGATATGGCACGCTATCTTGTAATCGTGGAGTCACCGGCAAAGGTGAAAACAATCAAAAAGTTTTTGGGGAGCAATTATGTTGTAATGGCATCTAACGGCCATGTGCGCGACCTGCCCAAAAGCCAGCTTGGCATCGATGTAGAGCATGACTTTGAGCCAAAGTATATCACGATTCGAGGGAAGGGTGAGATTTTGGCGGCATTGAGAAAGGAAGTCAAAAAGGCGGACAAAGTATATCTGGCAACCGACCCGGACCGGGAAGGAGAAGCGATTTCCTGGCATTTAAGCCAGGCGCTGAAGCTGGATAAAAAGAAAACATATCGGATCAGTTTTAATGAAATTACGAAAAGCGCGGTCAAGGCGTCGTTAAAAAATGCAAGAGAGATTGATTCCGATCTGGTAGACGCTCAGCAGGCAAGAAGAGTTCTGGATCGGATTGTAGGCTACCGGATCAGCCCGCTTTTGTGGGCAAAGGTAAAACGGGGATTAAGCGCGGGGCGTGTGCAGTCAGTCGCACTGCGCATTATTGCCGACCGGGAAGAAGAGATTAATGCTTTTATTCCGGAGGAATACTGGACGCTGGATGCAAACCTGAAGGTGGAAGGGGAGAAAAAGCTCCTCAGAGCCAAATTCTATGGAAAAGGAAATAAAAAACTGACCATCGGATCCAGGGAAGAGATGGAGCAGATATTAAAAGAACTGGAGGGGGCAGAGTATACAGTAGACGAGATCCGCAAAGGCGAAAGGGTCAAGAAGGCTCCGGTACCTTTTACAACCAGTACTCTGCAGCAGGAGGCGTCCAAGGCTCTGAATTTTGCTACCTCAAAGACTATGAGGATTGCCCAGCAGCTATACGAGGGAATTGATATCAAAGGAAATGGAACAGTAGGTCTGATCACCTATCTGCGTACGGACTCTACAAGAGTATCGGCAGAGGCAGATCAGACTGTGAGGGAATATATCGGCGGTACTTACGGCCCGGAATATGTGGCCTCCAGAGATATTTCCAGCGCCAGGGACGGCAGGGGAGTACAGGATGCTCATGAGGCAATCCGGCCTACAGATGTTACGAGAACACCGGCGGCTATGAAGGATTCCCTGACCAGAGACCAGTTCCGTCTCTACCAGCTGGTATGGAAACGTTTTGTGGCAAGCAGGATGCAGCCGGCTAAATATGAGACTACCTCCGTGAGGATCGCGGCAGGGGAATATCGGTTTACAGTAGCCGCATCCAGGATAGCGTTTGAAGGATTCCGGTGTGTATATACAGAAGCCGATGAAGAGAAGGAAGAAAATAACGTGCTGGTAAAAGGGCTGGATGAGAATGCAAAACTTTCCAAAGAAAGCTTTGAGACGAAACAGCACTTTACACAGCCGCCGGCTCACTATACAGAGGCCGCGCTGGTCAAAACCTTAGAGGAGCTTGGGATCGGACGTCCCAGTACCTATGCGCCGACGATCACCACGATCATTTCCAGAAGATATGTGGCGAAGGAAAATAAAAATCTTTATATGACAGAGATTGGCGAGGTAGTCAATAACATCATGAAGCAATCATTCCCCAGCATCGTGGATGTGAATTTTACGGCAAATATGGAAGGACTGCTGGATGGTGTTGCAGAAGGGAAGGTAAGATGGAAAACTATTATCGAGAACTTCTATCCGGATCTGGATGCTGCTGTGAAAAAAGCAGAAGAAGAGCAGGAAAAGGTAAAGATCGAAGATGAAGTGACCGACGTGATCTGTGAGCAGTGCGGTCGGAATATGGTGATCAAATATGGCCCTCACGGAAGATTTCTGGCCTGTCCCGGATTTCCGGAGTGCCGGAATACCAAGCCATATCTGGAAAAGATCGGTGTGCCCTGCCCTGTCTGCGGTAAAGATGTAGTGATCCGCAAGACAAAAAAAGGCAGAAAATATTATGGCTGTGAGGATAACCCGAACTGTGAATTTATGTCATGGCAGAAACCATCGGTAAAGAAATGTCCGCGCTGCGGAAGCTATATGGTAGAGAAGGGAAATAAGCTTCTGTGCAGTGATGAGACCTGTGGTTATGTGGAAGATAAGAGAAATGTAAAGAATATTTAGAAAATTTGTTGAATGTTTATATAATGTATGATAATATTACTTTCAAAGGATGGAGGATTGCCATGAGTGTACAATTATTAGATAAAACAAGGAAAATCAACAAATTACTGCACAATAACAATTCCAGCAAGGTCGTATTTAACGACATTTGTGCGGTGCTGACAGAAATTTTGAATTCCAACGTGGTTGTGATCAGTAAGAAGGGGAAGGTGCTGGGCTGCAGCAAATGCGAGGGCGTGCCGCTGATCGAAGAGCTTATTGAACAGAAGGTAGGAACGCATATTGACGGGATGCTGAATGAAAGACTCTTAAGTATCCTTTCTACGAAGGAAAATGTTAATCTGGAGACATTAGGCTTCTCCGCTGATGTGGTGAAGGGGTATCAGGCGATCATCACACCGATCGATATCGCCGGCGAACGGCTGGGAACGCTGTTCATCTATAAGATTGACCAGATTTATGAAATTGATGATATTATCCTGAGTGAATACGGAACCACGGTGGTAGGGCTTGAGATGTTAAGGTCTGTCAACGAGGAAAATGCGGAAGAAAGCAGGAAAGAGCATATTGTCCAGTCTGCCATCAGCACGCTGTCATATTCCGAACTGGAAGCGATCATCCACATTTTTGATGAGCTGGATGGAACAGAGGGAATCCTGGTAGCCAGCAAGATTGCAGACCGTGTGGGAATTACCAGGTCTGTGATCGTAAATGCGCTCCGTAAGTTTGAGAGCGCCGGTGTCATCGAATCCCGTTCTTCCGGTATGAAAGGAACTTACATCAAGGTAGTCAATGATTATGTATTTACAGAGCTGGAGCATATTAAGGCTGAGCGCATGCAGAAATAGGAGAGGGACTTTATGTACGAAGAGTGTTCTGCCAGGCTCCGTATGGTGCGGGTCATTTTAAAAGACGGATATCTGGATGAGGTTTCTCATCCGTGCAGTGTAATAAAGTATCGTCCGGAGGAAGAATGCATATACTTATTAACGGAAAACAAACTTTCATCGTTTTCTCTGGATGGAATCTATGAATGTCAGATTGATACCGGAAAAGGGACCCTTGCCTGTACCGGAATGCTGCTGGAGCGTTACTGGAATAAATCAGGGAATGTGATCAAATTCCGGATTCAGAATGGATTTTATAAAAATCTTGTAAACTAAATAAAAGTGTGTTGACAAATCCGAAAGAGAGTGCTATTTTATACCTAGAGTTTTTCAGCACTCTCTTTTAGTGAGTGCTAACAAATAGATTTAAATCTAAGGAGGCATATTCTATGAAACTAGTACCATTAGGCGACAGAGTTGTATTGAAACAGTTAATCGCAGAAGAAACGACCAAATCCGGGATCGTGATCCCCGGACAGTCAAAAGAGAAACCGCAGCAGGCGGAAGTAATTGCTGTAGGGCCTGGCGGAACAGTAGACGGAAAAGAAGTAGTGATGAACGTGTCTGCCGGACAGACGGTCATTTACTCCAAATATGCGGGAACCACCGTTGAGATCGATGACGAAGAGTACATTATTGTAAAGCAGGATGATATCCTGGCAATCGTAGAATAATCAACCATTTTAGTTTATTAGGAGGCAGTAAGATCATGGCAAAAGAAATTAAATATGGCGCCGAGGCCAGAAGCGCACTGGAAGCAGGAGTTAATCAGCTGGCAGATACAGTAAGAGTTACACTTGGACCAAAGGGACGCAATGTTGTCCTGGATAAATCCTTTGGAGCACCGCTGATCACTAACGACGGTGTAACGATCGCAAAAGAGATCGAGCTGGAAGATGCTTTTGAGAACATGGGAGCACAGCTGATCAAGGAAGTTGCTTCCAAGACAAATGACGTGGCCGGAGACGGAACTACCACAGCTACCGTACTGGCACAGGCTATGGTGCACGAAGGAATGAAGAACCTGGCAGCAGGCGCAAATCCGATCATCCTTCGTAAAGGTATGAAGAAAGCGACAGATACAGCAGTAGAAGCAATCGCTAAGATGTCCAGCAAAGTAAACGGCAAAGATCAGATCGCCAAGGTTGCAGCAATTTCTGCCAGTGACGAGGAAGTAGGCGAGATGGTAGCAGACGCTATGGAAAAAGTTTCCAACGACGGTGTTATCACCATTGAAGAGTCCAAGACCATGAAGACAGAACTTGACCTGGTAGAAGGTATGCAGTTTGACCGCGGATATGTGTCTGCATACATGGCAACTGATATGGATAAAATGGAAGCAAACCTGGAAGATCCATACATCCTGATCACAGATAAGAAGATCTCCAACATCCAGGATATCCTTCCGCTGCTGGAGCAGATCGTACAGTCCGGAGCAAGACTTCTGATCATCGCAGAGGATATCGAAGGCGAGGCGCTGACTACCCTGATTGTAAACAAACTGCGTGGAACCTTCAATGTAGTAGCAGTAAAAGCACCTGGATATGGCGACAGAAGAAAAGAGATGCTCAAAGATATCGCAATCCTGACAGGCGGAGAAGTGATCTCCGAAGAGCTGGGACTGGATCTTAAGGATACAACAATGGAACAGCTGGGTCGTGCAAAATCCGTTAAAGTACAGAAAGAAAACACTGTTATCGTAGACGGACTTGGCGACAAGAAAGCTATTGCAGACCGTGTGGCTCAGATCAAGAATCAGATTGAAGAGACCACTTCTGATTTCGACAGAGAAAAACTTCAGGAGAGACTGGCAAAACTGGCCGGCGGCGTAGCAGTGATCCGTGTAGGTGCGGCTACTGAGACAGAAATGAAAGAAGCAAAACTTCGTATGGAAGATGCCCTGGCAGCTACCAGAGCAGCTGTTGAAGAAGGTATCATCGCAGGAGGCGGATCTGCTTACATCCACGCTGCAAAAGAAGTGGCTAAGAAGGTAGCAGAGATGGAAGGCGATGAAAAGACAGGCGGAAATGTAGTCCTGAAAGCGCTGGAAGCTCCGCTGTACCGCATCGCTGCCAACGCAGGACTGGAAGGATCTGTTATCATTAATAAAGTATCCGAGTCTGAGCCTGGCATTGGATTCGACGCACTGACAGAGCAGTATGTAGATATGGTAGAGAGCGGTATCCTGGATCCTGCAAAGGTAACAAGAAGCGCACTTCAGAACGCGACCAGCGTAGCAGCTACACTTCTGACTACAGAGTCTGTTGTGGCAAATATTAAGGAAGAAGTACCGGCTGCAGCACCGGCAGGCGGCGGAATGGGAATGATGTAATTCCCGGATAAATACAGTTCACACTGTGAGCCATAGTCTGGTTCTCACAGATAAAAGTGAAAATTTTGAAAACTCCCCTTAGGGGGAGTTTTCTTTTTGTGTAGAAATGTGTTACAATGATACCAATCAGTATATATTTTTTGGAGGAATAAATAAATGAGTGACTTCTATACAGAACAGCTTGTAAAAAAACAGTCTGGGGCAAAGGAGATGGCGATCAGAGCGGGGCTGATCGTACTGACGGTCATCGCCGTGTTTATCGTGCTTATGTTTCCGTTAGGGATCATTCTGCCGATACTGGCTGTTGTGCTGGATGTATTCATGTTCCGCAGGCTGAATGTGGAGTATGAATATCTGTTTGTCAACGGAGATCTTGACGTGGACAAGATCATGAGCCGTGCAAAGCGTAAGAGAATGTTCTCGATGAATGTTTCAGAGATGGAACTTCTGGCGCCGTCAGATGCTCCGGAGCTTCGTCAGTATCAGAACGCAAAGACGCTGGACTTTTCTTCCGGAACCGGACAGGCTAAGTTGTACACATTAGTCGTAGCGGATCACGGGGAACTGAAAAAAGTGGTATTTGAGCCAAATGAAACGATTATTGAAGGCTTTTTTGTGCTGGCACCCAGAAAAGTCATCAGAAAATAGTTGACAAATCATGTCAGGATTCGATATGATAGCTGTTAAATATTACAATTTTGCAATGGTGAAAGAGAGGATGAAAAATCATGGGAAAGATTATCGGAGAAGGAATTACATTTGATGATGTTCTTTTAGTACCGGCTTATTCAGAAGTGATCCCCAATCAGGTGGATCTGTCTACGTATCTGACCAAGAAGGTGAAGCTGAATATACCGATGATGAGTGCCGGAATGGATACAGTCACTGAGCACCGGATGGCGATTGCTATGGCGCGTCAGGGAGGAATCGGTATTATTCACAAGAATATGTCCATTGAAGAACAGGCAGAAGAAGTAGACAAGGTAAAGCGATCGGAAAATGGGGTAATCACAGATCCGTTTTTCCTGTCTCCGGAAAATACACTGGAGGATGCCAATAATCTGATGGCAAAATTCAGGATCTCAGGTGTGCCGATCACAGAAGGAAGGAAATTGGTCGGTATCATTACCAACCGTGATTTGAAGTTCGAGGAAGATTTTTCTAAAAAGATTAAAGAATCCATGACCTCCGAGGGACTTATTACAGCTCCGGAAGGCATTACATTAGAAGAAGCAAAGAAAATCCTTGCAAAAGCAAGAAAAGAAAAGCTGCCGATCGTAGATAAGGACTTTAACCTGAAAGGTCTGATCACGATCAAGGATATTGAAAAACAGATCAAATATCCTCTGTCAGCAAAGGATGGACAGGGACGCCTGCTCTGCGGAGCCGCAATCGGTATCACCGCGAACTGTCTGGAGCGTACCCAGGAACTGGTAAACGCCAAGGTAGATGTAGTGGTTATGGACTCTGCTCATGGACATTCCGCTAATGTTATGCGGACAGTGGACATGGTAAAATCCAAATTCCCGGATCTGCAGGTGATCGCAGGAAATGTTGCCACAGGAGAAGGAACAGAGGCCCTTATCAAGGCCGGCGTAGATGCGGTGAAGGTGGGAATCGGACCGGGATCCATCTGTACGACCCGTATTATCGCGGGTATCGGTGTTCCTCAGATTTCTGCAGTTATGGATTGCTATGAAGTTGCAGACAAATACGGAATCCCGATCATCGCGGATGGCGGTATTAAGTATTCCGGAGATATGACAAAAGCCATTGCAGCAGGTGCAAACGTGTGCATGATGGGAAGTATTTTTGCCGGATGTGACGAAAGCCCGGGAACCTTTGAACTGTACCAGGGCAGAAAATATAAAGTTTACCGCGGCATGGGCTCTATCGCGGCTATGGAAAACGGAAGCAAAGACCGCTATTTCCAGAGCGACGCCAAAAAACTGGTGCCGGAGGGAGTGGAAGGCCGTGTGGCATATAAGGGATCCGTGGAAGATACAGTATTCCAGCTGATGGGAGGCCTCCGGTCCGGTATGGGCTACTGTGGCGCTCCGACAATTGAGGATCTGAAGCAGAAGGGTCAGTTTATCAAGATTTCTGCGGCGGCACTCAGAGAGAGCCATCCGCATGATATTCATATCACAAAAGAGGCACCAAACTATAGTGTAGATGAATAGTTGATTAGAGAATGAAAAGCCAGGCGCAGATGCGTCTGGCTTTTTTTGACAGGACAGTAAAAATTTACTAAAATCTTAAAAAAGTACAAATGAAAAAAGGAATGTAAAAAATATTTAAAAAAAGTGAAAAATTACAGAAACTTTGTCCTAATGCTTCGAAGGTCTGCTGTGGTAAAGTGTATACATCCAAAAAAGTTCATCGAATGAAGTCAAAATCTTTATGCCGACCATGAAGTCCTGATATGCGGCGGCCATCGTGACCACGTTCATGACGAGCTGGAATAATTATCTGTGGCCGTTGATCGCACTGCAGTCGCCGGAAAAGAGAACTCTGCCGCTGATTCTTTCCGCAATGGGTTCCTCTTATACGCCAGATTATGGTATGATGATGGTGGCGGTTGTGATCGCGACAATCCCGACAGCATTGATCTTCTTCCTGATGCAGAAACAGTTTGTGGCAGGAATGACAGGCTCTGTAAAGGGATAGCTTTGAAAGGAAGAGAGGAGTAACAGATATATGACAGCAAAAGAAGCGAAGCTTTCGTGGCTTGAGGATCCGGAGGTTTTTGCCGTAAACCGGATCCCGGCACATTCGGACCACACCTATTTTGAAAAGGAGACAGAGGAGAGGCCGCTCAGACAGTGTCTGAACGGCTCCTGGCTGTTCTCCTATGCAAAAAATCCGTCTATGCGTGTAGAAAGATTTTATGAGGACAGCTATGACTGCAGCGGATTTGATACGATACAGGTGCCGGGTCATTTGGAGACTCAGGGGTATGGACGAAACCAGTATATTAACACCATGTATCCCTGGGACGGGGAAGAATTCTTACGTCCGCCCATGATCTCAAAACGCAATAATCCGGTGGGGAGTTATGTGAAGTATTTTACTCTGGAAGAACAGATGAAAGGAAAAAGGACTTTCATCTCTTTCCAGGGGGTAGAAACTGCCTTTTATGTGTGGCTGAACGGAACATTCATCGGTTACAGTGAGGATAGCTTTACGCCGGCAGAATTTGAGCTGACAGAGACTTTGCGGGAGGGAGAAAATAAGCTGGCGGTAGAGGTATATAAAAGGAGCAGTGCAAGCTGGCTGGAGGATCAGGATTTCTTCCGGTTTTCCGGAATCTTCCGGGATGTATTTCTCTACAGTATTCCCAGAGTGCACGTGCGGGATATCTTCGTGAAAGCAGGTCTTACGGATTCCTATCAGGAGGGCACGCTTGAGATCCGGGCAGAACTTATTGGAGGCATAGATGATGTAACGATTGAGGCAAGTCTTCGGGACGGGGATGAGAAAGAAATCTGGAACGGAAATGCAGAGGGGAAGGAAGAGGTCTTTTTTAAAGCTTCCGGACTTGCTGTTCTGCCGTGGAGTGCAGAGGAGCCGAGGCTTTATCGCCTGTATCTGTATGTAAAGAACGAAGAAGGACAGATTCTGGAATTTATCCCGCAGAAGGTGGGCTTTCGCCGGTTTGAGATGAAAGACAGGATCATGTGTCTGAACGGGAAACGAATTCTGTTTAAGGGTGTGAACCGGCATGAGTTTAATCCCGTGAGGGGACGAGCTATTACCAGAGAGGATATGCTGTGGGACATCCGTTTTATGAAACAGCACAATATCAATGCAGTCCGCACCTCCCATTATCCGAATCAGACCCTGTGGTATGAACTGTGTGACGAGTATGGAATCTATCTCATCGACGAGACCAATCTGGAAAGTCATGGATCCTGGCAGAAATTAGGAGAAGTGGAGCCGTCCTGGAATGTACCTGGGGATCGTCCGGAATGGAAGGCTGCGGTCCTGGACCGTGCGTCATCTATGTTTGAACGGGATAAGAACCACCCGTCTGTTCTGATCTGGTCCTGCGGAAACGAATCCTATGCGGGAACAGATATAGAAGCGATGTCCGAATATTTTCACGAGAAGGATGACTCCCGGCTGGTGCACTATGAAGGGGTATTCTGGAATCGGAAATACGACCATATCAGTGACATGGAAAGCCGGATGTATGCAAAGCCGGCGGAGATCGAAGAGTATCTTGAGAATGATCCGAAAAAGCCATATATCAGCTGTGAATACATGCATTCTATGGGGAATTCCACAGGCGGTATGAAGCTGTATAAGGATCTGGAGAAAAAGTATCCTCTTTATCAGGGAGGATTTATCTGGGATTACATTGATCAGTCTCTGTACCGGGTCAATGAGCTGGGAGAGCGGGTACTGACTTACGGCGGCGATCACGATGAAAGAGCCACAGATTATGAGTTCTGCGGGAACGGCATTGTCTATGCGGACAGGAAGGCATCTCCAAAAGCTCAGGAGGTGAAGGCTTTATATGCGGATATCAAGCTGGAGCCGGATGAAAAGGGTGTAAAGATTATAAATGACAGCCTGTTTGTCTCTACCGGAAGATATGTGCTGGCATATCGTCTGTTAAAGGAGGACCGGTGTCTTTACGAAGCGGAGACAGAGACGGATGTGGCACCGGAAAGCGAGGCTTATGTGAACCTGACCTATCCGGAACTTCCAGGTACTGGTGAATTCATCTATGAAGTATCTCTGCGGCTTAAGGATGACACTCTGTGGGCAAAGGCCGGCCATGAGATATCTTTTGGACAGTACGTGAAGAAGACAGCAGACAATACAGAAGAAAAGACATACCCGCTGGAGATCATCCGGGGGGATGTAAACATCGGGGTCAGAGGAAGAGGATTTACAGCCATGTTCTCTAAGGCGGAGGGCGGGATCGCATCTCTTTGCTATGATGGCGTGGAATACATTACGAGGACACCGAAGCTCACATTCTGGAGAGCGCTTACGGACAATGACAGAGGAGCAAAGACCGGCTTTGACGCTGCTCAGTGGATGACTGCAGGATTGTTTTATAAACTGACTGATGTGGATGTACAGGAGCAAAAAGACCAGGTGTGCGTTACGTTTGAATATCTGCTTCCAACGGTTCCGCAGACCAAAGCCTATGTTTCCTATCGGGTGACAGGCGACGGAAAGATCCACGTACATGCTTTGTACAAGGGAACAGACGGGCTGCCGGAAATGCCTGCTTTCGGTATGGACATGAAACTGAAAGCAAGGTATGATAGAGTAAGGTATTACGGACGGGGACCTGAGGAAAACTATCTGGACCGCAGGGAAGGGGCAAGGCTTGGTGTGTACAGCTATCAGGCTGCCGATAACTTATCTGCTTATCTGTTCCCGCAGGAGTGCGGAAACCGTATGGATGTACGCTGGGTAGAAGTAACAGACGCGGACGGTCAAGGACTTCGCTTTGAAACAGAAGGTGTTCCTTTTGAAAACAGTGTTCTTCCCTGCAGTGCTTACGAGCTGGAGGCGGCCACGCACCGGGAAGAACTGCCGAAAGCTCACTACAGCTGGGTACGGATCCTTGAGAGCCAGATGGGAGTTGGAGGAGATGACAGCTGGGGAGCTCCAGTGCATGAGGAATACAGACTTTCTTCGGATATTGACCGGAATATAAAATTTACCATTCAAAAGGTGTAATATGGAAGATTATTGTAAGGTTCTGATCATTGATGATGAATTCATCATGCGTCAGGGCATGAAGCATATGCTGGAATGGGAAAACTGCTGAACGGAGCATCAGATTATATACTGAAGCCCACACTCAATCCGGAGATCCTTCTGAAAACCCTGCAGAAGGCGGCAAGGAACATCCCCGGGCTTACACTGCGCAAGGAGAAGGAGCTGTCGCCCCGGGTAATGCTGGAACGCTTTCTGATGGGATACCGGGATAGACTGGATGAGGTGTTGTTTGTTAATACTTTTCCACATAGTTTGTACCGGGTCGCGGGAATTGATCTGCGGGCTTTGCAGGAAGGGCAAAAGCCCCGCATCGTGAAGTTTAGCGATATGGCGGAGGAATATTTCGAAAGACAGACAGAATATGAAATGCTGTCAGTGCTCATTGAAGAAGAGATCCTCTGCATGGTATTTAATTTCCGTGTCAGGGATGAAGAGCGTGTTCTGAGGGATATGCAGGGGTTTGCGGATAAAATGAACAGCATCTTTGACCGGGTATTCTTTGTGATAGGAGACAGCTTTTCCGGGATTCAGGGAATACGGAAAAGTTATCAGAAAGAAATACGTCCGAATCTTGGAATGAAATTTTATTACCCGGGAACGGCGGTGCTTCTTAGCAGCCAGGTAAAGATAACGGCCGAGGAGACCCGGTTTGCGTTTGAAGACTACAGCAGTGCACTGATGCGGCGGCAGTATGGCAGGGCGCTGGAGATGTTCCGGGAATATACGTTTCTTTTGTGCGAAGCGAAAGCGGATGTGTACCGGCTGAAAAATCTGACGAAAAATCTTTTCTACAATTATCTGATCGAGATGGAAAAGTGCCAGGTGGATATCGGAACCATGAAGAGAGCTTATTTTTCCAGTATTGACAAGGCGGAAAACGTGGAAAAAGTCAGAAGCGGTGGCTCGTATCATGAAAAGCATGGAGGAAGACGGGCAGAAACATATGACGATAATGGATTCCGGCAGTGTGCGCTCTTATCAGATGCCCGTCAGCTTACCAGCACTTATAACACGATGATCCGTGATATCAATCAGTATATTGAACAGATTGTCTCCATAGAGAAAGAGAAACGCACCGCAGAGATCCATGCGCTTCAGATGCAGATCAATCCGCACTATATGTATAATACTCTGGCCAGTATAAAATGGCTGGCCTGGCAGCAGGATACGAAGAAGACGACAGAGGTGATCGATGCATTTATTTCGCTGCTCAGAAATACGATCAGCAATACAGATGAATTTATCACGGTTGAGCAGGAAATCCGGAATCTGGAAAATTATGTAAAGATCAATCAGGTGCGGTACGGAGATCATGTAAAGGTGGAATATTATATTCCGGCGCAGTGTATGGAGTTAAGGCTTCCCAAACTGATCCTTCAGCCTTTTGTGGAAAACGCATTTTTCCATGGATTTCCGGAGGGACGTACCGGCTGCATCCAGATTTTTGCACGGCTGGAGGAGAGGTATCTCCGGTTTGATATTGAGGATAACGGCGTGGGGATGAATGCAGAAACGCTGATGTCGCTTAAGCAGAAGGAGAAGATCAAGGGAGAGCATTTCACAGGGATCGGTGTGAATAACGTGGATGACCGGATTAAAATGATCTATGGTATGGACTATGGCATCAATATTGTCAGCAAAGAAGAGAGCGGGACAACGGTAACGATCAAAATACCGATACGAAAATAAAAGAAAAGAGGGGACAGGATGAGAAGAGAAGCATTTGGAGTGACGAAAAAAGGAGAAAGCGCCTGGCTTTATTCACTGGAAAACAGGAAGGGGCTGAAAGCCCAGGTGACAGACTATGGGGCGGCGCTTGTGCGGATGATGGTGCCGGACCGGGACGGCAGGATGCGGGATGTGGTGCTTGGATACGGGGACGTGTCGGGATATGAAAAGGGCACCTGCTTTTTTGGCGCTACGGTGGGACGATGCGCCAACCGGATCAGAGGAGGAAGTTTTACGCTGCGTGGAAAGACCTTCCTGCTGGAGAAAAATGACAATGGTGTCAATACGCTGCATGGCGGACGGGATTTCACAAACCAGAGACTGTGGAAGGTGGAGAAAGAAGAGGCGCAAAGCATCACCTTTCTTCTGCACAGCCCGGACGGAGACCAGGGATTTCCAGGAACAGTGGATATCAGGGTTACATATGAGCTGACGGATGACGATGTACTTAGGATCCATTATCATGGCATGCCGGATCAGGACACCATCCTTAATTTTACCAATCACAGCTACTTTAATCTTGACGGACACGGAGCAGGAAATGTGCTGGAGCAGAAAGTATGGATTGATGCAGATGCATATACCCGGGCGGACCGGCAGTCTATCCCTACCGGAGAGATCGTATCGGTGGAAGGGACGCCTATGGATTTCAGGACCGGGCAGCTGATCGGCGCACGGATCGGGGAAGATTATGAGGCTCTTAATTTTGGCGGAGGCTATGACCATAACTGGGTATTGAATGGCAGCGGTCTGCGGCGCGTGGCCGGTATGTGTTCTTCCCGGAGCGGGATTGGGATGGAAGTGTATACGGATCTGCCGGGGATGCAGTTCTACACGGCCAATTTCGTGGAAGATGAAAAAGGAAAGGAAGGCGCCGTGTATGGAAGACGGCAGGGAACCTGCTTTGAGACACAGTTCTTCCCGGATGCCATCCATCAGGAATCATTCCCGTCTCCTGTAGTACATGCCGGGGAGATCTATGACACCACCACGGAATATCACTTTTTTAAAAATTCATAAAATCCTAAGGTTCTTTTTCGGAAATCTTCCTGGTTCTGTGATAAGATAGCAGCAGATGGGAAGGATATCTGATGAAACGAAAACGGACACAAAAGATCAAAGGAAGAACAGCAGCACAAAAAAAGAGGCGGATGAAACGTGCGTTGCGCCTCGGTTTTGTGCTGCTGATTTTATTGGCCCTGCTGCTTGGTGTGATGAAGGTTTCCGGGCGGTGCTCCAATGAATATTCAGAGCGGACAGGAGATGCCATAGATGCGCTCCGGCCGGAGATGGATGTGGAGCTTCTGACAGTAAATCCCTATTCCAGACCGGGAACCAGTACACAGAAGATCACCGGGATCGTCGTGCATTACACAGCCAATCCCGGGGCAACTGCCATGGAGAACAGGAATTATTTTGAGAATCTTAAGGATACCCATGAGACGAAAGCCAGCAGTAATTTTGTGGTGGGGATCGAAGGTGAGATTGTACAGTGCGTTCCGACCTGGGAGGTGGCATACGCGTCCAACAGCCGGAATATTGATACGGTTTCCATTGAGTGCTGTCATCCGGATGAGACCGGAAAATTTACGGATGCCACATACCGGTCGGTGGTAAATTTGTGTGCCTGGCTGTGCATGAAGTTTGATCTTGGAGCCGATGACGTGATCCGTCATTATGACGTGACGGGGAAAGAGTGTCCCAAATATTTTGTGGATCATGAGGACGCCTGGGAAAACTTCCGGCAGGATGTGAAGGAAACTCTTGCCAGGCAGCAGAATTACTGATATGATTGTACAGGTAAATGTAGAGGAAGAGAAGAAAGGCGTGAAGGCATGAACGATTTGGAGATGTACAGAGAACAGCTTGCCCTCTGCGACGATAAGATCATCGATGCGCTGATGGAAAGAAACGCGATCATCGAAAAGATCATGGCATATAAAGAAGAATATGGGATGCCGATCCTGCAGCCTCAGCAGGAGAGAAAGCAGAAGGTAAGGTTGGAGCAGAAACTGGAACACAATAAGTATCAGGATGAGATCTATGATGTATTCCAGAGGATCCTGAAAAACAGCAAGCGGATCCAGGCAAGAAAACTGTTTGATTATAATATCGTGCTGATCGGATTTATGGGAGCAGGAAAGACTACCGTGTCCGATTACTTAAGTACGATGTTTGATATGGATATTATCGAGATGGACCAGGAGATCACGGACCGGGAAGAGATGAGCATCCCGGATATCTTTGCCACATACGGGGAAGAGTACTTCCGGGATCTGGAGACCAGTCTTCTGGTGGAGCTGCAGGACCGTAAAAATGTGATCATTTCCTGCGGCGGAGGGACTGCTCTTCGGGAAAACAATGTGGCTGAGATGAAGAAAAACGGCCGTGTCGTCCTTTTGACGGCCAGCCCGGAGACAATCTACGAGAGAGTGAAGGACAGTGACGACAGACCGGTGCTGAAAGGCCGTAAAAATGTGGACGGCATTGCAGAACTGATGGAACAGCGCCGGGAGAAATATGAGGCGGCCGCTGATATCGTGGTACAGACAGATCACAAGACTGTGCTTCAGGTCTGCGAGGAGCTGGTGCAGCGGCTGTCGGAAATGGAAGAGGATTATGTTTAAGACGTTTTATCCAGATCAGTACCTGGCATCTACCTATGTGATAGATTTTGAAAAACTATATAAAGAAGGATTCCGGGGACTGATCTTTGATATTGACAACACTCTTGTGCCGCATAACGCCCCGGCAGACGACAGGGCCATCGCGCTGTTTGAGAGGTTAAAGTCGATCGGCTACCGGTGCTGCCTGATCTCAAATAATCAAGAGCCCAGAGTAAAAATGTTTAATGAAAAAATCCAGGTGGATTATGTGTATAATGCCCATAAGCCATCTACGAAAAATTATGTCCGCGCCATGGAGATCATGGGAACGGACCGGAGCAACACGATTTTTATCGGCGACCAGCTTTTTACAGACGTGTGGGGAGCAAAAAGGGCAGGGATCCCTAATATCCTGGTAAAGCCGATTCATCCTAAGGAGGAGATCCAGATTGTTTTAAAGAGGTATCTGGAGAAAATAGTCCTCTTCTTTTATCGGAGAGAGCAGAAGAGAAAAAAGGGTTGAAAATAGGCGGAATATATTATAAAATGATTAGAGCGAATAGAACGTAAGAAGTGCCGGAGAGGCACGGTTTAAGGAGGATTATATAATGGCAACAAAGTCAGCAGGCGAATTTAGAAATGGCATGACACTTGAAATTGACGGCAAGGTATGTCAGGTAATGGAGTTTATGCATGTAAAACCCGGAAAGGGAGCGGCATTTGTCCGTGTAAAACTAAAAGATATCATCAACGGTGGTGTGGTAGAGACAACCTTCCGTCCGACAGAGTCTTTCCAGGAAGCATTTATTGAGAGAAAGAAGATGCAGTATCTTTACAATGACGGAGATCTTTATTACTTTATGGACAATGAGACCTTCGATCAGATTGCGGTAGGAGCTGAGGATGTAGGAGATTCTCTGAAGTTTGTAAAAGAGAACGAGGAAGTAACGGTAAGCCTTTATCAGGAGAAGCCGTTTGCGATTGAGCCGCCTCTTACGGTAGAGCTGCAGGTAACAGAGACTGAGCCGGGATTCAAAGGAAACACAGCTCAGGGTGCTACCAAGCCGGCTATCGTAGAGACAGGAGCTCAGGTATCAGTTCCGTTGTTCGTTGATCAGGGAGAGATGATCAAGATTGATACCCGTACCGGAGAGTATCTGTCAAGAGTTTAAGAATCGTATAAAGATCTTAGGAAAAGCCTTGCAATTTGTGCAGGGCTTTTTTATAATGTTCATATCTATCCAATACGCGCCGGTGTTCCTGCCGGCAGATTCTTGTTCTACTATTTTTCAATCCGGTATTTCACCGGTATCTTCACAGAATGTAAAAAACTGCAGCAAAAGAAAGGAGATTCAATGACGTATGACCGTTTTGTTATGAGTATCCTGGAAAGGGTGCAAAAAGGTGTGGGGGACTCTGTGTCTGTATCTGTCTATACAGCGGTGAAGAACAATGGCACAAAGCGAAAGGGCCTGACTTTGACGGAAAAAGGAGTGAACATCGCACCAACTATCTATCTGGAGGAATTTTATCAGAGGTTCCTTAGAGGAATGACGGAAGAAAAGGCGGCAAAGGAAGTGATAAAGCTTTATGACCAGGTGCGCGCCGGGCGTTCCTGGGAAAAGGGAAAGCTTGAAAAATATGTATCTGTCCGGGATCATATCATCTACCGGCTGATAGGAAAGAAGGCGAATATGCGTCTTTTAGAGGAAATTCCCCACAGAGAATTTCTGGATCTGGCGGTCGTTTACTATGTGCTGTTAGAGGTAAATGACTTTGGGACGGCGGCAATGATGATTAAAAAGGAGCATATGAAGCTGTGGCAGGTAACAGAGGATGAGCTCTACCGGCGGGCCGGAGAAAATACCAGGAGAATCCTGCCGGAGGAATTTTGTACTATGCATACTGTGATACAGGACATGTTTGACCTGGAGCCCCGGGAAGCATCCGTAAACAGTGAAGAAGGAGAGTTTGCAGAGACCCTCTATGTACTGACGAACCGCCTTCGAAGTCACGGTGCGTCGGCGCTTCTATATGAGGGGTGTTTAGAACAGATTGCAAAGAAGCTTTTCTGCAACTATTTTGTGCTGCCGAGCAGTATTCATGAAGTGATCATTACTCCGGACCGGCATCAGTTCTCTTATGAAGAATTGTCAGCTATGGTAAAGGAGATTAATGAAACACAGGTAGAAGCGGAGGAAGTGCTCTCGGACCATGCCTATTATTACGACAGGACACGAGGGGAATTGACATATTTCTGATGCCTGTATAAAAAAGTAAAGGAAATGTGAGATTTGTGTTCATCATTTCCTTTACTTTATAAAAAAAATGTGTTAATATAACTAAGGCAATTTCATAAAGCCTTTTTATGCACCCGTAGCTCAGGGGATAGAGCACCGCCCTCCGGAGGCGGGAGCGGCGGTTCGAATCCGCCCGGGTGTGTACTTTTTTTATCAGATGGAGAGATTTCTCCATCTGATAAACGTTTCGCAGAGTTATGCGGGACGGGCAAAATCAGCATGTGCATATATGGAGGTAGTCTTTATGGAAGGAAGACAAAAAGGCGTACTCCTGCTGAGAAAGATCGTGACTGTTGCTGTATTGGCCGGTCTGGTTCTTGCGGTAGGAGCAGGCGGATGGATCCTGACTAAAGATAAAAGCCAGAAAGCACAAAAGATAAGTTTAAAAGAGCAGAAGAAGGAAAATGAAGGCTGGGAGAATATGGCTGATAATCCTTTGCTCAAAGGAGAGTATCCACAGGTGACCCGGGCGGTGGAGGCGTATTACAGTGCGCTTGGAGATGAGACAAGCTTTGTGGAGGGATATGAGAATCTGAATGTTTATACAAAGCTTGGGAAATATCAGGATACATATGTGGCTTTTGTCCGGTATGATATGAAGATCAGGGATGTCTATACCGGAGTGCCGGGATTGGGTACACTTTATGTAACAGAGAATGAGGATGGTGAGTGCCAGGTGGAGACCCAGGTGGAGGAAGATGAAATTCACGATCTTGTAGAGGCGGTCACCGGCCATGAGGATGTGCAGGCTCTGCTTGCAGAGACGCAGAATGCTTACCGGCAGGCTGTCCAGTCAGATGCACTGCTTAAGGAGGCTCTGCTGGATTTAAAGCAGGCCTATGAAGATTCAGCCGGAAGCTGAAGAATATACGATAAATGATAGAGACAAGAGAGGCCGATCCCTGTAAGGACGGCTTCTTTTTATAATGAATAAAGAACATTAGGAGAAAAATGATGAGGAATTATGGGAGGGCATTTAAAAAAGCATTTCCGTATACAATTCCGGTGCTGACGGGATATCTGTTTATCGGGATTGCCTTTGGGGTGATGTTTGAAGAAAAGGGGTATTCCTTTTTATGGGCGGCATTGATGAGCCTTATGGTCTATGCGGGATCCGGCCAATATCTTGCCGTGAATTTTTTTGTGCCGGGGGTTTCATTCCTGCAGGTAGTATTTATGACTTTGATGGTTAATATCCGGCATATTTTCTACGGGATTTCTCTGCTGGAAAAGTTTCACGGTATGGGAAAAAAGAGATGGTATATGATCTTTGGCCTGACAGATGAGACGTATTCCCTTTTGTGTACCACAAAGATCCCGGAAGACATAGAGGAAGATAAATTTCTGCTGGCAGTTTCTCTGCTGAATCAATCCTATTGGGTCATAGGTTCGGTGATCGGAGGTCTTGCAGGGAATTTCCTGCCTTTTGATTCGGAAGGCATTGATTTTGCCATGACAGCGCTGTTTGTAGTAATATTCGTGGAACAGTGGATGGAGGCGAAAAACCGCATCCCTGAAATGATCGGGGTGGCCGCCGCACTGCTTTGTCTTAGTATCTTCGGTGCGGATAATTTTGTTCTTTCGTCTATGCTGCTGATCACATTTCTGCTGTTTGTGGGGAGAACCCGTCTGGAAAAGGAGGTGGAAGGCTGATGCCTGTAGATGCGATAACTTCTTTTCTGATCATTCTGGCAGTGGCGCTTACCACTTTTGCAACCAGAGTGTTCCCTTTTCTGGTGTTTCCAAGAGGGAAAGAAATTCCGGATGTAGTGAAATATTTAGGAAGGGTGCTGACGCCGGCAGTGATCGGGATGCTGGTAGTTTACTGTCTGCGTTCGACAAAGATCCTGGCTGCACCCTATGGACTTCCGGAAGCGGCAGCTGTCATAGTGACGGCGGCGCTTCATGTCTGGAAACGGAATAACCTTCTGAGTATAGGCGTGGGGACCGTTCTTTATATGTTTCTGATCCAGTGTTTTTCCTAAAAAACAGCGGGCCAAATCCGGTAAAGACTTCCGGTTTTCTGGCCCGCTGTTTATCTTTAATTCAGATCCAGTTTTTTCTTCATCAGTTTATAGGACGGGATATAGAGGACCACTGCCGTAATTACAGAAAGAGCCAGTGAGAACGTCAATATTCTGACCATATATTCGACCAGACTTAAGGAACTTTCTGTTCCCGCGGGAACAATAGCAAAATTTCCGTATGCCAGGTCTGCGGCAAACATAACGATAAAGGAAATTACAGCCATCAGTGTGGATAGTGCAAAATAGCAGGCGATAGCTCCAATCACACGGTGAGAGGAAAACAGCTGCCCAAGCACGATGGAGGCGTAATACATGACTATGTTGCCGACGCATCCGATAAATCCTGAGATCAGGAGGACAAGGATGATCTGGCCCGCGGTGACATCTGCATATTTCCCTGTGAAGCCGAGTTCCTTCATCAGTTCCCCCTGATTTTCATAAAACAGTTCCATGAAAGCTGGGGTGGCAATCCCGATATACAGGGATGCCAGGATAAAAACATAGTCGATCATAGCCCAGATGCTTCCGGAGATCGTTTTGGCAAGAAGATGCTGGCCGGGAGTCACAGGAAGGGTCTGGGAAAGATAGCCTTCGTCGGAAAACAGGTTTCTGTAGAACCGCACGACAATGACAATGGATGTACCAAAAGTAATTCCTGTGATCAGGAGCGTATACATCACGATCGCAAGACCGAACAGGAAGCCGTCGGTATCAGTGGACAGGTGGATCTGCCCGGTGATAAAAATTCGTAAAAATATGGTCATCAGCAGTAAAAAGCCGTGCAGGATAATCAGAAACCGGTTCAGGGATCTGAGGTCGTATTTAATTAATTTGATCAGCATCGGAACACCTCCCTGAATAAAGTATCTACGGATCTGCCCTGCTCCATGCGGATGTCATCCACGGGAGCGTTCATGGCAAGACGTCCTTCCTTAAGGAAAACTACACGGTCCAGGATATTTTCAATATCGTGGATCAGATGTGTAGATAGAAGGATTGTGGACTCTTCGTTATAATTTGCCAGGATCGTGTGCAGAATATAATCTCTTGCAGCAGGATCCACACCGCCGATGGGCTCATCCAGGATATAAAGCTTAGCGTCCCGGCTCATGACCAGAATCAGCTGTACTTTTTCCTTCGTACCCTTGGACAGGGTGCGCAGCCTTGCGTCTGCGGAAATTTCCAGATCCGAAAGCATCTGGTAAGCCCGGTCTGTGATAAAGTTATCGTAAAAATCGGCAAAGAAGCGGATGATGTCCCGGACTTTCATGGATTCATCCAGATAAGTGCGTTCCGGAAGATAGGAAACAATCTTCTTTGTATCCACGCCCGGAGCTTTTCCGTCTATCAGCACCTCCCCGGACGAAGGGTTTAAAAGGCCGTTGATGAGTTTGATCAGTGTTGTTTTTCCACTGCCGTTCGGTCCCAGAAGACCGACGATCTGGCCGCTGTCCAGAGATAGAGTCAGGTCGTTCAGGGCATAGAAGTGGTTGCCGTATTTTTTGGATAGATTTCGGCATTCTAAGATTGGATTCATATCAGTGTCCCCCTCTTTATGGTGTCCTGGAGTTTTTCAAGAGTCTCCTTCTCCTGGAAACCAAGCTGTTTCATTTTTTCCATAAAATCCTGAATGTGGCGGGAAGCAAGCTCATCCCTTAAGTTTTTTAACATGGTCTCATCCTCCGTGATAAACCGTCCGCTGGTACGGCGGGAGTGTACCAGTCCGTCCCGCTCCAGCTCGGACAAGGCTTTTTGCATTGTGTTTGGGTTTACCGCGGCATCTATGGCGAGTTCCCTGACAGAGGGCAGTTTATCGCCGGCTTTGTAGACGCCGGATACGATATCCTGTTGGATACGTTCCATCAGCTGCAGGTAAATAGGGCGGTCATTATCCAGATCCCATGGCATAGACTTCACCTCTCTTTTATTATAAAGAATACAACTGTATTATCTAATTAATACAATAATGCATTTTGCACGAAATGTCAAGAAAAAGTAAAAAAGAAAGGACCATATGGCCCTTTCATTTTTTACTTTTTGATGAATTTGGATTTTGGCTGCCGGCAAACCGGACAGGTGTAGTCATCGGGGAGGTTCTCGAAAGGAATGTCGCCGTCATAGACATATCCGCAGACACTGCAGACCCATTTTGTATTATCTGCAGGATCTTCTTCGGGAAGATAGGTGGGAGCATTTTTCGGGCTCTTTCCTTTGATAACGTTATGGTAGTAGGCATAGGTCATGGCAGGGAAGGTATCTAGTACGTCTCCGTCCAGAACAGTCCCTAGAAATACCGTGTGCGAGGAAGTCTCCATCGTGTCGGTTACCTGACAGACGATATAGCCGCAGCTGTCTTCCAGCACTGGAAGATCCTCGCGGAAAGTGTGTGATACACCGTCAAATTTGTTGATCTCCCTTCCGGACTGGAACCCAAAAGTGCCGATTAAGGACGGGTCAGATTTCTCGGAGAGGATGGAAACCGCAAATCTTCCTGTTTTTGCAATACAGGAGTTGGTGTAATTGTCATGATTGATACTGATGGCAATGGTTGCAGGATCAGAAGTGATCTGCATAATGCTGTTGGCAGTACAGCCTACCGGTCTGTCTCCGTCAAGAGTGGAGACTACATAGACACCGTAAGAGAGATTTCGGAAAACCTTTTTATTCATAGTGCTTCCTCCTGTCTGTTTTTGAATACTTCTAATAATAGTAATTGTTACTAAAATAATAGCATGGATCTGATGGATTTGCAAGAAGAGTTTTAAGATTTGGTTGTTGACACATCGGGCTTGTGATAGAATAACAAAGTAAACGCAAGATGGAAGGAAGGTATAAGATGAAGAAGATAATAGATCTGATCGGAGAGGAACTGGCAAATGGATTTGTACAGGCAGGATATGATGCATCCTATGGAAAAGTGACGATTTCCAACCGCCCGGATCTCTGTGAATACCAGTGCAATGGAGCCCTGGCCGGAGCAAAGGCTTATAAAAAGGCACCGTTTATGATTGCGGAAGACGTGGCGGAAAAAATAAAGGACCGCCCTTGTTTTGAAGAGGTTTCTGTGGTGAAGCCCGGATTTATCAATCTGAAGCTTCAGAAGACATATATTGCAAATTACTTAAATCAGATGAAAGAAGATCAGGATCTGGGACTTGAGAAGGTGGAGGATCCCAGGATGATCCTGGTGGACTACGGCGGCCCCAATGTGGCGAAACCGCTGCATGTGGGACATCTGCGCTCTGCGATCATCGGAGAAAGTGTGAAGCGTATTGCGAGAAAGATGGGGCATAAGGTTCTGGGAGATATCCATCTGGGAGACTGGGGATATCAGATGGGACTGATCATTACAGAGCTTATGGAAAGGAAGCCGGAACTTCCTTATTTCCAGGAGGAATATGAAGGAGAGTATCCGAAGGAGGCGCCGTTCACCATTGGCGAACTGGAGGAAATTTACCCGACAGCCAGCCAGAAGGCTAAGGAGAATGAGGCGTACAGGGAGAAGGCTCTGCATGCCACATATCTTCTGCAGAATGGACACCGCGGATATACAGCGCTATGGAATCATATCATACAGGTCTCTGTCAGCGATCTTAAGAAAAACTATGCAAACCTTCATGTGGAATTTGATCTCTGGAAGGGCGAGTCAGATGCGCAGGCTTATATACCGGATATGGTGGAACGTTTGAAAACAGAAGGGTATGCGCATATTGATGACGGGGCTTTGGTGGTAGATGTGGAAGAAGAGACAGACACAAAGGATGTGCCGCCCTGTATTATCCAGAAATCAGATGGAGCCTCGCTTTACAGCACCACGGATCTTGCAACACTGGTGCAAAGAGAGGAAGACTATCATCCTGACCAGGTGATCTATCTGGCAGATAAACGCCAGGAGCTGCATTTTGTCCAGGTGTTCCGGACGGCAAAAAAGACAGGGATCGTACCAGAAGAGACGGATCTTAAGTTCCTGGGATTTGGAACTATGAATGGTAAAGACGGAAAGCCTTTTAAGACCAGAGAAGGAGGCGTGATGCGTCTGGAGAATCTGATCGCTGAGATAGAAGGCGAAATGCTGAAAAAAATTATGGACAACCGGACTGTAGAGGAGGAAGAGGCCAGAAAGACCGCCAGACTGGTAGGTCTTGCGGCTATTAAGTATGGCGATCTTTCGAACCAGGCATCCAAGGATTATGTGTTTGATGTAGACCGGTTTACTTCATTTGAAGGAAATACCGGGCCATATGTGCTGTATACGATTGTGAGGATCAAATCCATTCTGAATAAATACCAGGCAGACGGAGGAAACCTTGCAGGGCTTTGTGTGATGCCCGCGGACAGCGACAGCGAAAAGGCGCTTCAGCTGGAGGCTTCAAAATACAATGATGTAATGGCGGCGGCTTATGAAGAACTGGCGCCTCATAAGATCTGTGCCTATATTTATGATCTGGCCAATGCTTTTAACAGATTTTATCATGAGGTGAAGATTCTGGCAGAGGAAGATGCAAAGAAAAAGCAGAGCTATATTGCATTGCTGCTGCTGGTAAGGTGTGTGCTGGAGGAGTGTATTGAAGTGCTTGGCTTCGAGGCTCCGGAGAGGATGTAGAAAGATGACGACGGAAAAATTATATTTTCAGGACAGCCACAGAAGCGTTTTCGATGCCCGGGTGCTGTCCTGCGAACCATGGAAGGATGGCTGGCGGGTCGTGCTGGACCGTACAGTGTTTTTTCCTGAGGGCGGGGGCCAGTATGCTGATCCGGGCTTCCTGGGAGAAGTGGAAGTGGTGGATGTTCACGAGAAGGACGGTGTGATCTATCATTATACGAAGGAGCCTATTGAGGCAGGACAGAAGGTGGAGGGCCGTATTCTCTGGGAGGTGCGGTTTGACCGGATGCAGCAGCATACCGGAGAGCATATTATTTCGGGACTGGTACATCAGAAATTTGGGTATGATAATGTGGGCTTTCATCTGGGAGAAGATTATTGTACCATGGATTTTAACGGCCCGATCACAAAGGATGAGCTAAAGGAGATCGAGCGGGAGGCAAACCGCGCGGTGTTCCGGAATTTAGATGTGATTTCTTCCTTCCCCTCTGAAGAGGAGCGGAGCCGGATGGAGTACCGGAGTAAGATTGAATTAAGCGGAAAGGTGCAGATCATTACAATCCCGGGATATGATGTATGTGCCTGCTGCGCGCCTCACATGAAAAAGACAGGGGAGATCGGTATGATCAAACTGGTTCAGATGGATCACTATAAAGGCGGTGAGCGTATTACGATGCTGGCCGGCGGCCGGGCGCTTAGGGATTATGGAGAAAAAGAGAAGAATATCAAGGAAATCTCGGCGCTTTTGTGTGCGAAAGAATGTGAAGCGGCGGAAGCTGTGGCGCGATTGAAGGAAGAGGCAAAGGAGCAGAAAGAAAAACTGGGGATCCTGCAGCAGAAGCTTTTGAAAGCACAGGCGAAGGAAATCCCTGTTGAGGATATGACTCTTGTGTTTGATGCGGGGCTTTCCGGCAATGGTCCAAGAGAACTTATGAACCTCCTTCTGGATCGGGGAGCAGAAATCTGTATGGTGTTTGCGGGAGACGACGCTTCCGGATACCGGTATGTGATCGGGAGCAGAAGTGAGGATGTGCGCCCTGTCGGGAAAATGCTTAATGAGGCGTTTAGTGGCCGGGGAGGCGGAAAACCGGAGATGGTACAAGGCACTCTTAAAGGGAGTGAGGAGGATATCCGCCGCAAATGCAGAAAATAAAGCTGGAATTCATAGTTTCCTTATCTTTTCATCACAGTTTTAACACATTTTCAGGATACACTACAGGTATAGAAAGAAAATTGACCTATCTGAAAGGAGAAATAGATTATGGATAACCAGTATACGTATTACAATCCGGAGCCGGACAGCGGCAGCCAATATACAGGAGGAAATGGATTTCAGACACAGGGACCGGATCAGGATCCCTACAGACAGCCGAAAAAGAAGATGCCGAAATGGATAAAGGTGGCATGCCTGGGTCTGGTGTTTGGCCTTGTGGCAGGTGCGTCTTTTCAGACAGTGAATGTGATCGGCGACAGAGTCTTCGGCACAAATGATAATGACAGCGCGGGAACGGTTAAGCAGACATCTACATCCAGTAATGCAGAACTCACTACCTCTTCAGGAAGCACAGTGTCCTCGGATATTGCCACGATCTCTGCAAATGCGATGCCTTCTATCGTATCCATCACAAACATGAGCGTGGAAGAAGTGCAGAATTTCTTTGGCGGTATACAGGAGCAGCAGAGTGAAAGCGTAGGATCAGGAATCATCATCGGACAGAATGATTCGGAACTTCTGATCGCAACAAATAACCACGTAGTGGAAGGGAATGATACATTGACTGTTACATTTATCGATGAGGAAAGTGTAGAGGCCAATGTCAAAGGTACAAATTCCAGTAAGGATCTGGCTGTAGTAGCGGTGAACCTGAATGACATCAAAGACTCTACGAAAGAAGAGATTGCTGTGGCGACTATGGGAGATTCCAATGAGATTCAGGTCGGAGAGCCTGCGATTGCTATCGGAAATGCATTGGGGTACGGACAATCCGTAACTACGGGTATTATTTCTGCAAAAGACCGTACCATGGACGGCTACGACGGCAGCCTGCTGCAGACAGACGCGGCGATCAATCCTGGAAACAGCGGCGGAGCCCTTCTGAATGCCAATGGCGAGGTAGTAGGCATCAATACAGCCAAGGTGTCAGCAGACAGTGTGGAAGGCATGGGCTATGCAATCCCGATTTCAGATGCCAGTGATATTATTACAGATTTGATGAACCAGGAAACCAAGACAAAGGTATCGGAAGAGGAGCAGGGGTACATTGGGATCCGGAGTGAAGCGGATGTGACCTCCGACCTTGCCGATATGTATAATATGCCTACCGGCGTCTATGTATCAGAGATCATTGACGGTGGTGCTGCGCAGAAGGCAGGCATCCAGAGAGGTTCGATCATTACTGCGATCAATGGTACATCTGTAGATGGCATGACAGCGCTTCAGGAACAGCTTCAGTATTACAGAGCGGGGGAGACCGTGACACTGACGGTAGCAACTGCCGGAAACAACGGTGAGTACGAGAGCTCGGATGTGGAAGTGACCCTGGGCAAGAGTGCACAGTAAGAGCGGTTACAGATAGATGAATAAGAGTTGACAGAAGCCGTAAATCTTTTTGATAAAGGTTTACGGCTTTTTTATCAGGCAGATAAAAGCGCGCTTATAATGATTTGTTATTGACACATTTTTAACGAAGAGGTATAATAAAATTTATCAAAAGTTGTGCATAGTGCACGAAATATATGTTTCAAGGGAGGAAAATTATGAGCGCAGCAACAGTTTTATTAATTATTATGTGGATCTTTGCCGCTGTATTTTTTGTAGTGCTGGTGAAGGATGTCATTGCACACAAAAATGAGCTGGATAAGAGTAAAATGGGATTCAACGTGATTGTCAGTATGGTGGCAAACTTCTTTGACACACTGGGAATCGGGAGCTATGCTATCGCAACCTCTGCATGGAAGTTCAACAAGTCGATTAAAGATGATCTGATTCCCGGTACATTGAATGTGGCATTCGGTATTCCGATCTGTGTGGAAGCAACAATCACAATGACCAGAATTGAGATGGATTCCCTGACGCTGGTTCTGATGATAGCGGCAGCTATCGTTGGGTCTATTCTCGGAGCAAAGATCATTTCCAGAATGGATATTATGAAGATTCGTGTGATCATGGGTGTCGCACTGATTCTGGTAGCGATTATTACTCTTTGCAAGATTAACGGCGTTGGTCCTTTCGGTATCCTGGGTACGGCAAGAGGACTGACCGGAGGACTTCTGGTGGCTGGTGTTGTTGCCAACTTTATCCTGGGTATCCTTATGACGGCCGGGATCGGACTGTATGCTCCTTGTATGGCGGTTGTACTTCTGCTTGGAATGAGTGCGGATGTGGCGTTCCCTGTTATGATGGGATCCTGTGCATATCTTTGTCCGGCATGTGGTATTACATTTATCAAAGAGGGAAAATATAATCGTGCGGCAACGATTCCGATGATTATAAGTGGTGCGATCGGCGTTTTGATTGCCGGATTTATTGTAACGAGTCTTCCGCTTACTGTTCTTACATATCTTGTATGTGTGGTAATGGTAATCTGTGCAATTCTGTTCTTCCATGATGCAAGGAAGCAGAAATAGCAGAGAAGGAATGAGGAATCTTAAAAGAAATTTTTGAATTTTTTTGTCAGATGTAGTATAATGCTAAATATATTACAATTACGAGGAGGCACATTCTGATGAAATGTCCAATATGTGGTCAGGAATTACGGCCGAGTAAGAAAGATCCGAATTATTTCCTTTGCTACGAATGCAAGAAGAAATTTAAGGTTCCACAGAAAAAGACAGAAAAGCCTGAGAAGGCAGAAAAGAAAGTACGCAGGGCATCGGCAGAAGAAGAACAGTCTTATTCCAATATACCGCCAAAACACGTGCGGAAAAAACGGGAGACTGAGATGCGTAAGGCATATGATGAAATGCTTGCTGTAGAAGAAGGTAAGAGAGGCAAGAAGAAAAAGACCAGAAAGAGGGAAGAAATTGACGATGATTTCTTTGACGACCTGGAGGAAGAAGAGGAGAAAATGTCCAAAGCTCCGATCATTGTTCTTGCGATCGCCATCGTCGTAGTGGCGGCTCTGATTGTATATATGCTGTTTTTCCGGTAATAAGAAAGTGTGAAGGAGACGTATACGTTAAAAGCGTAGCGTCTCCTTTTTTGTGCGTACACCCGGAGGGCGGCTAACATACCTATGTGGCAGACACCGACGGGCAAATATAGATGTTTTCTATAACTGCATTAAAATAAGCAATTTGGGCAGCCTTTCTGTTTGTGGTAGGATGTAAATAGTAGTATATATCGGCAGAGTAAAAGGTGGAAGATAGGAAGTTGAGTATGGCGGAAGGAAAAGAGTACGAACGGTATAGTGAAATCATTTTTGGAGTATTGGAAAGAAACGATCAGATGGAAGGGATGCTGCAGGAACTGTCGGCGACATTCGATCTGCCGGTGATCGTGATCGATCCCTCTGGAAAGATAGAATTTGATTCCGGTGCGGAACAGCTCTATGAACAGCTGGGTATAGAAGAGAGCAGCCGTTCGTTCTGGACAGGCCTGATGGGAGAGTATTACGCAGGTGAGAGTACGGAAGGAGAGACGGACAAGATCCTTAAAAAGGAGGTGGGGAAGGGCCTTATGGCAGCAGGACCGCTTCTGGTAAGAGGGATCCTGACTGGGTTTTGCATTACGTTTCATGAAAAGAGACGGAATGCCGCTTCCCTGAACCGGATGATCACCAGGGCGGTTTCCATCGGAATGAGCTGGAATAAACAGATATACGGTTACCGGGATCTGGGGACAAAGCAGATGCTGAGCAGACTCCTTCTTGGCAGGGATGCCGTCCCTGACCAGCTTCCGGCGGGCATTGAGAGCTCTTTCCGGCAATATGTGGTCCGTCCGTTTCTTCTGGTGCTGCTGAAAACATCCCGGGACTTTATGAAGCAAAGCCCGCATCTCCACAGAGAGATCTGCGATCATTTCGAGGATGTACTGGTGTGCATAGAAGAAGAGGAGGCGGCTGTCCTTTTTACCCGGTGCGATTCTGTAGAAAAGCAGAAAAAAGCGGCTTTGCTGGCAGAGAAGATCACACTGGAATGTGAAGGGACAGCGGTGATCACAGAGGTGTTCGAGGATGAAAAAAAGATATGGAAAAAGCGCCGGATCCTGGAACGGATCTTAAAGATCGGAATGCGGGTAGAACCGGACACACATTTCTTTACAGAGTATGAGCATTATATGGAGCTAATCTGTTCCTATGCCTATGAGAAGCTGGGGGCAGAAGGATACGGATACAGGGATCTGGACCGGCTGGCGGCAGAAGACCGGGAAAAAGGCACGGATTTTTACAGAAGTCTGAAAGAGTATCTTCTTTCTGGAAATCATGTCAATCATGCGGCGAAGAATCTGTATATTCACAGGAATACTATGGTATACCGTCTTGCCAAGATCCATGAGATCCTGGGACTTGACATCAATCAGCCGGATATTTCCAGAAAGCTTCTTCTGACCATGATCCTCCGGGAATTTCAGTGCGGACAAAAAGAGTAGATTGCATTTTATACGGAATATGATAAGATAGTGTCAGCAACAGAAATTGGAGAGGAAATATGAAGCTAGTCAAAGATTTGCCGGAGATATTCGAAGAATTCGGAGAACAAAAAAGAGCATCCTTTCTGGAAGTAAAAAAGTACAAAGAGGCAGGAAAACCGGTGATCGGAGCCTATTGCTCCTATTTCCCGAGAGAGCTTGCCATGGCGATCGGGGCAATCCCGGTGGGGCTGTGTTCTTCGTCAAACGATACGGTAGCGATCGCGGAGCAGACGCTGCCTTCAAATATCTGCCCGTTGATCAAGTCCAGCTATGGATTTGCGGTTTCAGACAGGTGTCCTTTCTATTATTTCTCGGATCTTGTGATCGGGGAGACGACCTGCGACGGCAAAAAGAAGATGTATGAGCTGATGTCGGATTTTAAGGAAGTCTATGTGATGGAGCTTCCCAACCGTCAGTCAGAATACGGGCTGGAATTATGGAGAAAAGAGATCATACGTTTCAAGGAATATTTAGAAGAGCGTTTCCATATTGTCATTACAGACGAGATGGTAAAGAAGGCGATCCATTTAAGCAACGAAAACCGCAGGGCGGTACAGAGGCTGTATGGATTGATGAAACTGGATCCTCCGCCGATGAGCGGACGGGAGCTTTTTCAGATTCTGTATGGAAATAAATATCAGCTGGATCTGGAGAAAGTACCGGGGATCCTGGATCAGGTGAGGGAAAAGATCCTGGAGGAATACCACAGGGATCCGCCGGCAAAAAAGAAGCCCAGGATCCTTATCACCGGTTGTCCCATGGGAGGGGATTCCTCGAAGCTGGTAGACATTATTGAGGACAACGGAGGCGTGGTAGTGGCTTTTGAAAACTGTACCGGGATCAAAGCGCAGGACCGCCTGGTTGATGAAGAAACCCCGGATATCTACGAGGCGCTTGCAGAACGCTACCTGATGATCGGCTGTGCGATCATGACCCCGAACGACAACCGGATCGAACTTCTGGGACGGATCATCGATGAATTCCATGTGGACGGCGTGATTGAGATGATCCTGCAGGGCTGTCATTCCGACAGCATAGAATCCATCAGTGTACGTAACTTTATCCATGAGGAAAAGCACATCCCTTATATGGATGTGACCACTGATTTTTCCCGGGCGGATATCGCCCAGCTGAGCGTCCGTATCTCTGCGTTTCTGGAGATGCTGTAAAACAGGAGAACAAAAATCGTCAAAGTCGTATGGCTTTGGCGATTTTTTTAATCCCTTTTCTACCAACCGGAACAAAAAGAGACTGGGAAGATATTGATAGAAAAAGCAAATAAGTTATCTGGAAAATAGAAAAGCTGTATGGATAAAATACACAACAGAACTGGAAAAATTTGTTTTCACTGCCAATGAAGCGAAAAATGCATCGTGGTATAATTTTACAGGTTTCGTGAAAAAGCGACATGACAAGGAAGCATGGGAGGGAGAACATTGATTGAGATCAAAAATCTGAAAAAGATTTGGGAAGATGATGGCAGCAGTGTGCTGGAAGGCATCAACCTGAAAATCGAGGATGGTGATATCTATGCACTGGTGGGACGAAGCGGTGCGGGAAAATCTACGCTGCTGCGCTGTATCAACGGTCTGACATCCTATCAGGAAGGAAGTCTGAAAGTGGACGGGTGCGAGGTAAAGGAGCTGAAAGAAAAAGAACTGCGGGAATTCCGAAGACATGTGGGTATGATCTTTCAGCAGTTTTCACTTCTGGAGAGACAGACAGTCTATCAGAATGTGGCGCTTCCCATGCAATGCTGGAAATACAGTAAAGAAGAGATTGATAAAAAGGTTAAGGAGCTGCTGGAACTGGTAGGAATGTCAGATAAGATGAATGCCAGGCCCAGAAACTTAAGCGGCGGGCAGAAACAGAGAGTGGCGATCGCAAGAGCTCTGACCATGGATCCGAAGATCCTTCTCTGTGATGAGGCGACATCGGCGCTTGACCCGAAGACCACCAATTCCATCCTGGAACTTCTGATGGAGATCAATGCCAGGACCGGCATCACGGTGGTGATCGTAACCCATCAGATGGAGGTAGTAAGAAAGGCCTGCAATAAAGCCTGTATCCTGGAAGGCGGTAAGATCGCAGACGAGGGCTCGGTAAGAGAAATCTTCATCAAACAGCCCCGGTCTCTGAGAAGACTTCTGGGAGAAGAGGAGATGAAGCTTCCGGAAACCGGACATAATATCCAGATCGCCCATCTGCTGGGCAGCCTGGAAGACGGCGAACTTTTTGGGAAGATGTCCCGGGATCTGGATTATGTGTTCCCGATACTGGACGGAAAGATCATGGAATACCAGAACGACAACATGGGGATTTTTGTGATCAATGTAGATGATGAACATCTGGATGCGGTTACCGGTTACCTGACACAGAGAAATTATAACTGGCACGAACTGGAAAGTGCCGGGGAAGAGGCTTAAGAGGAAAGGAGAGAATTAGCATGGCATTAAATAACTTTACATTTGCAGAAATCTGTCAGATGATCATTGTTCCGGCGTTTTTTGATACGTTGAAAATGCTGGTGATTTCCGGAGTCCTTTCTACTTTCCTGGGATTCTTTGTGGGAGTGATCCTGATCATTACGGAAAAAGGCGGTCTGTGCGAAAATGTGGTCGTAAACAGGATCCTGGATTTTATTGTGAATACTGTGCGATCCTTCCCGTTTATCATTTTGATGGTATCCATCATCCCGTTTACACGTCTGATCGTGGGGACTTCGATCGGAGATACGGCGGCTCTGGTTCCGCTGACGGTAGCGGTCACGCCGTTTATGGGAAGGATTTTCCAGAACAGCTTTAAGGAAGTAGACCCGGCTTTGATCGAAGCGGCAAAGTCATTTGGCGCCTCCAAAGCGCAGATCGTAGTAAAGGTTATGCTCAAAGAATCTGTGCCGTCCATCATTTCCGGCCTGTGTCTTGCCATCATCAATCTGCTGGGCGCGACGGCTATGGCCGGGGCCGTGGGAGCCGGCGGACTGGGAGCCGTGGCTCTGACTTATGGGTATCAGAACTTTAATCAGGAGATCATGTATTCCATCTGTGTAGTTTTGATCGTCCTGGTTGCGGCCATCCAGTATTTCGGAGACTGGATTTATAAAAAATTGAAATAGTTAATAAAAATAGAAAACTCTATTTTTAGAATATTATTATTTAAGAAAGGAAACAAAGGATTATGAAAAAGAAAGTGTTGAGCATGTTTTTGGTAATGGCTATGGCAGGAACTCTGCTGGTTGGCTGTGGAGGCGGTTCTGATGAGTCTTCTGAGTCTTCTGCAAATGGTTCCGGTGAGAGCGGTTCTTCCGAAGAAAAGACAACTGTAAAGATCGGAATCCGTGCTGACATGGTAGATCAGCTGGAATCTGTCCGTGATGAGATCGAAGCTCTGGGATATACTGTGGAAGAAAGTGTGTTTGATGACAGTGTTCAGCCGGATGTTGCATTAGCAGAAGGAAGTCTGGATATGAACTGGTATCAGCATGAACCCTATATGCAGAGCTATAATGCGGAAAATGGTACAGATCTTGTGATGATCGAACCCAAAACATTTTATCCATTATTTGCGATGTATTCAGATAAATGGGAGTCTGTAGATGAGATTCCGGATGGCGCAACCATCGGGCTTTGCAACGATGCCACCAATCAGGCACGCGGCTTGAATATGCTGGAGTCTCAGGGCCTGATCACGCTGGATGATTCTGTAGAGTCTCCGACCATGTATGATATTGCTGAAAATCCGCATGATTTTCAATTTATTGAAGCGGAAATGTCTGTACTGCCACAGTCTCTGAAAGATGCAGATGCCATCTGCCTTGCAGCAGGACACATGGTGAATGCGGGCCTTCCGGCGGATAATTATCTTTGCCAGTCTGATGACAATGAAACATATGCAGTGGGATTTGTTGTAAGGTCCGAAGACAAAGATGCTGAATGGGCAAAAGAGATTGCAGAAGCAGTTCAGTGTGATGATCTGGCCGAATATTTTAAAACAGACAAAGCAGGAACACAGATTCCCTGCTGGGAATAAGCACCGGAAATCATAGAGGTGATAAGAAAAGGGCGGCAGTCTGGCTGCCTTTTTCTTTGTAAAGAAGAACAAAGGAGACAGATAGGGTGGAATTAGCAGCAATGACACTGTATAAAACAGTGGTGATGGCCGTACTGGCGCTGGTTGGTGTGTTTTGTTATCATCAAAAGATGATAGATGAAGAATTGAATAAAAAACTGTCGGATCTGGTACTGATGGTTTTCACACCGATTCTGTTGTTTACTTCATTTCAGACAGAGTATGACCGCTCTTTGTTAAAAGGACTGTTTGTAGCCACAGTTCTGTCTCTGGTATCGTTTGCGGTGATCTGGGGAATCAGCAGGCTGGTGATCCGGGGACAGGATCCGGATACGGCATGTGTGGAGCACATTGCGCTTATGTATTCGAATTGCGGATTTATTGGAATTCCGATGGCACAGGGGCTTTTCGGGCCGGAAGGAGTCATGTATATGACAGCTTATGTGGCAGCGGCCAATTTTCTCCTTTGGTCCCATGGGGTGATCGTGATGTCAGGGAAGGCAGATCGCAGATCAGTGAAAAAGGTGTTTACTTCTCCGACGATCCTGGCAATTGTTGCAGGGGTATTGTGCTTTCTTTTCCAAATTCAGATACCGGAGATGGCTGAGGAACCTCTGGAAATGATCGCGGGGATGAATACTCCGATGGCAATGATCGTGGCAGGCGTTAATATTGCGCAGACAGATTTGCTGCAGTGTTTAAAAAGATGGCGGTTGTACTGGTTGTGCGCAGTCAGGCTGCTGGTAATGCCAGGAGTATTGGTGGGGATTTTCCTGCTGTTTCCGGGGCAGAGTATGGTAAAAACGATTATGGTACTTGCTTCGGCCTGTCCGGCGGGAGTTACCGGCAGTCTTTTTGCTGTCCGTTATGGGAAAGATGCCGGATATGCATCAGAACTGTTTGCTTTGTCGACAGTGCTGTCAGTGGCAACGGTTCCGCTGATGATGCTGCTTTGTGGATAAGGAGGTAAGTGAAAATGGAATTAATCAAACTGGAAATGACTCCAAAAGAGCGGGCGCTTGCCTACGCAAGAGGAGAAGAAGTGGACCGGATACCTACATCTCTCAGCGCTTCAGAGACCGCGCCTCCACTTTACGGAATACCCATTTGTGATTATTATTTTTCGGCAGACGCCATGGTGGAAGTGGAAACACGGCTGGCAGAAGATTTTCAGGCGGATAATATGGGGATCGGGCTGGGGCTTCGTACACTGGTAGAAGCATTAGGAACGGAACTGGCATATCCAAAAGAAAGTGTATCTTATATTGTGAAACCAGCATTGGCGTCTTTACGGGATGTGGAAAACATGGAACTGGTGAATGTGGAAAAGGACGGACGTTTTCCGCTGATCACAGAAGCGTTTGAAAGGTTGCAGGAGCGTTTTGGAGAGGAGCGGATATTGGGCAGCGGCCTTGCCGGACCATTTACGACGGCGGCCAGCCTGTATGGAACAGAAAACTTTTTAAAAGCAACGGTAAAGGATAAAGAGGGAGTGCACAGACTTTTGCAATATACCACGGACTGTGTTGTGAAATGCTGTCAGGATCTGAACCGTAAGCTGGGGATTAAGTTTACCTTGTCAGAACCGATGGTGTCCAAAAATCTGTTGAGCAAGCGACAGTTTATGGAATTTTTTATTCCATACCTTAAACAGTCTGTGGAGAGGATGAATCAGTTTCAGGGTTCCACCGGTATTCATATCTGTGGTTCTACGCATGACCGCTGGGCGGAAGTGGTGGATGCCGGAATCGGCAGTTTCTGGGTAGACAATTGTGAAAGCCTGAAGGAACTCAAAGAGGCTTTCGGAGACCGGATCGCAATCAGTGGAAATGTGGTTCCGGTCGATGTGCTGCGCAATGGCACTCCAGATGAAATTGCAGAAAATATCCGTCAGTGTATTGCAGATGCTGCAGATAATCCCTGTGGATATAATTTGTGCCCCGGCTGTACAACGCCTGTCGGCACTTCTAAAGAAAATATGATCGCATTTATGAATGCGGCTGCAATTTACGGAAAAGGAGCCAGGAAAGGGCAGATGCCTAAAGGAATGAAAAAATATGTATAGATCGTAATCAGTCGTATGAACGGGGACGGGGGATTTTTGAAAATCCCCCGTCCCCATTCATTATTTAACGTCAAATTCCGGATTGATGGCATAGAAGTTTCTGCTGTCCAGATGGTCCTGCACGATCCTCAGGCTTTCGCCGAATCTCTGATAATGTACGATTTCTCTTTCCCGCAGGAAGCGGATGGGGTCGCAGATCTCAGGATCTTTGATCAGACGCAGGATATTGTCGTAGGTGGTGCGGGCTTTCTGCTCCGCAGCCATATCTTCGCTTAAGTCTGTGATGGGATCGCCTTTGGACTGAAAATAGGTTGCAGTCCACGGGGTTCCGGCGGCTGCCTGAGGCCAAAGCGCCAGCGTGTGATCCACATAGTATTTGTCAAAGCCGTATTTTTCGATTTCTTCCGGGGTCAGGTCTTTGGTAAGCTGATACACAATGGCGCAGATCATTTCCATGTGTGCCAGCTCCTCGGTGCCGATGTCTGTCAGCGTTCCGGTGACTTCTTTATACGGCATGGTGTATCGCTGGGAAAGGTACCGCATGGATGCGGCCAGTTCGCCGTCAGGGCCACCGAACTGGCTGATGATGACCTGGGCCATCTTAGGATTGGTTCGGGTGATCTTTACCGGGTACTGCAGTCTTTTTTCATAATTCCACATAAATTAGCATCCTCCTTCCTGCCATGGCCACGGTTCGTTGATCCAGCTCCAGCGGTCCGAAGAGGCCGCGGCGGTATCGAGGGTCAGGGGGCCGTAATACTTTGCATATTCTTTTAGGGATTCCACACGCTGTTTTTTCAAGGTGTCAAAATACTGCTGGGCTTCCTGGTGGTGCGGATGAGTATCCAGAAACAATTTGGTATCGTCTGCGGCAAAGCTGACCACATTGATCCAGTTTAACAACTCCCTGCGGCAGGGACGTTTACGCTCTTCCATTGCAGACACCTCCCATTCCCCGGAAAGGTTTATCCAGTTCTTCAAAAATAGTTCCACGCTGGAAGGCTTTCTCGGCTTTGTAGATGTTTCTCCATTCCTGCCAGGGGACATAGGCCATTGCCAGTGACATATCCGCCAGATCGCCATGATCCATGTCAGGGTTACAGATGTTTTCTGTTGGCAGAGGACAGCCGCCGACCTGGGGCATTGCCGGTGGATTTTGGCGCATACATCCGTTCTGACGCATTTGACCAGCTGTATGATATCGATAATTTGGCATCTGCCATGCTCCTTTCAGACAATCTCCGGTTATCCGGATCTTGTTCAGATACACTTTTCAATAATATTGTATGGATATGATGGAAAACTGTGCATATTTTCCGGCCTGTCGGCATATGGTTTCCGGCATTATTCCCTTGGCGGTCATTTCATTGGCAGCGAGGCAGATAAAAATAAGGGATTGACTCGGAAAGAGGCGGGATGCTATACTACGAATGTAAGTAACATAGGGACGTCCGTTACTGACGGATCAGTGGGTTACCACAGGGGAACGGAACGTCTTTGTATCAGCCGACCGTCTGGGCAGCATCTTCAGGGATGCTGCTTTTTTGTTGCCGGATTTCAGGTAAGACGCGCTTGATATGTGTTTTGCCGGGCTTCAAAAAAGCGGTTCCCGGGATGTCACACACAAAGAAGGAGGAAATACAAAAATGGTTACACAGTGGGAAGGGTTTAAGCCGGGAAACTGGCAGGAGACGATTGATGTCAGAGATTTTATCCAGAGGAATTATACTCCCTATACCGGAGATGGATCATTTCTGAAATCGGCGACTGAGCGGACGAAGGGGCTGCTCCATAAGCTGGAGAACCTGCTGGCGCTTGAGCAGGAATTCGGCGGTGTGCTGGACATCGATACCCAGACGGTAACGTCGCTTCTGAACTATAAGCCGGGGTATCTTGATAAGGAGAAGGAGATCATCGTGGGGCTCCAGACGGACCGTCCGCTGAAGCGGGGCGTCAATCCCTTCGGCGGACTTCGCATGACGAGAGAGGCCTGCCGGGCATATGGCTATGAGCTGTCACGGAAGGTAGAGGATGAATTTCAATACCGGACGACCCACAATGACGGTGTGTTCCGCGTATATAATAAGGAAACAAAAGCGGCAAGACACTGCGGGCTGATCACCGGGCTGCCGGACGCCTATGGAAGAGGACGTATTATTGGCGATTACCGGCGGGTAGCCCTTTACGGCATCGACTTTCTGATCGAAGAAAAGCAGAAGGATAAAGACCGTATCAGCATGGAAACGATGGATGTGGACCATATCCGCCAGTTGGAGGAGCTGTACCAGCAGATTAATTTCCTGGGGAAATTAAAGGAGATGGCGGCAATGTACGGCTTTGATATCAGCGGGCCGGCGAAGGACGCTAAAGAGGCAGTGCAGTGGCTGTATTTTGCCTATTTGGGAGCTATCAAAGAACAGAACGGCGCAGCCATGAGCCTGGGACGGACCTCCACTTTCCTGGATATCTATTTTGAACGGGATCTGGCAAGAGGGATCCTGACAGAAGAGCAGGCGCAGGAGATCATGGACGATTTTGTTATGAAGCTGCGCATGGCAAGGCACCTGCGGACGCCGGAATACAATGAGCTGTTTGCCGGAGATCCCATGTGGATCACCGAATCCATCGGAGGGATGGGAGAGGATGGAAGAACGCTGGTCACGAAGAACAGCTTTCGGATCCTTCACACGCTCTACAACCTGAAGCCTTCTGCGGAGCCAAACCTGACGGTGCTGTGGTCCGCCGGCCTTCCGGAGAATTTTAAAACCTATTGTGCCAAGGTTTCCTGTGATACCGATGCGATCCAATATGAAAATGATGATCTGATGCGGCTGAAATTTGGAGACGACTATGGGATCGCCTGCTGCGTGTCTGCTATGAGGATTGGAAAAGAAATGCAGTTTTTCGGCGCGCGGGCAAATCTTGCGAAATTGCTCCTGATGGCCTTAAACGGAGGAAAGGATGAGAAACAGAACATGCAGGTGGGACCGGAGCATGAGCCTTATCAGGGAGAATACCTGGATTACGATAAAGTAACTGAGCTCCTGAGTATCTATCGGCCGTGGCTTGCAGCTATGTATGCCAATACCATGAACGTGATCCATTATATGCATGATAAATATGCTTATGAAAAAACGCAGATGGCGCTCCATGACACAGAGGTACACCGGTTCATGGCGTTTGGAATCGCAGGTTTAAGCGTCCTTGCAGACTCTCTTTCGGCGATTAAATACGCGAAAGTCAGATGCATCCGTGATGAAGAGACCGGGCTGATCACAGACTATGAGGTGGAGGGAGAGTATCCGGCCTACGGAAATGATGATGATCGGGTAGACAGTATCGCTAAAGAGCAGGTAAAGCTGTTCTTTGAGGAGTTGAAAAAGCAGCAGCTGTACCGGGATGCAGAGCCGACGCTTTCCATCCTGACCATTACTTCTAACGTAGTTTATGGAAAGAAAACCGGGGCAACGCCGGATGGAAGGAAGGCTGGAGAGCCGTTTGCACCCGGAGCGAATCCGATGCATGAGAGGGACAAAAGCGGAGCGTTAGCGTCTTTAAATTCCGTGGCAAAGCTTTCTTATGATGACTGCAAGGACGGGATTTCCAATACCTTCTCTATCGTGCCGCAGGCCATGGGGAAAACGGAGGAAGAGCGGCTTGCCAATCTGACGGCGGTGCTGGATGGCTATTTTGCACAGATGGCGCATCACCTCAATGTAAATGTGCTGAACCGTGAGCTTTTGGTGGATGCATACCATAATCCAGAAAAATATCCGAACCTTACGATCCGGGTGTCCGGATACGCAGTGAATTTCCATAAGCTGACAAAAGAGCAGCAAAAAGAGGTGATTTCCCGTACGTTCCACCAGAGGATGTAAATGTGAAATCTGATTTGGCGGTTGCATTTTACTTTTATATCTGATTAAATATATACGATGGGAGTGTAATCAGATGAGTAAAACCAAACGTGTAAAACGAAAAAGGTCTAACGAAACCATTTATTTTGACTATAGTCTGCTGGCTGTCCTGATCTTTCTGGTCTGCTTCGGGCTGATCATGCTGTACAGCGCCAGCGCCTACAGCGCGCTGGTGCAGCACAATGACAGCATGCACTATTTTAAGAGGCAGATCCTCTTTTGTATCGTGGGCTTTATCGGTATGTATGTGGTTTCCAGAATCGATTATCATTACTATATTAAATGGGCCCGGGGAATTTACTTCGTGGCGGTCGTACTGATGGCGCTGGTGCAGACGCCGCTGGGTATCGAGGTAAACGGAGCAAAGCGCTGGATCCAGCTGCCGTTCGGACAGCAGCTGCAGCCTGCGGAGATTACTAAGATCGCCGTGATCCTGTTTATTCCAGTGCTGATCTGCCAGCTGGGAAGAGAAATACGTACGCTGAAGGGTATGGGGCAGGTGTTTTTATGGGGTCTGGTGGCGGCAGGATGTGTATTTATCCTGACGGAGAATTTAAGTACCGCTGTCATCGTCATGGGAATTACCTGTGTAATGATCTTTGTGGTCCATCCCCAGACCAGACCTTTTATAGCGGCTGCCAGTGCGGGACTGGTGCTGATCCTGGTCGGGGTACAGATCCTGGATGCAATGCTTTCTACGAGCGGGAATTTTAGACTCAGGCGTATTCTGGTCTGGCTGAATCCGGAAGAATATGCTTCAGAAGGCGGATATCAGGTTATGCAGGGGCTTTATGCTATCGGCTCCGGAGGTTTTTTTGGGAAAGGACTGGGAAACAGTGCGCAGAAAATGGTCATTCCTGAAGTGCAGAACGATATGATTCTTTCTATTATATGTGAGGAACTGGGAGTGTTCGGCGCCATTATCGTGTTGGTCCTGTTCGGGCTTCTTTTATTCCGGCTGATGTTTATTGCCCAAAATGCCCCGGATGTTTACAGTTCGCTGGTAGTGACGGGAATCTTTACCCATATCGCCTTGCAGGTATTGTTAAATGTAATGGTAGTGATCAACCTGATCCCCACCACTGGAATCACGCTGCCGTTCATTAGTTACGGAGGGACGTCGATCCTGTTTCTGATGGCGGAAATGGGAATTGCGCTTGGGATATCGGCGAAGATTAAGATTAAAGAATAAAAGCCTTTTCAATCCGGCATAATTATGTTATGATTAAAAATGTAGTATTCAAAACTACATATAATAGAAGTGGAAGACATGCTGTGAATTGTGAATAATTGCGTGCCGGGAGGTTGAAAATGAGTTATAAGATTATTGTGGACAGCTGCGGAGAACTGACAGAGGAAATGAAGGCATCGGGACATTTTGAAACTGCTTCTCTGCAGATAGACGTGGCAGGCCATCATATTATTGATGATGAGACCTTTGATCAGAAGAAGTTTTTAAAGCTGGTGGCAGAGTCTCCGGAATGTCCAAAATCATCCTGCCCGTCGCCGGAAAGATATATGGAAGGATATCACTGTGAAGAGGATAGAGTTTACGCCGTTACTCTCTCGGCGGAATTGAGCGGTTCTTATAACAGTGCTGTCCTTGGAAAAGAACTGTATCATGAAGAATATGGGGAAAAGGATATCTATGTATTTAATTCGCGCTCGGCATCAGTGGGAGAAACTCTGATCGCCATGAAAATCCGGGAGTGTGAGGAAAAGGGCATGGCATTTGAAAAGGTCGTTGAGACGGTGGAAGCCTATATCCGGGAGCAGGACACCTATTTTGTACTGGAGACACTGGATATCCTGAGAAAGAACGGACGGCTGACGGGTGTGAAGGCGGTGGTTGCCACTGTTTTAAACATTAAGCCGGTTATGGGTGCGACAGAAGCGGGAACGATCTGCCAGCTGGGCCAGGCAAGGGGAATAAAGAAGGCGCTGGTGAAGCTGGTGGATGAGGTGGTGAAAAATTTAAAGAACCCAAAAGAAAAGGTGCTGGCAATATCTCACTGCAACTGCCGGAAACGGGCGGAATATGTGTGTGATATGCTGAAAGCAAAAGCACAGTTTAAGGATGTGGTTATTTTGGACACAGCCGGAATCAGCAGTATGTATGCGGCAGACGGAGGCGTAATAGTGGTTGTATAATTCCTGGGATTGTGGTAAAATACACTTCAGATGTAAACCAGAAGGAGTTAAGTGACATGAGCCAGGAAAAGGTAGATAAATATAAGAAAGAAAAAGCAGACCGCAAGAAAAATATCAAAAAGCAGAAGCTGCAGAATGTGGCACGTAAGTGTGTGGTGGGGGTTATCGGTATCGCGCTGATCGGGTGGATCGGATACTCCGCATACGACACATATCAGTCGAATCGGCCGGTAGACGAGGTTCAGATCGATTATACGGCTATGGATGAGCTGCCTCAGGAACTTGCAGCTGCACAGGAAGCGGATGCGGCCGCAGCAGAGTAAAAATGCGAAAAGTCAACTGTCGTACGGAAACGTACGGCAGTTTTTGATTGGGGACGTACACCTTTGCAAAAGGTGTACGTCCCCAATCGCGTTTGCCGG